>Ga0213881_10001735_pt1 | contig 9981 bp, 9 predicted proteins | sample BarmaccoBMER_R08_FD_160104 | JGI IMG/M metagenome (GOLD analysis project Ga0213881, IMG submission 160104) | Barbacenia macrantha exposed rock microbial communities from rupestrian grasslands, the National Park of Serra do Cipo, Brazil - ER_R08 ... | reverse complement strand
TGGCTAATGGTGCGACCAGGTCCCGTCGCACGGCCAGAGAGTGCAGGGTGGTCACTGTGGTGATGGCCTCGTGGGCCAGCGTGAGTCCTTGGGGTTCCCCGGCTCGCAGGTGGACTTCGGCGAGGACGAGGTTGGCCACGATGTGGCCCCTTCGGTAGTGGCCGTGGCGGTAGGTGCGCACCGCGCTGGCGGCGGAGTGCTCGGCAGCATCCAGTTGGCCCAGGCTGATCTGGATCCTTGCGGTATCTAGCTCAGCGCTGGCGTGCTCGAAGTCATCGGGGGGTGCCCCTTCGTCGGTGGCTTTGGCGAGGTAGTGGGTGGTCTCCCGGAGGCGGCCCATGGCCGCGTAGGCGGTGGCGGAGGTCCGGTTCAGCCGTGCGGTGAGGGTCGGTGTCCGGGGGTCATCAGGTGCCGGTGGGGGCTTGCTGGGCGCGAACCCTATGAGCCGGCAGTGCCCGTGATGGCGCTCAGGTGAAGTTCCCCGGAGCTGCTTACTGAATTTCCCCACCCGCGTGGCTCCGCCGGGATGGCGGAGGTCCCTTTGAGACTGCTGGTCTCTGACCACCATGCAGCTCGAAGGGACCTCCGCTTTTCATGCTTACACGGGAGGATGATGTGGACGCGCATGCGTTGTATCGCCGGGGCTGGTCGATCTCCGCGATCGCCCGGCACCTGGGTCATGACCGCAAGACCATCCGCGCTTACCTGCACGGCGGCCGGGTCGCCGGGCAGCGGGCTCGGACCGAAGCCGATCGCTTTGAGCCTTACGGTGACTACTGTCGTGAGCGGTTGCGTGAGGACCCGCACCTGTGGGCGACCACGCTGTTCGATGAGCTCCTTGAGCTGGGGTATGACCGGTCGTATCCGACGCTGACCCGGGCGTTGCGAGTCCGCGGGCTGCGTCCGGCGTGTGAGCCGTGTCGTCCGGCGAAGGATCGGCCGGTGGCGGTGATTGAGCACCCGCCGGGTGAGGAGACCCAGTTCGACTGGGTCGAGCTGCCGGACCCGCCCGCGCACTGGGGCTGGGGACGCTCAGCGTTGCTGCTGGTCGGGGCGCTGTCTCACTCGGGACGGTGGCGGGGGGTGCTGGCCGAGTCCGCTGATCAGCCGCATCTGATCGAGGCACTGCACCGGGTCAGCGTCGCGCTGGGCGGGCTGACTCGGGTGTGGCGGTTCGATCGGATGGCCACCGTTTGTCATCCCGACTCCGGCCGGGTCAGCGCGTCGTTTGCCGCGGTCGCTAAGCACTACGGCGTCTCCGTGGCGATCTGCCCGGCCCGGCGCGGCAACCGCAAGGGCGTGGTGGAGAAGGCCAACCACACCGCCGCGCAACGCTGGTGGCGCACCGTGGCCGACGATGTCACCGTCGAGCAGGCCCAGACCGGTCTGGACCGGTGGTGCACCCTGCGTGGCGACATCCGGCTGCGCCCCACGCCCGAGGGCAAGGCCAGCGTGGTGAGCATCGCCGCCTCCGAGCCGCTGCGCCCGCTGCCTACGCCGTTCCCGGCCACTCTCACCGTCGAGCGCGTCGCCTCAGCGCAAGCGCTGGTGGCCTTCCGCGGCAACCGCTACTCCGTGCCCCCTGAGCTGACCCGCGCCCCGGTGAGCGTGTCGCACCGGCTCGACGCCACCAGTATCGACATTGCCACCACCAGCGGAATCGTCATCGCCCGGCACACCCTCGCCACCCCCGGCGCAGCGGCCACCGTCCGCGACACCGGGCACGTCGCCGCCCTGGAACGCGCCGCGCTCGCCGCGCACACCGACGCCCCACCGCACCGGCGCAAGCAACGCATCCCACCCGGACCCGCCGCCCACGCGGCCGCCGCGGCCCTGCGCGCCCGCACCACCAGCACACCCCCCACCGACCCTCCCGCAGCCAGCGAGGTGCTCGACCTCGCCGCCTACGTCACCGCCGCCGAAGGAAGGAACACCCTCCGATGAGCACGACCACCCCCACACCGGCATCGCCGACGCCCAACACCCCGGCCCAAGCACGGCTCTACCAGCAGCTCCGCAGCCACCTCGCCGCCCTCAAGCTGCACACCGCCGCCGAGGCACTGCCCACCGTCTTGGACACCGCCACCGCCGAAGGCCTCTCCCTGACCGCGGCACTGGAACGGCTCCTTGCCCTGGAGATCGACGCCACCGAGGCCCGCCGCCTCACCAGCCGGCTGCAGTTCGCCTCCCTGCCCACCCCCGCGACCCTGGAGGACTTCGACTACGACGCCCAACCCGCCGCCGACCGCACACTGATCACCGAACTGGCCACCTGCCGCTACCTCGACTCCGCCACCAACATCCTGCTCATCGGACCACCCGGCACCGGCAAAACCCACCTCGCCGTCGGCCTGGCCCGCAAAGCCGCCGAAGCCGGCTACCGCACCTACTTCACCACCGCCGCCGACCTCACCGCCCGCTGCCACCGCGCCGCCCTCGAAGGCCGCTGGTCCACCACCATGCGCTTCTTCGCCGGACCAGCACTCCTCGTGATCGACGAACTGGGCTACCTCCCCCTACCCGCCGAAGCCGCCTCCGCCCTGTTCCAGGTCGTCGCCCAGCGCTACACCAAGACCAGCATCATCCTGACCACCAACCGCGGCGTCGGCTCCTGGGGCGAGATCCTCGGCGACACCACCGTCGCCGCCGCCCTGCTCGACCGCCTCCTACACCGCTCCGTCGTCCTCAACCTCGACGGCGACTCCTACCGCCTACGCGACCACCACGCCCGCACCGACACCCTCCGACGCACCACCACCGGAAACACCCGCCGACCCCTACCATAACCACCACCCCGGGTGGGGAACTTCGATGAGCAACTCCGGCCAAGATCATTAAGCGCCATCACCCGAGCTGGAAGACCTTCAGCGCATCATTGGGCTGCCCGGCGCGGATCAGCACCAACCCGGCGTGCCAGGCAGCGTTGACGACCCCGCAGGCATCCCCCGCCGCATCAGCCAACCGCACCGCGCGGCTGAAATGGCCGGTACTCGCGACCCCGGAGTCATAACAGCACCACCCCGCCTCGGTGTGCAGCTCAGCCAACGCGCTCGCCAACGCTGCCTTGACCGCCTCGGGCGCGGGGATCTGCATCCACCGGGTATAGCGCGTCACCACAGCCTCGAAGGGATCAGCCTGCCCGCCGAAGTACCGCGCCACCCCGCGCAGTCGCTCGGTGACCGCTCGCACGGCGTGCACGTGGGACAGATCCAGCTGCGCGGGCAACACCTGGCCGTTGGCCCAAGCCAGTTCGATCGGCTCCCCCATGCCGAAGAGCGGCTCACCTAGGGTCGCCGTCGAGATGGTGGCCACCAGAGCACGGCGTTGCACGTCCTCATCCACCTCCTCCGCGACCGACGACGGGTCCGGCGTCTCCTTACCGTAGCTCAGGCCTATCCGCACACCGCCCGCGTAGCAGACAAATGCCACCAGCAGCACGAACGCCGGTCACCCACGCCTGCGGTGCCTAGCGTTTGCCCTGCTAGCTGGCGGTAGCGGTGGGATTTGAACCCACGGAGGGCGCAAGCCCTCACGCGCTTTCGAGGCGCGCTCCTTCGGCCGCTCGGACACGCTACCGCGGGTCAGGATAGCGGATGGGCGCTTGCGGCGCTTGTGAGTGGCGATGCGAGTCATAGCTCGCATCGCCACTCACAAGCGCCGCAAGCGCATGAACCCGGTGAGCAGAGCGGCGCACTCGTCAGGCAGGACACCCCCGAGCACCTGCGGGCGGTGCGGCAACCGGCGATCCCGGACGACGTCCCACAGCGAGCCGACCGCACCGGTCTTGGGTTCCCAGGCGCCGAACACCAGACGGTCCACCCGGGCCGCCACCACCGCGCCCGCGCACATCGTGCACGGCTCCAGGGTGACCGCCAGGGTGCAGCCGGTCAGCCGCCAGCCCGGGTCTGGCCCCCCGTTCTGTAACCGGGCGTCCCGCAGCCGGATCGCCCCGGCGCGCAGGGCCAGCAGCTCGGCGTGCGCGGTCGGGTCCCCGGTGGCTTCCCGGGCGTTGCAGGCAGCCGCTAGCTCGACGCCGTCGGCGTCCACCAGCACGGCTCCGACCGGGACGTCCCCGGTGGTCACCGCGCCGCCGGCTACCTCGATCGCGCGCCGCACCAGCGCCAGGTCAGCACTGCCCGCCGGGATCATCCCGGCTGTTTCTCCAGCAACGCGGACAGCTGCGGGGCGAACCCGCAGCGCTGGGCGATCATGTCGAGCTGCTCGTCCGGGTACAGGTCCACTTCGTCGATGATCACCTGCATCTCCTCCGCTGGCAGCCCCAGGTCGGCGAGCACGCCGAGGTCGCCCTCCGGCCACACTTCATCGGCATCCACGGCGTCTTCTTCCGGGACCTCGACGCGCAGCAGGTCGAGCACGTCGGCGGCGACGTCGTAGTCCAGCGCCGCAACGGCGTCGGACAGCAGTAACGACACCCCGCCGGGTACCGGACGTACCACGACGAAGAACTCGTCATCGACGTCGAGCAGGCCAAAGACAGCGCCCGTGGAACGTTGCCCGCGCAGCTGAGTGATCGCCGCGTCGAGGTCTTTCAGGGCCGCAGCGTCCAGTTTTGTGCACTGCCAGCGTCCGTCCTCACGGACGACGGCGACAGCGAAGCCGGTGACCGACATGGCACAAGTATGCGCCGTTTGGCTCCCCACGGAAATGCGATCACCGATCTGACCCCCTGAACCGGGGATGACGTGCGATAATAAAAGGTTGTGAGCACGACCAACCCGGGCCCGACCGACCTGGTGCGGGTCGCCAGGGTATTGCAGCCCCACACGGTCGCGCTGCGCCGGGCCTTGCACCGGCGCCCAGAACAGGGTCTGCACCTGCCCGAGACCCAGTCCGCCGTGCTGCGGGCGTTGGCTGACCTGCCCGTGCAGGTGCACACCGGGCGCTCCACCACCTCGGTCGTCGGCGTAATTGAGGGTGGGCGGCCGGGGCCGACCGTGCTGCTGCGGGCGGACATGGACGCGCTGCCGGTCACCGAGGAGTCGGGGGTGCCGTTCAGCTCGCAGACAGCTGGCTCGATGCACGCCTGTGGGCACGACACGCACGTCGCGATGCTGGCCAACGCCGCCCGGCTGATCGCCGAGCACCGTCACGAGCTGGCCGGCCGAGTGCTGCTGATGTTCCAGCCCGGGGAGGAGGGCTTCCACGGGGCGCGGTACATGCTCGATGAGGGCCTGCTGGAGCTCACCGGGACGCCGGAGCGCGCCTTCGCCCTCCATATCACCTCCAGCCTGCCCAGCGGGCTGGTGCAGACCAGACCCGGGGTCATCCTGGCCTCAGCGGACACGCTGCGGGTCACCGTCACCGGCCGCGGCGGCCACGCCAGCGCGCCGCACAAGGCGTTGGACCCGGTGCCCGCCGCCGCAGCGATGGTGGGCGCGTTGCAGACCATGGTCACCCGGGTGCTCACCGTGTTCGACCCCGCGGTGCTGACCATCACCCGGATCGCCGCGGGCACCACCAGTAATGTCATCCCCGAGACCGCGGAGCTGGAGGGCACGATCCGAGCACTATCCGAGCACACCCGGACCACGGTGCACGAGCAGGTGCGCCGGGTCTGCGAGCACGTCGCAGCCGCGCATGGCTGTACGGCCACAATAGAGATCGAGCAGGGCTACCCGGTCACCATCAACGACGCCCAGGTGAGCCCGCAGGTGCTCGGCCTGGCCCGCCGGGTGCTCGGCGAGGGCCATGCGGAGCTCATGCCAGATCCGCTGATGGGTGCGGAGGACTTCTCCTACGTGCTAGCTAAGGTGCCCGGCGCGATGGCGTTCCTCGGCGCCTGCCCGCCCGGCCACCAGCCGGAGACCGCCCCGGCCAACCATTCCAACCGGGCGGTCTTCGACGAGTCGGCGATGGTGCACGGAGTGGCCCTCTACGCCGGCTTCGCGCTGGAAGCGCTGACCTCGTGAGCGAGCGCACCCTGTGCGTCATCGGATTGGGCCTGATCGGTGGGTCACTGCTGCGGAGCGCGCAGAACGCCGGGTGGACAGTTCGGGGTGCGGCGGCCTCGGAGGCCGACGTCGCCGCAGCCCGTCACGCCGGCTTCACCGTCACGTCCTCGGTCGACGACGCGTTGGCGGAGGTATCCGACGACGACGCTCTGGTGGTGCTCGCGGTACCGCTGCCCGCGGTGGTCGAGGTGCTGGGGGTGCTGGCCCGGTGCGCCCCGCGCTGCCGGCTCACCGACGTGGTGAGCGTGAAGCAGCCCGTCGCGGCGGCGGTGGCGCGCCTGGTGCCCGCAGCCCGCTACGTCGGCGGGCATCCGATGGCGGGCAGGTCCGCCTCCGGCTGGGCGGCCGGGTCGGCGACGCTGTTCCGTGGGGCCTCCTGGATGCTGGGCTGCGACGACGGCGCCGACCCGCTGGTGTGGGCGCACATCGCGCAGCTAGCGCTGGACTGTGGGGCGCACGTGGTGCCCGCCGGTGCCGCCGACCACGACGCTGCGGTGGCCCGGGTCTCGCACCTGCCGCATGTGCTGGCCGCGGTGCTCGCTTCGGTGGGCGCCGACGGTGGGCCACTGGCGATGGCGCTGGGTGCGGGGTCGTTCACCGACGGCACCCGGGTGGCCGCCTCAGCGCCCGAGCTGGTCCGGGCCATGTGTGAGGGCAACCGCGAGGCCCTGCTTGCGGCGGTGGACGACGCTCTGGGGCGGTTGGGTGCGGCCCGCGGCTCGCTGGCGTCCACCGGCGCGCTGGAGGCCACGATCCGGGCCGGCCACCGAGCCCGCCAGGCCTTCGAGGCTGCCCGCGCCGGTGCACCCGCCAACACCGGTGCACCCGCCAACACCGGTGCACCCGAGAACACCGGGCACCTGGAGCTCACCAGTCCCGGCGCCTTCGGGCGACTGCGCGAACTCGGCCGCCAGGGTGCCCGCGTCACCGCCGTCCACCACACCCGCTGCCAGCTCCACCTCTCCAGCTCGATGGCCACCCCGTGGCAGCCTGTGGCGCCGTGAGCAGCCTGGACAACACCACGTGGGACCCTTCCGCGCTGGCAGCGGACCCGCATAACGCGATCGTGCACCTGGTTGAGGTGCCGGACGGAGCAGCCCGCAGCGGGCCGCTGAGTGGGGTGCCGGTGGCCGTAAAGGACCTCATCGACGTCGCTGGGGTACCCACCCGCTGCGGCAGCGCGGTGCTGGCCGATGCTCCCCCAGCCCAGCAAGACGCTGCGGTGGTGGCGCGGCTGCGCGCGACCGGCGCGGTGGTGGTCGCCAAGACCCACACGCACGAGTTCGCCTTCGGACCCACCGGAGACGTCGCCGTAGGGGGCCCGTGCCGCAACCCGCACGATCCGCGCCGGATCACCGGTGGCTCCTCCAGCGGGTCCGCGGCCGCGGTGGCCGCTGGGCTGGTGCCGCTGGCGGTGGGCACCGACACCGGGTGCTCGGTGCGCACCCCGGCGGCGCTGTGCGGCGTGGTCGGGCTCAAGCCAGCCCTGGGCGCGCTCCCCACGACCGGGGTGTTCCCGCTGTCGGAAACCTGTGACCATGTCGGGCTGCTCGGCGTCGACGTCGGCACGGTCGGCTCGGCGTTCGGTGCGCTGACCGGGCGCTGTATCGACTGTTCCGCCCCAGTGGCGGGCACCGTGGTCGGGCGTCCCACCGACCCCTACTGGCGGGTCCACGACCCGGAGATCACTGCGGCGGTGGAGCGCGCCGCCGAGGCGCTGCGCGCCGCCGGTGCCGTGCTGCGCGAGGTCAGCCTGCCCGGTATCGACGCCCTCGCCGCCACCTACCGGGTGATCGTTGGGGTGGAGGCCCACACCACCCACCAGCACCTGCTGGCGCAGCGCTTCGAGGACTATCAGCCGGCCACCGCGGCGCGGCTGCAGGCCGGTGGCGCCTACACGGCCGCGGACTACGTCAGCGCCCACCGCACCCGCCGTCGGCTAGCCGCCGAGCTGACCGCCCGGATGCGCGCGGCGGGGGTCGATCTGCTGCTGCTGGCGAGCACCCCACTGCGGGCCACGCTGATCGGCGCCCGGCAGGTGGACGCCCCGGATGGCACCCGAGTCGAGGTCGTGCCCGCGCTGCTGTCCCTCACGCTGCCGTTCAACCTGCTGGGGTGGCCGGCGGTGTCCGTGCCCGCCCCAGGGGTCAGCGGGCTGCCGATCGGGATCCAGGTGGCCGCCGTGCAGGGCGGCGAGCAGGCGGTGCTCGCCGCCGGTGCCCGGATCACCGCCGGTTGACGCCCGAGCCGCCGGCTCCCGGGATGGTTACACCCGGCGGGCCACTCCGGGGTACTCCAGCACCAGGCCGTCAGCGTCCACGGTGAGCTCCGCTGTCCCCGCCTCACTGCTGACGCTAACCACCGTGGGCTCGCCCAGCGCCACCGTGCGGTAGGTCTGGGAGACCCGGTGCACCTCCAGGTTGGGTAACGCGACGAACACCACCGCCAGGTCATGCCCGGTGACCTCCTGGTGCAGGCCCAGCCGGCGGATCGGCAGCGCGCTGAACAGGGGGCTGAAGGCCAGGTTGGCGTCCAGAGCACCGTCGAAGTGGGTCCGCTCCGCGTTCTGGCCATGATCAACGAGCCAGACGCTCTCCTCCGAGCGGGTGAGGGTGATGTGTTGCTCGCCCTTGGCCGCAGCGGTCCGGACCGTGAGCCGCTCGATGACCCCGACCTCATCGGTGGCCACCGAGTACGACGCGGAATAGGCCTCGATGTCCTGCTGCGGGGCGCTGACCACTGACCCGGTGGCCCGCAGGCCATGCTCGCCGAGAACCACCCGAGCTGCCTCCAGCCGCAGGCAGTCCACCCCCGCCCAGACGAGCATCCTAGTCTCGTGCAGGACCCGACGACGGGTCACCGTCGGGCCAGAGAAGTCCGTGCCGGCCGGTTGCTCGCCGGTTCGGGAGGCGCTCACTGCCCAGCCCGACCCAGGCCCCACCCACGGTGGGGGTCGAACTCCATGCTGAGCCTCCTTGCATCGGTGACGTCGTGCCCCGCTGGCGGCCGGTGACCGCCGGAGCTTACTTAGGCCGGATGATCGCACGAGCGGGCAACGGATGAGTTACCGCCCAGCGGCAATCCCGGATAGTCCCCCGGTGGCCGCTTGTTGTCATCACAGTAGTTGTCATCCGACAGTGGGGTGCCGTTCGGTAGCGGGTATGCCGCTGTTGCCGACGGGGAGTACTCTGCTCCGGGGACGAGAGGCTGGGGGTAGTGCTGTGCTGGCTCTCGTCTGCGGTAACTAAGTATTTCCGTCGATCGCCGGGGGCGAGTCCGTGTGCGGAGTTACTCCGCGATCCACGCACGTCAGGCTTGCCGGTCCGGCTGACGGCGGCCCGTACCACCAGAGCGAAGAAGGACCACATGCGCACGCCCGTCTCCGACCGCCGAGGGCAGGCCGGAATGACTCTCACTCCCCGCCATCGGCAGAGCCGACCCCTGCCGATGAGTGCTGTGGCCGTGCGTCGCGGCCAGTTCGGTGAGGTCGAGCTGCGCCCGGTACGAGAACACACCGTCGAAGCGCTGAGGCCGGACGACGCACCCAAAGACCGCTGAGCACGGCCACCACCGGGGTCTCAGGCGGGCGCGCTCACCTCTACCCGAATCGTCTCAGCATCGCGTACCACGACCACCGACGAGTGGTAGCTCGCTGAGTGGGTGCCGCTGATGAGCAGCCACCGCCCGTTGGTATAACTGAGCAGTAACAGGCCCGTATACCGGAAGGACGCCGTCCCCTCGGGACCGGTGAACTTAGTTGCCTCGACGCGCGCTCCGGGCAGATCCAGGAATGTCGCGCTGTACACCGTCACCACGGGAAGGCGGGTCGAGCCGTTGTCTATCGCGGCTGCGGCCTGGTGTCCGAGTTCCTGCGCGTACAGCGTCGCCGCCCAGAACAGCGCCAAGGCAAGCGCGATCACCAGCGCCGCGGCGCTGGCCTGCCGCAGCGATCGAGATTCCGGCGCCGCGGGCACCAACGCCCGGCTCAATCGGAACGTCACGACGCTGC
>Ga0213881_10001734_pt1 | contig 9991 bp, 6 predicted proteins | sample BarmaccoBMER_R08_FD_160104 | JGI IMG/M metagenome (GOLD analysis project Ga0213881, IMG submission 160104) | Barbacenia macrantha exposed rock microbial communities from rupestrian grasslands, the National Park of Serra do Cipo, Brazil - ER_R08 ... | reverse complement strand
GGCACCCGACACGGTCGCCGACATCGCCGCAAGTCCGGCCGGACCGCGTGTCGGCGCGTTCTTCGACCTCGACGGCACGCTGGTGGCGGGGTTCACCGCGACAGCTCACGCCGGCGACCGCATTCGCCGTCACCAAGCCGGTATTGGTGAGGTGCTGGGGGTCATCGAGGCGTCGCTGAGGTACCGACTCGGTCGTGTGCATTTCGAGCGGCTGCTGGCCAGAGCCGCGGGCTATCTGCGCGGCGAGTCGCTGGCGGAGCTCGATGAACTCGGGCACAGACTGTTCGCCGACCGCGTCGCGTCGCGGCTGTACCCGCAGATGCGTGAAGTCGTGCAGGCCCACCAGATCCGCGGCCACACCGTGGTGCTCAGCTCGTCGGCGCTGACCATCCACGCCGAGCCGGTGGCCCGCTTCCTCGGGGTCGATCACGTGCTGTGCAACCACTTCGAGCTCGACGATCAAAACAGGCTGACCGGCGGGATCACCAAGCCCGTGGTGTGGGGGCCGCAGAAAGCCGCCGCGGTGCAACGGTTCTGCACCGCCAATGACGTCGAGTTGGATCGTAGCTACTTCTACGCAGACGGCGACGAAGACATCGCGCTGATGACGATGGTCGGCCGGCCCAGGCCGGTCAACCCCCGCTCCGGCCTGGCCGCGATGGCCGCGCAGCGGAGTTGGCCGGTGCTTCGCCTCAACGGCCCGGTTCGCCGCCGGTTCTGGCGAGCGTGATGTGATGACGCCCGGCTGGCACCGCCACGGTACTGCCGGTGGGTGCACCATCGAGCTGGACCGTCACGTCGGCGGGCACCGCGGCAAGCGTGACCTGCACCGGAGTATCGGTTGCGACGGCGATCGTGGACTGCGGCCACGACGCGAGCCCGGCACGGAGGAGATCCAGGCTCAGGCTGGCGACGCCGCCCAGATTGAGCGTCAGATGAGGCAGCGCGGCAGGTGTCGAGCCGAGCCGCCACACCTGCTCGGTGTAAAGCCCCGGCGTCGGATCGAAGTGCGGCACGAACCCGCGGTGCCGCAGAATCGTTCGGGTGGGGTCGGGCCGCGCGTACGAGCGGGCGTCGAGCTCGGCCACCGCGCCGCGTGTGGCCGCCACGTGCGGCGCGGCCGTCAGATCCGACACCCACCAAACCTGTTGCGGCCCAAGGCCCAGGTCGGCCCGTGTCAATTGCGGATGCCAGGCGAAGGTGATGTGCCCTGGGTCAGCCTGTCGCAGGCCCGTTCCCATGTGCGCGACGGCATCGTCGAACTTGTCCTGGAAGATGAAGACGATGTGGTCCTCCGCCGGGTAGACGGTGAACCGGTAACGGTAGCCGAGCCGGTCGAGCTCAAGCACCTGTTGCAGCGCCGATACGAACGGGACCAGCTCGTCGACCAGCCCGTGCGCGATGACGAACGGAAGCCACCGCGCGTTGACCAGCAGGCGAAAGGTATCGCCCTCGCGAGCGCAGTGCGACTCAAGGTCCAGGTCGGCGGGAAGGTCGACATCCGGCAGCAGCCGGACCCCGCAGGTCGGCGGTCCGGCTAGCACGACCGCCTGAGCGAACACCTCGGGGTAGGCGCAGCCGAGCCGGTACGCGCCGTAGCCGCCCATTGAATAGCCGGCGATCACGGTCCGGTTGGGATCGGCCCCGAGCTGTTCGGCCACCCGCGCCCAGACCTCCCACACGTCGAGCTCACCCTCGTCGAAATACCAGCACGATGGGCCGCGGGCCAGCGGTGTCACAACGACCGAGTCCCGGCCCTCGCAGACCTCGTGCAGCAGCCGGGGATCGATGGCGGCGAACTGGTTTTGGCCCAGCGCCAGTGAGTGCAGCAGCAGCGTCAGCGGCAATTGCTGGCCGGGCGCGTATGTCGTGGGAAGGCACACCGAATATGGCTGCACCCGGCCCAGGAACTGCGGCTTGGTGCTCAGCACATCGCCTTCGGCGACACCCTGGCCGAGGTCGGCGGACGACACGTACCACCGGGTCGACGGTCCGGTGACCAGCGGCTCGTCGGTGGTTCGGCGCCGCGCGAGCTCATCCCAGGGGACGGCCAGCGAGAACTGGGACACATCGCCGCCGAACAACGCGTCGGCCTGCGCGGCATCGGACCAGAAGTTGAGGTGTGCGGTCTCCTGCTCGGGGGTGCGAAAGGCGACGTTGTACACGTTCGGCTGCCCGAGCAGTGCCCCGTGAGCGGGCGTGACGTCGGCGAACCCGTCGCCCGCCGGATTCGCCAATCCAGCCGCCAGTCGAATCGTCCAGGTGCCGGTGGGCTCGACCAGCGTACGGGGAATTTGCGCAAGAAACGATCGCGATTCCAGGTCGACGCTGTGCCCGACCTGAGTGCGCACCTCTGTCGCGAGGTCGATCAACGTCGCTTCCTTACCGGAGACGAGCAGCGCCAGGTCGATGCCGGCGGACCGCACCCCCGCGCTCGCCGGCCACACCTCGGTGGTCACTGCGCCACGGTTCGTGTCGAAGGCAAACAGCGCGATCGGGACGGACTCGTCGATCAACGTGTTCCAGTCGATCCGCCACCAGGTTTCGGTGTCGGTCAGCCCGACGGCCACCCGGAAGATGTCGGCGCCGTTGCGGGCCGCGGGGCCTGCGGGATACACGTAGGTTCCGCGTGGCGGGGCGCCGCCGGTCGGGATGGACACCGGCACACCGGTGGCGCCATGGTCGTCGTACAAGAAGTCGGTCCAGAACAGCGCGCCGCCGGCGAAGCGCCCGGTGCCGCAGGTCCGCGGGAACTCTTCACCAAACGGCCATCCGGCGGGCGTGGGCAGGCGCGGCTCAGGCCGGAGCGCCGCCGCGGGCACCCCTTCGGGCATCCCGCCGATCACGACAAGGTCGCCGGCTTTCGCCGGCGCCGGTGCCGGTGCCGGTGCCATGACGTTCGCCAGTAGAGCGGTGACCTGGCGAGCGACGCGCATCGGCAACAGCGCTAAGTCAAACAGTGACACACCTTCAACCTACGGGTGCCCGCGGCCCTTCGGGTCAGCAGGTCCGGGTGCTGCCCGGCAACGTGCTGACGTGAACTGGACGCCCCCCCTTGCCGGCGCCGTGCCTTGCCTGGCTGCCGCAGCTGCTCGCGCCAAGTCCACGGCCTACGGCCATATTTCGCGCCGACGGAGTCGCAAATTGACGCATGTCGATCGACCGAGTTGTATGACCGTGTGAACTTCGACACTGTCATACGGAACGGCCGGTGGTTCGACGGCACCGGTGCCGCATCGGCGATCCGCAACATCGGCATCCGCGACGGCCATGTCGCCGCGATCACGCCGCACCCCCTCGACGAGACCAACTGCCCGCAGATCATCGAGGCCGAGGGCAAGTGGGTGCTGCCCGGGATGATCGACATCCACACCCACTACGACATCGAGGTGCTGGACGGCCCGTCGCTGTCGGAGTCGCTGCGGCACGGCGTGACCACCGTGATGCTGGGCTCGTGCTCGTTGTCCACCATCTATGTTGGCGGGGTGGACGCCGGTGATCTGTTCGGCCGGGTCGAGGCGATCCCGCGCGAACACGTCATCAGCGCGGTAGACAAGCACAAGACGTGGAGTTCCTGTGCGGAGTATGTCGCCGCGCTGGAGGCGCTGCCGCTGGGGCCCAACGTGGCCGCGCTGATCGGCCATTCGGACATGCGAGCCGCGACGATGGGCCTTGACCGCGCCACCCGCGAAGACGTCCGCCCTACCCCGGCCGAGCTGACCCGGATGGAACGCATGCTGGCTGAGGCGCTACGGGCGGGCTTCGTCGGAATGTCCTCGCAGCAACTGCTTTTCGACAAGCTCGACGGCGACACCTGCCGGTCGCGCACGCTGCCGTCGACGTTCGCGAAACCGCGTGAGTTGCGCCGCCTGAAGTCGATACTGCGACGCGCGGACCGCATTCTGCAGTCCGGCCCCGACATCAGCAACCCGCTGAACCTGGGCTCCCAGCTGGTCCAGTCGCTGGGCATCTTCCGCAAGCCGCTGAAGACCAGCCTGTTGTCGGCCGCCGACGTGAAGGCCAACCCGTTCGTGATCTGGGCGATGGGCCCGGTGGCCCGACTGGTCACCACGTTGGGCGGTGACTTCCGCTGGCAGCACCTGCCGGTGCCGTTCGAGGTGTACGCCGACGGCATCGATCTGGTGATCTTCGAGGAATTCGGTTCGGGCGCGGAGGCGTTGCACCTGAAAGAGGCGATGCAGCGCGATGAACTGCTGCGCGACGAGCGCTACCGGCGACGGTTCCGCAAGGACTACGAAACCAAATACGGCCCGCGGGTGTGGCATCGCGACTTCTTCGACGCCGAGATCGTGGACTGCCCCGACAAATCCGTCGTCGGAAAGTCGTTCGGGCAGGTCGGCGCTGACCGGGGCGGGCTTCACCCCGTCGACGCGTTCCTCGACCTTGTCCTCGAGCACGGCACGGCACTGCGCTGGCGCACCACCATCTCCAACCACCGGCCGGAGGTTCTTCGGCGGCTGGCCCGCGAACCGGGCATCCAACTGGGTTTCTCCGACGCCGGGGCGCACCTGCGCAACATGGCGTTCTACAACTTCGGACTGCGGTTGCTGCGCCACGTCCGCGACGCGGAAAAAGCCGGCACCCCGTTCCTGTCCATCGAGCAGGCCGTGCACCGGCTCACCGGTGAGCTCGCCGACTGGTACCGCCTCGACGCCGGGCACCTGCGCATCGGGGACCGCGCCGACCTGGTCGTCATCGACCCGGAGCGCCTCGATGACTCCCTCAACCGCTACGCCGAGGACACGGTCGAGCAGTTCGCGGGTTTGTCGCGAATGGTCAACCGCAACGACGCCACCGTCACCGCCGTCTTGGTCGGCGGCCAAGCCGTGTTCCTCGATGGCCGGCCCACCGACGTGCTGGGCAGAACGCGCACGGGACGTTTCCTGCGGGCGAAAGCCACCACACCTGCATCGGCCCAACCGACGCCCACGGCCGCCTAGTGGACGTCGAGCAGACCGTCCTCGGGCTGTGGCGGGCGCTCTCGCAGCGTGACTGGGCCGCGGTGAAGACATTACTTTCCGACGACTGCATCTACGTCGACATGCCGGTCGGGGCGACACTGGCCGCCCGGGGGCCCGACGACATCGTCAAGCGACTCAAAGTCGGCCTGGAGCCGCTGGCCGACTACGTCAACCACGAGGGCCTCATGGTCAGCAACGGGCAGGATGTGATGTACGAGCACTCCGAGACCTGGACCTGGAAAAGCGGTGAGTCGGCTTTGCTGCGTTTCGTCACGGTGCACCGCGTGGCCGGCGGCAAGGTCACGCTGTGGAAGGACTACTGGGATCTCGGCGGGCTGACCGCCCAGGCACCGCCGGACTGGATGACGCAGCTACAAGCCGCCGACACCTCGTGGGTGTTCGACGCGACCGGCCTCGTCTGATCATCACCGCGTCAGGTCGTAGAGCGTGACGTCGCGCATCGGTATTGGCGCGAAGTTGCGCTTGACCCACAGCTGAATCTTGCCGCTGTTGTTCAGGTGAACCGACGGGTCGTGCGAATCGGTGTCGTCGTTGGTGGGATCGACGATGAAGTAGTGGATCCTGCCGGAGATGACCAAGAGCTCGAACTCGCCCACCGGGGGTGACGGGTCTGAGCCGTTGAACCCGCCGACCGGCATGACCGGATTCCCGGCCGCCAGCTGGTAGCCGGAGGCGCACACCGACCCGATCGTGGCCGCCACCCAGGTATAGGAATCGGCACGGTCCTTGAGCATTTCGACGACCGCTTGCTCTGGCCGTCCGGCCTCCATGAGGTCGCACCCCTGGCTTCGGCCACTGGCCTCCCACGAGGGCGGCCGGTGACGCGCGGACACCACCGGCGGCCCCCCGGCCGGCAACGCGCCGGAAGTACCGCGGTGAATGGTGGTGAGCGCGTAGGCGAATGGCCCGCTGAGCCCCAATCCGACCGCCGCCACCACCACGGCGATCATCGCGACCCGCCGCTCCGCCCAGTCGGCGCCGATGCCGAGCAGCCAGACGATGATCACCGCGACGCCCACCACGCCGATCCACCGCAGCCATGGGTAGTAGCTCGAGGTGTAGCGCAGCACGAAAAAGGTGGTCGCCACCGTGGCGGCCGCGGCGGCGGCGAGCGTTGCCTGCGCCCATAGGGTGTCCCGCAGCCGCCACATGGCCACCACGCCGATGCCGATCAGGGCGGCGATCGCGGGTGCCAGCGCAATGGTGTAGTAGGGGTGGAAGATGCCGGCCATGAAGCTGAAGACGGCCGCTGTGCCGATCAACCACAGACCCCACAGCAGCACCGAAGCGCGCTGGGCGTCGGTGCGCGGGGCGCGCCCTCGCCACCCGAGAAGCGCGACGAGGAAGATCAGTGCCGCGCCGAGCAGCCAGGAGATCTGCCCTACCTGCAGCGGCTGGAACATCCGACCGATTCCCGGTTGGCCCCAGGTTCGCATCAACGCGTCGCCTCGCCCGCCCACGGCCTCCCTGCCCAGCCGCGCGAAGCCCCCGATGCTGCCCGGCTCCTGACCTGTCAGCCGCCCGAAGCCGTTGTAGGCGAACGTCAGCTCCAGAATCGAATTGCGTTGCGAGCCGCCGATCCACGGCCGGTCGGCCGCCGGCCATAGCTGCACGGTGGCAACCCACCAGCCGGCCGTCACCACCGCCGCGGCCAGGCCGACCACCAGTTGCCACAGCCGTTTGACGAGTTTCGGCGGCGCGGCGAACAGATAGACGATCGCGAAGGCAGGCAGAACCAGCGCAACCTGCAACTGCTTGGTCAGGTAGCCCAGTCCCACAAGCACACCGCTCAGCACCAGCCACCGCGTGCGACCGTCGTCGACCGCGCGCAACAGGGCCCAGGCGGCCCCGATCATCAACAGCACTAGCAACGCGTCGGGATTGTTGTACCGGAATATCGCGACAGCGACCGGTGTCAGCGCCAGAACCAGACCGGCGACCAGGCCGGCCGTCTCACCGAACCGGCGCCGCACGGCGTCCCACAGCAGCGCCACCGCGGCCACGCCCATCAACGCCTGTGGGACCAGGATGCTCCACGGATTCAGCCCGAACAGCCGCACGGACAGTTCCATCGGCCACAGCGACATGGGGGGCTTGTCGACGGTGATGGAGTTGACGGCGTCCGACGAACCGAACAGGAAAGCCTTCCACGACTGGGCACCGGCCTGCACGGCCGCCGAATAGAACGCGTTCGCCCAACCGTTCGCGCCGAGGTTGTACGAGTACAGAACCGCGGTGCCGGCCAGCAATACCGCAAGCGCCAGGCGGGTGACCCAGCGGCGCGGCTCGCGCGCAGCCGCTGCCGACTCGGCCCCGTGCTGAGCCTCGGTGACGACAGCGGCCATCAGGCCATTCTGCTATGAACTCCGAACACCCGGCGTAGAGCGACGAACCGGATCAGCGTGGCGACCAGGTTGGCCACGACCAGCACCGACAGCTCGACCACCCGGTCAACCCCCGGATCGAAGCCGTGCAGCAAAAACAGCGAGCCGCTGGTCAGCGCCAAGCAGAACGCGAACACGAGCAGTCCGTGCATCTGGTGGCGGGCGACGTTGGCGCGCCCGCGGATGCGGAACGTGAACGCGCGGTTGGCGGCGGTGTTGCCGATGGCGGTCAACAGCAGTGCCGCGAGGTTGGCGGCCTGCGCCCCCATCAGCGGGTGCAGCACCCAATACAGCAGCGCGTAGGCCAGCGTGCTGGCCATGCCGACGATCCCGAACCGGACCATCTGGCCCACCATGCCGTGCGGGACGCCGGGAACCAACGGTTCGCGGCCGAGGCTGGCCTGCAACTCGCGCAGCGGCAGCGCGCCGGTGGCGAGCGCGCGTCCGACGCGCCAGCAGCCCTTGACGTCCGCAACCGCGGTCTTGACGATGTCGACGCGCGAATCCGGGTCGTCGACCCAGTCGACCGGCACCTCGTGAATACGCAGCCCGGCGCGCTCGGCGATCACCAACAACTCGGTGTCGAAGAACCAGCCGGTGTCGGCGACCAGCGGCAGCAGCCGCTGCGCGACATCGGCGCGCACGGCTTTGAAGCCGCACTGCGCGTCCGAGAAGCGCGCCCCCAGCATACCGCGCAGCAGCAAGTTGTAACCGCGCGAGACGATTTCGCGTTTGGGCCCGCGGACCACCCGGGCGGACGCCGCCAAACGCGACCCGATCGCGATGTCGGAGTGACCCGAGATCAGCGGAGCGACGAGGGGCATCAACGCCGACAGGTCCGTGGACAGGTCGACATCCATGTAGGCGACCACCGCGGCATTCGAAGTCGACCAGGCGGCCTGCAAAGCGCCGCCGCGGCCCTTCGCGCCGAGGTGAATCACCCCCACGTCAGACAGCTCCCGGGCCAGCTCGTGCGCGACCGCCAAGGTGCGGTCGGTGCTGGCGTTGTCGGCGATCGTGATGCGGGACCGATACGGCACCTCGGTGCGCAGGAACTGATGCAGTCGCCGGACAGAGCGCCCAAGATCGTCTTGCTCGTTGTAGACCGGGATCACGATGTCGAGGACGTAGTCGGCATGGCGCGTGCCAGTTTTGGTGTCCGAGTCGAAAACCACGCCGTTGTCCACCCCTGCAACCGCATCGGTCATGGCGTCTACGTTCACCGGACAAGCTGCTATCGAACTGCGCCGTGCCTGGGAGCTTGCTGTGAGCAATTCGGGCAGCCATGCTCATGCCCATGGCGTCTGTATTCACCAAGATCATCAACGGCGAACTGCCGGGCCGGTTCGTTTATGAAGACGACGAGATCGTCGCGTTTTTGACGGTTCAGCCGATGACTCAGGGCCACACCCTGGTGGTGCCGCGCGCGGAGATCGATCAGTGGCAGGACGTCGACAAGAAGACGTGGGACCGCGTCATGGAGGTCGCCCAGCTGATCGGCAAGGCCGTCTGCGTCGCGTTCGACACCGAGCGGGCGGGGTTGATCATCGCCGGGTTGGAGGTGCCGCACCTGCACGTGCACGTCTTCCCGGCGCGCCACCTGAGCGACTTCGGCTTCGCCAACGTCGATCGGAATCCGTCGCCGGAATCGTTGGACGAGGCGCAGGCCAAGATCAAGGATGCACTGGCTCGGGTGTCGTGAGCGCGGGCACATCGGCGATGCGCGGAAGGTTGACCCGGAACCGGCAGCCCTGGCCGGGTGCGGTCCTGACGCTCACCGACCCGCCGTGCGCGTGCACCAGGGAGTCGACGATGGACAGGCCCAGCCCGGTGCCGCCGCTGGCGCGAGCGCGTGACGAGTCGGTCCGATAGAACCGTTCGAAGACCCGCTGCGCGTCCTCTCTGCTCATGCCGGGGCCCTGGTCGATCACCTCGAGCACCGCATTGTCGTTCTCGGTGCCGACGCGGACGGTGATGCCGGCGTTTTCCGGGGTGTGCTGAAGCGCGTTGGACACCAGGTTGCCGAGCACCTGACGCAGCCGCGCCTCGTCGCCGATCACTTCGGGGGTGCCGGGCCCGTCCAGGACCTCCATGGCGATACGGCGGTTGGGCGCAATGGACTGCGCGTCGTGCACGGCGTCGGTCGCCAACGCCAACAGGTCGACGCGATGCTGGTCCAGGGGCCGCTGCGCGTCGAGGCGGGCCAGCAGCAGCAGATCCTCGACCAGTACGCCCATCCGCCTGGACTCCGATTCGATGCGCGACATCAACATCTCCATGTCGCGCGCGGCGCCCTGGCGGTACAGCTCGGCGAATCCGCGGATCGTCGTCAGTGGTGTGCGCAGCTCGTGGCTGGCGTCGGTGATGAACCGGCGCATCCGCTCCTCGGACATCCGGGCCTGGTCGGCGGACTGCTCGGAGGCGGCGAGCGCGCGCTGGATTTGCGAGAGCATGCCGTTGAGCGCGCGGGACAGCCGACCGACTTCGGTGCGGGGGTCACGCTGCGGGACGCGGCGGTCCAGTTGGCCCGCCGCGATCGCGGCGGCGGTCTGCTCGACTTCGACGAGGGGTCGCAGGCTGTGGTGCACTACCCAGTAACCGGCG
>Ga0213881_10001733_pt1 | contig 9997 bp, 6 predicted proteins | sample BarmaccoBMER_R08_FD_160104 | JGI IMG/M metagenome (GOLD analysis project Ga0213881, IMG submission 160104) | Barbacenia macrantha exposed rock microbial communities from rupestrian grasslands, the National Park of Serra do Cipo, Brazil - ER_R08 ... | reverse complement strand
ATCGCTCCCGAGGCGGACGCGTCCGTGGTCATCACCGGCCCCTGCTGCACCCCGACGTCGTTGCTGATGACGGCGATGTATGCCCCGGTGATGCCGGCATGGTCGTTCGGGGCGTAAGCAAACGGAGCAGCCGCCGGACCCTGCGGAAGCCCGGCCTGGATCGCTGACACCAGAGCCGCCCTGGTCGGGTTCCGGCCTGCCTTGAACATCGCCTGCACGAAGGTGTAGGCCACGGCCATGCCGTAGAAGAAGTTACCGTCCAGCGGCGCCTTGGGCTCGTACTGGTCGTGGACCTTCTTGAACAGGACGTACCAGGGGTTGCTGGCCGCCAGGGGCGAGAGGTAGGAGTCGGTAATGATCCCGTTGATGAGCTGGCTGCCGTTGACGGTCGCGCCACCTTGCTTGGCGAACGCCGTGACCAGGCCGGCCAGCGTAAGCGGGTCAGAGCCGACGGTGCTCACCACCAGCGTCGGGCTGTAGCCGAGCTTGAGGCTGTACAGCTTGAGCAGCGCGGTGAAGGCGGGAATCGAGAACGCGACGACCACCTGAGCGCCGGACGCGTGCAGCGCCGCGACCTGCGGTGCGATGTTGACGTCGGTGGGCACGTAGCTCTGCTTGCTGACCACCATCGAGGCGGGTATCTCATAGCTGAGGCCCTTGACCCCGTTCATGCCGAAGTCGTCGTTCTGGTAGAAGTACGCGATCTTCTTGCCCGCGAAATGCTGCTTGACGTACTGCCCGAGAATCTTGCCCTCGCGTATGTAGTCGATCTGGTAGCCGAACGTGTACGGGTACTGCGCCGTGTTGTTCCAGCATTCACACCCGGACGCGACGAACACGTCCGGGACCTTCTGCGCGTTGAGGAACTGGACCGCGGCCAGGTGGGTGGGCGTGCCCAGGCCGTTGAAGACCGCGTACACGTTGTTCTGCAGCACGAGCTGGCGCACCACCGAGGAGGTCGTGGTCGGGTTGTAGCCGTCGTCGAGGTACTTGTAGACGATCTTGCGCCCGTACACGCCGCCGTGCGCGTTCACGTACTGGAAGTACGAGTTCGCCGCGGGCGCGATCTCGGAGTAGCCGGGCGCGGCGGGCCCGGTGAGCGGCTGGTGGCTGCCGATCAGGATCTGGGTCGGCGTGATGCCCGGCGCGGACGCGGTCAGCGCCGAGCCCGAACTGGTCGAAGTCGAGGTCGAGCCCGCTCCGGAGCCCGAGCCCGACGAGCAGGCGGCGACGGCCAGCGCGGTCACGGTCATGATGGCCGCGGCCTGGCCGCGGAGCCGGTGGACTGGTGTCATGTGGTGCCTTCCTTTTCGGGAGCTTCCGGGGGGTCATCCCCCCGGACAATGCCCGGGCGGGCGGGTGCGGGGGGGTCGGCCCCCCGGGTCAGCAGGGCATGATGGCCGGTCGGCGTTTCGCCGGCCGGCGGCGTGACGTGGGGCGCCGGCGCGGAGCGCCCGTTGCGGGCCCGGTGGTCGGGGCCGGTGAACGCGGTGAGGAGACGCCGCAGCCCGCCCTGGATCCCCTGCGGGAAGACGAGCATGACGACGATGAGGACGGCGCCGTAGGCGGCTATCGGGATGTTCGACCCGACGGAACTGGACAGGCCGTGGCTGGTGGCCAGGTCCGTGACGTAGGTGGGCACGAGGACGATGACCAGGCTGCCCCACAGCGCGCCGGGCAGGCTGCCCAGGCCGCCGATCACGGCCGCGGTCAGCAGCGCGATGGACAGCGTGATCGTGAACGCGCCCGGCCCGACCAGGCTGGTCACCACGGCCAGCAGGGAGCCGGCCAGGCCGGCGCAGGTGGCGCTCACGACGAAGGCGAGAACGCGGGCGGCGGCGACGTTGACGCCGGCCAGCGCGGCCGCCACCTCGTCGTCGCGCACCGCAAGCCAGTTGCGGCCGATCCTGCTGTGGCACAGGTTCGCCAGCAGCAGCAGGGCGACCAGCGCCACCGCGCTGCTGACCCAGGCCTGCCACCTGGTCGGCGGGAACGCCGCACCCAGGAACGCCGGCGTGGTGAACGCGACGTTCAGGCCCTGGTCCCCGCCGAGCACCCCCTGGTAGGCGGAGGCCAGGGTAGGCAGCGCGACGCCGAGCATGAGGGTGGCGCCGGCCAGGTACGGGCCGCGCAACCGCGCCGCGGCTATCCCCACGATGGCCCCCGCGGCCGCGGTCGCCGCGGCGGAAACCACGAGCACGGCGATGAAGGGCCAGGCCAGATGCATGAGCAGCAGCGCGGTCGTATAGCCGCCGATGGCCATGAACGCCCCGTTGCCCAGCGAGATCTGGCCGCTGAGCCCGACCAGCACGGTGAGCCCGGCCACCGCCGTGACCTCGATCGCGACCTCGGCGATCTGGAAATCGCGGAAGGTGTTGAGCCTGACGGACAGGAACCAGACGATCGCCGCCGCCACGATGGTGACGCCGAGCCTGCGCGGGAACGTCTGCATCTCACACCCGCCGCACCCGGGTGGCGGAGAACAGCCCGCCGGGCCTGATCATCAGCACCGCGATCAGGATGCCGAAGGCCGTCACCGCGGTCAGGTCGGCGCCCAGGTAGCCGCCCACGTAGCTGAGCGCGATCCCGAGCAGCAGGCCGCCGGTCACCGCGCCCGCCGGGCTGTCCAGGCCGCCGATCACCGCCGCGGTGAAGCCGAACACGAAGATCGTGTCCATGCTGTTCGGGTACAGGAACGTCGACGGCGAGACGAGCACGCCGCCCAGCGCCCCGAGCAGGCCAGCCAGGGCCCAGCCGACGGTGAGCACCCGCGCGACCCTGATCCCCGACAGCCGGGCGACCGTGGCGTTGAACGCCGCCGCCCGCATCCGCAGCCCGGCCGAGGTGTACCTGAACAGCGCGGCCAGCGCCAGCGTGGTGAGCAGGACCGCCGCCACGACGAACACGTCGAAGCGCGACACGCCCAGCGGCGTCCCGGCCACCTTCAGCCCGGCGACTCCGAACGCCGCGGGGAACGACCGGTACTGCCCGCCGAAGAAGATGCCGGCCAGGCCCTCCAGCAGGACGAGCAGCCCGATGGTGACGATCACCGCGTTCAGCGGCGGCTTGTTCATGGTCGGCCGGATGATGGTGAGCTGGCATATGGCGCCGAGCACGACGCCGGCGGCGAGCGCGGTCACGAACCCGGCCCAGTACGAGCCGGTGTGGTAGATGACCTCGATCGCCACATACGTGGTGATCATGGCCATGCCGCCCTGCGCGTAGTTGAGCAGCCGGGTCCCCCGCCAGATCAGGACGAGGGACAGCGCCACCGCGGCGTAGATCATCCCGAAGGAGATCCCGCTGAGCGTGAACTGGAGGAACTCGACCACTGGCAGCTCTCCTCTGCGCGGCTAGAACCCGAGGTAGTGGTGGCGCAGCGCCACGTCGGCGGCGAGCGTCGCGGCGTCCGCGGCGGCGACCACCCGGCCGAGGTTGAGCACCACGCCCTGATCGGCCACGGCGAGCGCGCTCCGCGCGTTCTGCTCGACCAGCATGATGGTGAGCCCGCGCTCGCGGCTCAGCCGGACCACCAAGTCCATGACCTGGGCCATGATCCTGGGCGCGAGGCCGAGCGACGGCTCGTCGAGCAGCAGCACGCGCGGCCGCGCCAGCAGCGCCCGCGCGATGACGAGCATCTGCCGCTCCCCGCCGGACAGCGTGGCGGCCAGCTTGCGCCTGCGCTCGGCCAGCGGCCGGAAGCGCTCGTATTCCTCCTCGAGCGCGGCCGCCCGCTCGGCCCTGCTGACCCCCGGGGGGACGATCCCCCCGGCACGGGGGGGCTTCCCGCCCCCCCGTATCCCCCTGGGGGACCAGGACATCATGCCGACCCGCAGGTTCTCCTCGACCGTGAGCTCCGGTATCACGCCCTGCCCCTCGGGCACGTGCGCGATCCCGGCCCGGACGATCTGCTCGGGGCCGCGGCCGGTGATGTCGGCGCCGTCCAGCAGGACACGGCCGCGGCGGGGCCTGATCAGGCCGCTGATCGCGCGCAGCAGCGTCGTCTTGCCCGCGCCGTTCGCGCCGAGCACCGCCGTGATCTCGGCGGTGCCGGCCGAGACGCTGACCCCGTCCAGCGCGGTGACCCCGCCGTACCCCGCGACCAGCTCATCGACGGCCAGCGCCGGCGCGGCACCGGGGCTGCCGTCGTCACTCATCGCCGGCCCCGGGGCCCGCCGGGGCGACGCCGAGGTAGGCGGCGGTCACCGCGGGATCGTCCTGTACTTCCCTGGGCGTGCCCGTCGCGATCACCTTCCCGAAGTCGAGGACCACGATCGAGTCGCAGACGGACATCATCAGGTCCATGTGATGCTCGACCACGACCAGGGATCCCTCGGTGGCCAGGTCGCGGATGAGGTCGCCGAGCTCGCCCAGCTCGCTGTCGGCCAGCCCGCTCGCGGGCTCGTCGAGCAGGATCAGGCCCGGCTTGGCCGCCAGCGCCCGGGCCAGGGCGACCCGCTTTCGCATGCCGTAGGGCAGCTCACCGGGCATGGCCTGCGCCACGTGCCCGGCCCCGACCCGGTCCAGGGCCTGCCGGGCCAGGTCGCGAAGCGTGCGCTCGTCCCGGCCGGCCCGCGGCAGCGACAGCAGCGCCGACCAGAATCCCGCCGCGGCCCGGCAGTTCGCGCCGACCATGACGTTCTCCAGCGCGGTCAGCCCGCCGTACAGGCCGACGCCCTGCAGGGTCCTGGCCACGCCGAGGGCGGCCAGCCGGTGCGGCCTGACGGTGTGCGGGCGGCCGCCGAACAGCACCTCGCCCGCGTCCGGCCGGATGAAGCCGCACAAGACGTTCAGCAGCGTGGTCTTCCCGGCGCCGTTCGGGCCGATGACGCCCAGGACGTGCCGGGGAGGGACGGCGAGCGAGACGGCGTCGAGCGCGGTCAGCCCGCCGAAACGGACCGTGACATCCCGCACTTCCAGGACTGAACCCGGATTCATCACTCTGCTCCTAAGCAGCGGCCCAGCAGGAGGTTCCGGTATGAACCATCATTCAAGGCCGGGCCCTGGGTGCCGGACAAGACCGGAGCAGAGTTGGCATCGTTTCGTAACTGAACCGCAACAGGTGCTCCCGGATCCGGCGGCTGCGCGATCACGCCCGGAGGATGCGGGCCGGCCGGCCGGCCCCGATCGGGGTTCTAGCAGCGGGAAAAGGCGATCACCCGGATACGATGCCCGGGTGAGCGTGTTCCCCGACATCGACGCCTATGCCTTCCTCTCGGACTGCGAGACCAACGCCCTGGTTGCCCCGAGCGGGCAGGTCGAATGGCTGTGCGTGCCGCGGCCGGACTCCGCGAGCATCTTCGGCGCGCTGCTCGACCGCTCGGCCGGCGTGTTCGGGTTCGGCCCCGCCGACGTGGAGAACCCGAGCCAGCGGCGCTATATCCCCGGCACCATGGTCCTGGAGACGACGTGGCACACCCGCACGGGCTGGCTCGTCGTCACCGACGCGCTGGTGATCGGGCCATGGCGCGGCGGCCCGCGCAGCGACCGCTACCGGCGGGTGCCCAGCGACCGGGTCGCCCAGGGCGTGCTGGTGCGCACCGTGACCTGCATCGAAGGCCGGGCGGAGCTGCTGCTCAACTGCCTTCCGCTGTACGACTACGGCGCGGCCCCCGGAACCTGGAGCTACCAGGGCCAGGATTACTCGCACGGCGTCGCGCGGGGGCCAGGCGACGGGCCCGAACTGCACCTCACGTCCGATCTGCGGCTGGCGCTGACCGGGCCGCGCTGCTACGGGCACACCGTCCTGCATCAGGGAGAACATGCCTTCGCGGCGCTGTCCTGGCGTGCGCAGCCTCCGTCCAGCCACGAAGAGGCGCTCGCCCAGCTGAGCACCACGACCACGTTCTGGCGTGAATGGCTGAGCATGGCCCGCCTGCCCGACCATCGGTGGCGGCCGTTCCTGGAACGCAGCGCGCTGACCCTCAAGGGACTCAGCTATGAGCCGACCGGCGCCATCCTGGCCGCCGCGACGACGTCGCTGCCCGAAACCCCCGGTGGTTCCAGGAACTGGGATTACCGTTACACCTGGGTCCGCGATTCCGGATTCATGCTGCGGGCGCTGCTGCGCCTCGGCTTCGAATGGGAGGCGTACCAGTACTTCGCCTTCCTCCTCGAAGCCGCGCTGGCGGACAGCGTCCAGATCATGTACGGGCTGGGCGGGGAGCGGGATCTGGCGGAACGGACGCTTGATCATCTGTCGGGCTATCGCGGCGCGCGGCCGGTGCGGGCCGGCAACGGCGCGTTCGACCAGCACCAGCATGACGTGTGGGGCATGATCCTGGACCTGGTGTACGCACATGCCCGGCACCAGGGAACGCAACTGGGCCCGGCCGGGTGGCACCGGGTGGTCCAGCTCGTCGAGGCCGCGCTGGAACACTGGCAAGAGCCGGACCGCGGGATATGGGAAATCCGGGGAGAGCCGCAGCACTTCACCGCATCCAAGGTCATGTGCTGGGTGGCGGTGGACCGGGGCGCGAAGCTCGCGGCGGCGCGCGGCGACGCGGACAATGCGGCCCGCTGGCGCAAGGCCGCCGACGAGATCCACGCCGAGGTCTGCGCCCGCGGGATCGACCGCCGCGGCGTGTTCGTGCAGCACTACGGATCTACCGGGCTTGACGCGTCGGCGTTGCTGATCCCGCTGACCGGGTTTCTCCCGCCCGCCGACGAGCGGGTGCGCGCCACCGTCCTGGCCATCGCCGATGAGCTTTCCCGTGACGGCCTGGTGCTCAGGTACCGCGTCGAAGCGACCGATGACGGCCTGGAAGGAGACGAAGGGACCTTCACGATCTGCTCGTTCTGGCTGGTCTCGGCCTTGGCGCTGATCGGCGAACAGGAGCGGGCGCGCAGCCTGTGCGAGAAGCTCCTGTCGCTGGCAGGCCCGCTGCATCTGTACGCCGAGGAACTGGACGCCGGCAGCGGGCACCATCTGGGGAACTACCCGCAGGCGTTCACGCATCTGGCCCTCATCGACGCGGTCACGCGGCTGATCGAGCTGGAGGCCGGCTCAAGATCGTTACTGGAGCGGGACCGGCTCGTTGGTCGCCGGGATCCGCGGGGCCGGGTTGGCGAACACCTCCTGCTGCGCGGTGAGCAGCCCCGCCTGCGCGGCCGCGAGGGTGACGGTGGCGGGGCTGTGCGGATAGCCGGCGGGCGGCCCGGAGAACCGCAGCGCCGTGGTGAAGTCGCCGCAGACGCGGCGCCGGTAGGCGCTGATGTTCGGCTCGGGCACGCCGAACCGCTTCTCGATGATGCGGATCAGCGAGGTGTGGTCGAGCACGTCGGAGCAGACCCGGCCGCCGGCCGACCACGGCGAGACGACGATGGCGGGGACCCGGAAGCCCGGCCCGATCGGCTCGGCGCCCACGTACTCTCCGGGTGTTCCGGGCGGCGCGACCGGCGGCGGCACGTGGTCGAACAGCCCGTCGTTCTCGTCGTAAGTCAGGATGAACAAGGTCGTGTGCCACAGGTCCTCGTCGGCCGCGATCGCGTCGAGCTTGCTGGCGATGTACTCCGCGCCCGCGGCCGGGAAGTAGTCCGGGTGCTCGGACTGCGCGGTCGGCGCGACCAGCCACGACACCTGCGGCAGCCGTCCGGCGCGGGCGTCGGCCTCGAACCAGCCGGCCGCGGCCTTGCGCATGCCGCGCTGCCACAGCGGCGAGGAGACCGGCGCGTGCGCGTACTGCCTGAACCAGGCCAGCGCGTTGTCGTCGTAGTTGTCTTCCTCCTGGTACACCTGCCAGCTGACGCCGGCCCGCTGCAGCCGCTCCGGGTAGGTGGTCCAGGACAAGATGGCGTTGTCATAGGCCGGGGTGCTGCCGGTGACCGGGCCGCCGCGGGTGCCCGCGGGGTCGATCATGCCGGTCCACATGTACAGCCGGTTCGGGTGCGTCGGGCCGAGCACCGAGCAGTGATAGCGGTCGCAGAGCGTGAACGCCTGCGCCAGCGCCCAGTGGAACGGGATGTCGGCCTGGGTGAAGTACCCCATCGTGTACGGGCCCTTGGCGGCCACCCACCGGTCCATCAGGCCGTGGTTCCAGGCGTTGTGCTGGCTCGGCCAGGAATGGTCCGTGCCCGGCGTGGCCTGCGCGCTCGTCGTCCTGGTGTCGTAGTGGAACGGGGCCAGGTAGCCCTGGGCGTGACCCGGGTACGGCTGGCGGAAGACCGGGTGGCCGCCGGGCAGCGTGATCGCGGCCGGGTCGGCGAAGCCGCGCACCCCGGGCATCGTGCCGAAGTAGTGGTCGAAGCTACGGTTTTCCTGCATCAGGATCACGATGTGCTTGATGTCCCGCAGCGAGCCGCTGGGCGGGTCGGCGAGCGTGGCGGCGAGCGCCCGGCGCAGGCTGGACGGCAGGAACCCCGCGCCCACGGCCACCCCGGACAGCGCGGTGGCGGTGGCGAGCAGCCGGCGGCGGGTCAGTTCGGGCGACCCGACGGCGCTGCCTGCCGCCGGGCCGGACCGGCGGGGGCGGGTGAGGTACCAGCCGAGCCCGATGATCGCCGCGGCCAGCAGGAACTCGCCGAGGACCACCGGCCACGACGGGCCGGCCGGGGCCGCTGGCGCCCCGGTCGCGGGCAGGCCCGGGACCCGGCCGTATTCGACGACGCGGTCGTGGGCGCTGTCGGCCACCCAGACCTCCCCGGTCGCGGTGACCGCCACGGCCTGCGGGAACTCCAGATTCTCGGCCGCATGCCGCAGGCCAGGCTGCAGGCCGAACTCGGTATAGAAGCGGCCGTCCGGGCTGAACACGGACACCAGGCCGTAGTCGGGCTGGGTCACGTAGATCCGGCCGCCCGGGCCGACCGCGATCCCGCCGGGGTCGCCGAGGCCGCCGTAGCCTGCCTGCGTGGTGCCGAACCACCGCAGCCGGCGCCCGGCCGCGGAGAACTCCCCGACCGCGTTGCCGGGGACATAGCTCGGGCTGGACACCCAGACGTTCCCGCGGGCGTCGAGCGCGACTCCGGCCGGGGCCGGCACCGCGAACGACAGGCGGTACTGCCCGGTCGCGGAGAACTCCACCACCCGGCCGTTTCCGGTGTCGGCCACCCACACGTCGCCGAACGGGGTGACGGCCAGCGCGGCCGGCCGGCTCAGCTGGTCGCGGCCGTGGCCCGCCGCGCCGAAGACGGCGAGCCTGCGGCCGGCCGAGGAGAACTCCACCACCCGGTCGCGGCCGGTATCGGCGACCCACAGGTGACCGGCCGCGTCGGTGGTGATGCCCTCCGGGTGGTCCAGCTCCCGGCCGAGGGTGGCCAGCAGCCGGCCGAACGGGGAGAATTTCACGAGGCGGTCGTGGCCGGTGTCGGTCACCCAGACGTCACCGCCCGGATCGACGGCCACGCCGCCGGGATCGGCCAGGACCCGCTGCCCGAACGCCAGCCGGAAAGGCGGCGCGTGCGCCAGCGGGCCCGTCCCGGCGTCACGGGCGGGAGTCCCGCCGCCCGCGGGGATGGCCGCGGCGGCCGCGCCCCCGGCGGACATGACGGCCAGCACGGCGGCGAGCACGCCGCAACCCGCGCGCGCCGCCCAGGCCCGCGGTCCGCGCCATCGATGCTTCAGGCCCATCGACCAGCAAGGTAACCCATCCCGCCCGCTGCCGCAAAGCGCTCAGTCAGGCCGGGCCACCGCCTCGATGACCAGGTTCACCCTACGTCCGACCATTCCTTTCTTCCTCGTGACGCCGAAGCTGGTGCGGTCGAGGCAGGCGGTGGCACGGAACCACGCGTCTCCGGCGTCCAGCCGCGCCTGGGTCACCGTGACCTCGGCGGGCACGGCCGTCCCGCGCGCGGTCACCGTCCCGGGGACCACCCACCCGTCGCCGTCGCGGCGCGCCCCCTGGCCGGTGAAGGTGATCTCCGGATAAGCCCGGGGGTCGAGCAGGGCGGCCGAGACGACATCGGCGTCCCTGGTTGCGTTGCCCGAGGCGAAACTGCCCGCGTCGATGCTGGCCTGGACGCCGCTGACGGCCGGGTCGGCGGCGATGTCAACCTGCCCGTC
>Ga0213881_10001732_pt1 | contig 9998 bp, 8 predicted proteins | sample BarmaccoBMER_R08_FD_160104 | JGI IMG/M metagenome (GOLD analysis project Ga0213881, IMG submission 160104) | Barbacenia macrantha exposed rock microbial communities from rupestrian grasslands, the National Park of Serra do Cipo, Brazil - ER_R08 ... | reverse complement strand
GTCAGGGTTCAATCCCACGCGCTCTAGGAGGTAAGCTGCTCGCTCTCGGCGCTGAGTAAGGCTTTTGCCTCTAGAATGAATCAATAAAGGCTCCATGACCGCATCTCCAATCTTCATCCGTGGATCGAGGGAGCTAAAAGGATTTTGAAAAATAATCTGCATTTCTCGTCGCAGTTGCTGTAGCTGACGCCCACTCAATCTAGTTACATCTTGCCTATCGAAAATCACACTTCCACTTATGGGTTCAACTAATCGTAATAATGTGCGACCAAGTGTAGTTTTGCCACAACCAGACTCCCCGACTAATCCCAGAGTCTCGCCAGGATAGACTGCAAACGAAACCCCATTGACTGCCCAGAAATAGTTTTTGGTTTGACCAAACATGCCTTTTACCGGAAAGCCCACCCGTAGATCGCGGACTTCTAGCAGAGGCGGCTGCTGTTGCAGTTGGACTAACCGTTGAGTGATGGCGCTGCTGTTAACTTCTGGTGGATTGTCTGGCTGTTTTGCTTGAATTTCTAGTTCTCCCGTTGTCGTCAGTTTGACGCTCATAAAGTCAGCAACCGTGAGGAGATGTTGTGGTTGTCTGTCTAGACTAGGTTTGCAAGCCAACAACCCTCTAGTATACGGGTGTTGGGGGTTAGCAAATATTTGTTCTACCGATCCATATTCAACTATTTTGCCTTGGTACATCACAGCAACTTGGTCAGCAATTTCGGCAACAATCCCCAAGTCGTGGGTGATGAACATCATCGACATTTGACGCCGATCGCGCAGATCCCGCAACAGATCCAAAATTGTCGCTTGCACTGTAACATCTAAGGCTGTGGTCGGTTCATCAGCAATCAAGATATCCGGGTTACAAGAGATTGCCATAGCGATCATGACCCGTTGCAACTGACCGCCAGAAAGTTCGTGGGGATAGCGCTCCAGCATAGCTTGTTTATGCTGGTTCACTTGCCGCTGTGATGAAAATTGTTGTTCTAGCTCTCGATCGCTGGCTATGAGTTTGACTTCCTGAAGGTTGGCGATCGCCCATTGCCGTGCCTCTCTTTCTGAAATCCGCCGATGCTGCCGAATTGCTTCTGTTAGCTGAAACCCGATGGTATAGACTGGATTGAGTGAACTCATCGGTTCTTGGAAGATCATAGCGAGCTGTCCACCACGATACCTCTGCATATGTGCTGGCGGCAGTTGCAGGAGATCGATTGGTTGTGTACCATCTGCCTGAAACCAAATTTCTCCGCTGCTAACTAAGCCAGGAGTCGGCACTAAACCCATGACAGCTAGCGAGGTGACAGATTTTCCTGATCCTGACTCTCCCACAATTCCCAACGTCTGACCCCGACAGAGCTGAAATGAAATGCCATCAACAGCTTTGATTAGCTTACCCTCAGTCAGAAATTCAACCTGCAAATTCCGCACATCTAAGACAGTTGCACTCATGGGGATTGGGGAAGTCTATTTAAAATTAACAGGATCTTAACACCTACTAAAAACCCTATCCACAGCAATCAATATGACTATCCTGTCAGGTGCACCTTGGCTATTGGCACATCGTTCTATGCTCAAGTCAAACAAGCCTCGGAAGGTTTCACTCTACGGCAATGACTACGTACTCTGGCAAGACAGCAACGGTAAAATCAGTGGCTTGCCAAATGCCTGTCCGCACGTGGGTGCCATGCTGTCAGAAGGGTGGTGTGTGACGAAAGTGGATGGTAGCAGCCCAGTTGCTTGTCCATTTCATGCGTTGGAGTTTGATAGTGCAGGATGCACAGTATTACCTAGCTCTAGCAAGCCAACGAAATCTTTGATGCACCCCTTAGAGTTAATTATTCAAGGTGATTTCATCTGGTCTTACGGTGAATACGAACCTAAAACTTCAATCCCGACAATCATGAACGAAATTGCGGCGGAGTATGAGTTTATTGGATTGACGGGTGAGCGCCAGATCAAAACCGATTTCCTAACTCTGCTGCTGAACATGCACGACTACAATCACCGAAATGGTACTCATCGTCAGTTATTTGAGATTGAAGAAGTACAGTTGAAGCAGTTCATTGATGATGGATTTCACTCCCATGCTTACGTAGCGCAGCTTCGGAAGAAACCGACACTGCGCGATATCCTCAAAAATCCTGGTCTCTTAGCCATGCCACAAGTGCTTGAGGCTCACTTAGAAAACTTTTTTCCATTCATGGGAATGGTACATGGTAAGAGTCCCCTCTTAAGCCTCAAAGAGTGTCATTTTTACATTCCAGAATCAGCAACTCACTCCCGCCTTTATGTTCTGATGTTTATGAAGGCGCACGCTCGAATTTCCCATTTAATTAAACGGAATCTCCTGCGGCTGATTGATGTTGTTATCGAGCAGGATGCTGACATTTTGGGCAAACTCTATGCCAACACACCTCAGCACATCAAGCTCAATAATGAAGTGGGAATGGATTGGGTGCGACGAAATTTCGAGAGTTTTCCGATGGTTATTGGACCAAACCTCTCCCGATAAAGAAAGCGTTAAAAGGTCATCCCTATCTTTACAAAACATGGACGACCTTTTGATGCTGTAAAAGCAGAAAGGTCAGCGGATTAAAGTTTATACACTTAACCGTTAACCTGACATTTCAACTTTTATACCGATTAGAACGGAATATCATCAACATCAGGTTCACTCATTGAGCTTTGATATGCAGGCACCTTGGGTGTCTTGGGCTGAGGTGCACTTTCTGTTGGTTCTTGGATTGAGGAACCAGAGCTACTTACTCCCGACTCAACTATCTCCGAGGTCTGCGGCGAACTCGTACTAAACGTCGCAGCATTGTTGGCAGCGCGAGGACGTGCCCCTTCTAAACTAACTCCCTCGCCCACTGGATGAATCCTCTGTGCTGTCAATTCGGCGCGTTTTTCTTTGAAACCCTCACGTTCTATGGTATTCATATTCAGGCGTCCTTCAATTATGATGCGATCGCCCTGGTGGTAATTTTGCTGAATCTCCGTAGCCAGATTCCCCCAGCCCACCACTTTTAAGGTTGCTGGCGGATCTTCAGCTCTCAGCCCTGGAAACTGGACGAGCATGTCGGCGATCGCCAAGTTCGTATCAGATGTATAGCGCAGTTGCGGATCTTGTACAATCTCCGCCATCAAAATACAGCTATTCATTCAGTGTTCTCCAAAAAGCAATAAAGTTAACTTCGTACAGACAAATGAGGGGAGATTACTCTCCGTTGCTGACTTCTCCGGGGGCTTGTTCTACAAACTCCTGGACATAGGTGCGGTACTCCCTCAAGGTTGAATCCACCCAATCTCGATCATTACCATTTGCGTACAAATGTACCAGTGGTTCGCCCGCATCTGGCAAAATTAACACCCAATTTTCATCTTCATGAAGAATCTTCACGCCATCCACGAGTTCCAGGTTTTGGGCTGGATGGGTTTCGACGAGGTGGCGCATTAGGGCACCTTTGATTGTCCAAGGGCAACGGGCTATAGCTATTTTGTGACAGACGCGAGGCAGCTCTGTTCGCATAAAAGCGAGCGATCGCTCCTGGACGGTCATCATTTCAATTAACTTTGCAATGCCAAACATGGCATCAAAACCTGGATGCAACTGCGGGAAAATAAAGCCCATATCCCCGCTGCCAGCTAGCACCACATTCGGATTTTCTCTAGATGCCTCCATCAAGGCAGTGGGATTTGCCTTGGTGCGAATCACTTTACCATCATGACGACGGGCAATCTGTTCGACTGCACTGGAAGCATGAACTGGTACAACAACTGCGCTTCTGGGATGAGCGGTCAAAATCATGTTGGCCATTAGCGCTGTTAAAGTTTCTCCCCGGATGGGGATACCAGATTCATCAACTAAAATCAGCTGTTCTCCATTCGCCGACACCTGCACGCCAATTTTGGCTTTTAATGCCTCAACAACATGCCCTAACTGAATCAGCAACTGCTCCCGCTCAGCCGTCGAGACCGCTGTCTGTTTTAGACTAGCATTCAGCACCACAGCATCACAACCAAATTTTGCCAAAAGTTGGGGCAGCACAGCTCCATAGACTGCATAGGTATAATCAATGATAACTTTCGAGTTACTGTGGCGAATTGCCTGTACATTTAGATATTTTTCAAAGGCTGTGCAGTAAGTATCAATGACTTGACTGGGATAAACAACGTTGCCAATTTCCTCAATTTGCACCCGCCGTAAGTCTTCCTTAAAGTAAGCCCCTTCAATCTTCTTTTCCTGCGCCTTCGAGATATTAATTCCCTTGTTGTCAATGAACTCAATCAGGATATAGTCGGGTCGATCTGGATGTATCCGCACATGGATACCTCCAACAACAGGGAGAGTAGGTACAACTGTGCGAGTAATGGGAATAGCTGTTGCTTCTAAGTTCTGGATATTCACACCTACAGACATCAACCCAGCGATTAACGATCGGCTCACCATGCGGGAAATGCTACGTTGGTCACGGGAAACTGTCACCTGAGCCCCATGCTTCAAGGTAGAACCGTAAGCTGCCCCCAGCTTGACAGCAAATTCTGGCGTGATGTCGATATTGGCTTGCCCTGTGACACCCCGTTGACCAAATAGATTACGTTGAGCAGTCTGACCCCAAATTAAGTTGATGTTCAATGTCGCGCCAGATTCAATTTGTTTACTAGGCCAGATGCGCACACAAGGGTTAATTTGTGCTTCCTCTCCAACATTGGATAGGGAACCTACTACAGCACCTTCTAGCACATGAGCGCGACGACCTACATGCGTGCCTCTGGCAACAACACATGCTCTTAAATTCACTTCTTCGCCAATAATTGCCCCATTCCAGATAATTGGGCGCTTCAGATCAGCGTCAGCACCGATTGTGACATTGTCTCCAATTATAGTTCCCGGCTCAATCTGCACTCGTGGTCCAATCCGGCAGTTATGTCCAATCAATGCAGGAGTTGCAATCTGAGCGCTCGGATCGATGTAAGTATTCTCACCTACCCAGAGATTGGGAGACTGCTCTTCATAGGCATAGTCGAGTTTAACCTTTCGATTCAAGCTATCATACTGACTCTCTCTATATGCATCCAAGTGACCTACATCGCACCAATATCCCTGAGCGATGTAGCCATACATCGGTTCTTCTTTTTGCAGCAACAGGGGAAACAGCTCTTTTGAGAAGTCGTATTCTTGATTTTCTGGTAAATATTCCAGAACTGATGGTTCTAGAATGTAGGTGCCCGTGTTGACTGTATCAGAAAAAATCTCACTGGTAGAGGGTTTTTCTAAGAACCGACGAATGCGGTGCTCCTCATCTGTAATGACTACGCCAAACTCGATTGGGTTGGGAACGCGAGTGAGAACCAGAGTGGCTTTCGACTGCTTTTGTTTGTGAAATTGAATTGCTGCAGTTAGGTCGAAATCTGTAATACTATCACCACTAATGACTAAAAAGGTTTGATTGAGGAGTTCTGCAATATTTTTAACACAGCCTGCGGTGCCTAGAGGTTGGTCCTCTTCCACAGCATAAGTCATCTGGACGCCAAAGTCACTGCCATCCTGAAAGTAGTCGCGCATAACGTCAGGCAAGTAATGCAGAGTAGCAATAACTTCGGTAATTTTATGCCGTTTGAGCAGATTGATAATATGTTCTGCAATCGGTCGATTCAAAATCGGTACCATCGGCTTGGGCAGGTCGCAAGTTAGCGGCCTCAACCGCGTTCCAGATCCTCCCGCCATGAGCACTGCGCGCATAGGTCCTCCTCTTGTTGAACTCATCAATGGTCGAGACCAATGATTCTGTGGTTTGTTAGTCTTTATTTAGTCTCCTATGTCTAGTAAAACTTAAGGTACTCCCACAAGGCACATCCCGTCAGCTACTCTACAATTGAGGAGGGGAGTTTACCAAAGATATCGATAGACAAATTTTTGGGTAAAGCTCTCTTTGGGAATGACTGGCAACTGAGTTACTAGGCGATAATTAGGCACCGAGTAGCCTCTTATCTGCTTGAACTCGTTGAACCGAAGGAAAGTATGTTATTCAAGAGGTGGCTTGGATGGGAATCATCGAGTTTGTGTTAGCAGCTGTTTATGCGGGTGGTGCTTGGAAGTTCTGGGTTGGGTTTCACCGGACAGACTTTAATCAGAATCGGCTCTCTTTGTCACTGTTATGGCCATTTTTGGTGATGACGAACAAGTCTTATCGCCGCAACTTCAATAAGGCGCTTAAGGGTTAGGTGGCTTCTTGTAGAGGACGTCTTTGGCTGATTGGAGTTTTGCTGTCGGCACTGTGGTCAAACTGCTTGAATCCACTCACGTACATCATACTCAGTCCAGATGCCGTTTTTCCAATAGGGATCTGATTCAACGAGTTGGCGCACACTTGCTTCGTCTTCCGCGTTGTAAATGCCAAAGACCTTGGTTAAATCTTTAGTTGGACCAATAGTAATCAAGACTCCAGCTTGTTTTTGAGCTGCAAGACCATCGAGATGCTCTTGTCTATAGAGAGCGCGTCTTTCTAAAACGTCCTCACAGTAGGTTCCCCACATAACATACTTAGCCATTACTTACCTCTTTGCTGCTCTGAGTGGCTGTAGTTTGCATCTGACATCTCTGCTACTCAGCATCCCACAGCTTTACAGTTTGTTGTAACAATCATGTAAGCTATCAATAGGAATATTGTTTGAAGTGATCAACTCTATCCATAGGTATGGCATGCTATAGTCATCCCCCAAGAAGGGGGCGGTTTTTTTCATCCCTTTAAGGGAACCGCCTCGGCTCCATGGCTTCTGGGGTTTTCCTGTATTCTGCTCCTATCCTACATAGATAGATGTAGCCGACTTGGAGTTGGAAATCATCAGTAATTTCCGCAGCTCGTCTATAGTTTAGATGAAGTTCATTAGGCATTGGTGTAAGTGACAAGGCAGTAGACAATTGTAAGCTAGCTTTGAGATGATCTAGGATACACGCATGACCATTGCTCCCTTAAGCTGGACAAAACTAGAAGCCCTAACAGATTTTCAAATAGATACCATCAATGGACTCACTAATGCTCAAGCCCGGTTGCGTCTATTTGGTCGTAGTGAATCTGATGCGCGGGTGACGTTGTACCGCGACAATCATGCCTGGTGTCCTTACTGTCAGAAAGTCTGGCTGTGGCTTGAGGAGAAACAAATCCCCTACCGCATCGAGAAAGTGACGATGTTTTGTTATGGGGAAAAGGAAAGCTGGTACAAACGCAAGGTGCCATCCGGTATGCTTCCAGCAATTGAACTAGATGGACGCCTGATTACGGAAAGTGATGATATTGTGATTGCCCTAGAACGTGTCTTTGGTCCTTTGAGACGGAGTATGGAAGACCCAAAGGTAATTCCTCTACGGCGACTGGAGCGGCTTCTCTTTAGAGCCTGGTGTAGCTGGCTTTGCTATCCAACAATATTGCCTTGGCAGGAGCAGCGCAACCGAGAGCAATTCATAGAGGTGGTGGACAAGGTCGAGTATGCCCTAGCCAGTACCCCCGGTCCTTATTTCCTAGAGGAGTTCGGCACCGTCGATGTCATCTTCACGCCCTATGTCGAACGCATGAATGCCAGTCTGTACTACTATAAGGGCTATTCATTGCGGGAGGATAAACCTCGCTTAGCCGCCTGGTTTGAGGCAATGGAAAGCCGACCAACCTACAGGGGCACCCAAAGTGACTTCCATACCCACGTCCATGACTTACCACCTCAAATGGGCGGCTGCTGGGAAAATGGTGAGCCCCAGATGCTCATCAATAAAAATCGGGTGGATAATGGTCCTTGGTTTGGTTTGCCCGATGTGACTTACCCGGAGCCGGACAACTCCCGCCACGAAGCCCTCTGTCGGACGATCAAGCACCGCGCCAATATTATTCGAGTCAACCCTGCTGATAATCAATTATTTGATGAAGCCCTACGTTGCTCTCTAACCTTCATGATGACTGGCGAAGTCTGTATCCCGCCGACAGGATCGGACCCAGCGCTGCGATATTTGCGCGATCGCATTAACGTGCCTCGTGATATGTCCATCTATGCTGCCAAACGGCTAAGAGAGGCTCTAGAGAAAACCGCTTCCCTAGTTGGTAATGGACAGGGCCTCCCCATTCCGATTAAGCACCGTCGCGATCAAGATCCGGCTAACTTTATAGGTCTTGGCAGCTTTTAGCGATCCTAAATACGCTTTCAATTCCCTCTATTTTTGACACTCTCGCCGAAGACTGCGGGAGATTCTTCATTCAACGAGTCCACTTAAGCTAAACTCCTTGCGGTATTTAGGTCAGAGGTAGTTCTCTCCTGAAGCGTTAAGTTCCCCGGTGCCCCCAGGTACTTGCAACTAGTGCAAAACTTTGTTTGATTTAGCCGCAGCTAAAAACTGATCGTCCAGTTCCTGTGAATCTTTTACCTACTTTCAGGCGTATCCTTAGATACTACTGGAACAACAAAGTAGAACCCATGATTCAGTTGTCAAGGTACAGCGTTAACCGTTAGGTTACTAAGGTTTTTTAAGTGGTTGATGACCTTGCCACTATATGTATATTAGCACTACCTGTTGTAACTTTCAATACTGATTATCTCAGTAGCACAGACCCCGTCCGACATTCATCTCCCGATATATCGGGAGATGAATGTCAGTTGAATGATAAAAGGACTGATGGAGCAGAATGGATTTACCTAAACACGGTCTTAACTTGACGCAGTCAACGCAGCTCCTGGAGGCAACCTCCAGGAGCTGCGTTGACTTACTAAATAATATCAAATGATTTAAATCCGAAATCAGAGCCCATTCGTCTTTAAAGATAGATGGGACGTAGTTGATCTATTTCAACACTATAGCAATCCTAACAGATTCATAAATCAATTTGTGGTGCAGGTTTCTAGCCTGCGCAGGACGTATTGCCTGCGCCCTGCTTTCACAACACAAATCGGATTGCTATATATGTAAGTTTAAGGTAGCAGATGATCTATTACCAATAGCTGCTAGCTGGTTCAACTGCGTAATTCCTATCAAGTTTACACAGGAGTTTACGCCATGAAACGTCTAATACTTAGTGGATTCTCAGTTTTGCTAGTAATTGCTGCAACTGCACCTGCTTTTGCCCATGGAAAAGTGAAGGAGTCCAACACAGGAGACAGCCAATCTATGCCTTTAAGCAGTTCTACGCAACCCTCAGCACCAGAGTCGATGAATACACAGTCAAACCAAAGGGAACCACAAAGCAGATTTAGTACTTCACCACTCTTAGACCCAAACCCGCCATCTGAGATCCCATCGCCTAGCCTCTTTTTTCTAGATCCTAGTAGTGCATATCAGCCCGGTGCGCACTAGGATCAATGACAACACAGCCAAACAAAAGGAAGCATTGCACGAATACAAAATGATTTCTCGCTATTAGGCTGTGCCTTAAATCTGCTTAGAACCGTCCGGGGCAATCTTTTGTGGTTGCCCCTACAATTTCACAGGAGGTCAGAAAACATGTTTTTCACAATAAAGCATCTTCATTTGAATGAACTCAAACACCTAGAAATCGCCCAACTGGATTACATTATGGTGAAACTTGTCGGTCTACATGGTCTAGTTTGCCAATGGTTTGATGCGATAGAGATTCATGACCCCAAAGTAGCTCAGTTACTGTGTAAGATGATCCCGGCTCATTGTCCTTTTAAGCGAGAAATCAAGCTGTTTGACCATACCTTATTTCGGATTCCAGCTCTGTGTGAACTCAACCCTTTCTACGAGCAAGTAGTTAGCCTTCGCTTCAAAGCTCTATCCTATCTAGCGACCGCAGTTGTTTCCCGCTATTCCCCGGCGGGAAACAACTGTGGCAGATGAGTGCGGTGAGGATGTAGCACGATATTGCTGACAAAGGGCAGCAAGTGTTTGCACGCAACTTAGAATTAGCAGCAAGCCATCGAGATTACCTGAGGAATACTATCACTAGCCTTAAAACAGTGTATTTTTCATGAAAGTTCATGCCTTAGAATTCTTTGGACTT
>Ga0213881_10001731_pt1 | contig 10000 bp, 9 predicted proteins | sample BarmaccoBMER_R08_FD_160104 | JGI IMG/M metagenome (GOLD analysis project Ga0213881, IMG submission 160104) | Barbacenia macrantha exposed rock microbial communities from rupestrian grasslands, the National Park of Serra do Cipo, Brazil - ER_R08 ... | reverse complement strand
TGCAGCCCCTGCTGTGCTGTTGATCACCGGCTGCGGTTGGAGAACCTAGCGGACGTGCGGTTTGTCTACCGGCCGCATGTTGCCGGACCGTACGTGCAAGCTGTCGAGCGGCAAAAGTAATCTATGTCACATGTTTTACGGTTGTGTCAGCCGTCTTCACCGTAGCGGGGAGAGCGGTAATGCGAGCCCTCGTCGTCGGCATCGGGCTGGCCGTAGCTGCTGTCCGGCGAACCGTCGTTGTCCGGCGGGCTGTCGTTGTTCCGCGGCTGAGAATTCTCGGCGTTGTGCTGGTTGCTGGCGTTCTGGTCAGGAGCAGCGGGCCGCACGTTTTTGCGCGCCGCGAGCTCTTGCGACGCTCGCACTACCTGGACCTGGTCGCCGATCTGAAGATAGTTGAACCAGGCTTGGGCATCAGAGTCAGCCAGGTGGATGCAACCGCCAGAGGAGCGATGCGGGTCGCCACTGTGGAAGGCGATGCCACCGTCTTCGAAAAATACCGACCAGGGCATCGGCGCTGGTCGTCCGTTGGGCAGCCGCGACTCAGTGCTCTTGAAGTTTTTGTCCTTGCGGTACACACGCAACGAGTGCCCGATAGGGGTCTCTTTTCCATTTCCCCCGGAGGAGATTTTCACCGGACCACGAATGATCTTGCCCTCGTTGAACAGCCATGCCCTTTGTGACTCTAGATCGACGCAGGACTTTGCGGTGATCGTGCACGCTGTCCCGGGTACCAGAGGTGTCTGGCGGGCTTGATCCGCCGCCTCCGACTCGGCGAACGCCGCTCTCGCGAAGTAGGTGCCAGCCAGCCCGCTCAGGCAGAGCACACTCGTTACCACGACAGTGAGCCGTCGTCCATCCAACTGCTTGCCGGTCATTCCCGCCCTTCCGTCCCCACTCACCGGGCTCGGGATATCTCTTGCACTCTCCCCGAGGTATGACGCCCGAGCCGCGTCAAAGTTGCGGTCTTTGCCCTGGCGGAGAGGAAGGCCACACCATCGGCTTACCTGTTGGGCCGCTATGGGACCCAGCGCCATCACCGCGCCGCGATGAGCAGACTACCCAACAGCCACCAACCCCCGAGCACCACCGCGCCCAGCGAGACGATGGTGAACAACCCCACCCAGCCAGCTGCCGGGACACCGGTCAATGCCGCCAGCTGGTCGGCGTCCGAACCCGGCCGGTAGCGCCGGCCTCGGCGCAGCTCGGCCACCGCGCGCACGCCACCGAAGAGCAAGAACCACGCCAGTGTCGTGCAGAAGGCCAGCCGAATCCCCGGAGTGCCATACCAGCCGATCAAGCCAACCATCGCCACGGTAACTAGTACCGCGAAGCCCCCATACACGTTGCGGACATAGACCAGGGTGGCCAGCAGCAGCGCCAGTACCAGCGTGAGCAGCACCCGGGTGTATTGCAGCCGCACCAGCTCTGCTACCCCCAAACCCAGCAACGAGGGGGCCACATAGCCGGCCAACGCCGTGAACACCATCCCCAGGCCGGTGGGGCGGCCCCGAGACACCGTGAGACCGGAGGTGTCCGAATGCAACCGGATACCTGACAATCGCCGGCCGCTCAGCACCGCGACCAAAGCGTGCCCGCCCTCGTGGGCGATCGTGACCGCCGTGCGGCTGAATCGCCAGATCCCGTGCTGGGCGACCGCAACCAACGCCACGAGCGCGGCCGCCACCGTTATCATCTGCGCGGTCACCCGAGCCTCCAGCTCAATCTAGGTGAGCTCAAATCTAGGTGAGCACGCGGCGGTGAACCCGCGCAAACGTGTGCGCGCAGCGCGGGCCGGTCAGCTGGTGCAGCGTTCGAGCACCAGCTCGCGGACTCGCTTGGCGTCGGCTTGGCCTCGGGTGGCCTTCATGACCGCGCCCACGATCGCGCCGGCGGCGGCGATCTTGCCGCCCCGGATTTTCTCCGCGACATCGGGTTGGGCGGCCAGCGCGGAGTCCACGGCGGCGATCAATGCGCTATCGTCGGACACGACGGCCAGGCCACGTGCCGCCACCACATCGTCCGGTGAACCCTCGCCAGCGAGCACCCCATCCACTACCTGGCGGGCCAGGGTGTTACTCAGCTCACCACTGGCCACCAGCTCGATCACTCGAGCCAGCTGAGCTGGGGTGATCGGCAACTCGTCGAGCGGCACACCCCGGGCGTTGGCCTGCTGTGCCAAGTACGAGACCCACCACGACCGGGCTTCACCTGACGGCGCGCCGGCTTCCACCGTGGCCGCGACCAGGTCCAGCGCGCCCGCGTTGACCAGATCGCGCAGCTCCTCGCCGGAAAGCGACCACTCTCGCTGTATCCGCTGACGCCGCTGCCATGGCAGCTCAGGCAGGGTGGCGCGCAGCTGTTCCACCCACTCGGGCGACGGCGCGATCGGCGGGAGGTCGGGCTCGGGAAAGTAGCGGTAGTCTTCGGCGGTTTCCTTGCGCCGACCCGGTGAGGTGCTCCCGCTGGACTCGTCGAAATGCCGAGTCTCCTGGATGACCTTCTCGCCAGCGGCCAGCACGCCAGCCTGCCGGGTCATCTCGAAGCGCACGGCGCGCTCCACCGAGCGCAGCGAGTTGACGTTCTTGGTCTCGGTCCGGGTGCCGAAGGTCACCACGCCTCGCGGCATCAACGACACGTTTGTGTCGCACCGCAACGAGCCCTGGTCCATCCGCACATCGGACACCCCGAGCGCACGTAACAAATCACGCAGCGCGGTGACATACGCCCGAGCCACGATCGGGGCACGGGCGCCAGTGCCGACGATCGGCTTGGTGACGATCTCGATGAGCGGAACGCCGGCGCGGTTGTAGTCCAGCAGCGAGTAATCGGCACCATGAATTCGACCGGTGGTCCCACCAACATGCAGCGACTTGCCGGTGTCCTCCTCCATGTGCGCCCGCTCGATCTCGATCCGGACCGTCGAACCGTCGTCCAGCGTGACGTCCAACCAACCGTGCACCGCGATCGGTTCGTCGTACTGGGAGATCTGGAAGTTCTTCGGCATGTCCGGATAGAAGTAGTTCTTCCGGGCGAACCGGCACCACGGTGCGATCGAGCAGCTCAGCGCCAACCCGATCCGGATCACCGATTCGACGGCCATGCGGTTGACCACCGGCAGCGAGCCGGGCAGGCCAAGACAGGTCGGGCACACCTGGGTATTCGGCTCGGCGCCGAACTTCGTCGAGCAACCGCAGAACATCTTGGTTCGGGTGTTCAGCTCGACATGCACTTCGAGGCCGAGCACCGGGTCGAACCGCTCGACGACCTCGTCGTAATCCATCAGCTCCCGCGTCGCGGCCGTGTTCATGCCCGTACCTCCGATTCGGGCACGCGGTGGATCACCGGGCCACCCTGATCAGCGTCTCGGGCCGCCTCGAACGCCGCCGCCACCCGGTACATCACCGCTTCACCCATCACCGGCGCCATCACCTGCAGACCCGCTGGCAGCCCCTCCTCGGCCAACCCGGAAGGCACTGACATCGCGGCCGTGCCGGCCAGGTTCGCCGGGATCGTCGCCAAGTCGTTGAGGTACATCGCCAACGGGTCGTCCACCTTGTCCCCGATCGGGAAGGCGGTGGTCGGCGCGGTCGGCGACACCAGGACGTCGGCCTGCTCGAACGCCGCCGCGAAGTCGCGGCTGATCAGCGTCCGCACCTTCTGCGCCTGGCCGTAGTACGCCTCGTAGTAGCCCGATGACAGCGCGTAGGTGCCCAGCATGATCCGGCGCTTAACCTCGGGACCGAACCCGGCCTCCCGAGTGGCCGCCATGACCTGCTCGGCGGACTCCTCGAAACCGCTCTGCACCCGCAGCCCGTAGCGCATGGCGTCGAACCGGGCCAGGTTGGACGAAACCTCGCTGGGCAGGATCAGGTAGTAGGCGGCTAACCCGTACTCGAAGTGCGGGCAGTTTACCTCGATCAACTCCGCGCCGAGTTTCTCCAGCATCCGCAACGCCGCATCGAAGCAGCTCTGCACACCCGGTTGGTAGCCCTCCCCACCTAGCTGGCGAACGATCCCGATCCGGATGCCGGACAGATCACCGGCGGCGCCAACCCGCGCCGCGTCGACCACCGCCGGCACCGGCCGGTCGATCGAGGTGGAGTCGAGTGGATCGTGCCCGGCGATCACCTCGTGCAGCAACGCCGCGTCCAGCACGGTACGGGCACACGGCCCGGCCTGGTCGAGAGACGACGCGCAGGCGATGAGACCGTAACGGGAAACCCCGCCGTAGGTCGGCTTGACTCCGACGGTGCCGGTGAACGCGGCGGGCTGGCGGATCGAACCGCCCGTGTCAGTGCCAACCGCCAACGGTGCCTCGAACGCGGCCAGCGCGCTGGCCGATCCGCCGCCGGACCCGCCTGGCACCCGTGAGGTATCCCACGGATTGCGGGTCGGGCCGTAAGCGGAGTATTCGGTCGAGCTGCCCATGGCGAACTCGTCCATGTTGGTCTTGCCCAGGATGGTGATGGCGGCGGCGCGTAGGCGCCGGGTCACTGTGGCGTCGTAGGGCGGGCGCCAGCCTTCGAGGATGCGCGAGCCGGCGGTGGTCGGCATGTCGAGGGTGGTGAAGACATCCTTGAGCGCCAGCGGCACCCCGGCCAATGGGGACGCTGGGGCGCTGCCCACGCCGAGTGCCTCGTCGACCAACGTGGCGGAAGCCAGCGCGGCATCCGCGGCGACGTGCAGGAAGGCATGCACACCCTGATCGGCGCCGCCGTCCACCGCGGCGATGCGGTCCAGGTGCGCCCGGGCTACCTCGACGGCGGACACTTCCCGGGAGTGGATCTTCGCGGCCAGTTCAGCGGCGGTCAGGCGGGTGAGCTCGGTGTTCACGACTCCTCCCCCAGGATCCGAGGCACCCGGAACCGGCCCTCTTCGGCGGCCGGTGCGCCCGCGAGTGCCTGCTGCTGTTCGAGGCCCGGACGCAGCTCGTCCCGGCGGAACACGTTGCTGCGCGGCACGGCGTGCGACGTCGGCGGGATATCGTCAGCGGCGACCTCGCTGATCCGGGCGACCGCGCCGAGGATCACGCCGAGCTGGCCAGCGAACACGTCGAGCTCCGCCTCGGTGACGGCGAGCCGAGCGAGCCGAGCGAGGTGGGCGACCTCGTCCCGGGATATTACCGGCATGTCCCTCCTTGTGACCGCTCTCCAGCGGCCGCCGGATCGGCCAGCTCAGCCTGTCAGCGCGCGGCCCGCTGAAACTGGACTCAAGTGTATGTCCGATGGACGGGTACGACGTTTGGGGGCGTCTGAGCATCTGGGAAAGCAAATGGCGGGAACCCCTGGGGATCACCCCGTTGGGCAGCACATCATGAACAGGTCCCTGACACAATGCCCGGCTGCGGGGCGATGAGGACGCCGCCCACGAGCGGCCACAAGGAGGCGGTGGGAGCGTGTCGTACCTGATCCGGGTTCAGGTCCCGGACCGGCCAGGCATGCTGGGCGCAGTAGCCACCGCGCTGGGGCGAGCCGGGGTGGATATTGTTGGGCTCGATGTGGTCGAGCGGTCCGGCAACATCGCCATAGACGACCTTGCGGTGGAGCTACCCGGCGGTCGTCCGCCGGACGTGTTGATTAGCGTCGTGGAGTCGATTCCAGATGTGTGGGTGGAGTCGGTACGGCCGTATTCCGGCAAGCTCGACACCCATCGTGAGCTGGAATTGATCGAGGAAGTCAGCGGCGATCCCGAGCACGGGCTACAAATCTTCGCCGAAGGTATCCCGCGTATCTTCCGCGCAGGCTGGGCCCTCGTGGTCACCCAGGAGGGCAACCAAGGTTACCGACTAGCGGAAAGTCAGGCGTCGCCGGAAACCAGGGCAGGAAGCTTACCCTGGCTGCCGCTGGCCAAGGCGATCGTGCTCGACCCCCATGTGCACTGGGTGCCAGAACCGTGGTGCGAGCTGGATACCGAGCTAGCCGCCGCGCCGTTCATGGGCCCGGACAAAGCATTGGTGGTCGGCCGGCCGGGAGGCCCGGCGTTCCGCCGGTCCGAACTGGCCCGGCTTACCCATCTCGGCGGGATCGTCGCTACTGTCCTAGGCGGCTGACCCGCCGCCGCCTCGGCGCGGGGTTGATGATGTCCAGCGCGATCTCGACCAGGTCATCGTTGCCCCTGGCCAACCAACCGTCCCGACCAAGTAGCACGTCCTCCAGCCCGATCCGGGCGTCCAGCCCCATCTTGCGGGCATAGTCGAACACCGGCCACGCCCCGGAGTCTTCACCGTGCACCAGCACCGGAACACCGGGTTGCCCGAGCGTACGCACAATGCGGATCGCTTCGGCGACCGCCACGTCCGGCCCGCTCACCGTCGGCTCGGCGACCAGCCGGATCGTGCCGGCTGGCAGACCCGCATTACGAAGCGTGACCGCGTCGCCAGTGGTCCACACCCCCAGCTCGATTCCCATACCCAGCGAATGCGCGGCGGAGCACACCTTTCGCCACTCCGAATCGTGCACATTCACCGCGATCACATCTGGCTTGCCTCGGCCGAGCTTGCCCCACGCCATCACCGCGGCGATCCGGATCTTGGGATCGGGCTGCACCCATCGTGCCGCCGGCACGCCCACCTCGATGCCAGGCACCTCGGCACGGATCGCGGCTACCGCGTCGCCGACGTGTACCGGTTCCAAGGTTTCCAGGCCTTGTGGGCACCGGGGGTGGACGTGCACCGAGGTCACACCATAGCGCGCGATCACTCGCGCATCCCTGGCCAGTTCGTACGGTGTCACAGGCAAAGCCGGATGCACATCTGCCGGACGGGCACCGTTGAGGCAACCTTGCAACACCGAACCTCTCCTCTCCGCCAGGGGACAGCTTAGGCTATTTCCGACTTGGAAAACCACCCAACAAGTCAGGATTGACCCTCGAGTCGAGCGACGCAAGAGCTATCTGCGGGCCTTGTCGCAACAGGAGGGTGAATCCGTCCTCATCCAGCACCGGCACCCCTAACTCACTAGCTTTGTCGGCTTTACTCCCCGGCGACTCGCCGACAATGACGAACGCCGTCTTCTTGGACACCGATCCGGCCGCCCGTCCACCACGTGCGGTAATTGCCTCTTTGGCTTCATCTCGGGAGTAATGCCGCAGGCTCCCGGTCACCACGATCGACATGCCCTCTAGGGTTCGCGGTACCGACTCGTCGCGCTGCTGCGCCAGCCGCACCCCGGCGGCGCGCCACTTCGCCACGACCTCGCGATGCCAGTCCACAGCGAACCAGTCCTGGATCGCGGCCGCAATCGTAGGGCCCACTCCATCGACAGCGGCCAGCGCCGCCCCAGCCGGGTCGTCCCCGGCCGCCGAGGCGGCCGCTTCGATAGCGTCCAGCGAACCGAACTCGCGCGCCAATGCCTGCGCCGCTGTCGGCCCGACATGCCGAATGGACAACCCGACCAGCACTCGCCACAATGGGACGTCTTTTGCGGCACGCAGATTCGCCAGCAGCTTATGTCCGTTCGCGGATAACACACCGGCCTTGGTTCGAAACAGCTCTACCCGCAGCAGATCATCTTCAGTCAGCGCGAATACGTCACCTTCGTCGGTCACGACGCCAGAACTGAGCAACGCGGTGGCCGCCTCATAGCCGAGTATCTCGATGTCGAACGCGCCGCGCCCAGCCATGTGGAACAGTCGCTCACGCAGCTGCGCGGGGCAAGAGCGGGCGTTTGGGCAGCGCAGGTCGACGTCGCCTTCTTTCTCCCTGGCTAGCTCGGTGCCGCACTCCGGGCAGTGCGTCGGCATGACGAACTCACGCTCGCTCCCGCTGCGCATATCCACGATCGGGCCGAGCACCTCAGGGATCACATCGCCGGCCTTGCGGATAACCACCCGATCGCCGACCAACACGCCTTTGCGGCGAACCTCGTCGGCGTTGTGCAGCGTCGCCAGCGACACCGTCGAGCCGGCCACAACCACCGGCTCCATGAACGCGAACGGGGTGACCCGCCCGGTGCGCCCCACGTTGACCCGGATATCCAGCAACGTGGTCGTCGCTTCCTCCGGCGGATACTTGTAGGCGATGGCCCAGCGCGGCGCCCGCGAGGTCGAGCCGAGCCGACGCTGCAGCGCTACCTCGTCGACCTTTACCACGATGCCGTCGATCTCGTGAGCTATGTCGTGGCGGTGCGCCCCCCAGTAGGCCACATGCTCGAGGATGTCGGCCAACCCTCGCTTGATCACTGTATGTTCGGAGACCGGCAACCCCCACGCCTTGAGCGCCTCGTACGCCCCGGACTGGCGCTCCGGGGAGAAGCCCTCGCGCTTGCCCAGGCCATGGCAGATCAATCGAAGGTTGCGGCTGGCGGTTACCCTCGGGTCTTTCTGCCGCAGCGAGCCAGCGGCGGTGTTGCGCGGGTTGGCGAACGGCGGCTTGCCCGACTCGACCAGAGCGGCGTTCAACGCCGCGAAGTCGTCCAGCCGGAAGTACACCTCGCCACGCACCTCGACCAGCGCGGGTACTGGGAACACCTCGGTGGCGGTCAGCTGGTAGGGCACTTCGCGCAGCGTGCGCAGGTTGAGCGTGATGTCCTCGCCGGTTCGCCCGTCGCCTCGGGTGAGCGCCCGGGTCAACACGCCGCCCTCGTAGAGAAGGCTGACCGCCAGACCATCGATCTTCAGCTCGCACAGGTAGTGCAGCTCGTGCCCGACCTCCTTCTCCACCCGCTCGACCCAGGCTTGCAGCTCATCGGGCGAGAATGCGTTGTCCAGGCTGAGCATGCGCTCAAGATGGTTATACGCGGTGAATTCGGTTTCGAACCGGCCGGCCACCCGCTGCGTCGGCGAATCCGGAGTAACCAGCTCGGGATAGCGCCGCTCCAACTCGACCAGCTCATGCCACAGCGCATCGAACTGACCGTCGGAGATCACCGGCGAGCTGAGCACGTAATAGCGGAACTGGTGGGCGGTTACCTCCTTGACCAAGTGGGCATGCTGCTTGCGGGCCCGCGCGAACACGGCCCCGGCACTCTCGGCTGAACTCACCTGTCCAAGGCTAGGCGAGCCCTCTGACAATTCTTCGCTCAGCGAGGGGGAACCAGGTAATCCCGGTGCGCCTGCTCCACGGGCACGACCTGCTTGCCCAGCGGCACCAGCGAGACCGGGATCAGCTTGAGGTTCGCCCAGGCGAGCGGGATACCGATGATCGTGGCAGCCAACCCGATAGCGGTGACCAAGTGCCCCAGCGCGAGCCACCAGCCGGCGACCAAGAACCAGATCACGTTGCCGATCATAGACGCCGCGCCGGCGTCCGGGCGTTCCACGAGGGTGCGGCCGAACGGCCACAGCGTGTAGTCCGCGATGCGGAACGCGGCTAGGCCGAACGGAATTGTCACGATCAGCAAGCAGCAGATCACCCCGGCCACCACGTACCCGATGGCCATCCAGAACCCGCAGACCACCAGCCAGATCACGTTCAGCAGTATGTTCACCCCACCATCGTGCCACCGCGAACGGCCAGCCAGCCGCGTGCCGCTCAGCCGATCAACTCGTCCACCGCGCCGAGCAGGGACACCACCGAGCGCTCCCGAGCGGCGTGCCCCATCAACCCAATCCGCCAGGCCCGGCCGGCGAACTCACCGAGCCCACCGCCAACCTCGATCCCGTACCGCTCCAGCAGCATCCGGCGCAACGGCGCCTCGTCCAGGCCATCCGGGAGTGTGGTGGCGGTGAGCTGAGCCAACCGACCGCCCGCTTCGGCGATCAGCCCGAAGCCGCGTTTGACCAGCGCCTCCTGCAGCTTGCCGCCGACCATGGCATGCCGTGCCCAGACCACTTCCTTGCCCTCGTCCAGCAGCCGAGCCAACCCGGCGTACAGCGCGTAAGCCAGCGTGGACGATGCGGTGTGGTGATAGCGATGGGTGGGCGCCAGGTAGTACTCGTAGAGCAGCCCGAGGTCCAGATAGAACGAGCGCACCGGCACGGTCCGCGCCCGCATCACCTCGACGGCTCTGGGTGACAACGTGACCGGGGCCAGCCCCGGCGGAGCGCCGAGACACTTCTGGCT
>Ga0213881_10001730_pt1 | contig 10008 bp, 13 predicted proteins | sample BarmaccoBMER_R08_FD_160104 | JGI IMG/M metagenome (GOLD analysis project Ga0213881, IMG submission 160104) | Barbacenia macrantha exposed rock microbial communities from rupestrian grasslands, the National Park of Serra do Cipo, Brazil - ER_R08 ... | reverse complement strand
ACTCATGCCACACCCTCACTTCCCGCAACGGCGTCCGGAGACACCGACAGACCCAACTCACGCTCGTGCATCACGGTGTAGATGCGGGCGATGTCACGCCGGACCGTGCGCAGCCGGCGGTTGTTGTCCATCTGTCCGGTGGCCATTTGGAAGCGCAGGTTGAACAGCTCCTCCTTGGACTCGCGCAGCCGCAGCACCAGCTCGTCGTCGGTAAGCTCGCGCAGCTCGCTCGCAGCGGTAGTGGCTGCCATTAGAAGTCCACCCCCTCGCGGGTCACGATCCGGCACTTCATCGGCAGCTTGTGAATCGCGCGGCGCAACGCCTCACGGGCCACCGACGCATTCGGATAGGCCATCTCGAACATGATCCGTCCCGGCTTGACGTTGGCCACCCAGTACTCGGGCGAACCCTTGCCGGATCCCATTCGGGTTTCCGCTGGCTTCTTGGTCAGCGGCCGATCCGGAAAGATGGTGATCCAGACCTTGCCGCCCCGGCGAATGTGCCGATTGATCGCGATCCGGGCGGATTCGATCTGCCGGTTGGTCACGTAAGCCGGTTCCAGCGCCTGAATCCCGAAGTCCCCGAAAGTGACCTGAGTGCCGCCGGTGGCCATGCCCGACCGGCCCGGCGAGTGCTGCTTGCGGTGCTTGATCTTGCGTGGAACGAGCACGTCTCAGCCCTCCCCATGCCCAGCGGTAGCCGCCTCATCGGTGCCTGCGGTGTACTCTGCCGGGCTCGTGATCGGCTCGCGCGGAGTGCTCTGCGGGCCCTCGGTTGGCGCCCCAGCAAGCTCCGCCGCCGCGGCGCGACCCGCCTCGGTCGAGGCCCCGGTCGTCCCGGCAGCCCCGGAACGACGCCGGGCAGGGCGCTCCCGCCGGGGCGCTCGGGCTGCGGCGGCCGCTGCAGCTGCGGCGCCCTCGGCGTCGCGCTCGCGTCGCCCGCCGACCACATCACCCCGGTAGATCCAGACCTTCACGCCGATCCGGCCAAAGGTGGTGCGCGCCTCGAAGAGTCCGTAGTCGATGTCGGCCCGCAGCGTATGCAGGGGAACGCGACCCTCGCGGTAGAACTCCGAGCGGGACATTTCGGCGCCACCCAGACGCCCCGAGCACTGCACTCGGATGCCCTTAACCTGGGGAGAGCGCATCGCAGATTGGATGGCTTTGCGCATCGCACGCCGGAAGGCAACCCGGTTGGACAACTGCTCGGCCACTCCCTGAGCGACGAGCTGAGCCTCCGCCTCGGGATTCTTGACCTCGAGAATGTTGAGCTGCACCTGCTTGCCCGACAGCTTCTCCAACTCGCCACGGATCCGGTCGGCCTCCGCGCCGCGACGGCCGATCACGATGCCCGGGCGGGCGGTGTGGATGTCCACCCGCACCCGGTCGCGGGTGCGCTCGATCTCAACCTTGGCGATGCCCGCCCGCTCCATGCCCTTGGACAGCAGCCTGCGGATCGCAACGTCTTCCTTGACGTACTCCGCGTACTGCTTGTCTGCGTACCAGCGGGACTTCCAGTCGGTTGAGATGCCGAGCCGGAAGCCGTGCGGGTTGATCTTCTGACCCACTAGCGGGTACTCCTTGTCTGGGTGGCCTTCTTACCACGGGACCGGGCCGGCGTCCGGCGCTCCGGTACCGCCTCAACTTCCACCGTGATGTGGCTGGTGCGCTTGCGAATCCGGTAGGCCCGACCCTGCGCCCGGGGTCGGAACCGCTTGAGTGTTGGCCCCTCATCCACGAACGCCCTGGACACCACCAGGGAATCAGGATCCAGCTCAAGGTTGTTCTCCGCGTTGGCCATCGCACTGGCTAGCACTTTTGACACCGGAGCGGAGGCGGCCTGCGGTGCGAACTCGAGCACTGCGAGCGCCTCCCGTGCGCTGCGGCCCCGGATGAGCTCGATCACTCGGCGCGCCTTTCTGGGCGTCACGCGGACATACCGCGCCCGCGCCACGGCGCGGGACGGCTCCTGCGCGGCCGTCGCGCCGGCCTGGTTACGGGCGTCCATGCGCTGCTACCTCTTCGTCTTTCGGGTTTGTCTGTGCTGCATCGTCATGGGCTTGGATCATCATGGGGCTGGATCATCACTGGACAGCAATTCCGCTCAACGCCGCCGCGCCCGCCGGTCGTCCTTGATGTGACCCCGAAACGTGCGGGTGGGGGCGAACTCACCGAGCTTGTGACCGACCATCGACTCGGTGACGAACACCGGGACGTGCTTGCGCCCATCGTGCACCGCGATGGTGTGGCCGATCATGTCGGGAATGATCGTGGAGCGGCGCGACCAGGTCCTGATGACCTGCTTGGTGCCGGCGTCGTTGTGGGCATCCACCTTCTTGAGCAGGTGGTCATCGACGAACGGACCCTTCTTCAGGCTGCGTGGCATGCTTGCACCCCTCCTGCTCAGCGCTTCTTACCGGTACGGCGACGGCGCACGATCAGCGTGTCGCTGGCCTTGTGGCGCCGGGTGCGGCCTTCAGGCTTGCCAGCCGGGTTCACCGGGTGGCGCCCACCGGAGGTCTTGCCCTCACCGCCCCCGTGCGGGTGGTCGACCGGGTTCATCACGACACCGCGAACCGTGGGGCGCTTGCCTTTCCAGCGCATCCGGCCGGCCTTACCCCAGTTGATGTTGCCTTGTTCGGCGTTGCCGACCTCGCCCACCGTGGCACGACACCGGACGTCAACGTTGCGGATCTCGCCTGAGGGCATCCGCAGCTGGCCGTAGGGACCGTCCTTGGCTACCAGCTGCACCCGCGCGCCAGCCGAACGGGCGATCTTCGCGCCACCGCCCGGACGGAGCTCGATCGCATGCACCACCGTCCCGACCGGGATGTTGCGCAGCGGAAGGTTGTTGCCCGGCTTAATGTCTGCCTTGGGTCCGTTTTCCACGGTATCGCCCTGACGCAACTTCTCGGGGGCGATGATGTAGCGCTTCTCGCCGTCGGCGTAATGCAACAGGGCGATCCGGGCGGTGCGGTTCGGGTCGTACTCAATGTGCGCGACCTTGGCCGGCACGCCGTCCTTATCCGCCCGCCGGAAATCAATCAGGCGGTAGGCGCGCTTGTGTCCGCCACCCTGGTGCCGGGTGGTGATCCGGCCATGGACGTTGCGGCCACCCTTGCTGTGCAGCGGTCGGACCAACGACTTCTCCGGGTGATCCCGGGTGATCTCGACAAAGTCAGAGACGCTGGCGCCGCGACGGCCCGAGGTCGTCGGCTTGTACTTGCGGATACCCATCTCTATCCGTCCTCGCTCATGCGGCCGGTCCGCCGAAGATCTCGATCGGCTTGCTCTGCGCAGACAATGTCACGATCGCTCGCTTGGTGTCCTTGCGTTTGCCGTACCCGAACTTGGTGCGTTTGCGCTTGCCCGGGCGGTTGAGGGTGTTGACGCTCAGCACCTGCACACCGAAGATCTTCTCGACAGCGATCTTGATCTCAGTCTTGTTGGCATCCGGCGCAACCACAAAGGTGTACTTATGCTGGTCCAGCAGCCCGTAGCTTTTCTCCGAAATGACCGGTTTGCGGATGACGTCGTGCGGATCGGGGATCATTGGGCTGCCTCCTGCACCGTGGGAGAACTGGGCGCGGCGAGGAATGCCTGCAGGGCATCTGCGGTGAACACCACGTCGTCATTGCTCAGCACGTCGTAGGTGTTGAGCTGGTCTGGGGTCAGCACGTGAACCAAGGGGAGGTTGCGCACGCTGCGGCGGCCCACCTCGTCGGCGCGGCTGATCACTACCAGCAGCTTGGCGCTCGGGCCTGCCAGCGCATCGAGGACCGTGCGAGCAGCTTTGGTGGACGGCGCATCGCCCAGGACCAGCTCGGAAACCACGTGTACCCGTCCGGCGCGGGACCGGTCCGACAGGGCACCGCGCAGCGCAGCCGCTTTCATCTTCTTCGGGGTGCGCTGGCTGTAGTCGCGTGGCGTGGGACCGTGCACGATGCCACCGCCGGTGAACTGGGGTGCCCGCATGGAACCCTGCCGGGCTCGCCCGGTGCCCTTCTGCCGGTAAGGCTTGCTGCCCCCACCGCTGACCTCACCTCGAGTCTTGGTGCTGTGTGTGCCCTGCCTTGCTGCGGCCAGCTGGGCGAGGACCACCTGATGCATCAACGGGATGTTCGCCGGTACGTCGAAGAGCTCGGCGGGCAGCTCGGCGGTGCCCGCGGTGGCGCCGTCCGGGGTACGGATATCGACCGTTCTCACTTCTGGGCTCACCCTTGTGCACCGCCCTTCGCTGCCGTTTTGACCAGCACCAGGCCACCCTTCGGACCGGGCAGCGCACCCTTGATCAGCAGCAGCCCCGACTCCACGTCAACCCCGTGCACGGTGAGGTTCTGGGTGGTTACCCGGACGTTGCCCATCCGGCCGGCCATCCGGGTGCCCTTGAACACCCGACTCGGTGTGGCACAGCCGCCGATTGAGCCCGGCGAGCGGTGCTTGCGCTGGGTGCCGTGGCTGGCGCCGAGACCGCCGAAGCCGTGCCGCTTCATCACCCCGGCAGTGCCCTTGCCCTTGCTGGTGCCGACCACGTCGACCACGGCCCCAGCGGGAAACACCTCAGCGGTGACCTCCTGGCCGATCTGGTAGTCCGCCGCGTCGGCGGTGCGCAGCTCGACCAGGTGGCGTCGCGGCGTGACACCCACCGCGGCGTAGTGCCCGGCCACCGGCTTGGTCACCTTGCGCGGGTCGATGGCGCCGTAGGCCAGCTGAACGGCGGGATAGCCATCCTTCTCCGGGGTACGGATCCGAGTCACCACACAGGGCCCGGCCGCTACCACGGTGATCGGGACAATCCTGTTGTTCTCGTCAAAGACCTGAGTCATCCCAAGCTTGGTACCCAGTATTCCCCTCATGGTCCTACCGCCCTGATGCTCAGAATCAGTCGCTGTCATTCTCCCGGCCTTACTGGATGTTGACGTCGACGCTGGCTGGCAGGTCGATGCGCATCAGCGCGTCCACCGTCTTCGGCGTCGGGTCGAGAATGTCGATCAGCCGCTTGTGTGTGCGCATCTCGAAGTGCTCCCGCGAATCCTTGTACTTGTGCGGCGAGCGGATAACGCAGTACACGTTCTTCTCGGTCGGCAGCGGCACCGGTCCGACGACCCGAGCGCCGGTGCGCGTCACGGTCTCGACGATCTTGCGTGCGGAAGCGTCAATTGCCTCGTGGTCGTAGGCTTTGAGCCGGATGCGGATCTTCTGTCCCGCCATGGTGGCTTGCCGTCCTGTCAGTCTCGTGCCGCTGGTCTCGTCGTACTGGCCGGGCCTGACCTGGTATAGGCCAGTGTCAGCCTCGCCCACACACCGGTCCCCGCGGTCGGGTGTGTCGCGCTGGACGCCCAGCAGGGTTGGGCACCCAGATCAATGTCCCCGTCATCAATGTCCCAGTCAGTGGCCCAGCGAAGTGCTATGCCGTGCCATCCGCAGAAGGTCTGCGCATTGCAGCGAATCTGGAGCCGCCATGCCGGCCGGTCCTGCCGAGCGACCGGTTCATGGTAAGCGATACGTGATCGCCGACCAAATCCGGGGCTGCGCCCACGGAAGTGAGTGACAGCGTTATAGCAGCCAATGCCACTTCCGCGGACCCGCCGGCAGCCGCTAGGCGCCGGCGGGTCCCCGCTCACTTGAGAATCTTGGTTACCCGACCGGCGCCGACGGTGCGGCCACCCTCACGAATCGCGAACTTCAGATTCTCGTCCATCGCGATCGGCTGGATGAGCTGCACCAACATCTCGGTGTTGTCACCCGGCATGACCATCTCAGTGCCCTCGGGCAGCGTCACGACACCGGTTACGTCGGTGGTACGGAAGTAGAACTGCGGACGGTAGTTGTTGAAGAACGGCGTGTGCCGACCGCCTTCGTCCTTGGACAGGATGTACACCTGAGCCTCGAACTGAGTATGCGGGGTGTTGGTGCCAGGCTTGATGACGACCTGTCCACGCTCCACATCCTCGCGCTTGACGCCGCGAAGCAGCAGACCCACGTTATCGCCGGCCCGACCCTCATCCAGCAGTTTGCGGAACATCTCGACGCCGGTGACGGTGGTCTTCAGCGACTTGTCCTTGATGCCGATGATCTCGACTTCCTCGCTCACCTTGACGATGCCGCGTTCCACCCGGCCGGTCACCACAGTGCCGCGGCCGGTGATGGTGAAGACGTCCTCGATCGGCATGAGGAACGGCTTGTCGATCTCGCGCACCGGCTCCGGAACGTTGTCATCCACGGCATCCAGCAGCTCCATGAGCTTGGCGCCCCACTCGGCGTCGCCTTCGAGGGCCTTCAGCGCGGATACACGCACTACCGGGACATCGTCGCCCGGGAACTCATACTGGCTGAGCAGCTCACGGACCTCGAGCTCGACAAGCTCCAAGATCTCCTCGTCGTCAACCATGTCGGACTTGTTCAGCGCGACGACGATGTAAGGCACGCCGACCTGGCGGGCCAGCAGCACATGCTCCTTGGTCTGCGGCATCGGGCCGTCGGTGGCGGCTACCACCAGGATAGCGCCGTCCATCTGGGCCGCACCGGTGATCATGTTCTTGATGTAGTCGGCGTGCCCGGGACAGTCAACGTGGGCGTAGTGCCGCTTCTCGGTCTGGTATTCGACGTGCGCGATCGCGATGGTGATACCGCGCTGGCGCTCCTCCGGTGCCTTGTCGATCTCATCGAAAGGCGTGAAAGGGTTCAGGTCGGGATGCGCATCGTGCAGAACCTTAGTGATCGCCGCGGTCAGCGTAGTCTTGCCGTGGTCGATATGACCGATGGTTCCGATGTTGACGTGCGGCTTGGTCCGCTGGAACTTCGCCTTCGCCACTGGTCTCGTCCTCCTGGACTCGTTCTCTTGGATCCGCTTGATCAGCGGGACCGTCGCCGGTCCTGATGTAGCGGCATGCTGTCAGGTGGTCTCGCGCGGACCTCCAGGCCGACCCCGGTGCCCGCTGCTGCGGCTAGCCGCAGCCGGAGAAAATCACGGCATCACTCACCCGTCGCCTTGCTGATAATCTCCTTGGACACGTTGGCCGGAACCTCGGCATAAGAGTCGAACTGCATGGTGTAGTTCGCCCGGCCCTGGGTCCGCGACCGCAGGTCGCCGACGTATCCGAACATCTCCGACAACGGCACCAACGCCTTGATAACGCGGGAACCGCTGCGTTCCTCCATGTGCTGGATATGACCCCGCCGAGAATTGAGGTCACCAATGACGTCGCCCATGTAGTCCTCGGGCGTGGTCACTTCGACCGACATCATCGGCTCCAGGATCACCGGCCCAGCCTTACGCGCCGCCTCTTTGAACGCCATCGAGCCGGCAATCTTGAATGCCATCTCGGAAGAGTCCACCTCGTGGTACGCGCCGTCCAGCAGGGTGACCTTCAGACCGACCAGCGGATAGCCAGCGAGGATGCCGTACTGCATGGCGTCCTGCGCCCCGGCATCAACCGACGGGATGTACTCCTTGGGGATCCGGCCACCGGTGACCTTGTTGTCGAACTCGTAGAGCGCACCATCACTGGTCTGCAGCGGCTCCAGTTTGATGAGCACGCGGGCGAACTGGCCGGAACCACCCGTCTGCTTGCGGTGGGTGTACTCCAGCTTGTCCACCGTCTTGCGGATTGTCTCCCGGTAGGCCACCTGCGGCTTGCCGATATTCGCTTCGACCCTGAAGTCGCTGCGCATGCGGTTCACCAGCACTTCGAGGTGCAGCTCACCCATCCCGGCAATGATCGTCTGGCCGGTTTCATCATCGAGCTTAACCTGGAAAGTGGGATCCTCCTCGGCCAACTTCTGGATGGCCGTGCCCAGCTTCTCCTGATCGCTCTTGGTCTTAGGCTCGATAGCGACCTGAATGACCGGTTCGGGAAAGGTCATCGACTCCAGGATGATCGGTGCCTGCGGGTCGCACAGCGTGTCACCGGTGGTCGTCTCCTTCAAGCCGATCATCGCGTAGATGTGACCAGCTCGGGCCTCCTCGACCGGGTTTTCCTTGTTGGAGTGCATCTGGAAAAGCTTGCCGATGCGCTCCTTGCGCTCCTTGGTCGAGTTGATCACCTGCGAGCCAGCGGCGATCCGACCAGAGTAGACCCGCACATAGGTCAGTTTTCCGAAGAAGGGGTGCACAGCAATCTTGAAGGCCAGCGCGGAGAACGGCTCGGAGATCGAGGATTTCCGGATTGCCGACGTACCGTCGGGCAGCTGACCCACCACCGGCGGCACATCCAGCGGCGAAGGCAGGTAGTCGATCACTGCGTCCAGCATCGGCTGCACACCTTTGTTCTTAAAGGCCGAGCCGCACAGCACCGGATAAACCTGGCTCTGCACAGTGAGCTTGCGGATGCCGGCCTTGATCTGTCCGGCGCTGAGCTCCTGGCCGCCGAGGTAGAGCTCCATGAGCTCGTCGTCGGACTCGGCGACGGCCTCAAGGAGTTTCTCCCGGTACTCGTTCGCGATCTCAACCAGGTTTGCCGGAATCGCCTCGACCGTGTAGTCCTCGCCCTTCTGGACTTCCCCGCGCCAGGTCAGCGCCCGCATTCCAACCAGATCGACAACGCCCTGGAAGTCGGCCTCGGAGCCGATCGGCAGCTGGATGACCAGCGGGTTAGCACCGAGCCGCTCGCGGATGGTCCGCACCGTGAAGTAGAAGTCCGCACCCAGCTTGTCCATCTTGTTGACGAAGCAGATGCGCGGGACATCGTACTTGTCGGCTTGCCGCCACACCGTCTCGGACTGGGGCTCGACGCCCTCCTTGCCGTCAAAGACCGCGACGGCGCCATCAAGCACCCGAAGCGAGCGCTCTACCTCGACGGTGAAGTCGACGTGGCCCGGGGTGTCGATGATGTTGATCTGGTGGTCGTTCCAGAAGGTGGTGGTCGCAGCGGAGGTGATGGTGATACCCCGCTTTTGCTCCTCCTCCATCCAGTCCATCGTGGCGGCGCCGTCGTGTACCTCACCGATCTTGTAGTTGATCCCGGTGTAGAACAGGACCCGCTCGGTCGTGGTGGTTTTGCCAGCATCGATATGCGCCATGATTCCGATGTTGCGGACCCTGGCGAGGTCGGTCAGCACTTCACGTGCCACGAGAATTCATCCCTAGCTTCTTGAGAGTGGTTCGTCACCAGCGATAGTGCGCGAAGGCCTTGTTCGACTCGGCCATCTTGTGGGTGTCCTCGCGGCGTTTCACGCTCGCCCCGAGGCCGTTGCTGGCGTCGAGTAGTTCGTTCATCAGGCGATCGACCATGGTCTTTTCCCGCCGCTGCCGGGAAAAAGTGATCAACCAGCGAAGCGCGAGCGTGGTGGAGCGCACCGGACGCACCTCGACGGGGACCTGGTAGGTAGCGCCACCGACGCGGCGGCTCTTCACCTCGATAGCGGGCTTGACGTTATCCAGCGCGCGCTTGAGAGTCACCACAGGGTCGGTACCAGTCTTGTCCCGGCAGCCCTCCAACGCTCGGTACACGATCTTCTCGGCTACCGAGCGCTTGCCCCGCACGAGGACTTTGTTGACGAGCTGAGTGACCACCGGGGATCCGTAGACCGGGTCGGAGTGCAGCGGCCGCTTCGGGGCGGGACCCTTGCGAGGCATCAGCTTCTCTCCTTCTTCGCACCGTAGCGGCTGCGGGCTTGCTTACGACCCTTCACGCCCTGAGTATCCAGTGATCCACGAATGATCTTGTAGCGGACACCGGGAAGGTCCTTCACCCGCCCACCGCGCACGAGGACGATGGAGTGCTCCTGGAGATTGTGCCCCTCACCCGGAATGTAAGCCGTCACCTCGACCTGGCTGGTCAGGCGCACGCGAGCAACCTTGCGCAACGCCGAGTTCGGCTTCTTCGGGGTCGTCGTGTAGACGCGGGTGCACACTCCGCGCCGCTGCGGGCTTCCCTTCAGCGCTGCAGTCTTGGTCTTCGGGAGCTTGTCCTCGCGGCCCTTACGGACCAGCTGCTGGATGGTAGGCATGAACCAGCTTTCTTGTCTTGAAGCGCGTGCTCTGTCGTCATGTGGTGCTGTGTCATGT
>Ga0213881_10001729_pt1 | contig 10016 bp, 7 predicted proteins | sample BarmaccoBMER_R08_FD_160104 | JGI IMG/M metagenome (GOLD analysis project Ga0213881, IMG submission 160104) | Barbacenia macrantha exposed rock microbial communities from rupestrian grasslands, the National Park of Serra do Cipo, Brazil - ER_R08 ... | reverse complement strand
GGCGCCTTCAAATCTGTGGATGGCGGCAAAAATTTCACGCTGCTTCCGGCGCGTCATGGCGATCATCACGGGTTGTGGATTGATCCCACTGATCCCAAGCGAATCGGCAATGCCAATGATGGCGGCGCGAGCATTTCAACTGACGGCGGCAAAACATGGACAACGCAAAACAATCAGCCGACGGCGCAGTTTTACCACGTGGCGACCGACAACGCGTTCCCATATCACATCTACGGCGCGCAACAGGATAACTCGAACGTCTGCATCGCCAGCCGCACGGATTCGGGCGTGATCGGGCCGCAGGATTGGTATCCCGCCGGCGGCGGCGAATGCGGCTTTGTCTTCGCTGATCCGCGCGACTGGCACGTGATTTACTCAAACAGCGAGGGCTACATCAACCGCTACAACAAAGCGAAAGAGGAATCGCGCGACATGAGCGTTTGGCCGCTCGATAATTCCGGCCACGGCGCCGCCGATCTCGTCCACCGCTTCCAATGGGTTTCGCCGCTGATGATTTCGCCGCATAACCCCGACGTGCTCTACACCGCGGCGGAATGCGTTTTCAAATCCAGCGACGGCGGCGTGAGCTGGACGCAGATCAGCAATGACCTGACGAGAAACGACAAATCGAAGCAGCAGCCGAGCGGCGGGCCGCTGACGAAGGACATCACTTCGGTTGAGTACTACGACACCGTTTTCGCGCTGGCGGAGTCGCCCAAGCAGCAGGGCACGTTGTGGGCAGGCAGCGATGATGGCCTTGTCCACGTGAGTACGGATGACGGAAAGACCTGGGCGAATGTCACGCCCAAAATGCCGGAGTGGAGTACGGTCTCGATCATTGATCCGTCGCCGCATGACGCCAACACGGCTTACATGGCGGTTGACCGGCACCGGCTGGACGATTTGAAGCCCTATCTTTTTAAGACGAACGATCTGGGCAAAACATGGACGGCGATTAACAACGGCATTCCTGATGGCGCTTACACGCACACCGTCCGCGAAGATCCGAAGCGCAAAGGTCTGCTCTACGCCGGCACGGAGCTGGGAGTCTATTTCTCGTTAGACGACGGCGCACATTGGCAGCCGTTGCAGTTAAACCTGCCACCTTCGCCCATTCATGACCTGGTCGTAAAAGATGACGATCTTGTCGCCGCCACCCACGGCCGCGCCTTCTGGGTGCTGGATGATGTCACGCCGCTGCGACAACTCAATCCGCAGAACGCGAGCGATGACGTTGTACTTTACCAGCCGCAAACTGCGTTGCGATTGCATTACCCCGAGGAGTTCGATAAGCGGCAGCCGGTGGGCGATGATCCGCCGCCAGGCGCGCTCATTGATTACTATTTCAAAACCGCGCCGAAAGATGAAGTGACGCTCGACATTTTCGACAGCAACGGCAAGCTCGTGCGCCATCTCTCGAGCAGGCAGAAGAAAGACAATGAGCAGCCGCCGGAATGGCCGGACCGCGTCGAGCCTGTGAAAACGATCCCCGCCAATGAAGGCATGAACCGGTTCGCCTGGGACTTGCGCTACAATGATCCGGTGCAAATACCGGGCGCGTTTTACTCCGGCAACGGCCCGCGTGGGCCGCTCGCCATGCCGGGTGAGTACCAGGTCAAACTCAGCGCCGATGGCAAGACGCAAACCGCCACGTTGCATCTGGTGATGGACCCGCGCACAAAAGATCAGGAGCTGGAATTGCAAAAGCAGTTCGCGTTGTCGCAACAGGTGGCGCAGCGGATTTCAGAACTGCACGAAGCGGTCAACGAGATTCGCGACGTGAAATCGCAGATCAAAACCTTGCACGAGAAATTCGGTGAAGAACCGCGAGTGAAAGTGGCCCTCGATTCCGCCGACGCGATGGAGCGCGACATGTCAGCAGTCGAGGAGCAGTTGATCCAAGTGAATATGAAAGGCTCGGAAGCGAACCTGGCCTTCCCGAACATGCTCAACGAAGAGTTCGATTCGTTCAGCCACTCCATTGAAGCCGGGGATCATGCGCCAACGAAAGGGCAGCTCGACGTTTTCGCCATGTTGAACAGCCGCCTGGATGAGCAGTTGAAGAAATGGGCCGACATCAAGAACGGCGAGCTGCCGAAGGTAATCGCGATGATCAAGCAGGCTGATCTGCCCGCGCTTGTGATCAAGAGCCCATCGGAAAATAAAACCGAGCAGAGCGGCGCAAGCGGATCAGGCGACTGAGTGTCAGCTTTTGTCCACGCTGTACTTGCCCGGGCCTAGAAACGCGAGGCAGATGAGTACCACGCAGAGTTCGATCGGCACGACGGAGTTCCTGAGGTGCTCATGGTGGGCGAAAGCAACGGCGTTGACGAGAGAGATCAAAAATGCCAGCAGGACCGCAAAGCGGAAGGCGAGGCCAAGCACCATGAGGATGCCAGCGATGCATCCGGCCAGCGCGCCGGCAAATCCCCACCAGCCAAGATGCGCGTGAAAGTTAAAAACGCGCATCGCGCTGCCGAATTGCGCCCAGCGATGTTGACCCCCGAGTAACACCGGCCCGCACACGAGGATGAAAATCAGGCCGATGCTCGCGCGCAAAAGCAGCAACCCTGTCTCGCGGTACTTGCCGAGGAATTTCAGCACGGGCGGGATGCTGGCCGAATGCGCGCCGCAAATCAACTGTCATCCCGAACGAACCCGAGGGATCCCGCGGCGTTACCTCGAACTTTATTTGCCGGGCTTGCTCTTCCACTCACCGCGCACATCATGGCGGAAATAAAGAAAGCGGTGATTCTCGCTGCCGGCCGCGGTACTCGCATGCGGGAGCTAACGAGTTCTATTCCAAAACCGATGATCGAAGTACGTGGCGAGCCGATTCTGCGGCACATCGTGGATGGATTATCGGCCGCTGGGGTCCGCGAGGTTCTGATCGTGGTCGGGTACCGCGCGGATGTAGTGAAGGACTACTTCGGGGACGGGCGGGAGCTGGGCGTGGCGATTTCCTACGCGGCGCAGGTTGTTCAGGACGGAACAGGCCGGGTGGTGGAACTGGCGCGCGAGTTTGTCGCGAAGAAGCCGTTCATTCTGCATTACGGCGATATTTTGGTTGATCCGTTGAACTACCAGCGGCTCGTTGATTTGCCGGATGAGATTGAGGCAATCGTGACGGTGAAGGCGGGCGAAGATTGCAGCAAAGGCGGCGCGGTGTTCGTCGATGAACAGATGAAGGTCACGGATGTGCAGGAAAAGGCGCAGCGAAGTAAGCTAACGAGCCGCTGGTACAACGCCGGGATTTACGTGTTCCGGCCGGCGATTTTTAAGTACACAGCCAGGCTGCAAAGCTCGGCGCGGGGTGAGTACGAGCTCACCGACGCCATTCGCGAGATGGCGCAGTCCGCGAATGTGGTGGCGTTCGAGTTGCAGGGCTCGTGGGCCGATGTGCGCGATCCCGAGGTACTGGCGGCGCTGAATGCTGAGAGCAGTGACTAGTCACTGGCGACTAGTGACGAGCATTCACTGTTCACTATTCACCAAGTCTTCTTCGCCGATCTCTTCCTCGATTTCCCGGCGCCAGCGTTTCGACACCCACGGGCGCAAGAAGCCGTAGAGAAGATAACAGAGGAAAAGTAGCGCCGGCATCCATTCATAGTTCATCACGGTGAATAAAAGTACGAGGCTGATGACGAGAAAACGCGGAAGCGAACGCGTAGTTCGCCAGGTAATGGCCTTGAAACTCGGATAGTTCAACCGGCTGAACATCATCACGGAAAGGAAAAGCATGAGCGGTGGCAGCACCCATTTCCAGCGACCGATAAGATGGTCACGTTCGCCGAGCCACCACAGCATAAACAACGTGAGTGACGCGATCAGCCCCGCCGCCGCCGGGATCGGGAATCCGGTGAATTCCTTTCCGCTGCTCGCGTTCTCAGATGCTGCGACAGTGTTGAAGCGCGCAAGGCGCAGCGCGCCGCAAACCAGATAAACAAACGCGACGAGCCAGCCGGCACGGGGAAAATCGATCAACACCACGCGGTAAACCATCAGCGCCGGCGCGACGCCGAAGGAAACGATGTCCGCGAGCGAATCAAATTCGCGGCCGAATGCGCTGTCCTGGCCGCCGAGGCGCGCGAGACGGCCGTCGAGTACGTCGAAGATGCACGCGCCGAGGATGAACCAGACGGCAGCGTGAAAAAGCGCGGCAGCAGCGTCTGGATCGGACCATTGGATCAGCGCGCCCTGCACGATTTTCAGTGTGGCAGCAAAGCCGCAGAAGAGATTCCCGGCTGTCATCAGGTTCGGGAGCAGGTAGATCTTCGGCTGTCCGTTCATTTCGCGGGGCGAGTTTGTAACTTGCCGCTGGATATTAGTCGCAAGTTAAAAACTCGCGCCACATTACCTCAGCCGCGCGATGATGCTCGCGCCGCCTTTTACCCGGTCGCCTACTTTCACCAAAAGCTCGGCCTCGAGCGGCAGGTAAACTTCCGTGCGCGAGCCGAAGCGGATCATGCCGAAACGTTCGCCCCGTCTCATTTCATCGCCGACTTTTGCCCAGCCGACGATTCTGCGTGCGATCGCTCCAGTAAGCTGCCGCACGACAATTGTCGTACTCGCATTTTGAAATGCCCACGTCATTGATTCGTTCTTCGCGGAGCAATCGGCATGGCGCGCATCGAGGCAAAGGCCTTTCTTGTGCTGACGAAAAGTGATGCGCCCAGCGATCGGTGCGCGGTTGGTGTGGACGTCGAACACCGAAAGAAAGATGCCGACGCGCTTACTCTGCGTTTTCAGTACTTCGGGTTCGTTAGTTTCACGGATATCGGCAACGACGCCGTCAGCAGCGGCAACGACGGCCCTCGCGTCAGCCGGGTCGCTGCGATTCGGATCGCGAAAAAAGAGAAGGGCATAAAGAAACGCAACAAAGAATAGAAGGGCCAGCCATGGCAGGATGAAGGCTGAAGCGAGGCCGAGCGCGAGCAAAAGAAGAAAGATCCAGCGGCCTTCGTAGAGAGTCTGGGAGCGCATTGGCGCAGCCATTTTCCGGTTCAACCGAGGCGTGGTCAAGAGGGGTTGAAAGAGCTGTACTTAACCGGGCTGCTCTGCACCAGATAATGCGGTCGGCTGAGCGGCAAACCGCAAGGTATTGCGCAAAACGCCACGGAAATAATGCAAGATATTTGTTGTGGAGACCCCTGTTTCCACCTACATTTCTGCTCGTGGTCGCGCGACCATCTTCCTTGCCAAAAACGGACGACGATTTGCCCGAGCAATCTGTCGCCGCGGAACGCGCCACGGGCATTGACATGACGCAAAAGTACGGCGCAGCGCAGATCGACAAGCTGGAGGGACTCGAAGCCGTTCGGAAACGCCCGGGCATGTACATCGGCGATCCGGACGAGCGCGGCCTGCACCATATGGTGTTCGAAGTCCTGGACAACTCGATCGACGAACATCTTGCCGGATTTTGCACCAGGATTGAGGTCGTCATTCACGTCGATGGGTCCGTTTCGGTACGCGATAACGGCCGCGGCATTCCGGTCGATATTCACCCGAAGTGGAAAATGCCGGCGGTCGAGCTGGTACTCACGAATCTGCATGCCGGCGGAAAATTCGGCCAGGGAGCCTACAAGTACTCAGGCGGTTTGCACGGCGTCGGCGCGAAATGCGTTAACGCGCTGAGTGACTGGTTTAAAGTGGAAGTGACGCGCGAGGGCAAGGTCTTCCACATGGCCTTCGAGAGGGGTAAGACCACACAAAAACTGAGCGTCATCGGCGAAGTCAAAAACAAGAAGAATACCGGGACGCTGATCACGTTTTTGCCCGACCCGACAATCTTCACCATCACCACGGAGTTCAAGTTCGAGCGGCTGGCGACGCGTTTGCGCGAGCTGGCGTTCCTGAATCCCGGACTCGAGATCACGCTCACCGATGAGCGGGCGGCTTCGCCGAAAAAGGAAGCGTTTCTCTACAAGCACGGCATTGAAGAATTCGTGCGCCAACTGGGCGAGAACAAACAGGTCATCCATGCGAAGCCGATCGCAATTTCGCGGCAGCGTGACGAGATCTTTGTCGATTGCGTACTTCAGTACAACGACAGCTACAACGACCAGATTCTTTGCTTTGCCAATTCCATCCCGAATCCTGACGGCGGCACGCACCTGACCGGGTTCCGCACCGCTTTAACGCGCACCATTAATCAATACGCGCGCCAGAATAATCTCACCAAGGAAAAGGACCCGACCATCTCTGGAGATGATGTGCGCGAAGGGCTCGTTTGCGTGTTGAGCATCAAGCTGCCGAACCCGCGCTTTGAATCACAGACCAAAGTGAAGCTCGTAAACACCGAAATCGATGGCGTGGTGAACTCGACCGTTTACGAGGGACTGATGACGTACTTCGATCAGAACCCGCCGATCGCCCGGCGTATTTTTGACAAGGTGCTCACGGCTGCGAGGGCGCGCGAAGCGGCGCGCAAAGCGCGCGAGACGATCCGCAAAGGCGCACTCACCGGCGGCGGGTTGCCAGGAAAACTGGCGGATTGCTCCGAGCGCGACCCGGAATTAACCGAACTGTACATCGTGGAAGGTGATTCGGCCGGCGGCTCGGCCAAGCAGGGGCGGGATCGGCGTTACCAGGCGATTCTGCCGATCCGCGGGAAACTGATTAACGTCGAGAAAGCACGGATCGATCAGTTCCTCAAGAACAACGAAATCCAGGCGATGATCACCGCCATCGGCACCGGCATCGGCAAAGCGAGGGAAGAAGGAAACGGCAACGGCAAAGAAAAGGACGAAGGGAATTTCGACATCGGCAAGCTGCGTTACGGCCGCATCATCATCATGACTGACGCGGATGTGGACGGCTCGCATATTCGTACTTTGTTGCTCACGTTTTTTTTCCGGCAAATGACCGAGCTCGTGCGCGCCGGGAAAATCTACATCGCTCAGCCGCCGCTCTACCAGATCAAGCGCAAGAAACGCGAAGAGTACGTGGATGACGATGTGCAGCTGAACAAGATTTTGATAGCTCTCGGCGCCGAAGACGTGCGGCTGAAGAATCTTGCGGACGAGAAGGAAGTCACGGCCGTGCAGCTAAAGGACATTCTTGAGTCGCTCGAGAAGTTATCCAAGCTAAGCGAAGCGATCCGACGGCATGGCGGCGACTTCGAGAGCTTCCTCGGCGAGCGAGAGTCAAAATCAGCCAAGCTGCCCGCGTACTTAGTCAAGGTGCGTGATGGCAATGAAGAGACGGTCCACTATTTCCACGACGAAAAAGCGGTGCGGAAATTCCATGAAGCGAACACAGATCTGAACCTGTTCGACGAGGAAATGGGGCAGGAGCTGTTGCCGCTGGGCGCCCCGCCGAAGACAAACGGCGTGAATCGGCGTCGCGGCAAACTGATCGAGCTGCACGAATCAACGACCATCCAAAAAATCATCGGCGAACTCGCGCGCAAAGGGCTGAAGGTCGATCACTACGCCGCAAGCGATCAGCCGATCTTCGAGCTGATCGAAGGCGAAGGGGATCGCGCTGTTTCGCACCCGCTCTTTTCAATCCCGGAAATTCTCCAGAAAATTCTCGAGATCGGCCGTCGCGGCGTGCAGATCAAACGCTTCAAAGGTCTGGGCGAAATGAACGCGAAAGAGCTCTTTGAGACGACCATGAATCCGGAGAAACGCAAGCTGCTGAAAGTGGATCTGAACGAGGACAACGCGGTGGAAGCCGACCAGATGTTTTCCAAGTTAATGGGCGACGTGGTCGAGCCGCGACGGCAGTACATCGAAGATAACGCGCTCAATGTGCGCAACCTGGATGTGTGACATGACGGGGATCAAGTTCCTGACCAACGGCAAAGGCAAACCTGAGGCAGTGCTCATCGACCTGAAGCGGCATGGTCGCCTTTGGGACGATTTCTACGACAAGCTCCTTTGCGAGCGGCGCAAAAACGAACCGCGCGTGACGTGGACTGCAGTGAAGAAACGCCTGATGAAGGCTGAAAAGGCGCGTGGCTGATTATGTTATCGTCCTTGCACGTTCGGCTGAAAAGGAGGTCTTGCGTTTGCCGCTGAATGTCTCCTCCCGTGTGGTGTCGGCGGTTGATCGTCTCGCGACAAATCCGCGGCCGTCACGTTGTAAGAAACTCAAGAACGCGCGCAACCTTTGGCGCATTCGCGTCGGAGATTATCGCATTCTACAGCGTGAATGCTTAGAGCGAATTGTAGATGTCGCTGCGGTGCGGCATCGGCGAGAAGCTTATCAATAAGTGTGAACACTGTCAGTTCAGTTATCCGTAAACTTCGTTACCCGCGCCGCTGTTATTGCATCTGTGCGGTGGCGCGCTCCGGTAGTAATTTGCTGAGTGACGGTTTGCATGCGACGCGGCGCGCAGGGCGGCCGAACCAGTTCTTCTGCGAGCTGTTTGCCGCGATGTACGCTGAGAAATACCAGCTCGATCCGCAGCGGCATTATGCCGAGTACGTGCGTGGGATCATCGACCGGACGGTGACGTCGAACGAGGTCTTCGGGTTCAAGCTCATGGGCTGGTACCTTAATTGGTTCGTGGAACGATTGCGCGGCACACACGCGTTTGGTGATGGCTGCGAAATCGACGTGCTGCGGAATGCATTTCCGCGATTGCAGCTCATTCGCATTCAGCGTCGCGATAAAATCCGGCAGGCCATCTCGAAAGCGCGCGCTTATCAAACCGGCCAGTGGAAAGTACGAGGGAATGATGACCCGGTGGGGGAGCCGTACTTCGATGCGGCACTAATCGATCGTTGTCTGTCCGAGGTCCGCAGCGAAGAAGAAGCGTGGAACCAGTTTTTCCAGCGCACCGGAGCAGAAGCGTTCACGATTGAGTACGAAAATCTGGCCGCGGACTATGAACAGACGCTGGCCGCCGTCCTAAGGTTCCTCAGGATCCGAGTACCGCGTCGATCGTTCCTCGAGCCTTCCACGGTGAAGCAGGCCGATGCAATCTCGGCCGAGTGGGAGGCGCGCTATCGCGAAGCAAAGGAGCCGCTCGCCGTCGCCTGATTAGAAATGTATAACGCCAACGAAAAAGTAGAGCCAATCAACGTCGCCGAAGAAGTATCGAGGTCGTTCCTCGATTACTCGATGTCCGTCATCATCTCGCGCGCGCTGCCGGACGCACGCGATGGGCTTAAGCCGAGCCAGCGTCGCATTCTTTATGCGATGCATGACTTATCGCTTTTTCCGAACCGTCAGCATCGTAAGTGCGCGAAGATTTGCGGCGACACCAGCGGTAACTATCACCCGCACGGCGAGGCGGTGATTTACCCCACGCTGGTGCACATGGCGCAGCCCTGGGCCATGCGCGAGCCACTGGTGGATGGGCAGGGGAACTTCGGGTCAGTCGAGGGCGATCCGCCCGCGGCCATGCGGTACACCGAAGCGCGCATGACGCATCTCGGCGCCGCCCTCATGACCGACATGGACAAAGACACGGTGGACTTTGTCCCGAACTACGATGAGACGCGCACCGAGCCGACGGTGTTCCCGAGCGCGTTCCCGAATCTGCTTGTCAATGGAGGGACCGGCATCGCCGTCGGCATGGCGACAAACATTCCGCCGCATAACCTCGGCGAAGTCATCGATGGGATTTGCGCCCAAATCGACGATCCCGAAATCACGCTCGACGGGCTGATTAAGCACGTGAAAGGGCCGGATTTCCCCACCGGCTGCGCGATTCTCGGGATGGCAGGCATTCGCCAGTATCTCGAGACCGGCCGCGGCTCGATGAAAGTACGCGGGAAAGCCGGCGTGGAAGAGCTCAAGGGTGGCCGCGAGCAAATCGTCATCACGGAAATCCCGTACAACGTGAACCGGGCCACGCTGGTCGAGCGCATCGCGCAATTGGTGAACGACAAAGTCATTACCGAGATCAGCGCTATCCGCGATGAATCCGACGAGAACACGCGAGTGGTTATCGAGCTTAAGCGCGATGCGAACCCGAAGGTGGTGATCAACAATCTCTACAAACACACCGCGATGGAGAGTTCGTTCGCGGTGATCATGCTGGCGATTGATCACGGCAA
>Ga0213881_10001728_pt1 | contig 10016 bp, 5 predicted proteins | sample BarmaccoBMER_R08_FD_160104 | JGI IMG/M metagenome (GOLD analysis project Ga0213881, IMG submission 160104) | Barbacenia macrantha exposed rock microbial communities from rupestrian grasslands, the National Park of Serra do Cipo, Brazil - ER_R08 ... | reverse complement strand
AAGAACATCCACTGGGTATCAGTAAGGGGGGCAATACGAGTTAGTAGAATTTCTCCTTCTTTGAATCGGCTTACCTCATCAGAGATAACAATGTAGTGCTTGGCGCTCAGCCAGTTCATCAGCTCGAATCCGTCAGTTAATGTTCGCGTCACAGCAAATAAGCCAATAAAACTGCGTCGCCAGTTGTTAACTATTTGGTGATCTCTTTGTGATAAGTCTGGCTGGTTTTCCAAAAATAAATCCAGAGGTGACTGTTTCCCAACTTTGCCCTCTATTAAAAAAGAATCAATGATTAAGTCCTGCTGGACGCGATCCTGGTAACCAGGACGTGACTGGGCAGCTGCATAAGTTTCTAGCGCCTCTGCCAATTCTCCTTCTGCATCAAGGACAAACGCAGTTAATGCTTGTTTTAGCTCGTATGCTTGCAACTTTAAGTCATCCACCACAATAATTTTTTTTAACAACAATGTTAGCTTAAATGATGTCCACCATTAACGTTCAAAAGCTTAAAGCTCCCTTCATGAGATATGAAGAGGAGCTTTAAGCCTTCATTAATTATCCTGGCACCGTGCTATTGTCCCGTGGGGCAACCCCCAAAGTATCGTGGCCGCTGCAGCATTTCACCTCTGAGTTCGGGATGGATTCAGTGTGGTTCCACCGCGCCCAAGGCACCAGGAAGCCTGTAAGGGACAGACAAGGAAGCTATTGTTTTGCCTCCTCATCCTCAAACACCCTGAAGACTGCATCGAGAAAAGAGCTAATTGACATTCCCTTTTTTGGTCAAGCCCTCGGTCTATTAGGACAAGTTGGCTGCATGCATTACTGCACTTCCACCTCTTGCCTATCAACAGGTGTTCTACCTGTGACCTTACTGGCTTATTGCCATGAGAAGACTCATCTTGAGGTGGGCTTCCCACTTAGATGCTTTCAGCGGTTATCTCCTCCGCACTTGGCTACCCAGCGTCTACCGTTGGCACGATAACTGGTACACCAGCGGTGCGTCCCTCCCGGTCCTCTCGTACTAAGGAGGGCTCCTCTCAATCTTCTTGCGCCTGCACCGGATATGGACCGAACTGTCTCACGACGTTCTGAACCCAGCTCACGTACCGCTTTAATGGGCGAACAGCCCAACCCTTGGGACGTACTTCCGCCCCAGGTTGCGATGAGCCGACATCGAGGTGCCAAACCTCCCCGTCGATGTGGACTCTTGGGGGAGATCAGCCTGTTATCCCTAGAGTAACTTTTATCCGTTGAGCGACGGCCCTTCCACTCAGTGCCGTCGGATCACTAAGGCCTAGTTTCCTACCTGCTCGAGTTGTTGCTCTTGCAGTCAAGCTCCCTGATTGCCTTTACACTTCAACGCACGGTTTCCAATCGTGCTGAGGGAACCTTTGCGCGCCTCCGTTACCTTTTAGGAGGCGACCGCCCCAGTCAAACTGCCCACCTGCAATTGTCCTGTGACCGGATTCACGGTCTCCAGTTAGAATTCTAGCTTCGCCAGAGTGGTATCTCACCGTTGGCTCCTTTACCCCCACAAGGATAAATTCTCTGCCTCCCACCTATCCTGCGCAAGCCAAGCCCAAACCCAATTTCAGGCTACAGTAAAGCTTCATAGGGTCTTTCTGTCCAGGTGCAGGTAGTCCGTATCTTCACAGACATTCCTATTTCGCCGAGCCTCTCTCTGAGACACCATCCAGATCGTTACGCCTTTCGTGCGGGTCGGAACTTACCCGACAAGGAATTTCGCTACCTTAGGACCGTTATAGTTACGGCCGCCGTTCACCGGGGCTTCAGTCGCCAGCTTCGCCTTGCGGCTCACCGACTTCTTTAACCTTCCGGCACTGGGCAGGCGTCAGCCCCCATACGTCGTCATTCGACTTTGCGGAGACCTGTGTTTTTGGTAAACAGTCGCCTGGATCTCTTCACTGCGACCCACTCTCGTGGGCACCCCTTCTTCCGAAGTTACGGGGCCATTTTGCCGAGTTCCTTAGAGAGAGTTATCTCGCGCCCCTTAGTTTTCTCAACCTCCCCACCTGTGTCGGTTTCGGGTACAGGTAACAATGGTTTAACGTGTTTAGAGCTTTTCTTGGCAGCTTGACTTCGCCACTTCGCGCTTCATGAGCGCCCGGTCTCCTCCCTCGGCTCAAGTCGTTTTCTCCGACTCTCTTCACCTTGGAAGTTGCACCAGAACTACCAGTCTCTGGCTGACGTCCGCCTTCTGCGTCCCTCTGCACAAACCATTCTCAGTACGGGATTGTTCACCCGTTGTCCATCGACTACGCCGTTCGGCCTCGCCTTAGGTCCTGACTAACCCTCCGCGGACGAACCTGCCGGAGGAACCCTTGGGGTTTCGGGGCATTGGATTCTCACCAATGTTTTCGCTACTCAAGCCGACATTCTCACTTCTGCTTCGTCCACACCTGCTTGCCGCTAGTGCTTCTCCCTACCGCAGAACGCTCCCCTACCGATAATTTCTTATCCCACAGCTTCGGTATGACACTTAGTCCCATTCATTTTCGGCGCCGGAGCGCTTGACCAGTGAGCTATTACGCACTCTTTCAAGGGTGGCTGCTTCTAGGCAAACCTCCTGGTTGTCTTTGCACTCCCACCTCCTTTGCCACTTAGTGCCAATTTCGGGACCTTAGCTGGTGGTCTGGGCTGTTTCCCTCTTGACGATGAAGCTTATCCCCCACCGTCTCACTGGCTGAGTGTTCGCCTGGTATTCTGAGTTTGTCTCGATTTGGTACCGCGTTAGCAGCCCGCACCGAAACAGTGCTTTACCCCCAGACTTGAATCTCAACCGCTGCGCCTCAACACATTTCGGGGAGAACCAGCTAGCTCCGGGTTCGATTGGCATTTCACCCCTAACCACACCTCATCCGCCGATTTTTCAACATCGGTCGGTGCGGACCTCCACTTGGTGTTACCCAAGCTTCATCCTGGACATGGTTAGATCACCCGGGTTCGGGTCTATAAACAATGACTAAACGCCCTCTTCAGACTCGCTTTCGCTTGGGCTTTGGCATTTCCGCCTTCGCCTGCCATTGCTTATAAGTCGCCGGCTCATTCTTCAACAGGCACGCGGTCAGACGTTGAATCGTCCTCCCACTGCTTGTAGGCTGATGGTTTCAGGTTCTATTTCACTCCCCTCCCGGGGTTCTTTTCACCTTTCCCTCGCGGTACTGGTTCGCTATCGGTCACACAGGAGTATTTAGCCTTACGAGGTGGTCCTCGCTGATTCACACGGGATTTCTCGGGCCCCGTGCTACTCGGGATCCAGCAGGATCTCTTTCTACTTTCGACTACAGGACTTTCACCTTCTCTGGTGCAGCTTTCAACTGCTTCGTCTAGTTTCCGGTTCTCCCTGTTGCTGTCCCACTACCCCAATAGACTTGTCTACTGGTTTAGGCTTTTTCCCTTTCGCTCACCACTACTTGGGAAATCGAGTTTTCTTTCTCTTCCTCTGGCTACTAAGATGTTTCAGTTCGCCAGGTTCGCTCATACCTGTCTATGTGTTCAACAGGCTGTCTCTCAGGTTGCCCCATTCGGATATCTCCGGCTCAATGCTTGCTTCCAGCTCCCCGGAGTGTTTCGTCGGTCGCCACGTCCTTCTTCGCCTCTGTGTGCCTAGGTATTCCCCATCAGCCCTTTTTCGCTTGACCTTGCTTTTCGGTCTGTCTGCTTGGTTGATTGATAGCGAATTCGCTATCTCTACCTGCTTTTACTCTTTTCTCTATGCAGTTTTCAAGGTGCTTTCGCTGGAAAAACCTCCAGCACTCTGACCGGCCTCTTTTGCCCGCCACGATGCTGTCTTCTTCCTTTTCTTCTTCCTATGTGGGCCATCCTGGACTCGAACCAGGGACCTCACCCTTATCAGGGGTGCGCTCTAACCACCTGAGCTAATAGCCCCTACCACACACCAGTGTTAGTTTGAAAGCCATGTAAAACCTACGTCCGACCAAGGGATGTTTGGAATTGAGCATTTCCTTTAGGAAGTCTTTGTTTTGGTTCTTAGGTCGTCAGGAGTTTTCTCCCCCTGCTTCCCCTGCCTCCACTGCTCCCCCTACTCTCTTCCAAATGGTCTCCCTGAAAAGGAGGTGATCCAGCCACACCTTCCGGTACGGCTACCTTGTTACGACTTCACCCCAGTCATCAGCCCTGCCTTCGGCGTCCCCCTCCCCGAAAGGTTAGGGTAACGACTTCGGGCGTGGCCAACTTCCATGGTGTGACGGGCGGTGTGTACAAGGCCCGGGAACGAATTCACTGCCGTATGCTGACCGGCAATTACTAGCGATTCCTCCTTCATGGAGGCGAGTTGCAGCCTCCAATCTGAACTGAGCCACGGTTTTCGGGATTAGCTTGCTATCGCTAGCTTGCTGCCCTCTGTCCGTAGCATTGTAGTACGTGTGTAGCCCAGGACGTAAGGGGCATGCTGACTTGACGTCATCCCCACCTTCCTCCGGTTTGTCACCGGCAGTCTCTCTAGAGTGCCCATCTTAATGCTGGCAACTAAAAACGAGGGTTGCGCTCGTTGCGGGACTTAACCCAACATCTCACGACACGAGCTGACGACAGCCATGCACCACCTGTGTTCGCGCTCCCTAAGGCACTCCTGACTTTCATCAAGATTCGCGACATGTCAAGCCCTGGTAAGGTTCTTCGCGTTGCATCGAATTAAACCACATACTCCACCGCTTGTGCGGGCCCCCGTCAATTCCTTTGAGTTTCACGCTTGCGCGCGTACTCCCCAGGCGGGATACTTAACGCGTTAGCTGCGGCACGGCTTGGGTCGATACAAGCCACACCTAGTATCCAACGTTTACGGCTAGGACTACTGGGGTATCTAATCCCATTCGCTCCCCTAGCTTTCGTCCCTCAGTGTCAGTTACGGCCTAGCAGAGCGCTTTCGCCACCGGTGTTCTTCCCAATCTCTACGCATTTCACCGCTACACTGGGAATTCCCTCTGCCCCTACCGCACTCTAGCTTTTCAGTTTCCACCGCCTTTCCAGGGTTAAGCCCCAGTCTTTGACAGCAGACTTGAACAGCCACCTGCGGACGCTTTACGCCCAATCATTCCGGATAACGCTTGCATCCTCCGTATTACCGCGGCTGCTGGCACGGAGTTAGCCGATGCTGATTCCTCAGGTACCGTCATTTCTTCTTCCCTGAGAAAAGAGGTTTACAACCCAAGAGCCTTCCTCCCTCACGCGGTATTGCTCCGTCAGGCTTTCGCCCATTGCGGAAAATTCCCCACTGCTGCCTCCCGTAGGAGTCTGGGCCGTGTCTCAGTCCCAGTGTGGCTGATCGTCCTCTCAGACCAGCTACTGATCGTCGCCTTGGTAGGCTCTTACCCCACCAACTAGCTAATCAGACGCGAGCTCCTCTTTTGGCAATTAATCTTTTACCCTCAGGCTCATCCGGTATTAGCCACCGTTTCCAGTGGTTGTCCCGAACCAAAAGGCAGATTCTCACGCGTTACTCACCCGTCCGCCACTCAACCCCGAAAGGTTGCGTTCGACTTGCATGTGTTAAGCATACCGCCAGCGTTCATCCTGAGCCAGGATCAAACTCTCCGTTTTGATAAAAACAGATGAGCCATTCGACTCTGTCTCTTTAGCTAGAACCCTTCAGCCCTAGCTTCTTCCTTACGTTATCTTGCTATAGAATTTCCGTAGGTCTTGCTTGTGCTTGGCTTTCAAACTATACATCTTTCATGGTGCGGTCGCTTCAGCAGTGATGGGCGCTTGGCCCTCTCCAACTGGCGCTTTACTAATCTAACAACTCCCACCCATACTGTCAACCCTTTACTAGAAGATTTTTTTTAGAAATCTGAAACTCCCACTAGGCATGGCTTTTAGGCTAGATTATTGCTGAATGTGACTCAAGGGAGCAGTTAAGTCGTGAGCGCCATTGCTGTTTTACCACCGCCGATAGTGCTAGATCGGCTCTTGTATGACTGGTTGTTAGAGGATATCGGTCGGGGTGATCGCACAACTCAGGGGTTGCTAGCAGGAGAAACCAGAATGGGGCAAGGAATATGGATAGCTAAAGCCCCAGGGATCATTGCTGGCTTACCGATTGCTGCTAGTGTGTTTCGGCTTTTAAGTGAACAGGTTATCTTCACAAGCTTTGTCTCTGAAGGCGAATGGTCTACTCTAGGGCAACCAGTAGCTAAGTTGCAAGGCCCCCTTGAGGCGCTGCTAACGGGAGAACGGGTTGCTCTCAACCTAGCTATGCGCTTGAGTGGGATCGCTACCTTAACTCGGAAGTATGTTGAGCAAATCGCCGGGTTGCCTGCTCAATTAGTAGATACCCGTAAGACAACACCCGGGCTAAGACTTTTGGAAAAATACGCGACTCAAGTAGGAGGAGCAATCAATCATCGCGTGGGGCTAGATGATGCAGTGATGATTAAAGACAACCACATTGCCGCAGCAGGTGGAATCGGCATCGCGATCGCCCGCATCCGTCAGTTCCTCCCCTACCCCCTCACAATAGAAGTTGAAACGGAAAGCCTAGAGCAGGTAAATGAAGCCTTACAGCATGGGGCTGACATCATTATGTTGGATAACATGGCACTTAACCTGATGTATCAGGCAGTACAGTTAATTCGCCAGCATAACAGTAAGGTCAAAATCGAAGCCTCAGGCAACATCAGCCTAGAAACGATCCGTGCCGTAGCGGAAACTGGTGTGGACTATATTTCTAGCAGTGCCCCGATGACTCAATCAAGTTGGCTAGATTTGAGCATGAGGATGGACACAGATACTATGGAAATAGAGAAAACTTTTAAGTCCATCACCGGACTTTTTTGATGAACGCCACACTAGAAAAACTGAAACACAAATTTGAGCAGGCTTTGGTCGCCGCTTTTGGCGCTGACTACGCTGGGGTAGATCCAATACTAGTACCTGCTAGCAATCCCAAGTTTGGTGACTACCAATCAAACATCGCATTATCCATAAATAAGCAGTTGGGACAGTCGCCACGAACGACAGCAGAGCAACTCGTTAAACATCTTAACGTCAGTGACCTTTGCGAACCTCCAGCTGTAGCAGGTCCAGGTTTCATCAACCTAATTCTCAAAACAAGCTATTTAGAGGCACAAATCAAAGCGGCTCAAGCCGATCCCCGTATAGGAGTAGCAACGGCAAAAAATCCCAAACGCACGATTGTGGATTATCCCAGTCCCAATATCGCTAAGGAAATGCATGTAGGTCATCTGCGTCCAGCAGTGATTGGAGACAGCATCGCCAGAATTCTAGAATTTCTAGGTCATGAGGTGTTACGAATCAGTCATGTAGGAGACTGGGGTACTCCATTTGGGATGCTAATTGTCCACCTGCAACAGGCATACCCAGAAGCTCTAAGAACAACAGAGACATTAGATCTAGGAGATTTATCTACGTTTTATCGTCAAGCAAAAAAGCGGTTTGACGAGGACGAAAATTTTCGTGAAGCAGCTCGCTTAGCTGTGGTGAAGCTACAGGCAGGAGATGAAGAAACCCTCCTCGCTTGGAAAATTGTTTGTGCTTTATCTAGTCGCGCCTACCAAGTCATTTACGATCTACTAGGGATTGCTCCCTTTATTGAACGAGGTGAATCCTTCTACAACCTACTGCTACCAGGAGTCGTGCAAGCTCTAGAAGCAGCAGGATTACTGGTGGAGGATCAAGGGGCAAAGTGTGTATTCTTAGAGGGCTTCACAAATAAAGAAGGTAATCCACTACCTCTAATTATTCAGAAATCTGATGGGGGCTATAACTACGCCACGACAGACTTAGCGGCAATCCGCTATCGCCTTCAGGTCGATAAAGCCCAACGAGTGATCTATCCTGTTGGCGCAGAGCAAACAAACCATTTTACTCAAATCTTTCAAGTGGGACGCAGGGCAGGTTGGATTACAGATGACGTGGAATTTATTCATGCTCCCTTTGGCCTAGTATTGGGAGAAGATAGTAAGAAGTTAAAAACTCGCACTGGGGAAACGGTACGACTACGCGATTTGTTAGATGAAGCGATCGCCCGTGCCCGTGACGATCTAGAAGCCAGGTTACAGGAAGAGGGACGCCAAGAGACTGAAGAATTTAAAGCTGCTGTTGCCCAAGCGGTCGGTATCAGTGCTGTCAAATATACTGATTTGAGCCAGAACCGTACCAGTAACTATACTTTCAGCTTTGATAAGATGCTGAATCTTCAAGGCAACACAGCACCTTATTTAATGTACGCCTATGTCCGAATTCAAGGGATTAGTCGTAAAGGACAGATTAACTTTGCTCAACTAGGGGCAGACGCCAAAATTTTGCTAACAGAAGAAACTGAGTTAGCACTTGCCAAGCACCTATTGCAACTAAGCGAGGTTCTCGGTTATGTTGAGGCAGATTTACTCCCCAATCGCCTTTGTCAGTATCTATTTGAATTGAGCCAAAAGTTTAACCAATTCTACGATCAATGTCCTGTCCTCTCAGCAGCAGAACCTATACGAACATCTCGATTAGTTCTATGTGACCTGACAGCTAAAACTTTGAAACTAGGATTATCTTTGCTGGGAATTTCTGTAATTGAGCGGATGTAGAGAGAAACAGAATCCACAATTCCTGATACAAGAGCAATTTCACAATCGCAACTTGGACCAGGAGCAAGAAGTTGCCAAAGTTGCTCCCGATGAGGAGAACCTCAATAAAGACCGGGTATCAACTCCCAAAGTTGGCAATCTTGATGTGGATTACCTCTTGAGAAAATGGCTACCTTAGTTTTTTGCAACACAACCTTCAGACTTTGGCGAGTTGAAGCGATAACCCATGCCATAGATAGTTTCAATCAGAGGGTCATTGCCATCTGGATCTAACTTGCGCCTTAAGAGTCGCATCTGAGCTGCTACCACATTGCTGAGTGGTTCTGTACCAACTTCCCACAGCTGATTCACAATCTGATCTCGACTAACAATCTGGTTAGGATTCATCATGAAGTACTCTAACAGTTGAAACTCCCTAAGCCTTAATGGGATCACCTGCTTTGTTCTATCAGGGTACTCGCGAGAAACAACACAGGTGTCATAGTGTAGGGTGAGGGTGCCTACTTTTAATTGTGGGGGTTGGGGTTGGGGCAATCGCCGCCTGAGTGCTCGCAATCGCGCTAGCAGCTCTACCATCCCAAACGGCTTTACCAGATAGTCATCTGCCCCAGCATCTAGTCCCATAACCTTTTCTTCCATACGGTCTTTAGCTGTCAGGATTAAAACAGGCAAAGGATTATTCTGAGCTCGCAGTCTTTTACATAACTCTAATCCAGACAGCCCAGGCAATATCCAATCAAAGATAGCTAGTTTGTACTGAGTCCACTGGTTTTCGAGATAGTTCCATGCCTCGGTGCCGTTATGTACCAAATCAACTAAATAAGCCTCCCGAGTGAGAACTCGTTTGATTGCAGTACCTAAATCCGAGTCATCCTCTACTAAGAGTATTCTCATAAACGCTTTGATTCTTTTGCTATAAGCTTAATTTTTTAAGCTTATCGTCCCATATTAAAAACATTTTGATATCTACTAAAAGTTTAAATTGAATGTAAAGTAAACTTGTATTTTTGGGAACATTACATTAATATATTAAGTTCATAAATGTCTTGGAGAGTTACTCTTTGCTATTTCTTGAAAAAACCGTGAATTATGGTAATAAAAACATTGCTTATGCAGTGTCCATTGTAAAAACGGCTCATTTAATAATGTCAACCTAATTATTACTTAAGAATTAAATTGTCTAACGCTAAACATTATTTCGATAAAGGCTTGTGTTCAAGTTGAAGATTTAAAGTACTATTGTACATCTATCTATTGGTATACTTTTCCTACATAACCAACGAAAGGTTACCATTTCATGTCAATTTGATTTTTAGAACCTCAAATTGAATTAGGTATATCATAGATGCGCAAACTGGCAAAGCTGATTTTTTCTGGAGATTCGTGTGTGTTTTATTCTGGATAGCTTATTATCGAGTTCAGCAGATTGCTTCGTTATCC
>Ga0213881_10001727_pt1 | contig 10021 bp, 9 predicted proteins | sample BarmaccoBMER_R08_FD_160104 | JGI IMG/M metagenome (GOLD analysis project Ga0213881, IMG submission 160104) | Barbacenia macrantha exposed rock microbial communities from rupestrian grasslands, the National Park of Serra do Cipo, Brazil - ER_R08 ... | reverse complement strand
CACCGAACTACCCATCGCCTGTTCGTTAACTGAGACGGATGGCGCGGAAAGGATGATGCGCTGGCAGGCGCTCGCCGACCGCCGCGCAGGCTTACTCAGGACGCGGATCACATCGCGCTGATCATCCGATCCGAGCCTGATGGCCTTGCGACGATCACGGAGCTATTCGAGGCGCGCGACCGCCGGCCCTAAGCGGCGCCGTGCTGCGCTGGGGAGCCACTTTCTAAGCTTGTTGTGACACAGACCAAAGGAGCAGTCATGCCGCTACACGGCGAGTACGAGCCGAGCTCGGAGAAGTGGGTCCGCGACCAGGTCGATAGCTACGAAGGTTCAGGGGGAACGTCAGGGACGACTTTGCGCGGCGTCCCGGTCGTCGTGATCACCTCGCGCGGCGTCCGTTCCGGGAAGCTGCGCAAGAACCCGGTCATGCGAGTCGAGCACGACGGCGTATACGCGGCGGTGGCTTCCAAGGGCGGCGCTGCTCGGCATCCGGCCTGGTACCACAATCTCATCGAGCATCCACTCGTTGAGCTGCAGGACGGGGCATCCACCGGCGACTACACCGCACGAGAAGCTTCCGGCGACGAACGCGCGGTGTGGTGGCAGCGCGCGGTCGAGGTCTGGCCCGACTACGACAGCTACCAGACCAAGACCGACCGGCAGATCCCGGTGTTCGTGCTCGAGCCTCGTAAATAGGCCCTACGAGCAGGACACCGGTCCGACGCGAAGTAGGACTCCGCGAGCACGATCGGCGTCTCGCGGACGGTCAGGCTCGCTCGTAGAACTCGACTCGCAGCGAGCCCGCGTCCACCCCGGCATCCTCCATCGCTTGGCGCAGCTCCGGGTTCTCCATGAACGAGTGCGCCTCATCTGAGCTACTGAACCGATGCATCACCAGAATCTCATCCGGTTGGCCCTCAGCGCGATAGACCGCTTCTTCGGTCACCCCACCCTGGCGCTGGAGCTCACCAACGCTGTCGTACACACGACGCCAGGCCTCATAGTCGGCGACACGGTGGCGAACGAACATGACCGTCATCCTGTCCTCCTCGAGTTTGTGGTTGCGCAACCCCTCCCCACGGTCCGCTGGTGAACGTATCCGATCCAAACGAGCAGGCGCAAGCACGCCCGAAGCGGATCTTTCTGGCTGGCGCGACGGGCGTCTTGGGCATCCGCCTGCTGCCGATCCTGATCACCGACGGCCACCGAGTAGCGGGGATGACCCGCTCAGCGGCGAACACCGCGCAACTCGAAGCGCTCGGCGCCGAGCCGGTGGTGTGCGACATCTATGACGCGGAGCGACTCGCCGATGCCATCCGGTCATTCGCGCCAGAGCTCGTCATGCATCAGGTGACCGACCTGCCCGATCGGCTGGAGCAGCTCGGCGACTACGCAGAGCGCAACGATCGGATCCGCACCGAGGGGACGCGCAACCTGATCGCGGCCGCTGCCGGCGCGGGTTGCGATCGCCTGCTGGCGCAGAGCATCGCGTGGCGACCGCAGGGTCGGGGCGCGGTCGTGGAGCAGCACGAGCATCAGGTCCTCGACGCCCGCGGAATGGTCGTCCGCTATGGACAGCTCTATGGTCCGGGAACCTTCTACGAGGACCGGCCTCCCGGCCACCCCCAAGTGCATGTCGACGCTGCCGCGCGGGCAACGCTAGGGCTGCTCGGCGCGCGGCCCGGGGTGGTGGCGATCGTCGAAGACGAGCACGGTCACGTGCAGCCGACACGGGTCGACGGTGATTGAGAGCGTGCGCGGCGCTGGGCGTCGTAGTGCTGCCAGATCTCGAGGTAGAGAACCTGCGCCTCCACGAACGGGGCGAGAGCTCGTTCGTCGGCCCAGCCGTAAGCCTCGAGCGCCCGCGCGACGAACGCGCGGTCGGCTCCGCGAGCACCGAGACTGATCACGAATCCAGCTAGGTCCCACTGGACTGGGCCACGGAAGGTGTCCTCGAAATCGTTCCAGACGAGCCGCTCACTCGTACTGAGGATGTTGCCGAGCGACACATCGCCGTGGAGCGCTTGCACCGGCAGGGGCGCTGCGAACACCGGGGCGCTGAGCGCGAGCAGCCTAGTCCGCAGGCGGTCGATCGCTTGACGGCTGAGGGCCTCGGTTGGCCGGAGCTGTCGCTGCAGACGCTCGATCTCACGCTGGACATCGAGCGGCCCCCCCAGCTCGCCCGCGAACCCAGACAGGGACACGTGAAGGTCGCGCAGGGACCGTCCGAGCCTGTCCGGACCGTGCTCGAGCCCGCCGCGTTTGTGGTCCCCGACCCACTCCCAGCAGGTCAGCCACAGTCCGTCTTGGTGATACGGGCCCGGGGCAATCAGCGAGCTGGGCCGCACGGCCACGCCCGAGGGCGCCAGGAAGCTCAGCACCGAGACCTCGCGCTCCAGCCATCGCCCGGGGTCGGCGTGCAGCGCCGCCGTGCCGGTCATCACCCGCGCGACCACGGGCGCAGGCCGAAGGTGGACGAGCACGTTGCTAGCCGAGTGCAACACCCTGGCCCGCTCGCAGCGAACGCCGCGCTCGGACGCGACCGCGCACGCCGCGGCGACCGCTCGCCGTTCGTTAGGACCAGCGTCCATCGATGCCAGCGATAGGCCTACCGCCGCGCCCGGCTCATGGTGGTGGCGTGGCGATGCCGGTGCGATAGGCGTAGTTGACCGCCTGCGCGCGGTCGCGGATCCCCGCTTTGGCGAACAGGTGGTTGATGTGGGACTTGATCGTGGCCGGGCTGACCACCAGGCGCGCGGCGATCTCGGCATTGGTGAGGCCTTCCGCGATCAGCGCGAGCACCTCGGCTTCGCGGGGAGTGAGCTCGTCCGGCAGCTCCGACTCGCCTCGAGCAGCGGCCCGGCCGTCGGTAGCTGCCAGCGCCGCGACGACGTGATGCTGCACGGCGGGGTCGAGCGACGCTTCGCCCGCGGCAACGGTGAGGATCGCGGCGTGGATGTCCTGGCTCGAGGCGTCCTTGGTCAGGTAGCCGCGGGCGCCGGCCCGGAGCGCCCCGAGCACGCTCTCGTCGTCGGCGTAGGTCGTGAGCGCGATCACGCGGACATCCGGCTGGCGTTCGCGCAGCCGCCTGGTGGCCTCGATCCCGTCCATCCGTGGCATCCGCAGGTCCATCAGGACCACGTCCGGTTTGTGCTCCGCGGCGAGCGCCAGCGCCTGCTCTCCGTCCGCAGCGGTCCCGACCAGCTCGATCCTGTCCAGCAGCCCGAGCAGCGTGCCGAGGCTGTCGCGCACGAGCCGCTGGTCGTCGGCGAGCAGGACCCGGACTCGCGCGCGAACCATCTGCGACAACTCATCCGCCCGCCGGCAACCGCAGCTCGACGCGGAAGCCCTGCGGGGTGGGAGCGGCGAGCAGCTCACCGCCGAGCAGCTCGGCGCGCTCGCGCATGCCCGTCAATCCGTAGCCGCCGCCGTTCACGCCGGCCCCGGCCGTCGGCGGCGAGCCGCCGACCGCGTGGTCCTCGACGACCAGCGTCGTTGTCTGCGGCGCATAGTCGAGCTGGACCTCCACGCGCTCGGCGCTCGCATGTCGCCGGACATTGGTGAGCGCCTCTTGAGCGGTCCGGTAGACGGCGAGCCGTGCCTCCGGGGGGAGCTGGCGCGGCTCGCCGCGAACCTCTAGCGCCACCGGCAGGCCGCTCTGCTCCTCGAACGCGACGGCCAGCGCGCCGATCAGCTCCGGCCCGGGTAGCTCGTCGCCGCGCTCCGCGGCGATCGCACGCCGGGCCTCTTCCAGCCCGCTCGCCGCCACATGGTGGGCCCGATCGATCGCGAGCGATACATCCTCGTCGACGCCGCGGCTGCGCGCGAGCAGTCGGGTGCTCTCGAGCTGGAGCGCCAGCGCCGAGAGCGAATGAGCGAGCACGTCATGCATCTCGCGGGCCAGCCGGCCGCGCTCGGCCGCGGCCGCGGCCTGGGCCTCCGCCGCCTGGGAGGCCTTCAGCTCGTCGCGCTGCCCGCTGACGTAGCGGAGCAAGCGCATGGCGAAGAACCAAGGCAGAATCCCGGACAGGAACGTTCCCGCGCCGGCGCCCTGGCCCTTGATCAGATAGCCGCCGACGAACGGGATCACCGCGGCGATGAAGACGAGCCACGCAGTCCGGCGGTCGAGCTTGAGCGCCGCGACGATCGCGACGTAGTACGGGCCGATGACCCAGATACCGTGTGGCTGGGCGGAGCCCAGCACGCCCGCGGCGACGATCACGCCGACCAGCGCCGCGACCAGTTGCCGGCGCGAGACGGTCGTGCGCTGCGGATGGGCGGCGGTCGCGCACAGAACCATCGCGGCAAACGACGCGAGCACCGCCGCATCGCGCCCGTGCAGGCCCGGGCGGGGGTGGGTCGCGAATGTGACCACGATGCACGCCGCCAGCAGAACGACTCCGAAGAGACGCCACGCAACCGCCTCGAGCGGCGCGGTCCCATCACCATCCAAGCCACGCGTAATCCAGCTGCGCCGGAACCATTTGTGCAGCGCGCCCATCATTCGACGCCAGAAACGATAAGCGGCGTTGGCGCCAGTGTCATCGGCCGGTGGGTGCAAGCAGGCCCGCCCCCGCCTCCACCCATGGGTGGAGCCAGATTCGACCCGCGCGCCGATGACACGTCCACGGTGCGCGCGTAGCTTGCCCGCCATGCTCACGAATTCACTCGACGCGGCCGTCGCGCAGCAGGCCGCCAAGCAGGACGGATCGGCCGCTCGCGCGGTCGCGCTGGTCAAGACGTACGGAAAAGGCGACGCCACGGTCCGCGCGTTGGACGGCGTCACGCTCGAGTTCCAGCGCGGCCGGTTCGCCGCGGTGATGGGACCCTCGGGTTCGGGCAAGTCGACGCTGATGCACTGCATGGCGGGCCTGGATGCCCCGACTTCAGGTCGCGCGTTCATCGGCGACCAGGAGCTCGGCGACCTCGACGACGGGGGATTGACCGACCTGCGCCGGGAGCGGGTCGGGTTCGTGTTCCAGTCGTTCAACCTGGTCCCGACCCTGACGGCCGGGGAGAACATCACGCTCGGCGCCGATCTCGCCGGAGTCGCGGTCGACCGGTCATGGTTCGACACGCTGGTCGCCCAGCTCGGCGTGGCCGACCGCCTCTCGCACCGCCCGAGCGAGCTGTCGGGCGGCCAGCAGCAGCGGATCGCGTGCGCGCGGGCGCTGATCGGTCGCCCCGAGCTGATCTTCGCCGATGAGCCGACCGGCAATCTCGACTCGAACGCCTCGGCCGAGCTGTTGGCGTTCCTGCGCGCCGCGGTCAGCGAGCACGGGCAATCGATCGTGATGGTCACCCATGATCCGCGCGCTGCGGCGTACGCGGACCGGGTCGTGTTCCTGGCCGACGGCCGGGTGGTGGCGGAGCTGCGCGCGCCCTCCGCGGACGACGTGCTCGAGCAGATGAAGCGACTCGGGAGCTAGCGGTGCGGAGGATCACCGTCAGAGGGCTGCTCGCCCGCAAGCTGCGGCTGGCGCTGACCGCGCTGGCGATCGTGCTCGGCGTGACGTTCGTCACCGGCACGCTGGTCCTCGGCGACACGCTCAACCGCACCTTCAACAACCTCGTCGGCACCGTCTACCAGCACGTCAGCTTCCAGATCCGCGGCAAGGCCGCGTTCGACACCAAGACCCCGGCCGGCGTCACGGGCACCGCAAACCGCAAGCTGGTGTCCGAGTCGATCGCGAGCGAGCTCGCCCGGCTGCCGGGCGTGGCCTACGTGTTCGGTTCGGTCGGCGGCTACGCCCAGTTCGTGGCTCCCGACGGGAGCGCGATCGCCAACGGCGCCGGCAAGGGCCTCGGGTTCGCGTTCGACCCAAACCAGCAGCTATCGCCATACCGGCTCCTCGACGGCCGCGCGCCCGCGACTCCGAACGATGTGGTGATGGACAGGGGCACGGCGACCAAGTACCACTTCGCGATCGGCGAGCAGGTGCGCGTGCTGCTACCGAATGCCGCGCGGACGTTCACGATCACTGGTGTCGTGACCTTCGGAGGCGACGACAACCTAGCCGGCGACACGCTGGCCGGGTTCGCCCAGACCACCGCGCAGGCGCTGTTCAACTCGAGCGGCCGCTACAACACGATCAGCGTGCTTGCCGCGCCAGGCGCGGACACCGTGAAGCTCCAGCAACAGATCGCGCGGCTGCTGCCACCGGGCGTCGAGGTCGTCAGCGGGCAGACCGTCGCCAACGAGCTGACCGACGCGGTCGACAACGAACTCTCATTCCTCTCCACCGCGCTGTTGATCTTCGCGTCGATCTCGCTGTTCGTCGGCGGCTTCACGATCTTCAATACGTTCACGATCACGATCGGCCAGCGGACCAGGGAGCTGGCGCTGTTACGGGTCGTCGGCGCCAGCCGCCGACAGCTGTTCGTGTCCGTGATCGGTGAGGCCGCCGCGATCGGACTGCTCGCCTCGCTGATCGGCCTCGGCCTCGGCATCGCCGCCGCGCTTGGCCTGAAGGCGCTGCTCACGGCGTTCGGAATCACGCTGCCCTCCGCACCGTTGGTGTTCGAGGCGCGCACCGCGGCGGTCGCGATCGGCGTGGGGGTTGGCGTCACGGTCCTGTCGGCGCTGCTCCCGGCTCGACGGGCGGTGCGGATCCCGCCGGTGGCCGCGCTCGCGGCGCACGGCGAGGACGGCGCTCAGACGCTGCGCCGGTGGCGTGTAGGGGGAGGCTTCGCAATCGCGCTCGCCGGGGCTCTCGCCGTGGTTGCCGGCGCGAGCGGCACCACGCTCGGGCTGGTCGGCGTCGGTGCCGCGGCGGTGTTCGTTGCCGCGGCGATGCTCGTGCCCCTGATCGCCCGACCGCTGGCGGGGTGGATCGGTCGCCCGGCGGTGGCGATGTTCGGCACGCCGAGCCTGCTGGGTCGCGCGAACTCGATGCGCAACCCGCGCCGGACCGCGCAGACCGCCGGGTCGCTGATGATCGGAATCGCGCTCGTGTCGACGATCGCCGTGCTGGGTGCCTCGCTGATCAGCTCGGTCACCGACGAGGTCAACAGCGCGGTCAGCGCCGACTACCTCATCACGGGCTCGGGTGCGTTCAGCAAAGCGGTTCCCGCGACCGTCTCGCGACTGCCAGGGGTCACCGCGATGACCAGCGTGTACCGGGGGCAGTTCGAGTTCCGCGGCTCGCTCTCGAGCCTCGCCGCGGTGTCGCCGGCCAACCTGCCGCAGACGGTGAACCTGCACCTCGCCGCGGGCGCCGGAGCTCCTGCGCTGGCCGCGGGCGAGCTGCTGGTCGACACCAAGACCGCCACTGCCAACCACCTCCACGTGGGGTCGGTGGCCGCGGTCAGGTTCGCTCAGACGGGCGAGGGCACGATGCGGATCGGCGGGATCTATGAAGCAAATCCGCTCGTTGGCAGCTTCATCACCGGCGAGCAATTTTTCCTCACCCACTTCGACAACCCGCTGCCGGGTGGCGTCCTGGTCAAGACGCGGCCCGGCACCCAGAACTTCGAGGGCACGTTGGGCCGCGAACTCGCGGCGTACCCAAATCTCACGATTCAGAGTCGCGCGCAGTTCATCAGCCAGCAGAAGACCAACGTCAACCAGCTGCTCGGACTGGTGTACGTGCTGCTGGCACTGGCGGTGCTCGTCGCCCTGATCGGCATCGTCAACACGCTGATCCTGTCGGTGTTCGAGCGCACGCACGAGATCGGGTTGCTGCGCGCCGTGGGGATGAGCCGCCGTCAGGTGAGGAGAATGATCCGCTCGGAGTCCGTCATCACCGCCGTGTTCGGCGCGGTGATCGGGGTCCTGATCGGCACCGGCATCGGGCTCGCGCTCGCCGCGGCGCTGCGCAACAACGGCGTCACCGCCGTGTCGGTGCCGGTGTTGCGCCTGGCCGTGTTCGTGACGCTATCCGCGGCGCTCGGCCGCGTCGCCGCGGTCTGGCCGGCGCGGCGGGCCGCCAACCTCGACGTGCTCGCCGCGATCGCGACCGAATGAGCGGTCTCGCGCTCAAGCAGCGATCATCGTCCCCATGAGCCTCCTCGACCAGCTCCCCACTCCCGTTGTTCTGGCACCGCTCGCGGGCGGTCCGTCCACGCCGGAGCTGGCCGCCGAGGTCGCGTCGGCCGGCGGCCTCGGGTTCCTCGCCGCGGGCTACCTCACCGCCGCCCAGCTGGCGGAGCGGATCGCTCGCGTCCGTTCGCTCACCGAGGGGCGGATCGGAGTGAACGTCTTCGTGCCGGGACCGGGGCCCGCCGAGGCCGGGAGCTACCAGCCCTACCTCGAGCGGCTGGCTCGCTGGGCCGGCGAGCGGGAGCTACCACTCGGAGATCCTCGCTACAGCGACGACGACTGGCCCGCCAAGATCGAGCTGCTCCTGCGTGAGCGCGTCCCGGTGGTGTCGTTCACGTTCGGATGCCCGGAGCGGCGGGTAGTCGAAGCGCTCCGCGATGCGGGCTGCGAGGTGTGGGTGACGGTCACCAGTCCGGATGAGGCGGCCGAGGCCGAGCGGGGCGGAGCTGACGCCCTGGTCGTGCAAGGCGCCGAGGCCGGCGGCCACCGCGCCTCGTTCGTCGATCGCCCCGAGCTGCCTGTCTACGCTCTGCTGCCGCTCCTCGCGCTGGTCCGGAGCAGATCGGCGCTGCCCCTGGTTGCCTCGGGAGGGATAGCTACGGGGGAGGCGCTCGCCGCGGTCCTGTGCGCGGGAGCGAGTGCGGGCCAGCTCGGCACCGCGTTCATGCTATGCCCGGAGGCGGGGACCAGCGAGGTCCATCGCAGCGCGCTCCAGAGCGACGCGGAGACGGCGCTGACCCGCGCGTTTACGGGTCGCTTGGCGCGCGGGATCCGCAACGCATTCCTCGACGAGCACGACGCGAGCGCGCCGATCGCATATCCAGAGCTCCACTACGTGACGGCGCCGCTACGCCAGCAGGCGCGCGAGCAGGGCAACCCGGAGCTGGTCAACCTGTGGGCCGGCGAGGCGCACGCGCTCGCCCGTGCGCTCCCGGCGGCGGAGGTGGTTCGCCAGCTGGTGGCCGATGCGCGAGCGTCGCTGAGCGCGGCCGCCGCGCGCCACGCCCGGGCACGCTAGGCGCTCTCGCCGAGCCCCCGCTCAGCGACGATCGCCTCGCGACGTCCGCGCGCCTTGACGCGACGCTCGGCGATCGTCGCGAGGAGCAGGCTGCCCTCGAACAGGAGGTACAGAGGCACGGTCTCGAGCAGCATCGTGATCGCATCGCCGGGCAGCACGGCAGCGATCAGCGCACAGGCCGCGATCGCGTATCGGCGGTTGCGCCGCAGCTGCCGTGGCGTGATCACGCCGGCACGGGTAATCGCAAGGATCCCGACCGGAACTTGGAACAGCAGTCCCATCGCGAGGATCGTCGTGGCCGCGAACTTGTAGTACTGGCTCGCCTGCACCAGCACGTTGAACTGGGAGCTATTGAAGTTCTGGAAGAAATGCACGGCGGCTGGCAGCACGACGACGTAGCCAAAAGCCACCCCGGCGAGGAACAGCAGCGGGATCGCGAGGGTGAGAGGGCGCATCTGCCGGCGCTGGTGGGGATCGAACGCCGGCATCAGGAAGCCGTACGCTTGCAGCAGCAGCACCGGAAGGGAAAGGATCAGCGCGAAGATCACCGAGACGGTGACCGTCGTCGTGAACGGCTCGCCGATCCCGAGCGTCACCGGACGATCGCCCCTCGGCGCAGCGGAGAGCGCCACGATGTCACGGTCGAGGCCGATCCCGGCGCGGCCGAGCGCGGATTGGGCCGCGGTGCTCTGATGCTGCCCGGGCGCGTGCAACACACCCACGACGGCGCGCAGCTGGACCGCAATGTCGCGGGCGCTGCGCTGCACCTGGTAGGTGGCGCCGAGTGGGCCGCGGCCGTCGCGGACCTGCTGTTGGGTCTGGTGCGCGAGCGGGCTGTCAATCAGGTGAAGCAGCGTGTGGTTCTGCCAGAAGCAGAACCCGAACGCGATTACGAGCGCGGCCAGCGACACGAGCAGCCGTGTGCGGAGCTCGTCGAGATGGCCGACGATGCTCAGCCGATC
>Ga0213881_10001726_pt1 | contig 10024 bp, 11 predicted proteins | sample BarmaccoBMER_R08_FD_160104 | JGI IMG/M metagenome (GOLD analysis project Ga0213881, IMG submission 160104) | Barbacenia macrantha exposed rock microbial communities from rupestrian grasslands, the National Park of Serra do Cipo, Brazil - ER_R08 ... | reverse complement strand
GCAGTTGTTCGAGGTCGCCCATGGCCGGACGACGAGCCTGCGCGCGGCACTCGCGGGCAAGCCTGCGTTTGCGCAAACCGCGGCGCGGCTCGATGCGCTCGCGCAATCCGCCCGCCGCGACACGCCATTTGCGTTCTACGCGCGGCTGCTCGGTGCCGAGCGTGGCCGGCGCAAAATCCTGGCGCGGCTCGGCAGCGAAGCGGCCGATGCGCTCGACGAATTCCTCAACCTTGCGCTCGCCTATGAGACGAGCGAGGCGCCGTCGCTTCAAGGCTTCGTTGCCTGGCTGCGCGCAGCCACCACCGTGGTCAAGCGCGACATGGACGTTGCGCGCGAGGAAGTCCGGGTGATGACGGTGCACGGCGCCAAGGGGCTGGAGGCGCCGATCGTCATTCTCGCCGACACGACCACGCGGCCGGCCGGGCCGCGCGATCCGCGCCTCCTCGCCTTGCCGCGCGCAAGGGTCGCGCCCGGCACGCCCGATTGCCTCGTCTGGGCGGGGACGATGGCCACCGACGTCGACCCTATCGGGGAGGCGCGCGAACGCGCACGAGCGGCCGCCATCGACGAGTACCGGCGCTTGCTTTACGTCGGCATGACCCGCACGGCCGAGCACCTCGTCGTGTGCGGCGCCCAGGGGCTCAACGGCAAGCCGAAGAACTGCTGGTACGACCTCGTCCGCGACAGCCTGTGGGAAGAGGCGATCGAAGGTCCGGCCGACCACGGCGTTGGCGCCGTGCGCCGCTGGATCAAGACGCCGGCCGCCGAGCGTGCGGGCGAGCCTGCCGAAGCATCTGAGCCCGTCATCGAAATTCCCGCATGGCTGGGCCGCGCCGCGCCCGCCGAGGCGCCCTCGGCCCGCATGGTGTCGCCGTCGAGCGCACTCGAGGGCGGCCGCATGGCCACGCAACGCGGAAATAACGGCGTGGCGCAACGCCAGGCGCTGGCGCGCGGGCGTATCGTCCATCGCCTGTTGCAGGGCTTGCCGGACGTGCCGGCTGACCGGCGAATCATCGCCGCGCGCCGTCATCTCGCCGGGGCGGAAGGTTTCACCGAAGCAGAGCGCGAGGCAATGATTGCCGAGGCGATGGCGCTCTTCGAAGACCCGGTATTTGGGCCGCTGTTCGCCCCAGGGACGCGGGCAGAAATCCCCATCGTCGGGCGTCTCGCGCGCGCCGGAAAGACGACCCTCGCGGTCTCCGGCCAGATCGACCGCCTCGCGGTGGCGCCCGATGCCATCCTCATCGCTGATTACAAAACCGACCGCCCGGCGCCGCAACGCCCGGAGGACGTTCCAAAATCGTATGTGACGCAGCTGGCGCTTTACCGAGCGGTGCTTCGCCGGCTCTACCCTGACAAGAAGCTGCGGGCGGCCCTGGTGTGGACCGAGATTCCCGCCCTCGTCGAATTACCAGCGGACGTTCTCGATGCCGCTCTCGACGCGCTGCCGTAGGACCTTCACGGGCCGGCAACCGAATCGCCCCTCAATGCCGCGATGGCAGCGTTGCAGAAGGGGCCGAGCGCCTTGACCCCGCGCGGCCTGCTACCTAGGTTCCCGGCCTGACCCGAGGGGTGCCGGCCGCGCCCCGGACCTAATCAGACGCAAACGAGGTTTTCCCATGGCCGTTGGCAAAGTGTCCGACAGCACCTTCGAATCCGAAGTGCTCAAGTCGGCGGAGCCGGTGGTGGTCGATTTCTGGGCCGAATGGTGCGGCCCTTGCCGTATGATCGCGCCCGCGCTCGAGGAGATCGCCGGCGCCATGAACGGCAAGGTCAAGGTCCTCAAGCTCAACGTCGACGAAAATCCGGCGACCGCCACCAAGTATGGCGTGATGTCGATCCCGACGCTGATGATCTTCAAGGGCGGCCAACTTGCCTCGCGCCAGGTCGGCGCCGCGCCGAAGCAAAAGCTCGAGCAGTGGATCAGCGCGGCAGTCTGAGGTCAGAGGTCAGAGGTCAGATTACAGACAAATTAAATCTGATCTCTGACATCTGATCTTTGACATCTGCTCTCTGACATCTGTTACTCCGGAATCGTGCCGTTCGCGGCCAGCACCTCGCCGGCGAAATAGAGTGAGCCGGTCGCGAGAATGCGCGGCGGCTGTTCGAGATTGAAACGGCCGATCGCTTCGAGCGCCTCCTCGATGCTGGCGCTGCTCTCCGCGGGAATCCCCACTGTCTGTGCGGCTGCCGCAATGGCTTCGGCCGATTGCGTGCTGGACTGGTGGATCGGCACGCCGATGACCCGCCGTGCCAGCCCGGCGAAATTGCGCAGGAAGCCGGCGCTGTCCTTGCTGGCCAGCATTCCGACCACCAGCACGAGCGGCCGCGACACGCGCTCTTCGAGATCGGCCAGCGCCGCCGCAATGACCCGACCGCCGTCGGGATTGTGGCCGCCGTCGAGCCACAGCTCGCTGCCTTCCGGCATCAGGCCCATGAGGCGACCCTGAGAGAGACGCTGCAGCCGCGCCGGCCAGTCGGCGGCGAGCAGCCCGGCCTCGAAGGCGGACGCCGGCAGCTTCTGCGTGCCGACGCTGCGCAAGGTCGCAATCGCCGTTCCCGCGTTGTCGAACTGATGGCGCCCGACGAGGCGCGGCGCCGGCAGGTCGAGCAAGCCGTCGTCGTCCTGAAAAACCAGGCGGCCGCGTTCCTGCGTGACCGCCCAATCTTCGCCCGCGATGTGCAGCGGGGCGCCTACACGCGCGGCCTGCCGCGCGACGACCTCGCGCGCCTCGCTCGCCTGCGGTGCGACGATGGCAGGCACGCCGGGCTTGAGAATGCCAGCCTTCTCGCCCGCAATTTTGGTGATGCTGTCACCGAGATGCTCGACGTGATCGAAAGAAATCGAGGTGATCACGGTGGCGAGCGGCTGATCGACCACGTTGGTGGCGTCGAAACGCCCGCCTAGCCCAACCTCCAGCAGCAGCACGTCGGCCGGGTGGCGCGCGAACAGCATGAAGCCGACCGCGGTCGTTATCTCGAAAACCGTGATCGGTGCTCCGGCGTTGATGCGCTCGCATTCGTTGAGCGTGTCGATCAGTTCCGCATCGCTCACCAAGGTGCCGCTGCCGGGCCGGCCGAGACGGTAGCGCTCGTTCACGCGGACCAGATTCGGCGAGGTGTAGACGTGGACGCTGGCGCCCGCCGCCTCGAGCACCGCGCGCATGAAGGCGATGGTCGAGCCCTTGCCGTTGGTGCCGGCGACATGGATCACCGGCGGCAGCCGGCGCTCGGGATGATCGAGTTGCGCCAGGATGCGCTGCATGCGGTCGAGCGAGAGGTCGATCCGCTTGGGGTGCAGCGACAACAGCCGCGCGATGATCGCGTCGACCTCGGTCATGGGCGGCACGTCGCTCGGATAATCGCGTGGAGCATCACGCCGGCGCGGGCGCCGGCAGCGCGGGCATCGGCGGTGCCGGGGGCGCCTTGGTGAGCACGCGGCACAGCCGTGCCAAGGTGGCGCGCAACTGGTGGCGATGCACCACCATGTCGACCATGCCATGGTCCTTCAGATATTCGGCGCGCTGGAAGCCGTCCGGCAGCTTCTCGCGGATGGTTTGCTCGATCACGCGGGGGCCGGCGAAGCCGATCAGCGCGCCCGGCTCGGCGATCTGCACGTCGCCCAGCATGCCGTAGGACGCGGTCACGCCGCCGGTCGTCGGATTGGTGAGCACCACGATGTAGGGCTGCTTGGCCTCGCGCAGGTCCTGCACCGCGACCGTCGTGCGCGGCAACTGCATGAGAGAGAGAATGCCTTCCTGCATGCGCGCGCCGCCCGAGGCGACGAACATGATGCAGGGGGAGCGCTTCTCGACCGCGGTCTCCAGCGCTTTGATCACCGCCTCGCCGGCCGCCATGCCGAGCGAGCCGCCCATGAAGTCGAAATCCTGCACGGCAGCGACGACCGGCAGCCGCTCGAGGTCGCCGAAACCTATCTTGATGGCGTCGTTGAGGCCGGTCTTGGCGCGGGCATCCTTGAGGCGCTCGGTGTAGCGGCGCTCGTCGCGGAACTTGAGCGGATCGACCGGCACCTCCGGAATTTCGATCTCCTCGTATTGGCCGCCGTCGAACAGGGACGCGAGGCGCGCGGCAGCACCCATGCGCATGTGATAATTGGAGCTCGGAATGACGAACTGGTTTGCTTCCAAATCTTTGTAGAAAACGAGCTGCCCGGTCTCCGGGCATTTCACCCAAAGGTTCTCCGGCACTTCGCGCTTGAGGAAGCTGCGTATCTTCGGCCGGACGACGTTCGAAATCCAATTCATCGCGATGCCCTGGCGCGCGCCTGCTCAATTCTGGCGCCGCGAACCCCGGCGGCGAGCGATGCGATGAGATCGGTCACTGCCGGGACCGTTTTTGCAGTGGCCTTGCCGTCCGCATCGAGGCTCGTGCGCACCGCCTCGACCAGGGCCGAACCCACCACGACTCCGTCGGCGCCTTGGGCGATCGTGCGCGCGTGCTCGGCATTCTTCACCCCGAAGCCGACGGCGATCGGCAGATTCGTATGGCGCTTGATGCGCGCGACCGCCTGGGCCACCCGGCCGAACTCCGGGGTTGCCGCGCCGGTGATGCCGGTGATCGACACGTAATAAACGAAGCCCGAGGTGTTCGCGAGCACCGCCGGCAGGCGTTTGTCGTCGGTCGTCGGCGTGGCGAGGCGAATGAAGTTGAGCCCGGCTTTGAGCGCCGGCACGCACAGCTCGTCGTCTTCTTCGGCGGGAAGATCGACGACGATCAGCCCATCGATGCCTGCCGACACCGCGTCCACCAAGAAACGATCGACGCCATAGATATAGATGGGATTGTAGTAGCCCATCAGCACGATCGGCGTGTCGCGGTCGCCGGCTCGGAACGCGTGCACCAGATCGAGGGTCTTGCGCAGCGTCTGCCCGGCCTTGAGCGCGCGCAGTGACGACGCCTGCACGGCGGGGCCGTCTGCCATCGGATCGGTGAACGGCATGCCCAGTTCGACCACGTCGGCGCCCGCCGCCGGCGCAGCCTCGAGGATCGCCAATGACGTCGCGTAGTCGGGATCGCCGGCGGTCACGAAGGCGACGAGCGCCGCGCGGCCTTCGTTTTTGAGCGCCGCGAAGCGCCGGTCGATGCGCGTCGTCATCCGAGCCGGCTCCCGAGATGATCGGCGACCGTGAATATATCCTTGTCGCCGCGCCCGCACATGTTCATCACCATCAGGTGATCCTTGGGCTTCTTGGGCGCGAGTTCGGTCACCTTGGCGAGCGCGTGCGCCGGCTCGAGCGCCGGGATGATGCCCTCAAGCTTGCAGCACAGCTGAAAAGCCGTAAGCGCCTCCTCATCGGTCGCCGACAAATAGGTCACGCGACCGCTGTCGTTGAGCCAGGAATGCTCCGGCCCGATGCCGGGATAATCGAGGCCGGCCGAAATCGAGTGGGCCTCCTTGATCTGCCCGTCGTCGTCCATCAGCAAATAGGTGCGGTTGCCGTGCAGCACGCCCGGGCGGCCGCCGGTGATCGAGGCGGCGTGCAGGCCGGTCAAGAGGCCGTGGCCGGCCGCCTCGACGCCGTAGATCTCGATGCCGCGATCGTCGAGGAACGGATGGAACAGCCCCATGGCGTTGGAGCCGCCGCCGATGCAGGCAATGAGTGAATCCGGCAAGCGCCCCTCGGCAGCCAGCATCTGATCGCGCGTCTCGCGGCCAATGATCGATTGGAAATCGCGCACCATCATCGGATAGGGATGCGGGCCGGCGACGGTGCCGATGCAGTAGAACGTGGTCTCGACGTTCGTGACCCAATCGCGCAGCGCCTCGTTCATCGCGTCCTTGAGCGTCTTCGAGCCGGACTGCACCGGGATGACTTCGGCGCCGAGCATGTGCATGCGGAACACGTTGGGCTTCTGCCGCTCGACGTCGACGGCGCCCATGTAGACCACGCACTTGAGCCCGAAGCGCGCGCACAAGGTTGCGGTGGCGACGCCGTGCTGGCCGGCGCCGGTCTCCGCGATGATGCGCTCCTTGCCCATGCGCCGCGCCAGCATGATCTGGCCGAGCACGTTGTTGACCTTGTGGGCGCCGGTGTGATTGAGCTCGTCGCGCTTGAAATAAATCTTCGCGCCGCCGCAGTGCTCGGTGAGCCGTTCGGCAAAATAAAGCGGGCTCGGCCGGCCCACGTAGTGGGTGAGATAGCCGCCCATCTCGGCCTGGAACGCCGGATCGTCCTTGGCGGCTGCGTAGGCCTTCTCCAGTTCCAGGATCAGCGGCATCAAGGTCTCGGCAACGAAGCGGCCGCCGTAGATGCCGAAGTGCCCGCGCTCGTCGGGCCCGGCGCGGAACGTGTTGGGTTGCTGTTGCACGGTCATGCGCTGCTCATGATTTTGCCGGCCAGCTCCGCCTCGGCGGCGCGCGCCGTGCGGACGAAGGCGCGAATCTTGTCCGGATCCTTTTCGCCCGGCGCCCGTTCGACGCCCGACGAGACGTCGAGGGCGCGGGCGCGCGTCACCCGCAGCGCCTCGGCCACGTTGCCGGCGTCGAGCCCGCCTGAGAGCATGAACGGAATGCCGGGGTCAAGGTTCTCCAGGAGCCGCCAATCGAACGGTTTGCCGAGCCCGCCGGGACGCGTCGCCTCGCGCGGCGCGCGGGCGTCGAACAGCAGCCGGTCGGCAACACCCGCGTAACGGGCGATGGCGGCAAGATCGGTGCGCGCTTCGATCGGGATGGCTTTCATCACCGGCAAGCCGAACCGCTGCTTGATGGCTGCAACGCGCGCGGGGCTCTCCTCGCCGTGCAGTTGCAGCGCGTCGGGCCGGAGCGCCTCGACGACGGCGGCGAGGGTTGCGTCGTCGGCATCGACCGAGAGCGCGACCTTTTCGGCGCGATCCTTCACGCGCGCGCCAAGCTTGCGCGCGGCCTCGTAGCTGATGTGCCGCGGCGACGGCGGAAAGAACACGAAGCCAACCGCATCCGCGCCCGCATCGAGCGCCACATCGAGCGTCTCCGCCGTGCTCAGCCCGCATATTTTGACGATGAGGGTCATTTTTCTATCCGCTCGACCAATGTAATCAGCTTATCAAGTTCTGCCACCAGCGGATCGATACGGTTCTTGATCACGTCAGCGATGATTTCCAGATCGATTTGCCAATATGCATGAATCAGATGATTACGAAGGCCAACGATGGACTTCCAAGCAATACCGGGTGCCTCATTGCGCAAATCTGTCGGTATCTGGCCAAGAGCTTCGCCAACCACCATGCGCGCGTACAGGGCGGCATGCTGCGGCTTAAGTGCCTGTGCCAGTACGTCTGCGGATAAGCCGATAGCATGGCTGACCGCGTCCTCTGCAAAGGAGCGTGCATCACGCAATCGAGCGAGATCCGATCGGATCATAGCGGATCGAGCATGCGTGGAAACTCGATCGCCTCATCACCCTTAAGCCCGCTTACCAATACGATTCCGACGGGCCGACCGAGGAGATCGGCAAGATCGACCTCCGCTTCGCACAGACCAAGAAGATCAAGGCCCGGCCGCTTCTCGGCGAGGAAGTCGAGCGCGTCTTCCTCGAATACGTGGGCAGCGCTCCCACGGGGCAAAAGCCCGAGCACTTTGATCGGGTGCTTTGCCTCGATCGTGGCGACGTGCCGCTTGAGAATGGTGCGGTGAACGATCGTTATGTTCATGGTCAAATCCTCAGGAGAAATATAGCACGAATAGAGTCGTCGGCTAAGGAGGGCACGTCGTCAGATCGCCAAGCGCTCCGCGGTCTGCCTACCGGCAGAAGAGCTCACGCAGCGGGCGAGCGGCGGTAGGCGATCGTCGGAATGGCAGGGGCCGTCGGCGGAGTCTGTGCGGCGGCCAAACGCCGGCGCGCCTCCTCGGCATCGGCACGCGCGGTGCGCAGGTCGCGGTCGAGGCGCCGCGCGGCGCGGCGCCATTTCGACTGTCGCAGCCAGGCGGCGATGCCGCCCGCGAGCACGCCGATGATCAGCGCGAGCAGCAGCAGCAGAAACAGCGGCACGTGCACGGTGAGCGCCGGCGCGTCTGCCGAGAACGGATCGAGCGAGATCGTGACGCTGCCGCGGTTCGCGACGGCGAGCATCACCATCAGGATGGCGAGCGGAACGAGAATGACGGCAGCGAGAAATTTGCGCATGGTAGCTCAGGCGCGGTTGAGGCGCTCGCGCATTTCCTTGCCGGTCTTGAAGAACGGAACGCTCTTGCGGTCGACCGAGACGTGGGCGCCGGTGCGCGGATTGCGCCCCGTGCGCGCCGGCCGATGCTTGACCGAGAAGGCGCCGAAGCCGCGCAGTTCCACCCGGTCGCCGCGCGCGAGCGCGTTGACGATTTCGCCGAGGATCGCGTTGACGATATTCTCGACGTCGCGCTGATAGAGATGCGGATTTTGCGCGGAGATGCGCTGAACGAGTTCGGATTTGATCATCGACAATGCCGTTCTGGGTCCACGAACGGCCCCCTCGCACCCGGCCTCAGCGCGACCCGCCGCGCTGAATGCTCAGTTAGCGGTGGGAGGGTGCCAAAGGGCCAATAGACCGTCAAGATTGAGGCTGTCGACCGCGTGCACCGCAGCCGAGTTCTCGATGCGCTGGGCGAGCGACCTTAATCCGACCGCATCGAGCACGGTGATGGCGGCGAGATGCAGGAACGACAAATCGCCAAGGCGCCCCTTGATCTGCCAGTCGCGCACCGGCAGCTTGGCGTCGACGCCTTTCTCCTTCGCGAGCCAGGCGACGGCGGTCTGCTCGTTGCCCAGTTCGTCGACGAGCTTGACGTCGAGGCCCTGGCGGCCGGTGAACACGCGTCCGTCGGCCACGCGATCGAGCCCCGCCTCATCGAGGTGACGCCGTTCCTTCACCAAGCCGCGGAACCAATCGTAGGAGTCCTTCACGATGGCTTCGAGCGCCGCCCGCGCCTCGGGGCTGGTCGGCTCAAAACCGTTGGGCGCCGCCTTGAGCGGGGAAGATTTGATCTCCTCGACCTTCACGCCGACCGTCTTCAGCAGATCCGTGAAGTTCGGATACTGAAACAGCACGCCGATCGAACCGACGAGCGAGGTGTCCTGCGAGATGATGTGATCGGCCGACATGGCGGCGATGTATCCGCCGGAGGCCGCGAGCCCGTCGACGACGACGACGGTCGGCTTCTTCTCGGCGAGTTGGCGCAGCGACTGATAAAGCTGCTCGGCACCCGCGGTCGTGCCGCCGGGGCTGTCGACATGAACAATGACGGCCTTTACGCGCGACTTGCCGAGACGATCGAGCGACTCGACCCGCTCCTCGTCACCGCGGATCAATCCCTGGATGGTCAGCCGGGCGATGTAGTTGCCGGCGGCTTCGGCGAGTTCGCCACCGGGCCGCGACAGCGCGACCGCCGCGGCGATGCCCCCGATTACGAGGAGCACCGCGACCACGCGCCAGAAGGTCAGTTTGCGACGAAGGCGGCGGCGATCGACGATGGTGTCGGCATCGAGCGACATGGCTGCTCCAGGGATCAGATGTCAGGGATCAGGTATCCAGGATCGGGTGTCAAATACGACGGTGACCTGATCCCTGATACCCGATCCCTGATGCCCGATATTGTTATTCCTTCTCGGCCTTCTCGGGCTCTTCGGCGCGGCGCTTGAGGGCCGCACCGAGGATGTCGCCGAGCGAGGCGCCTGAGTCGGAGGAGCCGTACTGGGCGATGGCTTCCTTCTCCTCGGCCACTTCGAGCGCCTTGATCGACACCGAGACTTTGCGGGTGCGGCGGTCGAACTGGGTCACCCGCGCATCGACCTTCTGGCCGACCGCGAAACGTTCCGGCCGCTGCTCGGAGCGGTCGCGCGCCAATTCCGAGCGCTTGATGAACGACGTGAACTCGGTGCCGACGATTTTCACGTCGATCCCGGATTCCTTCACCTCCGTCACCTCGCTGGTAACGACCGCACCTTTCTTGAGGTCGCCGGCTTCCGCAAACGGATCGGCTTCGAGCTGCTTGATGCCGAGCGAGATGCGCTCCTTCTCGACATCGACGTCGAGCACCTGGGCCTTGACCTTG
>Ga0213881_10001725_pt1 | contig 10027 bp, 10 predicted proteins | sample BarmaccoBMER_R08_FD_160104 | JGI IMG/M metagenome (GOLD analysis project Ga0213881, IMG submission 160104) | Barbacenia macrantha exposed rock microbial communities from rupestrian grasslands, the National Park of Serra do Cipo, Brazil - ER_R08 ... | reverse complement strand
TGCCATCGGCACGCTCGAATCGGACAAATTGCCTTGGAGGGCGGCACCGATGGCCCCATCGGTGTTCTCGCGGCGGCCGCTTCATCTGACCGAGCGGGGCTTCCAAACAGGTTCTAACCCACGGGACGCTGTCGCGGGGCGGGGTGGAGGCGTCGCTGCGGGCGGGGCGGAGGCCACCTGGGGCGTGGGCTAACCTCAAGTGGGGTTCAGGTTAGCAGCGAAGCGAGGTGGGCCCGATGTCGTCTCAGGCGGGAGAGATCACCGTCGGACAGCTGGCCGCCCGGAGCGGAGTGGCTGTGTCGGCCCTGCATTTCTACGAGGCACGCGGGCTTATCGAAGCCCGTCGCACCTCGGGCAACCAGCGGCGTTACCCGCGTGTCACGCTGCGCCGGGTCGCCTTCATCCGCGCCTCGCAACGGGTCGGCATCCCGTTGTCCCGGATAAAGGACGCGCTTGACACCCTGCCGGCCGGGCGCACCCCCACTCCCGGCGACTGGACACGGCTGTCCGCCGCGTGGCGCCAGGATCTCGACGATCGGATCGCCCAGCTCCAGGACCTCCGGGACCGGCTGACCGATTGCATCGGCTGTGGCTGCCTGTCGATGGACACCTGCCTGCTGGCCAACCCGGACGACGCGCTCGCGGCGGAGGGCGCCGGCCCGCGCAGGCTGCATCTCTCCCGCGGGGGTGCGGGGGGACGGCTCCCCCCGCTCTAGATTTAACCGAGCCGGGCGACCGCCAGGCCGGCCGCGAGAAGGATTATGGCCCAGGAGGCCGCGCGCAGCGCCCGCTCCAGGGGCTGGAGCAGCACGTCGGCGGTGAGTCCCACGGAGCGGCCGTCCGCGAACGTGATCATGCCCTCGACCCGCGTGGCGCGGCGGCGGATGTTCCGGGCCGGTGTGCTCAGCCGGCGTTGCGCCGCGGACAGCGCGAGCGCGCCGAGCGCGGCCAGGACGGGTCCCAGCGCCAGCGTGCCGGTCTGCGCGACGTAAGCGGTCAGCACCGGGAACGCTCCCCACGCCACGGCGAAGCCGAAGTCCGTATGCATCGCGCCGCCCCATAGTTCGGCGTTGTACCCGATCACCAGCACCGGCCCCGCGACCATGAACGGGATCAGCGCCCAGCCCGCCCGGTACACGCCGAGGATGCCCAGCGCCACCGCGCCACCCAGTCCGGCGGCCACCACGGCGACGAGGGCCCAGGACGGGATCCGGGTCCGGAGCGGCCGGCCGCGAAGCTCGTCAAGTGCGTGAGCGGCCAGCCCCACCGCCAGGAAGAAGGCCAGCACGGTCGCGACGAGCCGGCCCGTCTGCACCTTGGGCGCCAGGGCCGCCCCGATCACCGAGTAGGACAGATGCCAGGCGGTGTAGGGCGGATGCAGGAGCGTCCACCAGTCCCGCAACCCGCCGGTCCGGGCCGCGTAATACGCCGGACGTGTCGGTTGCAGGGGAGGGTCCGACACCTCATCCATGGGCGCGGGTTCCCCACATGATCAGACCGCCGCCCAGGCTCATGACGCGGGTTTGCACGTTGGTCATGCCTGCCTTCTCCCAGGCGGACACCGTCCAGTCAATGGGGTACCTGCGGTAATGCCCGGAGATGTTCGGGCCGAGGAAACGGCCGACCCGCCACCACGCGGGGCCGCCGGTCGCCAGCCCGCCCACCGGCAGGATGAGCCTGGTGTACGCCCACCAGGACGGCCACAGCAGCCCGGACGGGACCGCGAACTCCAGGCTCGCCATCACCCCGCCGGGTTTCAGCACCCGCGCCAGTTCGGCCAGGGTCGCCGCGGGGTCGGCGACGTACCGGAGCAGATACGTGAACGTCAATGCTTCAAAGGTCCCACTAGGGAACGGCAGTTGCTCACCCCGTCCGGCCACCAGCTTCACCCGCGAACCGACGCCGGCCGCCGCCACCCGGCGCGCGCCCTCCCGGAGCATCTCCGGGGTCAGGTCCGCTCCGACCACGCGGGCCGATGGCAACCGCCGGGCCAGCGCCAGTGTGACCCCCGCGGTTCCGGCCGCCACATCCAGGACCGCGCCATCCACCTGGGGCAGGCGGCTGACCATGAAGTCGCGCCACCGCCCGTTCTGTCGGAATGAAAGGGCTTCGGCAAGCAGGTCATAGCGAGCCGGGAGCGGAGCGAACAGGTCCCGGGCGAAACGGTTGGGTGCGCCTGGCATGGGCGGCTCCAGCGTTTGCGGTTACCTGATGTTACGTCATGGCAGTGCGGCCCGGATTTTCTCCGCATATGCCTGTGCGGGGTGGGCGGCGTCGTACGGGTGTCGCGGGCCGAGCCAGAACCGCAGGCCATCGCCCTTGCTCCGCGGGATCACGTGCAGGTGCAAGTGCGGCACGGATTGGCTGACCACGTTGTTGATCAGGATCATCGAGCCGTCGGCGCCCAGGCCGTCTTCCACGGCGCGCTCGAGCCGCTGTGCGGTGGTGAAGAACTCCGGTACCAGCTCCGCCTCCAGATCGCTGAGCAGCCGGATATGCCGCTTCGGTACGAGCAACGTGTGGCCGCGGAACAGCGGCCGGTGGTCGAGGAACGCGATCAGCCGTTCGGTCTCGAGAATGGTCTCGGCTGGCAGCTCGCCGGCGATGATCGCGCAGAAGGCGCAGGCTGGCTTAGGTGATTTGGGTGGCATCAGCCGCAGTTTAGCCAGGGGCGAGCTCGAACCAGACGCATGTGCCGGTCTGCTCGCGGAAGAAGCCCCACCGATGGGCGAGCTCGTTGACGAGCTGGAAGCCGCGGCCGTTTTCGTCGTGGCCGCTCGCCTCTCGCCAGTGCGGAAGGCCGCTGCGGCCGTCGTCGATGACGTCCACGTGCACATACTGACCGTGCCGGATCACCACGACCGTGATGGCGGCGGCGTCGGCGGCGTGCTGGACCGCGTTCGTGACCAGCTCGCAGGCGAGCAGTTCGGCGTCGGAGGATCCCGGGTGGCCGGCGAGCGTCTCGCGGATGAAGCGGCGGGCGGACGGCACCTCCTCCGCACGCCGGACGAAGGACCGGGTCTCGGCCACGCCAGCTGCTGGCACGCCAGGCTCGCCGGGTGCGCCGGGCACGGCGGCCAGGGCAGTGAGGGGCGCACCGGGCATGTCGGCCTCCGCATCGTACATGACTACCGTCAGTATTACTACGGTAGCTCAGAGCGGAGGATAGTTCACCTGTAGTGAGCGACGGTTGTGTGTCCGGTTACTGAACGTAACCTTAAGATTTCGGGTTTCTGGCTACTGGCTCAACGTCGTGTTCTGGCCGGTGATCACCACTCGCAGGCCCTGCTGGGTGACCGAAACGTTGCTGATCGACAGCCCGGACGGCAGGTTCGGGATGGGCACCGTGAAGTCCGAGAGACCACTGGAGCCCAGCGCGCCGAGGATGTCAGAGGGTATCCCGCCCACGTCGAGGAAGTGCACCCTGATCTTGCTCGACCCGTCCTGGATGACCTGGGCGGTGACTGAGTCGCTGAAGCCCGCGACGTCGATCTCCGCCTTCACCTCGTTGGGGCCGGCCGGGGTCAGCGTGATGCCCTGCGGGATGCCGCCCGCCGCACCCAGCGCGGAGAGCGTGATCACGGCGTTGGCGGTGAGGCTGTCGACCGTCGCGCTCTTGCTGCTCAAGCTCTGGAAGTGCATGCCGTTCAGCGTGGCGTTCAAGCTCTCGATCGTGAGCTGTCCAGTGGTCTCGTTGCTCGCGCTGATGTTCACCGTTTTGAAATCTTTGCCGAGGAGCTGAGTCCAGAACGGGAATCCCGCGATGCTGACATTGGGTTTGCCGGAAAGCGACAGGGACTTCTGGAACTGAGTGGCCATTTGGTTCTCGGCGACCGCGTTGGCCACCCGGTCGCTGACGACCAGCAGAATCACGATCACCACGACGATGACCCCGGTGACGAGCGGCCAGCGCTTCCGGCGCCGCCGGGCGACCGGGTACCGCTGCGCGGGTTGCGAAGCCTGCCATCCAGTCGATCCACCCGGCAACGGCATGGTCGGATCCTGGCTCATTGCGCACCCCCGGGGGTCGGCGGAGAACGGTCCCTCCAGTATCGGCCAGTCAGGCGTTCAATATGGTAAAACGATTCCCAGATCGCAATAGTTCAGTCGATTCCCGTTTCCGCAGTGCGGCCCTACACTCTGAAGACATGCACCCTGAGCAGCCGCACGCCGCCACCGAAGTGGTCCGCGGGGTCGTCGCGCCTGATCTGGTGGTGCGGACACGACGCTCCGACCACAAGTTCCGCGAGGGCCGGGCTTACCGGATCGGACGGGACCCCGAGTCGGACATCGTGATGACCGACTCGCGTGTCTCGTGGAAGCACGGCGTGCTCCGCGTCGAGGGCGAAGGATGGGTGCTGGAGGACGCCGGCAGCACCAACGGGACATTCCTCGGTGCGCGCCGGGTCAACCGGATCGAAATCGGCGCCGACTGCGTGGTGCGCCTGGGTAATCCCGATGACGGCCCGATCCTTCGCTTCATGCCGCAGCTGGCCCCGCCGCTGCTCGGTCAGCGGGACCTCCGGCCCATGCCGCCCGCGGACGTGCTGGGCGATCTGGGGGTGATGCCGGATTCGGCGACGCCCGATACGACGGCTCCGCCGGACGCGCCCGCCGGGGCTCGGGATCGTGCCGCGGCTCGGGACCATGCCGCGGTGGAGGCCGTGCTGCCCAGCGTGGATCGCCGCCCGACGCAGCGGATGCGCATTTCCGCCGAGGTCCTGCGCATCGGCCGGGCCTCGAGCAACGACCTGAGCCTGGCCGGCGACCCGGAGGCGTCCCGCCACCACGCGGAGCTGCGTAAGTCCTCCACCGGCAGCTACGAGATCGTCGATCTCGGCAGTCATAACGGGACTTTCGTCAACGGCGAACGGATCTCCCGCAAGGTGCTGACCGACCGTGATCTGGTCAGCATCGGCCGTTCGACGTTCCGGCTGGCCGGTGGCGAACTCCGCCAGTTCGTCGACGAAGGCGAGATCAGCTTCGCCGCGGATGACCTGGTGGTCAAGGTCTCCGGCGGGAAGATCCTGCTCAACCACGTGACGTTCCCCATACCGGAGAAGTGCCTGCTCGGCGTCATCGGCCCGAGCGGCGCGGGCAAGTCGACGCTGCTCGGTGCCCTGACCGGGATGCGGCCCGCGGACACCGGCACGGTGCTCTACGACAACCGTGACCTGTACCGCAACTACGCCGAGCTCCGCCATCGGATCGGCCTGGTCCCGCAGGAAAGCGTGCTGCACACCCAGCTCACCGCCAGGCGCGCCCTGCAGTACTCGGCCGAGCTCCGCTTCCCCGCCGACAGCCGCCGCCCCGAACGGGAGACCCGGGTCGATGAGGTGATGGGCGAGCTGGGCCTCACCAAGCACTCCAACACGCGGGCCGACCGGCTGTCCGGCGGCCAGCTCAAGCGGGTCAACGTGGCCCAGGAACTGCTGACCAAGCCGAGCCTGCTGTTTCTCGACGAGCCGACCTCCGGCCTGGACCCCGGGCTGGACAAGTCGGTCATGGAGCAGATGCGCGACCTGGCCCACGACGGCCGGACCGTCATCGTCGTCACGCACAGCGTGGCGAACCTGGACACCTGCGACCGGCTCCTGGTGCTGGTGCCCGGCGGCAAGATCGCCTTCTACGGCCCGCCCGCCGAAGGGCTGAAGTACTTCGGGCTGCCCGGCTGGGCCGAGGTCTTCCAGGCCTTTGAGCGCTATCCGGACCGCGACTGGGCCGCCGAGTACACCGCTTCGCCGGCGTATCAGCAGTACGTGGCCGGTCAACGCCCCAAGCCGGCGGCTCCGGCCAAGCGGGGTCCGGCGGAGCTCCCCGCGGCGCCGCCGCCGCAGCGGCGCGGCAGCCTCCGCCAGCTCAGCACGCTGACCAGGCGATACGTCCGGGTCATTTCCTCCGATCGTGGCTACCTTGCCTTCGCCGCACTGATGCCGGTCATCCTCGGTGCGCTGATCCGGGTCTTCCCGTCGAAGGAGGGCCTGGCCGGCCTGCCGCACACAAACGGTGCGGCCCAGGAGCTGCTGCTGATCCTGGCCGTCTGCGCCTGCCTGTCTGGCGCGGCGTTGTCGGTGCGGGAGCTGGTCAAGGAACGGACGATCTACGTCAGGGAACGGGCGGCCGGGTTGTCCTCTGGCGCCTACGTCTGCTCCAAGCTGCTGGTGCTTGGCGTGATGAGCATCATCCAGTCGGTGCTGCTGGTGACGCTCGGTCTGGCCGGACGGAAGATGCCGGCCCAGGGCGCGTTCATCAAGGGTGCGCCCTTGCTGGAGCTCCTGATCGGCATCACCGTCCTCGCGCTTGCCTCGATGTGCCTGGGACTGCTGGTCTCCGCCCTGGTCGGCTCGTCGGAAAAGGCGATGCAGTTCCTCGTGCTGCTCACCATGCTCCAGGTCATCTTGTCCGGCGGCGCGCTGTCGCTGACCGGGATGGCGGGCTTGTCGCAGTTCTCCTGGATAGCGCCGGCCCGCTGGGGCTTCGGCGCCGTGGCGGCCACGGTGAACCTCAACGTGATCTCGCCGGCCGCGGCGGGCAGCACCGACCCGCTGTGGGTGCAGTCGTCGTCCAACTGGCTGCGCGACATCGGCATAGCGGCCGGCCTGGCGGTGTTCTTCGCCCTGTTCGCCTGGCTCCGCATGCGCCGCCTAGGCCCCGGAAGAAGAAGATAATTCCGGGTAAAACAGCCGGGTCCTGGCGGATCAGGTCGCCTAGCATGGCGTGGCGCAGTTCATTTAGCGCCGATTTGCCTACCTGGAGGCCGTGGGTCACGAAGGCGCTGAACGAGCCGTACCGTCGCTCCGCCTCTTCGAAGGCCGCGGCGAGATAGGTCGGGCTCTGCTCCATGATCGGCCGCAGCAGGTCGGGGTCCCGGACAATGCCGGTCTTCACCAGGTCATAACGAAGTTTCTGATATCCCGTCCGGTGAAAGTCATTGGACAGCAGGTAGTCATTCAGCACGAACTCACGCGGCACCCCGAGGATGGTCAGGATCACGGCGGTCATCCAGCCGACCCGGTCCTTCCCGCTGGAGCAGTGATACAGCGCGGGGAGGCTGCCCGGCATGCACAGCATCCGCAGCGCGGCGCCGAAGGCTTCCCGCTGCCTCGGGTCGGCGACGAAGCCCCGGTTCATCTCCACCATCAGCGCGGCGGCGCGGCCCTCACCGAGTTCCAGCCGCTGGTGCTCATGATCGCCGCTGGCGATGATCTCGTATAGCGCGCCGAGGTCGCCGCCGCCCACCGGCATGCTCACCGGCGCGAGCCCGTGCGGCAGCCGGTCAGTGCCGCTGACCAGGATCTCGCCGGGAGTACGGAAGTCGATGACGGTGTGCAGTCCGAGCGAGCCGAGCACCGACACGTCGTCGACGGTAAGCTGGCTCAGCGCGTCGCCACGGAATATCCGCCCGCGGCTGAGTTCCGGCCCGTAGATACTGCGGTATCCGCCGATGTCTCGCAGGTTGACGGCACCGTCCAGCCTGACGTGGCGGGACGGCGCGAAATATCCGGTCAAGGCGCGAGGCCCATCGTGCACCACCCATCGCCCCCGTTGGCCCTAGCGTACGTGAATCCTGTGCACGTGCAATAGCCTGCGAGGGTGACAAGTACAGTAACCTCGGCCAGCGCCGAGGCGCGTGACCTGCTACGACGGTTCCCGCTGATCGACGGGCACAACGATCTGCCGTGGGCGCTGCGTCTGTCGGCCAACGGTGACACCGGCAAGGTGGATTTCTCGGGGCCGGTCTCGGCCAGGCACACCGATCTGGCCCGCCTGTCGGCCGGCGGCCTGGGCGCCCAGTTCTGGTCGGTGTTCGTACCGAGCAATTTCGAGGGCGAGGCCGCGGTCGCCACCGTGCTCGAGCAGATCGACCTGACCCGGCGGATGATCGCCGCGTACCCGGCTCAGCTCGAGCTCGCGCTGACCGCGGCCGACATCGAGCGGATCTTCGCGTCCGGCAAGCTGGCTTCGCTGCTGGGCGCCGAAGGCGGCCACGTGATCGTCGGCTCTCTGGCTGTCCTGCGGATGCTGTACGAGCTGGGTGTCAGGTATATGACGCTGACCCACAACAACAACGTGCCATGGGCCGATTCGGCGACGGACACCCCGGTGGCCGGAGGGCTGACCGACTTCGGTTTCGAGGTCGTGGGCGAGATGCAGCGAATCGGCATGCTGGTCGACCTGGCCCACGTGTCGGCGGATACGATGCGCGACGCGCTGGACGTGGCTGCCGCTCCGGTTATCTTCTCGCACTCGTCCGCCCGGGCGGTTTGCGACTACCCGCGCAACGTGCCCGACGACGTGCTGTCCCGGCTCGCGGCCAATGGCGGCGTTTGCATGGTGACGTTCGTGCCCGCGTTCGTGTCCCAGGAGTGTGCCGACTGGATCGTGGGCCTGAAGGAAGAGGTGGCGCGGCGCGGGCTGGACCCGCGGGACGTGGTCGACATGCACAGCGTGGAGCCGGACTGGATGGAGACCCACCCCCGCCCGGTGGCCACCGTGGCGCAGGTGGCCGACCACGTCGAGCACGTCCGCGAGGTCGCGGGCATCGAGCACGTGGGAATCGGCGGCGACTACGACGGGACGACCGACACTCCGGTCGGCCTGGAGGACGTCTCCGCCTACCCGAACCTGTTCGGCGAACTGCTCAACCGCGGCTGGTCCGAGGCGGACTGCGCCGCGCTGGCCGGCGGCAACCTGATCCGGGCCTTCCGCGACGCCGAAACCCACGCCGCCCGCGTCCACTAAGCTCGCTTCCGATGATCGCTATTGCTCAATCTTCGAGCGGGGGGAACCGTCCCCCCGCACCCCCCGGCGAATTCGTGACGTGGCCGGCGCTGGACGGTGTCGACGCCGTGGTTACGGCACGGTCCGGTGGCGTGTCGGCCGGGCCTTACGAGTCGCTGAACCTGAGCCTGGCCGTGGGCGACGACCCGGCCAGCGTGATCGAGAACCGGCGGCGGCTGGCGGCGGCTTTCGGCGCCGAGCTGACGGACTTCGTTTTCGCCCGCCAGGTGCACGGCGCGTCTGTCCGCGTGGTCGGCGACGCCGACCGGGGGAGCGGCGCGTTCACCCAGGACGACGCGATCCCGGACACCGACGCCCTGGTCACTGTGACTTCCGGAGTGGTGCTCGCCATCCTGACCGCCGATTGCGTGCCGATCGTCCTGCACGACCCGCAAGCCGGCGTGCTGGCCTGCGTCCACTCGGGCTGGCGCGGCACGGTCGCCCGGATATCAGCCGCGACCGTCGACGAGATGATCAAGCTCGGCGCGCGCCCGGCCCGGATCGTGGCCGGTGTCGGCCCCGCCATCGATCCGGCCAGGTATCAGGTGGGCGCCGATGTGCACGAGGCCGTGACGCGGGCCTTCGGCTCAGCGGCCAGGGAGTTCCTCCGCCCTGACCCGGCGTCTGCCGGCGACCGGTGGCTGCTCGACCTGTGGGCCGCGAACCGCCGCGTTCTCTGCGACGCCGGCCTGCGCGAGCAGAATATCCACGTGACCGGTATCCCCACCGGCGGCGATTATTTCAGCGATCGCGCCCAGCGCCCGTGCGGACGCCTGGCCCTGGCCGCGCGGCTGCGCCCGGCTGGGAGGCCGACCCAATGAGCGGCACTGTGAGCAGCCGGGTGTTCCGGTACGAGTCCTTCGCCATCGACGCCGAAAACGGTCGGCTCACCTGCACGTACTCGCTGGACGGCCGGGAATTCACCGAACGCGTGACGCTGCCGCCCGGCCCGGGATGGAACACCCCGGCGGCCCGGGCGGCGGCCCGGCTGGTGTTCCTGCTAGCCGGCGTGTCGTACTACAAGACCGCCGCGCCGCCCGTCATCGACCTCGGCAGCACCCCGCTCACCGAGCGGGAACGTGACTTCCTCCGCGACTTCTACGTCAACGGCCTGGCCGAGTTCGCCTACCGCAACGCCCTCGACCTCACCAACCTCCAGCTCTCCGCCCCCCCGCCCCTCTACGGCCCCCAAGCCTCCCCAGCCCCGCAAGCTCCCCCAGCCCCGCAAGCCTCCCCAGCCCCCCAA
>Ga0213881_10001724_pt1 | contig 10029 bp, 8 predicted proteins | sample BarmaccoBMER_R08_FD_160104 | JGI IMG/M metagenome (GOLD analysis project Ga0213881, IMG submission 160104) | Barbacenia macrantha exposed rock microbial communities from rupestrian grasslands, the National Park of Serra do Cipo, Brazil - ER_R08 ... | reverse complement strand
ACGCCCACGATAAATGTCATTTAGGTGGATACCAGGTAGTTGGCCAGTCATCGAAAATTCGATATTAATTAAGGTAATTAGCAGCCCAAAAATGTTGACTCGATCACCGCTTTGTGACACTAGACCAGCGTGATATTGCAGCTGGATCGACCGGTTGCATACTGCGTATTCTCGGCTAAACTAACATTCGAAATTAACACCGAAATCCGGGCATTCCACAGCGCACCGACAGCGTCGTTCTTCAACCGAGCGGGGGAACCACAATTGTTGACGACAGCAAGCACCAGCTCGAATCTGCAGCTGCGTGTACGAGCTCTGCATGATCGTCGCCTGACCACGATGCGCAGCTACATCAGCGAGAACCGGCTGCCGTTCTTCCGCACAATGGAGTCGGCCGCCGGCCCCACCGCGGTCCTCGATGGCAAACAACGCATCATGCTAGGTTCGAACAACTACTTGGGGCTGTGTGCTGACGTCCGGCTAATCGAGGCGGCCAATTCCGCGACCGGACATTACGGACCGTCGTGTTCGAGCACTCCGCCGTTCTGCGGAACATTCGCGATCAAGGCGGAGCTGGAGGCGGCACTGGCGGACTGGCACGGCAGCGAGGCGGCCCTGGTCTACAACAGCGGATACGCGGCCAACATCGGGGCCCTGACCGCGCTGCTGGGCGTCACCGACCTGGCTCTTCCCGACACGGAAGCCCACGCTTCGATCCACGCGGGCGTGCGGTTGTCGGGGGCCAGCGCGCGCTCGTTCGACCACAACGACACCGCCTCGCTGCAGCGCGCCCTGGCGCGCACCGCCGACCGGCCCGGCATCAAACTCATCGCGGTCGACGGGTTGTACTCGATGCAGGGCGACGTGGCGCCGATGCGCGCGATAGTCGACCTCGCCGAGCGTTATGGGGCCGGGATCCTCGTCGATGAAGCCCACAGCGTCGGGGTGTTCGGCGCGAGCCGCACCGGCATCGCCGAAGAGTTCGGCTGTGCCGATCGGGTCGAGGTCCGGATGGGTGCGCTGTCGAAAGGGCCGGCCTGTACTGGCGGCTACATCGCCGGTACGGCCGATCTGATCGACCTACTGCGCCTGCATTCGGGCGCCCACCTGTTCTCCACCACCGCCTCACCCGGCGCGATCGCGGCCAGCATCGTCTCGGTGGAGATCATGCGCAGCGACGAAGGCGCACAACGCGCCGCCGCGGCCCTGCGCAACGCCGCCCGCTTGCGCGGCGGCTTGAGCGCGCACGGTCTGCAGGTGTCGCCGGGTGTCAGCCGCGCCGACGGGTCCGTCGCGGTCGCGCCGAACGTGGCGGTACAGATCGGTGCCGAAGCGCCTGCCGTGGCCGCGTGGAACCGAATATTTGACCACGGGGTGTACTGCGCGCTGGCGATCGCCCCGGCGGTGCGCCACGACGCCGCGATGCTGCGAGCCAGCGTGTGCGCGACGCACACCGACGCCCAGATCGACACGGCTGTCGAAGTGATCTCCGAGGCCCTGAGTACGGCGGCGACCGTATGACCTCAGCAAACACAGTCGATGTGCGCGCACAGTTGGTCGCCATCTTGCGGCGCGAATTGTTCGTCACCAAGGACCCGGTTGAAGACGATGACGAACTGACCGGGGACCTCGGGTTGGATTCGGCCAACATCGCCATCGGGCTGGTGGCGATGGAAGAACAACTGCATGCCGTTTTGACGCATCAAGATATTGTGGAATGCGCCACATTCGGCGAATTAGTACGTCTTGTTGTCAGCGCTTTACCCGGGGCTGCCTCAGCGTAGCGACATCCTCAGGGAGAGGGTACCGCCACCGCCCGACATTAAGAGCGTCGCGCTGGGTCCTGTATTCGCTACCAAATGTCCATCGACTGTCCGAAAGAAATGATGGGAGATCCACGCTGTGAGTCTTTTTACTGAAGGAATCAAATGTGCCGCCGCGACGAGTCGGCATCGTCTGTACTTCGGCGAGAACGAAAAATTGGCGAGCATGTCGTGGAGCGACGTCGCCGCGACCGGGCAGCGGGTTACCGCAGCTCTGCACGCCGTCGGCGTGCGCGCCGGGGACCGGGTGTGTGTGTTGGCCGCGCATGCCAACCATGTCGCTCCGGTCGCTCAAGGTGTCTGGGGCGCCAGGGCCGCGATGACGATGCTGCAGCAGCCCACACCGCAGGCCGACCTTCGCGAGTGGCACACCGCCACGCTGCGCGCGCTGCGGATGCTCGGCGCCCGAGTGGTCATCGTAGGGGAGCCGTTTCACCCCGCGGCCGCCACGCTGGCCGCGGCCGGTCACCACGTGGTGGCGATTCCGCCCGCGTGGCCAGCGGCGGCGGCTACACCACTCACCCCCGCCGAGGACGATGTCGCGCTGTATCAACTGACCTCCGGATCCACCGGGGATCCCAAGGCGGTGGCCATCTCCCACGCCAACCTGTATGCGAACGCCGAGGCAATGCGCGTCGGCGCGGCGGCAGACACCGACGCCGATGTGATGCTGAGCTGGCTACCGCTGTCACACGACATGGGTCTGGTCGGGTTTCTTCTCACGCCGATGTACTTGGGCATCAAGACGGTGTATGTCCCGCCGACAGAGTTCCTGAGGGCGCCGCTGAACTGGGTGCGCTTGCTCAGCGAGCAGGCCGCGACGATCACCGCCGCGCCCAACTTCGCCTACTCGATCGTTCATCGGCGCCTGAAGGCCGTTAACGACGGTGTCTACGACCTGCGTCGGCTACGGTTTGCGCTCTGCGGCGCGGAGCCGGTCGACCCCAACACCATGACTGAATTCGCGCGTCAGGCAGGACGTTTCGGCATGCGCCCGCAAGCTGTTGTGGCTGCCTATGGCCTGGCGGAGGCCACGCTGGCGGTGTCGTTCGCCTCCCTGGGGGAAAGTTTACAGGTCGACCAGCTCGACGCCGAAGAGTTCGAGCGGCACCATCGCGCGGTCCCGGCCGAGCGCACCGACGCCGCCGCCAAGGAAGCGGTCATTCTCGGTCCGCCGTTGCCCGGGATGGCGGTGAAGGTCACCGACAGCGACTCGGCCGAGCTGCCGGCCCGCCACCTCGGCGAGATCCTGATCCGCGGCGCGGCCGTCGCGCGGCGCTACGCCACCGTCGAGGGCGACGTCGACGCGATCGACACCGAAGGCTGGCTGCACACCGGTGATCTGGGTTATCTCACCGAACGAGGCGAGGTGGTGGTGTGCGGGCGGTTGAAGAACGTGATCATCGTTGCCGGCCGCAATATTTTCCCCAGTGAACTCGAGCGGATCGCCGAATCCGCCGACGGAGTGCGCCGCGGCGCGGTGGTTGCGTTCGGAACTGTGCTGCCCGATCGGCGCGAGGAGATCACCGTGGTCGCTGAGACGGTGGACCGCTGCGACGGCGAAACCAGCCGCGAGGTGCGCCGCGCGATCACACGGAAAGTGTTCAGCGCGACCGGCTTAAGCCCCAACGTGCTGCTCGTTGACAAGGGCGCCATCCCCAAGACCCCTTCCGGCAAGATCCGCCACGTCGCGGCCAAAGAGAAGTTTGCGGGCATCAGATGAGCGCCCCGATCGGTGAGGTCAGCGCGACGGTGCTGTCCATCGTGGCCGGGCTGGCACCGGACCGGACCGCGCCGGTGACACTGGACGCTGATCTCGTCGACGACCTCGGCTACGACTCGCCGCGCAAGATGGAACTCGTCGCCACGTTGGAATCGCGTCTCGGGCGCCAACTTCCCGACCCGGCCGAACCCGTCCACACCGTCGCCGATGTCGTGGAGTGGGTCAGCAGTCACGTCGGCAGAACCGCCTGATGCGCGCCGTGGCGGCCCGCACGTTGGGAGCGTTCGCCGACCAGGAGGCGGTGATCACCGGTGGTTCGGAAGGTATCGGCTACGCTGTTGCCGCCGAATTGGCCGGCTGCGCTCGCCGTCTCACCCTGCTGGCCCGAGACCCCGAGAAGCTCAAGCGCGCCGCGGCCTCATTGCGCAGCGAGTGGCTGGCCGCCGACGTGCGGAGCTTGTCAGAGGTTGCAAGCAGCAGACTGGCTCAGGCCAGCCTGCTGGTGTGCTGCGCCGGTGAGATGACACCGGGCCGAGCGGCCGAGCTCACCCAGGCTGATTACCAGCGTCAGATGGATATCAACTTCGTCGGGGCGGTCAACTGCGTGCGCGCGGCGTTGCCGCATATGGTCGGCCGCGGGGGCGGAACCATTGTGCTGGTCAGTTCCACCGCGGGGTTGCTGGGTATTTACGGATACAGCGCTTACGGGGCAACCAAGGCCGCAGTGGCCAACTACGCGGCGTGCCTGCGCGCCGAGACGGCCAGCACCGGGGTCCGCATCGTCACCGCCTACCCGCCCGATACCGAAACCCCCGGTCTGCGCCGCGAACGGGCGTTGCGCCCCGCCGAAACCGAGGCCATCGCAGGGGCGATCGCGGCCAAGTCCGCGCAGCAGGTGGCCGCGCGGTTGGTGCGGGGTGCCGCCCGCGGCCAGACCCGCATCACCTTCGACGCCACCACCGCGGCGCTGGTCGGCTACAGCAGCGTCATCGACCGCCTATTCACCGCCTACAGCGCCCGCAGGCTGCGCCGAATCGGTGCGGCGCCGGGCGAGCCTCGCGCCGACCTCGTCACCGGCCGAGCGGCACAGAAAGGGCACCAACCGTGACCACGACCTCCGTCGCACCGCTGTTGTCCCCGCTCGACGAGGACCTGCTGCGGATCGAGACTCGCGCGCGGCCCATGCATTGGTGCTTTCTGATCCGGCTGCGCGCCGACGCGACGCACCGCGTCGACCTCGCCGAGCTGCGTGAGCGCGTCGTGGCGCGATCAGCCGCGCGGGAGCTGTTTTCACTCACCGTGACGCGCAATCGATTCCGCTCACCACGTATCGGCACCGATCCGCACGAGATCGATCCGGCACCGATGGTGCGCCACGACACGGTGTCGGGTGACGCGCAGCTGCGGCTGCGTCTCGCGTCGATGATGGCGCGGTTTGAGCCGACCGATCGGCTGTGGGAGATCACCCTTATCGATGAGTTAGCCAGCGGGCAACAGTACCTCGTCGTAAGGGTTCATCATTGCCTTGGAGATGGACTGTCGGCGTCAGGCTTTGCTTATCTGTTCGTTGACGGCTCCCAGGACGATCTGGCGCAATTCGACCGCTATCTGGTCTCGCCGCGTTTCGCGTTGCCCCCGCTGCACCGGACGGTGAGGCTTGGGGCCTGGCGCCACTTGGCCCACACCTGGGCGGACGGCCGCCGGGGCCGGCGCCCATCGCTGCCCCGCCCGACGCGGACACGGCTGGTTCACTATCTGGCCCTGCCCGCCGCGGCGGTAAACCTCGCCGCACGTTCGTATCACGCCACTCAGACCGAGTTCCTGCTGGCCTCGGTCACCGCGGCGCTGCGCACCGTGCTGGCGGGCCAGGACGTCACGACGGTGCGCACCATGATCCCGATGACCCTCGACCCGGCGCTGCGCCACACCGGCAACGCCATGGCTTTCGCGCTGGTGAACCTGCCTCTGACAGCACCGTCATTTGAGGACATCCTGGCCGACATCCGCCGCCAGGTGACCGACATCGCCCGCGAGCGCCCACATTACGCGTTGCCGACGCTGACCCAGCAAGCCCGCGGCCCGTGGCTGTACAAGACGTGGGCGGCACGGGCGATCATGACCGCCGTGCGTCCCGACCTCGATGTCGGGCTGACCCCTGTACACCTGTCGATCGATAGCGTCCTCGGCGTTGATGTTGATGCGGTGTTCCCGTTCTCCCCTCTGGTGTACACACCGATCTCGATTGCGGCGTTGCTGCTCGGCGGGAATCTCACTGTTGGGCTGACCGCCGACGCCGCGGCTATTGGAGCATTGGGTGAGGCGCTCGCCGATGATCTGGCCTCGCGGCTGACGCAACAATCGGCGAACATGTCGCCGGTGTCCCCGTGACCGAAACCGACCGGGCCAGCGGCGGTTCCGACACCGACGCGCAGCCGCAGCGCGCCCCTGGTCGACGGCGGCCGGGCGGCTGGCCGCGCAGGTGGCGTCTGTTGGCCGAGCTGATGTGCCGGCGCGCCTGGCTGGTGGTTGGTATCTGGGTGGTGCTGGCGGCCGGATCGAATCTGGCCGTACCGCAGCTGGAAACTGTAGTCGCCGAACGCTCGGCGCCGTTCATCCCGGACTCCGCGCCGTCGTTGGTCACGTTGTCGCACATGGGTGCGGCATTCGGCGAATCTCGCGCCACCGCCATCGGCTACCTGGTCTTCGAAGACCGCGGCGGACTGACCGACGCCGACCGCCGCTGTGCCACCGCGCTGCTGGCGACAATGTCGACCGACCACGCCGACATCGATTCGGTACAGGACCTGTACACCCACCCCGCCAGCGCCGCGATCGCCAACAGCGCCGACGGGCAGGCGATGTATGCGGTCGTGCGGTTTCACGGCGGGCTGGGGTCCGCTCAGGCCCGCCGCGGTCAGGCGTTCGCCGCCGCGGCCATCGATCACGCCCACGCGCCGGCGGGTCTGCGGGTGCACCTGACCGGGCCGGCGCCCACCATCGGCGATGAGCTGGCGACCGAGGATCACACGGTGCTGCTGATCACCGCGCTGAGCGTGGTGATGATCATCGTGCTGTTGTTGGCGGTGTACCGGTCGTTGAGCACCATCATCGTGCCGCTGGCGTCGGTGGGTCTGGGCCTGGCCGTCGCCCGGCCGGTGGTCGCGATGCTGGGCGCGCACGCCGGGCTGGACGTGTCCATCTTCTCGGTGATGCTGCTGGCCGCGCTGATCCTCGGTGGGGGATCCGATTACGCGATTTTTCTCCTCAACGGCTATCACGACGCGCGTCGCCGCGGACGCCCATGCCCGGACGCAGTCGCTGAGGCCACCGTCCGCAACGCGTCGGTCATCGTGGCGTCCGGGCTGACCGTCGCAGCCAGTTGCGCCGTCATGGCGTTCACAAACGTGGTGTTGTTCCGCACGGCGGGGCTGCCGTGCTCGCTTGGCATGCTCATCGCCATGGCGGCCGCATTGACCTTGGTGCCAGCGCTGATGGCGCTGCTGGGCCGGCGCGGCTTCCTCGAACCGCGCGGCAGCCAGGTCAGCGCCGCGCGCTGGGGCCGGCTCGCACAGCTCGTCGCCCGGCGCCCCGTCGTCACACTGGTGGTCAGCGCCGTCATTCTCGTGGCGCTGGCAGCACAGGTGCCGCGGATGAGCACCGGTTACGACGAACGCGCGATGCAGCCGGCCGCCACCGCCAGTAACCAAGGCTATGCGGCGATCGCCCGCCACTTTGACGCCAACGAACTCACCCCGGACTACGTGGTCATCGACGCCAACCACGATCTGCGCAATTCCGCCGACTTCGCCGCGCTGCACGCCGCATCGCGCGCCGCGACCACCGTCGCCGGAGTCAAACTCGTCCGCAGCGTCACCCAACCGCACGGCACGACAATCCCGGAATTCACCTTGGCTGGCCAGAACCGCATACTCGCGCAGCGTCTGGACGAGGCGGTCGCGGCCCTGCGCGGCAATGGGCCCCAGCTGGACCGGTTACGTGACGGAGCGACCCGCCTCGACGCTGGTGTGGACGGCATCGATGCCGGGGCCGGGGCTGCTACCGGCGGCTCCCGGCGGATCAACACCGGCACCGACACGCTGCGCGACGGGTTGGCCGCGGCGTCGAGCAGCTCCGCCAAGCTGGCCGACGGCGCCGACCAACTAGCCACCGGGTCCAGCCAGCTTGCCGACAACGTGGATTCGGCCGTGGCCCCACTGTTCGAGGTGCTCAACTCGATCAGCTCGCCAGGGCCCTGCCCGGACGGCCGCTGCGACCAGGCCGGACTAGATGTCCTGGCCGCCGACTCGTCGCTGCTGGGACAGATCCGCTACCAGCTCAGCAGGCTGAAATCCGGGTCGCGCCGACTCGCCGACGGTGACGCCCAGCTGGCCAGCGGGGCGCGACAGCTGCGCGACGGACTCGGCGACGCCGCACACGGCTCCAGCGCCCTGGCTTCCGGCCAAGCCCTGCTGACCACCAAGCTGGCCGAACTGGCCCGCGGTACCCGAGCCGCCCTCGACGGCATCGGGCAGCTGTCTGCCGGGGTGACGCAGATCGGACCGCAACTGCAGCAGCTCGTCGACGGTCTGACGCAAGCCCGCGACGTCCTGGCGGCTTCCGGGGCGGCCAGCGGCTCCGACGCTGGCTTCTACGTGCCGGCTTCGGCGTTCACCGACCCTCGGCTGGCACCCGACCTGGCGTATTTCCTGTCCGCTGACGGGCGAAGCGCCCGGCTGATGGTGATCAACCATGACTCGGCCTACAGCCCGGACGCTCCTGGCCGTCTCCATACTCTGGTCACCACCGTGCGCGGCGCCTTGGCCGGTACCTCCTTGGCTGCGGCCGCCGTGAGCCTGACCGGGCTGGCGGCCGGGTTCGCCGACCTGCACCGCCTCGTGCTGCGGGACTTCATGGTAATCGCCGGCAGCGCGCTGCTGTTCATCGCGGTGATCCTGGCCCTGCTGCTGCGCGCCGTGCTTGCCCCGCTTTACCTGTTGGTCACCGTCACGGTGTCCTACGCCGCCGCGTTGGGCATGACCGTTCTGGTCTGGCAGGACTTCCTCGGTGCCGACATCTACTGGGCTGTACCACCTTTGGCGTTCATCGCGCTGGTGGCGGTGGGCAGCGATTACAACATCATGGTGATGTCGCGGATTCGGGAAGCGTCCGGCTGCGATGTGCGGGCCGGAGTCGCGCGGGCAGTGACGGCAACTGGCGGTGTGGTCTCCACCGCAGGCATCGTCTTCGCTGTCACCATGTTGGCCATGCTGGCCAGCCCCACGCACAGCATCGGACAGGTCGGGTTCACGATCGGTGCGGGCCTGCTTCTGGACACCTTCGTGGTCCGAGCCCTGACCGTGCCGGCAATCGCTGTTCTCCTGGGACCGGCCAACTGGTGGCCCAGCCGAAACCCGCTTGTCGCGCACCAACGCGGGAGGCGTTGACATCTCACCGTAGCGGTGTTGCCGCCCGGGGTGGCGGCGGCCCGGCACCGACGGCGCCGAGCACCGGCTTCAGCCACTGACCCGACTGTACGGCTCAGTGGTGACGAGTGTCGTTCTGCTGGGTCAGGTCGGACTCGCTGGGCAAACCGTTTGCGCCAGCCGAGGCACCGGGTGCGCCCTGGTTGGGTGCGCAGTTGAGTTCGGCGGAGCCCTTGGTTTGGTTCACCGAGCAGTTTTGGATGACATCGGCCATGGTGCGGGCAGCCGGAGAAAGCACTGGGCCGGCAAACGCAGCGAACGCCGGTGTCGCGGCGACCACGGCCGCGGATCCGAGCGCGACAACTAGCCGCGCTCGGGGACGACGCCTGGCCAATCCTCACCTCCCGGGACGAGTTCGAGCGTACGTGACAGTAATAATTTTACGCCGCTACCGGAGAATAACGACCGGTGCGCGCTGTGGGCGGGCTGCTCCGCCGGGCGAATGCCCGCACGTCTCGAGCCACCCATCCAAATCGTTTGCAGCGCAAGACCGGTGGCGGCACTGGCGACTCACAGCTTGCGATTCCATCGTATTCACCATGCACCTGAAGACACTGCCTCCAGCAGCCGCGGTCGTGGGCGCCCTGGGATTTCCCACCGTCGGGGCCGGTGGCTGGCATGGCCCACGCCACTTCCTCGCCCGAGGTTTTGCCCGCGTCCGTTCCCACTGCGCCGCTGCCGGCTGACCGTGACGACTGGCGTTGGCACGACCACGACCACGACCGCGGGGGTTGGGGGAGAGGCCCGTGGGGTTGGGCGGCTGGGCCCCGCCACCGTGGCCCTGACGTAGCGTGACGCGGTCGACCCGCTGAGGACTAGGTGTTGCGGGACAAGACGTTGTTGACTTGCTGCTGCCGCTGGTCCATCTAGTAGACCGGTATCAGCTTGATGGCGTAGGTGTGCTGCGGACGAGTCCAGTGAGGATCATGTCGAGCCCTCCGTCGAAGCGCTGGTCGCGGTCGCCGGTGAGGATCGCGATGAGGTCGTCAGCGTCGGGTGG
>Ga0213881_10001723_pt1 | contig 10038 bp, 8 predicted proteins | sample BarmaccoBMER_R08_FD_160104 | JGI IMG/M metagenome (GOLD analysis project Ga0213881, IMG submission 160104) | Barbacenia macrantha exposed rock microbial communities from rupestrian grasslands, the National Park of Serra do Cipo, Brazil - ER_R08 ... | reverse complement strand
TTGACGGACCGCTCTCAAGTATAGATGTTCAGATCAAAGTGCCATATCCATTACCATGAACTACTTCCGTTCTGCAATTGATGCCATGACAGGCTATGTTCCCGGTGAGCAACCAAAACCGGGGACAAAGATCATTAAGCTAAACACGAACGAAAATCCCTATCCACCATCTCCAAAGGCAATGGAGGTGTTGCACAATCTGGATAGTGAGTGGTTGCGGCGATATCCCGATCCCTTTGCCCGCGAGTTTTGCAGCGCGGTTAGCGAAGCACTGGGCGTACCAGCAGATTGGGTGATTGTTGGTAATGGTAGTGATGATGTATTGAATCTGTTAATTCGCGCCTGTGCTGAGGGGCATGAGCGTAAAGTTGTATATCCAATGCCAACTTACGTGTTGTATCGCACACTAGCAGCAATACAGCCTGCACAAGTCGTTGAAATTCCTTATCCTGCAGATTTTCGCTTGCCAGTGGAGGATTTAATAGCAGCTCAGGGAGCAATTACATTTATTGCGTCTCCCAACAGTCCTTCAGGGCATTCTGTACCGTTGGATGAGTTGAGAGAGTTGGCACAAGGAATTTCAGGAGTTTTGGTAATTGATGAGGCTTATGTAGATTTTGCCGAATCTTCTGCTCTGGCACTGGTGCAAGAGTTGGAAAATGTTATTGTGTTGCGTACCCTTTCTAAGGGGTATTCGCTAGCAGGATTGAGGATGGGCTTTGGTATTGCGAAGCCAAAGCTATTGACTGGCTTGTTTAAGGTCAAGGATAGTTATAACGTTGATGCGATCGCCACTGCTGTTGGTGCAGCAGCAATGCGAGATCAAGCCTACAAAAATGCCTGTGCTGAAAAAGTAAAGACATCACGGGCACAACTCGTTGTAGATTTGAAAAATTTGGGTTTTACAGTGGGTGAATCTCAGGCAAATTTTGTCCTTGCAACTTCTCCAGCAGGCAATGCCGAACACCTCTATCTTGCTCTAAAAGAGCGTGGTATCTTAGTACGCTATTTCCGTCAGCCAGGATTGGAGGATAAACTTCGGATTACTGTCGGCACTGATGAGCAAAATCGAACCTTAATTGAAGCTTTTGCATCGTTGGGTTGCTTTAACAACTGCTTGTAAGTGGCAGTGAATAGTTTCACAATCGCCGACGAATGATAGTAGCAGATCGGGGCATGAATTAGTTACTCCAGCAGAATTGACACTTGAAAGGTATCAAGATATTTCTGACAGGCTATTTAAGGAATGGCTAGCTAGTGAGCTAAACCATTGGCTTCACAGCAAAACATGAAACAAATCTCAAGTAGTGTGCCCAGTAACCCAGACACGCTCCATACCTCTGCGCAATGCTCTGAATGGCTACATGTGTCATAGTCTCGCCCTGCCCGTAAACTTGAGACACAACCTCAACTAACTTCTTTTCAATTAAAGGAACATGCTCCATTCTCCCTAATCCTCGCAGCAGGATGAAAGCTGCTGACCAGGTACCTATACCTACTATTTTCCTTAACCAGGCTTCCACTTTTTCATAATCAGCTGTTCTCAGAAATTCTTCGTCCACTTCTTGAAAGGCTCTAGCTACTGCACTCAAATATTCAGCCTTCCGCTTATTTCTGATTAAGTTCACTAACTCATCTGTGTCAACAACAGCTAGTTGAGCCGATTCAGGAAAAGCCCAATATATAGAGCCTTGCACAGTTAAACAACTGCCAAGTTTCTCAACAATTGCCTGTTTCATCTTCCGGGCAGTATTCAAAGGAGTGCGTTGTGATAAGACAGCCCAACAAGCATTTTCAAAAGGGGTGAGAAATTTAACTTGATGATAGCCATAAAGCTGTTCTAAGATGGGCAGAAAATGTGGATCTTTGGCAGCAACCTGATAAAAAGGCTGCAATTCATCTGTCAAGCTTAGAAAAAAGCTTATGCGGTCAATAACAGCATTCTTTATTGATGGAGCAATCGGTTGAGCTGAAAAGAGAGTATATTCTAATTTTGGTTCTTCAACAGTACCAATTGCTGTGACTTGAAAGCCTATAGTCTGCCCAGCAATACATACTGCTTTGGTTAGCGACTGACTAGAAAGCTCCTGTTCATTTTGCATCGGCATGAAAAGTCCCAAAAATTGCAGGGACTTAGCAAAGTCAAAAGGCGCAGTTGGAGTGAGATATCCTAATTCTGAAAACAATTGCATTTACTTTACGATTGACACAGGTTGGTCAGGGTGCGCTGGATTGGGAAGCAGACATTGATTGACACAATCTACCAACAAATCTAACTTCTCTAACACCGTCTGACCAATCAGCACCTCATCACCCAAAACTAGTGCTTCCTCTAGCGTATCTCGCCCTTCACACTCAATTGCTACAGGTCCAGTCACTCCCACAGTTTCCTGCCTTCCATCAGCATACTCAGCAACCCGTTGGCCCCGAATCGATAAACCAAGACGCTGCACTACATGAATGGGTAGCACTGAACTTACCGCGCCAGTATCCACAAGTGCTTGCGCCTCATACACCCGCACCTCGTTAGCTGTGAGCAGTCCTCTACGTACTAGCTCTTCATCGACTGCATTTGTTAGCTTGACTTTCGCTCGAACTGTACCCATATTCTTGACTTCTTCTAACACAAAGCTGGTGCATGGCGACGCAACACAGCTAAATCCTCCTCATCTAGTTCCACAGGCGTTCCACTACGAATTAACTCAGCAAAATCTTCATTTGGCACCATGATGCAGAGAGCATACAAGCGAGTTGAACCTGTATTTTCAATTATGTGCGTAGCTGTGGCTGGCACTAATAAACTGTCACCAGCTTTAATTGATACAGTTTTCCCGTCACAAGTTGCTCGTCCTTCCCCTTGGAGGATAAAAAACATCTCCACTGCTGATAGATGTCGATTGGGAGGAGTCTTGCCGCCAATATCAAAAATTTCTACACAAAAAGTTAGGGAGACATCAGCAGCAGCCGTATCGAATACGAGTGCTAATTTGTTAGTATCGCCTGGACTAATGCGAAAAGCTTGGTAGTCCTTAGGGGACTTGGCAACCGGAATCATGCAACGAAAATCGTCCATCAGCAGTTTCCGCCTCGGTTATTGCTTACCCAAAAACTATTTTACAATTGCCTTGATTATGGCTTCTGAATCAGTTACAAAACCAAAGCATTGTTTCACGTTGTAAAGCGTTGCTTGGAAACAGAACTCTGGTGAGGTTGTTCCAGTGCAGTCTTTCACTAAGATACAGTCATACCCTAAAAAATTGGCATCTTGTAGCGTCGTCATCACACACTGATCGGCATTAACACCTGCAAAGAAGAGTGTAGTTTTGCCTAGGTTGCGCAGAATGCTATCAAGGGGAGTATCCCAAAACCCGCTCATCCGATACTTGTCCACAAGGATGTCTCTTGGCTCCTGCTTCAACTCTTCTACTACTGTAGCTGCCCAACTGCCTGCAGTTAGCACCAACGCATTATTAGCTGGCAGAGGAGCCCCCAGTCCCACACCTTTGCCTGTAGGGTTGTATACATGGAGCAAACCAGCACTAATATTCATCAAATCAGGGCGATTTCCCCAATTGACCCAAATCACTGGTACATCAGCAGTTCTTAGGGCTGGAAGTAGTGTTTTTAGAGGGTCAATGGGAGCCTGGGCGGGTGTGATATCCACTCCGATATGAGCCAACCATCCGTCTGGGTGACAGAAATCATTTTGCATATCAATCACCAAAATGGTAGCCTTTGCCAAGTCTAAAAGCAGTGTTTTGGTCTCAGTTGGTAGCGTGATGGGGCGTGGCTCTATTGGAGGACGTGTGATATCAGCAATTTCGGTATTGACTGCCCAAGCATTGGGTGGGCAGCCCAGAGGTAGGAGCGGTCGATTTATAGTGTTTTCCTGTTGATACATCTTTCGCAAAATTGCTATTTCAGCCACTCATTTAGGAGACGTTTATAGTTCAAATATGAATTCTAGCGACAGAACAAGTTTCAGTTCTAAGTATCTTGTATCAATATTTGTGGCGTTGAGAGATAACATGAGAAAACTGTTGAGAGTTGTTAAAGTTTTAGGATCGTTTTAAGAAATGTTGTCATAATTTGCCTCTATTGTTAGCATAGGCGCGGACGATCGAGATCAACAAAACTTGATGAATTGTTCAACTTGTCTACATCGCCAAACCTCTGCCTGCCCTTTGCAGCAGAGAAAGTTATTTGTGTCTGAGACAAAGGATGTGATCGAAAAAGGCTTTTGCGGTAACTGGTCGCCTCTGCGCTACTGCTAGCTGTCCTTCAAAAGCCGAGCCTAACTCAGGCATTGCCTTAGTTGGGGTTAGGCTCGCTCAAAACCTACGGCACTTGTGTTGTACCAGAATTACGGTAACGCGTGAATTTTTGTAGGATACCAGCATACCTACTTTTAAATTTTGCCACGCAACCCGTAAGTTATAGATGGCTCGCATCCCTACATTATCTTTCGACCGTGGAACACTAATTCTCCATCCGCCACCAAGAGGCAAAACTTGGGTAGAGTACGCGCTCTGGGACGATCGGGTAGAGAAGTTCCGCATCCCTGCTAAGGATTACCGTCTTCTCGTGGAAGCGCTGCAGGCAGAAGGGGCTAATTTTATCGATCAGGCAAAGGCATTTGAGGCGCTTGAACTTGTACCTAGCTTAGAGATGACGCCTTATCCTCATCAGAGTGAGGCATTGACAGCTTGGAAACAGGCGGGACGCCGAGGTGTAGTAGTCTTACCTACGGCAGCTGGTAAAACTTACTTAGCCCAACTAGCAATGCAAGCGACTCCCCGCAGCACCTTGGTTGTCGTGCCAACGTTGGATTTGATGCACCAATGGTATGCCCACCTGAAGCTAGCGTTCCCAGATGCTGAGGTGGGTTTGTTGGGGGGGGGTTCTCGCGATCACGCTCCGATTCTTGTTGCGACTTATGATAGTGCAGCTATCCATGCTGAGACAATAGGGAACCGCTATGCGCTTCTCGTGTTTGATGAGTGTCATCACTTACCAACGGATTTCAACCGGGTAATTGCTGATTATGCGATCGCCCCCTATCGTCTGGGATTAACCGCGACACCAGACCGCTCAGATGGGCGTCATACTGATCTGGATGCTTTAATTGGTTCACAGGTGTACCGTAAAGGGGCAGCAGAACTGGCAGGGAAAGCACTAGCTGAACATGAGGTGGTGCAAATTAAAGTGAGTCTGACGCAACAAGAACGAGAGCGCTATAGTCTATTGATTCAAAGACGCAACGACTTTTTACGAGCAGCCAAGATTTCTCTTGGTAGTATTCAAGGTTGGCAGAGATTTGTGCAGGTTAGTGCGCAAAGTCAGGCTGGACGTCGAGCCATGTTAGCCCACCGAGAGGCTAAGGAGATTGCTTTAGGTACAGATAGCAAGCTCCAAGTTCTGGCTAATTTGATGGCTCGGCATTACCCAGAACACACTTTGATTTTTACGGCTGATAATGCGACGGTTTACCGCATCTCAGAGGAGTTTCTGATTCCAGCAATTACTCATCAGACGCCTGTGAAGGAGCGGCATGAGATTTTGGCAAAGTTTCGGGCGGGAGAATACAAGACGCTTGTGGCTTCTCATGTCTTGAATGAGGGGGTGGATGTGCCTGCGGCTAGTGTGGCAATTATTTTGTCAGGTACGGGTTCGGCACGGGAGTATATTCAGCGTTTAGGACGGGTGCTGCGTCGGGGAAAGGAAGATAATAAGTTGGCTCGGCTCTATGAGGTAGTGGCTGAGGATACGAGTGAGGAGGGGACTTCGGTGCGGCGGCGGGGAGAGAGAAGAGAGCTGGGGGAGCAGGGGAAGCTGGGGGAGCAAGGAAGAAAAAGGCAGTTGGAGGTTGTACCTTTGTCGCTTTATGGGGGTGAGGGTTTTGCTACTAAGCGGGCTGCTGATTCGTCGGCAAAGTGGGGAGGAGGTTCTTCGGAGAATGGTGATGGTATGCGCCAGGAGTAATTTAATGGTGGGATAGAAACTCAACTTTTGGTAACAATGGCTCATGAACTATGCCCACCCCAGTAAAACCCCATCGTTTGAGCAATCTTCCTAGTTGGGTACTAGGAATAGATTCTACTACCCAGTGTGATGCGACATCAGAACCATGAGCGTTTAGATAACTTAGGGCATCAAAGTGTTCGTTAAATAGTAGTAGATAACCCGATTCAGAGGGTTCAGAATCACCATTAGGGTGAGCCACAAGATAGCGACCATTAGTTTTAGAGCAAATAAGGAAATAGACCTTAGATAACATAACTTGGTACCAGATAGCATTAACCCTGACTTTAAATTTCAGGTCTTTATTGTCTCTACTCCAAATAGATAGCATCTCAACTATTCAATCATAACGTCCTCCTGATTTCCGATAGCATATTCTCCATACTGCTGAATCAGTTTTGCCACTAAACCTGTCCAACCAGTTTGATGGCTAGCACCAAGACCAGCACCAATATCCCCATGAAAATATTCATTGAAAGTAATGAGATCTCGCCAATGAGGATTGGTTTGAAATATTTCTGTTCCGCTATAAATAGGTCTTTTACCAGAAGCATCTCTCAAGAAAGTCTGAATCAGCCGTTGTGATAATTCCCTAGACACTTCTAGAAGCGTCATCATTTGACCAGAACCAGTTGGACATTCGACTTTGAATTCATCACCTAAGAAGTGATGAAACTTTTGTAGTGATTCAATGATTAAATAATTTATTGGAAACCAGACTGGTCCACGCCAATTGGAATTGCCACCAAATAGTCCAGTAGTAGATTCTGCTGGTTCGTAATCTACCCGATATTCCTGTCCGTTCAGCGATAGGATGTAGGGATGTTCAGCATGAACTTTAGAAATAGCACGAATACCATAGGGACTTAAAAATTCGTTTTCATCCAGCATTATTTCCAGAATACGTTGGAGTCTAGGCGGATCAGCGATCGCTAATAGTCTTCTCTCACCAACACCTTTAGCTCGCATACAAGCAATGTTTTCTGTTAGGTCAGGACGATTCTGAATAAACCATTCTGTTCGCTTTTTAAAGCCAGGAAAATGGTTTAAGCTTGCTGATTCTAGAGTAGTGACAGCAAATAATGGAATCAGTCCTACAAGGGAACGTACTTTCAGTGGACACTGATGACCATCGGGTAGATGCAATGCATCATAATAAAAGCCATCCTCTTCATCCCACAGAGCTATTTCTGCATGACCGATGCCATCCATGGCATCAGCGATTCGGAGAAAATGTTCAAAAAACTTACTAGCAATGTCTTCATAGGCTGGATCGGTTTTGGCTAGTTCTATAGCAATGGTCAGCATGTTTAGGGAATATGTACCCATCCAGCTCGTACCATCAGCCTGGTTGATATATCCACCTGTAGGCAAGGTAGCACTTCTATCAAATACACCAATGTTATCCAAGCCTAGGAATCCACCTTGAAAGATATTTTTGCCTTCAATATCCTTGCGATTTACCCACCAAGTAAAATTAAGCAGTAACTTCTGGAAAACTCGTTCCAGGAAGTCTCGATCGCTGCGACCATACATTTTCTGCTCAATTTTGTATACTCGCCAAGCAGCCCAGGCATGTACAGGTGGGTTGACATCATCAAAAGCCCATTCATAAGCGGGTAACTGACCGTTAGGATGCATATACCATTCCCGCGTCAAGCGACTCAGTTGACGCTTAGCAAATTCTGGGTCGATCATGGCAAGCACAATCGTATGAAACGCTAAATCCCAAGTGGCAAACCAGGGATACTCCCACTTGTCAGGCATGGAGAGAATGTCATCGTTAAACAGATGAACCCAGTCGTGGTTTCTGCCACTCAATCGCGAAGCTGGTGGCTGAGGACCAGCAGGATCGCCTTTGAGCCAATCTTCAATAACATAATAATAGAACTGTTTACTCCATAACATGCCAGCAAAGGCTTGTCGCTGTACATTGCGCATATCTTCTGACAGGTTAAAGGGACAGATGCGCTGATAAAATTCATCTGCTTCCTGGATGCGATTTTGAAAAACAGTGGTAAATTCGTTACCAAATGGTTCGGTAAACAGTGAAGAATCGCTCAACCGCAGTTGTACAACTTTGGTTTCACCTGCCGGAATTGATAAAACATAGTGGGCTGAGGCTTTAGTTCCAATTTGATTAGAATTAACAGCCTCTTTGCAACCATTTACTATATAATTGTTAATCCCATCTTTAACATAGGGAGAAGTATTATTTACTCCATATAACCTTTTAAAATTAGTTTCGTTTTCTGTAAACAGTAGTTCTGTTGCAGCGTCACAATATAACCATCTATCTCCAAGATCTGCACGGGAGGCTTCAATGACGCTAAAGCTATTGTCAGATTTGAAGACCTTAATAAAGGGCTTCTCTTGCTCTAGAAACCAAGACCAGGTATTGCGGAACCAGAGAGTTGGTAGTAAGTGTAGCGTTGTGGCTTCTGGTCCCCGATTGGTAACACTAATTTTAACTAGAATATCTTCGGGTGAATTCTTGGCATACTCAATCAAAACGTCAAAGTAACGGTCCTCATTGAATACGCCTGTATCGAGTAATTCAAACTCTAAACTGTGGCGATCACGTCGCCGATTCTCTTCTACTAATTGGTCATAGGGGAAAGCCGCTTGGGGATATTTGTAAAGATACTTCATGTAAGAGTGGGTTGGGGTATTGTCTAAATAGAAGAAGTACTCTTTGACATCTTCCCCATGATTGCCTTGACTCCCCGTCAATCCAAACATCCTCTCCTTGAGAATAGGATCTGCACCATTCCACAAAGCAACAGCAAAACATAGCCGCTGATGATTATCAGAAATTCCAGCAATCCCATCTTCACCCCAACGGTAGGCACGGGAGCGAGCCTGGTCATGAGGGAAGGAGTCCCAGGCTTCTCCAGTTGCGCTATAATCTTCTCTAACTGTGCCCCACTGCCTTTCACTTAGATATGGTCCCCAGCGCCTCCAATAGGCTGTGCGGTTGTGGTTGGCGGCTAATCTTGCTTCTTCTTGAGTCATGATGATTTTATATTAGGATTGGAAATTTTGGATTGCTATCCAGGCTCGTAACACCTCTGCCACTGTCCAGGCTTGGGCAATGCAGCCACGGGGGGTCATTGGTGCATCGCCATCAAAAATTTCACTCAGGCTGCCGACACCGTGGGCGCATAAGTGGTTAGCCATCGGCTCAAGTAAACTACGAGCTTTTACCGGATCTTGAAACACACGTAGGTGAGCCAAGACAAATGGACCAATCAACCATCCCCAGACAGTTCCCTGATGATAGGCACCGTCCCGCTGACGCGGACTTCCGCCGTAGTGACCTTGATACTGTGGATGGTTGGGAGCAAGACTGCGTAAGCCGTGCGAGGTGAGCAGAAACCGGGCACAGGACTCCACGACGCCTTGCTGCTGAACTGAGGTCAGCGGGGATGCAGGTAACGAAACAGTAAAAATCTGGTTTGGACGCAGCGAATCATCGTGTCCTTGAGGGCCGTCCAGAACGTCATAGCAGTAACCGAGCGCATCATTCCAGAAGCGAGTGAATCCTGTTGCAGCCTGCTCTTGCATCAGCTTATACTCCTGGTCGGGTTTGCCAAGCTGCTGGGCAAACACTGCCATGCTTCGCAAAGCATTGTACCAGAGTGCATTGACTTCTATGGGTTTGCCGATGCGTGGTGTCACTACCCAGTCGCCAACTTTAGCATCCATCCAGGTGAGTTGCACGCCGCTCTCGCCTGCATAGAGCAGACCATCACTACGATCTAGGTGAATGTTATAGCGTGTCCCTCGACAATGCCAATCAATGATTTCTCTGAGTACAGGAAAGAGTTCTTGTAGTAACTCTTCATCTCCAGTTGCGGCATGATAAGCACGAACCGCTTCAAAGTACCAGAAGGACGCATCCACAGCGTTGTATTCTGGCAATTCGCCCGCATCTGGAAAGCGGTTAGGCAGCATCCCTTGGTCTGTATAGTGGGCAAAGGTGCGTAAAATAGGGCGTGCCAGCTCTGGACGACC
>Ga0213881_10001721_pt1 | contig 10042 bp, 8 predicted proteins | sample BarmaccoBMER_R08_FD_160104 | JGI IMG/M metagenome (GOLD analysis project Ga0213881, IMG submission 160104) | Barbacenia macrantha exposed rock microbial communities from rupestrian grasslands, the National Park of Serra do Cipo, Brazil - ER_R08 ... | reverse complement strand
TATTGGTCAGGTCACTTTGGCTAGTCTCATAGGAATATCTATGACTCTGACATTCTTATTCCTTAGAGTTCCCTTTGGCTTGCTCTTTGGGATAGGAATTGGATTCCTTTCATTAGTTCCGTTTGGTGACGTCTTGGGTTTCACTTTAGTGAGCTTAATAGTGGCTTACCAAGACTTTTGGTTAGGAGTAAAAACCCTAGTGTTAGTTATTCTAGTAGATCAAGTAATTGATCAAATCGTTGCTCCCCGGATTCTGGGTAGTTTTACTGGAATTAGACCAATATGGGTTTTAGTTTCTTTATTAGTAGGAACTAAGATTGCTGGATTGCTAGGATTACTAATAGCTGTTCCTATGGCAAGCTTTATTAAAAGTACTATAGATAGTCTACAGGCTTATACAGCTAGTAATAGCAATATTTTGTCTTCACAAACCGAAGTATTAAGTGATTGTGAGGAATAAGTTTACTAACCGCCAAGGCACCAAGAGCGCCAAGCATCTCGAATCTAAGAGTACAAGATTTGACGCGAGGATGAGCTAGCGCGTGTCTTAAGTATATTGAAACACCTGGGTCAACTGCTGGGCCCTTAGTAAGGACAATATTTATCTAACTCGTCTTCCCCAAATTCGCCTCAACTATGGCAATCTGAGAGTTAAAAGAGAAAAATTTGAGAAACTGGCTACAAAAGCGTTATGCAAACTCTGACTACAACCACTACCAAAACTGCCCTCAGTCAACCTGCCCTTGACACAACCATCCATCGGCGCAAAACTCGTCCAGTGCAAGTGGGAAGCGTCACCATTGGTGGTGGTTACCCAGTAGTAGTGCAGTCGATGATCAATGAAGATACCCTCGATATAGATGGTTCAGTTGCCGCCATTCGTCGCCTGCACGAGATCGGCTGCGAGATTGTCCGCGTCACTGTACCAAGCATAGCTCATGCCAAAGCTCTGGCAGAAATTAAGCAACAGCTAATCAAGACTTACCAGCCAGTGCCCTTGGTGGCTGATGTGCATCACAACGGTATGAAGATTGCTCTAGAAGTTGCTAAGCACGTTGATAAAGTACGGATTAATCCAGGATTGTACGTATTCGAAAAGCCCAAGAGTGATCGCTCTGAATATACCCAAACCGAATTTGATGAAATCGGTGAAAAGATCCGCGAAACTCTAGAACCCTTAGTCGTTTCCCTGCGCGATCAGGGCAAAGCTATGCGGATTGGAGTTAATCACGGTTCCTTAGCAGAGCGGATGCTTTTCACCTACGGTGACACTCCAGAAGGTATGGTGGAATCTGCCCTAGAATTTATTCGGATCTGTGAATCCCTTGACTTTCGCAACATCGTCATCTCCCTGAAGGCATCGCGGGTACCAGTGATGCTAGCTGCCTATCGCTTGATGGCACGGCGAATGGATGAGATTGGCATGGACTACCCTTTACATCTAGGTGTCACCGAAGCTGGTGATGGTGAGTATGGTCGGATCAAGTCCACCGCTGGAATTGCGACCCTTTTAGCTGACGGGATTGGTGACACAATCAGGGTATCACTCACAGAAGCTCCAGAAAAAGAAATTCCGGTTTGCTACAGCATCCTGCAAGCGCTGGGTTTGCGGAAAACGATGGTAGAGTATGTTGCTTGCCCTTCTTGCGGTCGTACTCTATTTAATCTAGAAGAAGTTCTACATACAGTCCGGGAAGCAACCAAACACCTGACGGGTTTAGACATTGCCGTTATGGGATGCATCGTCAACGGTCCCGGAGAAATGGCAGATGCTGACTATGGCTATGTTGGCAAGCAACCTGGTTATATCTCTCTATACCGCGGTAGGGAAGAAATCAAAAGGGTCCCTGAGTCTCAAGGTGTCGAAGAGTTAATGAATCTCATCAAGGCAGACGGTCGCTGGGTCGAGCCGTAAGCTTGAGCCTATGCTAAATTGAGCTTACTTATTGTGCATTTTCCTCTCTGGCTCAACAGATTTTATGGTCATTACAAAACGTGAACTGGTTTTGGGCGGAACAGCGGCAACCTTGACAGCGGTTACCATAGCAGCCTGGTTTCTTAATCAACCCAAAAGTCAGGCTTTCTTTCGTGAGAGCCCGAAAGAGTTAGTAGATGAAGTCTGGCAAGTTGTCGATCACCAATATGTAGACCCCACCTTCAATCATGTCAATTGGCAAGCTATCCGTCGAGAATATCTGAGCCGCTCTTACCCTACTCAAGAGTCTGCTTATAAAGCAATCCGGGAAATGCTGAAGAAATTGAACGACCCCTACACTCGGTTTATGGACCCGGAACAGTTTAAAGATCTACAAGTAGACACTTCTGGGGAACTCAGCGGCATTGGAATTCAAATTGCGCCAGACGAGAAAACGAAGCAGTTAACTGTGATTGCGCCAATTGAGGGTACGCCTGCCGCTGCTGCTGGGATTCTTGCCAAAGACATTATCACCAAGATAAATGGCAAATCTACGCAAGGCATGGAGATTAACCAAGCGGTGTCTTTAATCAGAGGACAGCCGGGAACCATTGTGAATCTAACCATTTTGCGAAATGGTCAGACAAAAGATTTGGCGATCAAACGAGCGCAGATTGAAATTCGTCCGGTACGCTACACCTATCGAAATAGTTCTACAGGTGGTGTAGGCTACATTCGTCTCAGCGAGTTTAGTGCTAATGCTCCAGAGGAAATGCAAGCAGCAATCAAAAATCTTGAGCAAAAGCATGTGAATGGGTATATCTTAGACCTGCGTTCTAACCCTGGCGGTTTGCTCTTCGCTAGTGTGGAAATTGCTCAGATGTGGTTCAATAACGGCACGATCGTCTCAACGGTAGACAGACAGGGAGAAAAGGATGTCCAGAAAGCAGACGGTCACGCTCTAACATCAAAACCATTGGTCGTCTTAGTAGACGGTGGTTCAGCTAGCGCTAGTGAGATCCTCTCTGGGGCATTGCAGGATAATCATCGTGCTGTTCTGGTAGGAACAAAAACCTTTGGTAAGGGATTAGTGCAATCGGTGCGTAGTTTAGGGGATAACTGCGGAATGGCAGTGACCATCGCCAAGTATCTCACACCAGATGGTCACGACATCAATCACAAGGGAATTACCCCGAATGTCGTCACACCACTCACAGATGCTCAAAAGCAGGCTTTGCTTAGCAATCGTCAAGAGATTGGGACTTCAGCAGATCCTCAGTATGCTAAGGCGTTACAGGTGTTGCAGCAGCAGATTGCCTCTAAGCAAAGTAGCACTACAGGAGCACTCGCGAAATAGGGTTTAAACAGGTTGGCACTTGCCCGCTCGGATCAGTCCCACACGGCGGGAAAGTGCTTCATCTTGAGAAGCAAACGGTCCCCAGCGCTCCAAAATATCTAAATCATTGCCTGCTTCTACTTGATCGCGAGGAACAATTTCACAATGATTCGTGGAGCGCTTCACAATGTACCAAGTTTGCGGGTTGTTCATCAGTGACCGTTACCATTATTGCTATTTCCCCTGACTCGCTCAGCTAGTTTATCTGGCACTTCCTGGAGATGGTCGTACTGCCAGTGGAAGGAACCAACACCTAAGGTGAGCGATCGCAGTTCTACGATCAGGTCTTGCATCTGGGCTTGAGGTAAGTACACTGTGACTCTATCCCAGCCTTGCCAGTCGTCCCTGGGTTCATAGCCTAAAATTTGCCCACGACGACTGCTAACCAGTTGCAACACTTTTGAAGTGAACTCGCTTGGCACCGTTACTTCTACATAGGTAATTGGTTCTAGCAGTGTGGGTTCGCCCAAAGGCATGCCCGCTTGCATCGCTAGCCGCGCTGCTTGCTTGAACGCTTGCTCTGAACTATCAACTGTGTGGTAGGAGCCATTAGTAAGTGTCACTGCTACATCCACAATCGGGTAGCCCAGTGGTCCATGTGATAGGTATTCCCGCACACCCATTTCTACTCCAGGGATGTACTGCTTTGGCACGACACCGCCCACAATGGTTTCAGAGAAGTTAAAACCCTCCCCCCGTGGCAGTGGCTTGATTTCTAAATAAACATCCCCAAACTGTCCATGGCCACCGCTTTGGTGCTTGTAGCGCCCATGAATTGAAAATACAGATTTGCGAATAGTTTCTTTGTAAGGCACTTGTGGCAGATGTGTCGTCATTGGCAGATTGTACTTTCGCCGCAATCGGTCTAGTGCTACTTGCAGATGAATCTCCCCTTGACCCCAAAGAATGACTTCGTGTGTGTCACCATGTTGCTCCCAAGCTAGGGCTGGATCTTCCTCCATTAACTTGAAGAGAGCGCTACTGATCTTAACGTCGTCCTGACGTTTTTCTGGCGCGATTGCCAAGGCATAGACAGGTTCTAGCTGCTGAGCTTTGGGTAATTCTGCTGCTAGCTGCCGCTGGTTGAAGAGCGTATCGCCAGTCTTAACTCCCTCTAGACGACTCAAAGCCACAATTTCGCCACTATGTGCTTCACTTAACTGTAAGCATTGCTGCCCTTGGAGGCGATAGAGACCTCCCGCCCGCACGCCATTCAACACGATCCCCTCAGTTAGTTCGCCTTGCCAAACCCTAATGAGCGAAAGTTTGCCACCTTGGGGCGTGAAGCAAGTTTTCAGCACTTGAGCCAATGGTGTCTCGCCAGGTTGTTGGGTAATTCCCCGTCGGCTTGCTGTCGTTTCTGGATCGGGGGCTTCCCGTAGTAGTGTATTTAATAGGGGTCGCACTCCATAGTCTTGTTCTGCGACTCCAAAGAAAACAGGCACTACCAAATCTGCCCCTAATTCCAGCTTTAAATCTTGGAAGATTTCCTCTTGAGGTGGGTTAATTTCTTCTAAGAGTTCTTCCAGTAAGTGGTCATCAAAGTTTGCCAACTCTTCTAGCATTTCAGCTCTTGCTGCCTGCTCCTGTTCTTTGAGCGTTTCTGGCAGTGGGATGGGGTCTGCAGCAGCACCTGGATGGTACTGATAAGCAGCTTCACTTACGAGGTCAATGAACCCCGTCAGCTGTTCGCCCTGACCAATAGGATACTGGTGTGGTATCAAAGGACGGCAAGAAATTGACTTGAGGGCGTGCAATATATCCATAAAGTTATTGTTTGCCCGCTCCATTTTGTTAATAAAAACTAAGTGTGGGATCTCCCAGTCGTCAAGAAATTTAAATAGGGGGGCGGCAGTAATCACGCGCTCAAGGGTAGGTTCTATGACAACAATTGCTGCATCAATTCCGATTAGGGCATTGTAGGTTTCTTGGGCAAATTCCACCGAGCCTGGACAGTCGAGAAATGTGAAGCGCATACCACTGTAATCGGTATAAGCTGGATTGACTTCCACGCTCATGTGGCGTCCCCGCGCCTCTATCGCACTATCTCCTACTGTATTGCCATCCTGGACACTACCTTTACGGGAAATTCCCCCTGTGACAAATAACAAACTTTCAAGTAATGTAGTTTTGCCACTTCCATAAGGACCAACAATGGCGACGTTGCACAAACCCAATTTGACTTTTTCGTTCATAAAACCCCCTTAACGGCTTTTAAGAGAAGCCGCCTTTTTCAGTTTTTGAGAATATATGGATTCACGATCTTGAGCTTGCTCAAGGAAGTCGCTCTTTGGTAGCAAAGAGCGAACCCTTGAGAATGTATTATCCTTTCTTTAAAGTAAACATTACCTGTCTTTAACCACAACCATAAAAATCGTAGTTTCTTGTAAGATTTAGCTTGACAAAGATGAAGTAAGACTAAGATTAATGTGGAAGCATTACGCATGGTAACGAACTGCAAAAGACAAGAGAGGGCGCAGAGAGAGGTCTGAGCGGAGGTTCCCTCTTCAGACCACCTTAGGGCAAAATAAGATGGAGGTCTAAACGAAAGCCGTTATGTCTAAGCGCAAGAAGCACGATCTCCAATGGCTTAAGGAAAACTTAGAGCTAAAAGAAGACCACAACTGGAAATCAAAACCGGGAACTCGAATTTTCGTAGCAGGGCGAGGAGCGTTGCGCTTTGATGTTCCCCAAAGTTGGCATTTTGAGCCGGATACGAAGTCGTTTCGGTTTTTAGATAAAAAGCCACCCAATGATGATTGTCGCTTAGAAGCTTCCTTTAATTTACTGCCCCCTGGCAACTGGGTAGATTTCCCACTGGTTCCACTATTGCGGCAGGTGGTTCGAGATGATGAACGGGATGTGGTTGAGCAAGGGGAGATTATTCAATTCAAGCGCCAAACTGCTCGGATTGTTTGGACTCAAATTAAATTTATTGATCCGCAAGAAAACCGCGAAGCCTACTCTCGAATTTGTATCGGATTAGGCTCTGGAGTTCAGTGTTTGATTACTTTTGACTACTGGGCAGATGATGGGGAGCGGTTGATTCCAGTATGGGATACAGTTATGGAATCGTTAGTTTTGGGGTTGTATATCCGCGATCCTCAAACAGGATTTGCATTTCCTGACTAGATAATGGGATGGTATTACCTAGACGGGCGTTGCATAGGAGAAAACTGGTCTTTAGAAACATGGATAAAGAGGAAAGAGCATAATAGACGGTAATTATTTCTGACAACCAGTGAATCTAGATCTATCCTTAGCTCGAATCGGTCCCTTCTGGCGTGTTGCACTGCTAGTTGGTTTAACAGCTGCGATATCAGCGCTAAGCAGTGCATTTACTAACGAAAAGACAACTTTCCTATTCAAAGAAGAACTGCACTTGAGTGTCAGTGATGTCGGCACGCTAAACATTTTTTTAGGAATCCCTCTCTACCTGCAACCCTTTCTTGGTGCGTGGTCCGATCTGTTTCCCTTTTTGGGCTACCATCGCCGCTCTTACTTCGTTCTGGCATCTGGAGCAGGAGCTTTAGGCTTTCTGGGGCTGTCTTTGCTAACACAGTATCACTACACTACAGTTGCCTGCCTGCTCTTAGTGGCGATCGCTGGTGGAACTCTAATGGGGGTGATGGTTAACGCAGTGATGGTCGCAGTCGGTAATTTGACTGGTACGTTCGGAATTTTGCAGTCACTCGCGATCATCATCCCCCTAGCAATGTCACTAACTTACACCAGTCATCTAGGTGGCTATGTCACCCAGCACTGGTCTTACCAGCACTGTTTTCAAGTCGCTGCACTGTTGTTTTTAGTGTATGCACCGCTAGCTCTACTCATTGACGAGCCACGAGTCACAGGGGCAAAACCGACTAGTGAAATAGCAGGTTCTACACAAACAGGGCAGTCTGAGCGTAGTCGGACAGCTGCGGCTCTGCGTCAGGCAGCAACTGACCGAAGTATGTGGGCAGTTATTGGTTTCGTCTTCTACTTGATCGTTACGCCTGGTATATACACTGCCCAAATCTACTTCATGACAGATGTTCTACATTTTAGTAAGCAATTTATCGGCGATTTGGGAAGATTTGATGCTGCTGGACAGATAGTTGCTCTTGCAGGGTTTATGGCAGTATCCCGCTTTCTTCCGATACGGGTTTTGGTCTGGGGGGCATGGCTGATGGATTGCTTGAGCTATCCTGCCCAAATGCTGCTGCACGATGCGACTTCGGCAAAATTTGTTAAGTTCTTTTCCTCATTCATCGGCTTACTCTACTCTTTGTGTTTAAATGTGCTGGCAGCAAAAGCCTGTCCACCGGGAATCGAAGGCACCATATACGGACTAGTCATGGCAGTTATTCAGTTAGGTGGTGTTTTGAGCGAGAAGTTTGGTGGTGTACTGTATGACTACTTTGGTCCACTGAATCAGGCACACCACTACACAACTCAGCATGGCTGGCTTTGGGCGCTTTCTATTGGTTTGGGATTCACCCTACTCGCTGTCATTTTTATTCCCTTCTTACCTGCTTGGGCAAAAAGTCACGAAGGGATGAATTCTACAGCAGGGAGTCTGGGAAATCGGCATTAAGCTCTGGAGCTAGCTGCAAATATCTATCAGAAGTGGGAACCAGAAATTTATAGGTGTTGTACCTTAACGGAGAAGGGCGCTAGTAGGCATCTATGCAGGTTCAAACCCCAGACTGGGTCAAGCACGCTGTTTTCTATCAAATCTTTCCAGATCGCTTTGCTAGGAGCCAACAGCCCCGTAAGCGGCTTTTGCGATCTGCCTCATGGGAAGCTTGGGATGATATGCCAACGCTTCAAGGTTATAAGGGTGGAGATTTATGGGGCGTTATGGAGCAACTGGATTATTTGCAAGATTTGGGGATTAATGCCATTTACTTCACCCCGATCTTTCAATCAGCCAGCAATCACCGCTATCACACCCACGATTATTACCAAGTTGATCCGATGTTAGGAGGAAATCCGGCTTTCAAGGAGTTGCTAGAGGTATGCCACCAACGGAACCTTAAGGTCGTGCTAGATGGGGTATTTAACCACTCCAGTCGCGGCTTCTTCTTTTTCCATGATATTTTGGAAAATGGTCCCTATTCTCCCTGGGTAGATTGGTTCAAGATAGAAGGTTGGCCTCTATCTCCCTATAACGGAGAGTTTCCGGCGAACTATGTTGGCTGGGCGGGAAATCGAGCCTTACCAGTGTTCAACCACGACAATCCAGAGGTGCAGGAATACATTATGGAGGTTGCTGAATACTGGATTAAATTCGGCATTGACGGTTGGCGTCTAGATGTTCCCTTTGAGATCAAGACTCCTGGCTTTTGGCAAGAGTTTCGCTCTCGCGTTAAGGCAATTAATCCTGATGCTTACATTGTGGGTGAAGTCTGGGAGGATGCGCGAGAATGGCTAGATGGCAGTCAGTTTGACGGAGTGATGAACTATTTGTTCGCTGCGCCGACAATTGCTTTCACTGCTGGTGATCGCGTTGACATGGAGCAAGTGCAAGACCGCTCCTACCAACCCTATCCACCTCTATTCGCTGCTGAATACGCCGCCAAAATTCAAGAACTGCTACAACTCTACCCTTGGGAAATCCAACTGACTCAGCTGAATTTGTTAGCTAGCCACGATACGGCACGGTTAATTTCAATCGCGGGAGGTGATCGCGCTAGTGTCGAGCTAGCAACGCTGCTGTTGTTTACCTTTCCTGGGGCTCCTAGCATCTATTATGGCGATGAGGTCGGTTTACCTGGTCGTTTAGATCCAGACTCACGACGTGGCTTTCCTATGGAAGCTCATTGGGAGCGCGATGTGCTCGATTATCACCGTCAGCTAATTGCCCTGCGTCACGCTCATCCTGCTCTACGCACGGGTAGCTATCAAGTCCTATATGCTCAGGGAGCAGCTTACGTCTTTGCACGTGTGCTGGGAACAGAGGAACTGCTTGTGGCAGTGAACGTCGGCACTGCAGCCACAGAGATTAACCTAGTAGCAGCCCAGTTGCACTCAGAGCCAAAACAATTGTTATACGGCAATGCTAACGCTGAATGGATAGGTGAAAGAGAATCACGTTGTTTGCAATTAAGTTTGCCTGCTCGGACTGGCTGCATCCTCATTTGATCAACGTTTTTTGAACTTACTGCGATTCAACATAAGTCAAACGTTTCTCGATCATATTTAAGTTCCGTAGAGCTTGATAAACAGAGTATTGTTGCATTGAAAACAGTTTCGAGGAGATGGTTTATGCAACTACATGAACTCGACACCGACCTATTGCATCAATTGTCTGAGCAAGAGCAAGAAGTTGTAGCAGGTGGAGTAGATGGAAACACAATAAACTCTATTTATCAGCAGAACAAGTCAAACCTTCAAGGTTTTCTTACTGGCACGTTTACGTATCTAGGTAGTCAGTCTGGTGTTTTATACAACAATTTTGACTATTCTGGCTTCTTCAACAATTTACAGCAAAGTGGCTATTTAGATAGTAGTTCTCCTGGTGGTAGCAATTCAACCGTTCCTCAGTCTTTTGGAGCTTTTGGAGGTTATTGAGCAAGCTCTCTTGGAAGTCGCCGGAGAAAGCTCCGGCGAAGCCTTGAGTCAATGTGGAATAGGAAGCAAACTAGTTATCTACTGATGCCTGATAACTTAGTTAACAACAAAACATTGTCTTTTTTAAATAAGAAAACGTTACTACGCTCTACTCTTGTTCCTGATTCACTTCT
>Ga0213881_10001720_pt1 | contig 10043 bp, 12 predicted proteins | sample BarmaccoBMER_R08_FD_160104 | JGI IMG/M metagenome (GOLD analysis project Ga0213881, IMG submission 160104) | Barbacenia macrantha exposed rock microbial communities from rupestrian grasslands, the National Park of Serra do Cipo, Brazil - ER_R08 ... | reverse complement strand
GCGCTGGCGGTAGGCCCGGCCAGACTAACGGTCAGCAACGTCAGCGCCAGAATGAGCAACGCCGCGGGGACATGACGAGGCCAGCTCGCCTGGCGCGGTACGACCTGGTCTAACAGGGCCAGGTTGGCAAACCGCAACAGATAACGGCGAGCCCGCCGCTGCACCCAGACGTAGCCGACCACCAGCGCGGCCACCACCGCGAGCAACCCCAACCATGCGGGTGCCGAGAACCCACCCAATGCCACGGGGACAGTGAACCGGTCGGGATATGCGACGCCGGTGAATGACGTCGATAGTCAGTTCAGGAGCGAGGGGTTTGGGTGGGGTCTATGGGGTGCCGGGGTCAGATTGTGGCGAGGCGAGCTGCGTGATTGGTGTGCCTACAGGCTTCGTCCAAGTTGCTGTTGGCTGCCAACGCAGTAGCTAGGTCAAGGCTGAGCGCGGTTTCCGCGCGGACGAAGGTCGGGTCGAGATGGGCGAGGGCGTCGGTGAGGATCGTGATCGCATCGGGGCAGCCGAAGCGGCCAGGGCCGCCCTCCGCGGCTACCTGATCGCCGGCGCCGTACTACTGATCATCAAAGCTATCCAAGTCAGCCACCACTAGTAACCAGCGATCTGGGCGCTGTCGACATGCAGGACCTGACCGGTGATGTACGGAAAGGCTCCAGGAACAAGACGGTATCGACCAGCGCCGCTGACCTGGCCGGCACGCCCGAGCGCAGGCAGCCGATCGCCGAGGTCGTCGTAGCTTTTCTGCGGGTGCGAGACGGCAATGACCCAGACACCCACAAAAGGCGTACTCGATAGCCAGCGACCTGCTAACCGCGGCTCGGCGGCCCGTGGCCATAGAGGCCAACACCACCGGCGTGCCGGAGCGCGCGAGCTCGGCGAGCAGGCAGCGGCCGGAGGGAGTCAGGTGGACGTCGAACCGCCACCAGGCCGAAGAGTGTGAGGCAGCCTGTGACGATGATCTACCCAGCCACTTCGAGAATGGCAGGTCAGGGCGCTACGTATCGACGAGAGCCGGGATGGGACCACCGTGCGCTCGTGGTGATCCTTGGTGGCGCGGATAATTTGCCGGATACCACAATGATGATCGGCTCCTCCGCTATGCCGGTGGCGGAGCGCGCTTTTCGAGCTGTTGAAGCGCCACGACGACGGATCCTGGCAATCAGCGAAACGGGGTGTGGCGACTTTTCTCGGTCTGCCCACCCCCGGGGCCGGTACTCGCCCGCAGTCGCTGTGCGGGTTTGAGGCTGCGCTGGTGGCCCGGCCTACGCGCAGTCGTCGCGGCGTGGCTGGGGAGCAGCGTGTTAGTGACGGTGGGTAACACGCTCCGGTGACACAGGGTTATAAGCCGCCTGTGTTTGGGTATTCGTGATTGTGACCAGCAGGCGTATCGACCGCTTCGTGGATGTCGTGGTGTTCGTGGCTGGTGACGGTCACGACTGGCGTGGCGGCTATCACCGACACCATCGCGGACTGCCGGGGAGTGGTGGAACGTTTGGGGTTCGTGCGGTCGGTGTGCCGGGATTTCACCGTGGAGCGCTGGGTTCGAGGGCTGTTAACGTTGGCCATTCTGTCGTCGATTTTATCGTCGCTGAGCTAGCGAGGATCGAGCTCTCGCCGGGAAATGGATTGAGGAGGTGGAATTGGTGAGCATTGTGGCGTATCCGGCGCACCAGGTGGCCACGGCGTCCCAGCGGACGCGGCAGGCGCCGGTAACGGTTACGGGATCGGAAGGCGGCGAACGTAGTCCGGCGCTCACCGACGTGCCCGATGACAGTGCCCCGTTGAGTATTGAGGGCGTCGAGGATTCTCAATCGGCCGGTGAAATCGAACAGCCCGTGGACTTGGTGTGGGACGAGGAGGATTCGAAAGCACTGCGGCAAGCCCGGAAGGAAGCAGAACTGACCATCTCGGCCGATTCGGTCCGTGCGTATCTTAAACAGATTGGCAAGATTCCCCTTCTTCGTGCCGAGGAAGAAGTCCAGCTGGCCCAACGCATTGAGGCGGGACTGTTTGCCGCCGAGCGGCTGAGCAAACCAGAAGACCATGGGGCCGAGGGGTTGTCCCCGCAGCTGCGCCGGGACCTGCGCTGGGTGGTCCGCGACGGCGAGCGCGCCAAAAACCACCTGCTGGAAGCCAACCTGCGTTTGGTCGTCTCGATGGCCAAGCGCTACACCGGCCGCGGCATGTCCTTTTTGGACCTCATCCAGGAAGGCAACCTGGGCCTGATCCGCGCGGTGGAAAAATTCGACTACACCAAAGGCTACAAGTTTTCCACCTACGCCACCTGGTGGATCCGCCAAGCCATCACCCGAGCGATGGCCGACCAAATCCGGACCATCCGCATCCCCGTGCACATGATGGAACTCATCGACAAACTAGGCCGTGTCCAGCGGGAACTGCTCCAGGACCTAGGTCGCGAGCCCACGCCGGGCGAGCTGGCCACCCAGCTAGACCTCACCCCGAACAAGGTGCTGGAAATTCAGCAATACGCCCGCGAACCCCTCTCTCTGGATCAGACCGTTGGGGAAGAAGGCGATTCCCACCTGGGTGACTTCATCGAAGACTCCCACGCGGTGGTCGCCATCGAATCGCTGTCATTTACCCTGCTGCAAAAACAGCTACACTCCGTACTAGCCACGCTATCTGACCGGGAAGCCGGGATCATCCGCTTGAGATTCGGGCTCACCGACGGCCAACCACACACACTGGAAGAAATCGGCCATATTTACCGGATCACACGCGAGCGCATCCGGCAAATCGAGAACAAGACTCTGGCCAAGCTGCGACACCCCTCCCGGTCCGAACCGCTGCGCGACTACCTCGACTAAGACCACTACCGCCCGCCGGAAACAGCCGATAACAAGCCACCAGGGCAGCTGCATTCGGTCGCAACGCCATGTCCTAGGTGTAGGGACACTGTTGCCCTCAGCGATCGACCCACCCGCGCTGATCACACCTACCCACCCAGAAGCCACGCAGCAAACCTCGGATGCCGGTTCGTCATGGTTCTCCAGGGGCCCGTTGAGCCTGCTTTGCTGCTTTAAACGTTGACGAGGACGCCTTGCGCCTTAATGCAACAGTGCGCGCTGTGTTGGTGGCGCACCTAAGCAGTCCCTGGCGTTGCCCTGCCGGTCACGATCGAATAGCGATCACCGGGGTCATCGATGTGGTGGCCTAGGCCGACTATTTCACTGATCCTGAAGCACTGGGCCGCAGACACCGCAGTGCGTGCGTTCCTGGTCCCAAGATCATCTAATTTAGGCGCGGCGGCCCAGGTGGGAATCGCCGTTTGAGTGCTGCCGTACGGCATCGTACCGTTCCATGGTCGGTGGTTGAGAAAAATATCCCTGGCCACCTCCAGCGCTCGGGATACGCCAATCACGCCGTGCTTGGGCGTCGCCCACGGTGACATCGTCCAGCTTGCCAAGACCCGGCCAAGATCGTTGCCCATGCGCGATCCGTCGCGGCGGGGCGACGAAAGGGCCTTGCCACGCGACGAATGGCAACCGGAAGCAGTTTGCGGTGAGCCCGAAGGTCCGCCGCGTCTGGGCTTTTTGACGCCTCAACGCAGGACAACGGCCAACCGGCGACCTTATACGCATTCGTGGTTTAGGGCCGGTCGGGATGCGGTGTTGAGTGGGGCCGGAATGGTTACTGCAAGGGAGTCACCATGGATTGGACAGACGCCTGGAGGGATGCCTTCCGCATCGAGCTGCGGGCCGAGGCTATCAATTTCGCTGAACACGGCTGGCCGGTGGTTCCCGGCAGCTACCCCCGTGGTGACCACTGGGTCGGGGCACCCTACGGGCAGCGCGCCGGGACCGGGGCGCACGGATTTGTGCCGGTGCACCGAAACTGGCGGCACCTGGCGGGTTGTGGTGTTCAGCGCGTTGCCGCGCTGTGGTCAGGTCAGCCCTTTAGCGTGCTGTTGGCCACCGGGATGGGCATCGACGCGCTGGAGGTTTCTGCCGCGGTGGGACGCGCGGGCGCGATCGGGCTGCGGGTGATGGATATCCCGGCACCCATCGCTGCCACGCCGGCCGGGCGATGGCTGTTTCCGGTGCTGGGCGGCGGCAGGCTATCGAGCAAGTTGGCTGAGCATCCCGACGTGATGCTGCACGCTCACGGTGGCTGGATTCCGCTGCCGCCTTCACTGTGTCTGTCTGGTGTCGTGCATTGGCGGGTCAAACCCGCCACCTGGGGTTGGAAGTTGCCCAACCTTGCCGACGTTAGCGACGCCGTGCTCGGCGCGCTCCAGGACGGACATTCACTCGCAGCTCGGTGAGCACGGCGTGCACCACGGTCATTGGCGTGAAGCGGCAATGGGGATATCCGCAGCGTTGAACTAACAAGGAGTGAACTAAGGACGAGTGTGGTCAGTGGCAGGCATGGCAACTAGTTTTGCTGTGCCGATGTGTCGGGTACTTCCACTTCCAACGAGATGATCCGGGACTAGGAGCTGACGGTCACTGGGGATCACGTGACTGTCGGGCCGAGTGTGGAGCAGTCGGAGGTGGATGCCTAGTGACCAGCGAGAGACAGTCAGCCAGCGAGGGACAGTCGATCAGCGGGAGCCGTAAGGCGATTCCGGCAACGTGCGCGTTGCACCGGGGCGCGGCAGGCTTTACCAATTTGATGGTGAAAATGAGTGACCGGATGATCGTGCTGGATCCCCATGTTGATGGCTGTTGTGTGATCACGCTGAACGAGGCAGCGGCCCGGGCGCTTTATGACGTGCTCACGGAGTGGCTACAACAAACCGGGCGGTTGACTGGCCAGGGACTCGCCGCTTCTGCCGATCATGCTTCGGGTTAGGTTGGCCTGATCATGTCCAGGTCGGACGAGCCACCTGACACGTCGGCTGCTGATGACCGATGGGGTCGGATCGAGTCGGTGACCGATGCAACGCTGGCCCACCTCAACGTTGAGGATTTGTTGGCTGAGTTGCTGGAGCGGGTACGGGGTCTTTTTGAGGTCGACACCGCCGTGGTGCTGTTGCTTGATGCCTCCGCAAGGGATCTCATTGCTACCGCCGCGAGCGGAATCGAGGCCGAAGTTCGTCAAGGGGTTCATATCCCGGTAGGGGAGGGGTTCGCCGGGCGGATCGCGGCGGACAAGAAACCCGTGATCCTGGAGCAAATCGATCACACGACGGTGGTCAATCCGATCCTTCGGCAACGAGGGATCCGGGCCCTGCTCGGGGTGCCGCTGCTCAGCAGTGGCAGGGTCATCGGAGTCCTGCATGTGGGCACGCTCGGTGCCCGCCGGTTCACCCACCAGGATGTCAAACTGCTGGAGGTCGTGGCCGACCGGATCGCCTCGACTATTCAAACCCGGCGGGCTGACGTGGAACAGACGGCGGCCAGGGTGTTGCAGCGCAGCCTGCTGCCAGCACGGCTACCGGTGGTGCCAGGTCTGGAGATGGCTGCCCGCTACGTTCCTGCCCAGCGTGGTGAAGTGGGCGGCGACTGGTATGACGTGTTCGCCCTTCCCTCCGGCGGATTCTGCATTGTGATCGGCGATGTGGTCGGGCGAGGCCTTGCCGCCGCGCACATCATGGCCCAGCTGCGCAGTGCGCTGCGTGCCCATGCCCTGTTTGGCAGCGATCCTGCTGAGGTGCTGGGCAGACTCGACCAACAGGTCCAGCATTTCGACCGGCAAAAAATGATGGCCACGGTGCAATTGGCGATGTTCAAGCCCGTCGCTGAGCGACTGTACATCTCCTCCGCGGGCCATCCTCCCCCCGTATTGGCCCTTCCCGGTCAGCCCGCAGCCCTGGTTGATGTCTCCAGTGATGCTCCGGTGGGCGTGCGCAGTAGGCCGCGTCACGTGACAACTCTCACCGTGCCGCCGGGTGCGGTGCTGTGCTTTTACACCGATGGCTTGGTCGAGCGCCGGGACAGCTCGCTTGACATTGGTCTTCAACGCCTGTGCGAAGCGGTGGTGCCGGGTCCGGTGGAGTCCGTCTGCACCAGCGTCATGGGCCAGCTCATTGGAGACACCCCAGCCGACGACGATGTGGCCCTGCTGGCCATGCGCCGCCACACCAGTGCCGGCCACGGCAGCGGCGAGATCGGCCCCTTAGATCTGGTGATACCAGCGCAGCCGTGGTCGCTGAAAACTATCCGCGATGCCATGCGCCGCTGGCTGTCGGCCGTTGGCGCGGGACCACGGGTCATCGCTGATCTGCTCATCGCTGTCGGTGAGGCCTGCACCAATGCCGTGGAGCACGCCTATGGACCTCAGCGGGGCATGGTGTCGGTCTATTTGGAACTCCAGCCGCCGGATGTGGTGGCTACCGTCGAAGACACCGGCCGCTGGCGCCGGCCGCGTGATGAGCATCGAGGACGAGGAACACTGTTGATGCGGTCCTGCGCCGACGAGGTGCGTATTGATCCTCATGCTATGGGAACCAAGGTGGTAATCCGTCGCCGCCTGGCCCGGGCGGCAGCTCGGTGACGGTGACCGAAGTTCAGCGGTAAGAGCGGATCGATTTGTATCAGTGTCTGTGGCGCAATCGAACGAACAAACACCGAAACCGTCGAAGACCAACTCCTCGCGGTGGTTTCCGGTCGGTCCGCCGCGGTGCCGTGGGGGCTCACCGCCTACGGAGGTTTAGCCGGGCCGACGTCAAGCGCTTGCCTCGCCGGCGTGGTAGGACCAGCGGATGGCCGTGGAGGTCCAGCAGCGGTGACGGGCAGCCGCGCCTGGTGTCGGTCCTGTGACTTGCGTAAACCTGCTGCCACGCATCGTGGCGCCATCGATCCATTGACCTAGCTCGCCGACTGACTCCCGAAGGTGGCTGCACTGACAATCGGGGCGAGGTGGCGGCTGCGCGCGCCGTACCAGTGCACCCGAGCGCGCACTTGGCGCCGGGCGAAGTGGTCGTAGCACCGCCGGGTGTCCAGTGGTAACTGCTGGGCGGTCTGGCGTGGCGCGGGCCGCCGGGGTGGCATGAACGGGCGACGATGTCGTCATGAAGGGATCTGGACCTGGTCGGTTTGCCGGCCCGGCTGGCCTGCTGTCGGATCATGGACGTGGTGTTGGCCCGGGCGGATCGCCAGCTGCAAGTGGTGATCGATCTGCTGCCTAGGGTGGGCATAGCGTCGAGACATCAGGAGTGACGCCATGACCGAGGCGACGGCACCTGGCCACGACGCGATCGGCGGCGACTGCAGAGTCACGCCTTTTCGCATCGTGGTCTCCGGTGCCGAGGTGGATGACCTGCGCCATCGGTTGCAGGTCACCCGGTGGCCGGACCCGGCGACAGTCGAGGACTGGTCGCAGGGCGTTCCCCTGCCCTATCTCCAGCAACTCTGCCGGTACTGGGCCACGGACTACGACTGGCCAGCCCGCCAGGCCAGGCTCAATGGCCTCGAGCAGTTCCGCACCGAACTCGACGGGGTGGCGATCCACCTGGTGCACGTGCGCTCACCGCAGCCGGGCGCCCTGCCGCTGGTGCTCACCCACGGCTGGCCCGGTGCGGTGTGGGAGTTTGTGGACGTGCTGGGCCCGCTGACCGATCCGGGCGCTCACGGTGGCGATCCGCAGGATGCGTTCAGCGTGGTGGTGCCCTCGTTGCCGGGATACGGGTGGAGCGGCAAGCCGACCGGCCCCGGCTGGGGCCCGGCCCGCATCGCCGATGCCTGGGCCGAGCTGATGACCCGGCTGGGCTATCGACACTTCGGTGCCCAGGGCGGGGACTGGGGGGCGATTGTGAGCACCCACCTGGGCGCCCGGCACCCGCACCGCGTCGTCGGGGTGCACCTCAACCTGGTTCCCGTAGCGCCGCCGGCCGGGCGGACGCAGGGCAGCGAGCGGGAGCAGCGCGGCCTGCACGCCGCAGAGCACTACCGCACGGTTGACTCGGGCTACGCTGCCCAACAGCGCACTCGTCCGCAGACGCTGGGCTACGGGCTGGCCGATTCCCCCGCCGGGCAGTGCGCCTGGATCCTGGACAAGTTCTGGTCGTGGACCGACTGCGCCGGCGACCCCGTCGCCACGCTGGGCGCCGACCGCATCCTCGACATCGTCTCGACCTACTGGTTCACCAACTCCGCAGCGTCTTCGGCGCGCCTGTACTGGGAGACCGCGCGTGACCCCGCCGCCGGCCTGCCCACGATGCCCGTGCCCACCGGCGTATCCCTGTTTCCCCACGAGCTGTCGCAGCCCCTACCGCAGTGGGCCGCCGCGCAATACCCCGACATCCGCCTGTGGCGCGAACACGACACCGGCGGTCATTTCGCCGCGATGGAACAACCCCACCGCCTGGTCACCGACATCCGCGACTTCTTCCGACCACTCCGCGCAAAACAGCCAACCTAAGGGGCGCGAATACCTCTCGAAGTACCCCCAAGACACCTCACCAGAGTCGAAGGGCTGAGCCGAGCAAGTTATGCCAGCGCAGGCGCGGGGTGAAATCTCACCGGCGACCGTGTGGTGCGCACCCGATCACGCAAGTCACAAGCGCGAGCCGACTTTCGGACAAGCAATAGTCGCGGCCCACCATCGCGGGGCAGCCGTCCAGGACCGTTGGCTGCCTCCCGCAGCTGGTAAATGCGCACGCATCAGATGCACTGCACGACCACATTCGACGGAGACAGGCCATGAACCAATCGACGGTGTCGGTCGTCTTCCCCGGGGGCGGCGGTGGACTGCAGCAGGAAAGGAAGTGGCGGTGGGGGCGGAGGAGGAGCACTCGTCCGGGTCCGGCGCGTCCACAGCGTGAAGCAGGTCGGCCTCGCGACGCCCGACGACGTTGCGGAAAACGGTGACCTTGCCAGTGATGGCCGCCGTCGACGAGCTGACCCTGGCGATGTGATTAGGCCTAGAATCAACGGTCTCGCCTTCCTCGGTTTCGCCAAGTGCAACAACGCCTGTCAAGCCGCCCATTTGCGGTCTCTATGCAGGTTGTGACTACCTGCTGGGCGACCCGGTGCCAAAACGGAGCCGCGGCCAGGTAGACCCCGCCAGCGGCGATGGTGCCGATGGCGGCGTCGACGCTCCACCGCCCGTCTTTGGCCCAGTACACGTCCTGCAGGTCGATGAGCAGGGCTAGCTCGTCGATGATGAGCGCGACGCCGCTGCCGTAGGCAGTGATCGTCAACGGGTGGCGCCGATGACTTTCTAGGCCGCCCAGCGCCACCGCGCCGACCGCGGCTAACAGGGCGATACCCAGGTTGTAGTGATGAATGTGGCGCCCACGGATGACGATCCCCCCGCCCGCGAGCCCGCGCCCGCCGCGCAGCCACAACGTAACCGCCCGGGTAACGCCGAAGGTCAGGCCGAAGGCGGACCACGCCACCAGTAAGGCCCGCTCGCTCACCCCGACCTCGTTTTGGTAAGCCCTCCACACCCGCCACACCAAGACCTGCTCGCCGCGAAGCAACCGACTTTCGGACCACCTATCCGCCAGCATCCTTCACACCCCCTACACATGGCCTAACCATTACGCACTGGCCGCTAGAGTCACCTCGCTCAAGATCCTCTACCGATCCTCATCAGAGGCCGATAGATAGCGTTGGCAGACGTCGCGCAGATTCTCGGTGCGACCAGGTTTTCTGGCCGCGACCGCGGCCACTAAGAATGATCAACGCGGGCATCATTTTGCGACACTGCGCTCACCATGGTCGGGGGCCTGCCGCTGCTAACAATACACTCAGCAACGTTGGAGTGGCAGCTAGGGCTACACATCTCATCACAACTACAGCCGACACGATAACTGACCGCTCTACGGCCAGCCGCGGCCACGGTGACCCGTCACAGCCATTGTTTGACTCTTCGGGCCAAATATCGCTGATCAATCGCGGTCATTCAGGAAGCAAAGCCGTCGACTTCGATCACAGCTTCGGTGAAGACTTGGGGAGCTTCTTGGGCCAGGTTATGTCCGACGCCACCGGTGATGGTCCGGTGCGCGCATTTGCTCGAGAGTTTTGTTGCATAGGAGCCGGACTCCGGGTGGGGTGCACCGTTGGCATCGCCTTCACGGGTGATCGTGGGCACCGTAATGACCGGTTGCCGGCGAGCCGCTG
>Ga0213881_10001719_pt1 | contig 10050 bp, 14 predicted proteins | sample BarmaccoBMER_R08_FD_160104 | JGI IMG/M metagenome (GOLD analysis project Ga0213881, IMG submission 160104) | Barbacenia macrantha exposed rock microbial communities from rupestrian grasslands, the National Park of Serra do Cipo, Brazil - ER_R08 ... | reverse complement strand
GGCAACACGTTGAGGGTGTTGCGCCAAGACGGGGCGGCACCGACCACCTGAAGGTCGAAGCCATTGACTGGCCAGCGGCTTATTCCCACCGCGCTCCAGCGACTTCTCATACAGGCCGTAAACGAATAGGTCGTGGCGCTCGTCGACGGTTGCGCCGTCATCGTTGCCATGATCCTCGGCGCGGTGGGTGTGGTTCTCCGGTCAATATGGTGAGTGCGGACGCGACTTCGTGCAGGTCTGCCCGGATGTAGGTGGTGGTTGATCCGGCGTCGCTTTTTCCGGTGTGTCCGGCGTAGGCGCGTGCGACGGCGTACCCGAAGTGTCGTTCGACCCATGTGAGTGTTGTGTGTCGGAGCCAGTGGGTGCTGATTTGCTGTGTCGCGACCCAGGGGAGGTGTTTTCCTAGCCGGGACCATAGGTGGTCGTACCGTCGGGCTGTGATTGGCTGTCGATTGCGGTAGCGGAGTAGTTGCTCGCGGGAACCGTTGCCTCGTTCTTCGTTGTGGATCAAGAGGTGGCGCATGAGTGTGGGGGAGACTGGTTGCCATCTGGTCGTCCCTCCTTTCTCGTGCAGGAGAATGAGGCATTGTTCGGTGTCGAGGTCGGATGGCCGGAGGGATAATGCTCCGCCTCTGCGGCACGCTGTTTCGGTATGGAGTCTCAGTAAGAGGGTGTCGAGTGTGGGATCGTTTCCCGTGGCTCCGGCTACTTTAATGATCTCCGCCAGTCGGTGGTCGGGAATTGCACGGCGGGTGCTGGGGAGTCTTTTGGGCTTTGCTACGCGTATTGCCGGATTATCCGCGTCAAGGATTAGTCCGTCCATGGTGGCATGCCGGTAGATGCATCGGAAGGCGGCTATGAGATGTTCGGTGGCAGAGCGTCCTCCTCGTGAGTTCTTTCGCGTTACGGCGCAGCCTTTGGCGGTTTCGCAGAGCTTTTTGATCTCTAGGGGAGTTGGTTCGTCTAAGCGCCGGTCGCCCCATGTATCTATTATTCTTCGCCAGTAGGTCTGGTAAGCGCGCCGTGTTCCGATGGGTACAGCGTCGGAGACTTGGTCGATGTACTCGCGGAACGTCGGCATATGAGTTGCGGCTGTATGCTCTGTTCTGAGCAGTTGCTCGGGTGTAATGCCCATGCGTGCAAGCAGGAGCCGAACTGCTTCGAGATCGGCATTACTCATTTGTCGCCCGTCGGGATGTGGTGTTTGAGGAGAATTGATTCCAATAATGGCATGGTGTATCCGATCAGGATGTCACATGCTGGCGCGGCTGCAATGAATAGGCGATCCCCTGAAGTAAGGCGGCAGATGTGCCTAACGTGGGCAGGCAGTCGAAGGTGCCCTTGTTGAGTGATGGACTCAGTGCCGTTAGATTGAGAGGTGACTACCACTGTCTGCTGGACTATTGAGATCGTAATCGATTGCCCGGGGGACCACCCTACGGCGCGTATCGGTGACCGGTTAGCAAGGCGTCCTCGATCATCGATTGGCGTTAATGCGCAGTAGAGAGATGGCGGTGGCATCGGGGCAAGCAGCGGTGCAAGCGGCAGCCCGGTGACTTTTATACGCCCTTGTGTTTCGTCGGAGCGTAGCGCCGCAACAATTTGATCTGCAGCCGCATCGGCGAGAAGGTCGGGCGCTGGCTCGGGTTCGGCGGGCTCGGCGGCCCGGTGAGCGTGTGCAGTCATGGTCCGGCCCTCCTTCGGGTTGCTCTAAGTGGTCAAATGTGTGGTTGGTCGCGGCAGATCTGTCTGGCAAACACGGGGCGTGAGACTGTGGAGAAATGGGCTGACCGGAGGGCCATGCTGTGGGGGTCTACCCCCCGCTACGGTGCTGGTCAGGGGCCTTTACCGGGGGGCTCTACCGGGGTAGTGGCCCCCCGCTACCTGTCGGCTGAGAACGGGTGTGGGTAGCGGGGGTCGGCTGGTGGATGGAGGAGAGCCCTTGACCTCTACCCGTTACTTTCTGTAGTCCTCAGCGGGGGCCGATGGTGGGGGGAGAGTTGTGCCGGGTGGGAGGGCGGCTTCGAGGTCGGCGCGGCGGTATCCGGCGAGGTTGACGCCGTCGACTTTGACCTGTCGTCCGGTGCGTCGCACGCCGGCGCGTTCGAGTGCTTCGGCGAGGCGTTCGGGGGTGAACTCGGCGTAGGCGTCTTCGTCCATGTTGGTCAGCCGGGCGAGCAGGGTCGTGGTGTGCATGCGGTCCACGCCGTGCATGGCGTAGAGCACATCGGCCAACACCGCAGGGATCTGGACTCCGGCGGCTTCGGCGGCGGCGACCGCGTCGGTCGCCGCGTCTCCGGTCAAGGTCCCGGCCGCGATCCGCAGGGCCCGGCCGTGCGCGCAGAGTTTCGCGAACGCGGGAAGGTCCATGTAGTCACAGCGGACGATCTCGAACGACCCCGGACCCGTGACCAGCACACCCACACCCTTGTGGTCCTCGGACAGGATGGAGGCGTCCGCGCCTTGAGCGGCCTTGCCCTTGCCCAGCACCATGTCCGAGGAGGTGCGGTCCACGACTTGGGTGCAGTAGCGGTAGGTGATGATCTCTCGGAGTCTCGCTGGGACGCTGTCGGCGTCGGGGCGCTGCGAGGCGGCGTTGAGGACGAGCCCGGCCGCCGAGCCTCGGCGGGCCAGTCGGGCGAGCTTGTCCACCGCTTCTTCGCGGATGGTGCTGGTCATGGCGGTGAGGTATTCCTGGAGCTCGTCGATGGTGATGAAGATGACCGGTAGCTGGTAGCGGCGGCTGATCTCCGGGGTGAGCTTGCCCTCGGGACACACTGTGGTGGGCAGCCCGCCCAAGAGGGCGAAGCGGCGGCCCATCTCGGTGATCAGCTCATCCAACATCGCCAGGAAGGCGGTGATGGCTTCGTCTTCGGCGCCGATGACCAGCCGGTGCGCGACGCCGCGCATGGGACGCCAGTCCGCGCCGCCCTTGCCATCGGCCACGTAGTGGCGCACGTGAGGGTCGAGTACCCCGGCCGCCGATGGGAGGCGTTGGGCGAAGGTCTTGCCCCGGCGGGGAAGCCCGCCGAAGAACATGGACTGCCAGATCAGCACCAGCGTGATCGGCCGGCCCCGCGCGTCGCGGCCGAAGGGTATGGGCTCCCACACCGAGAATTCATCCAGACCGGTCAGCGGAGACAGACGGGGCGGGCCGATGTAGGGGTCATCGTCGGCGACCCAGATCATCAACCGTCCGGCGTGGCCTCCGGCGACGGCCCGTACCCGGGACATCATGACTTGGATCTCATCGACCCCAAGCTCAGCCGCGAGGGTGTCGCGCTTGGCGATGGCGTCGGCGGCGGTCTTGCCGCCACCGCGGGGCAGGTCAAGGGTGACGGCCCAGCCGTTGCCATCCCGCAAGGGTGGGGTGACCAGCTGGGGTGTGGCGTCGGCCTTGACCAACCCGGCGGCCCGCAGCGCGGCGGTGAGCATGTCGACCGACAGCTCTAGCTGCACGGGCAACACCGGGCCGGGCGGCAGTACCGGGGTGGTTCGGGAGCGGCCCAGCCACGCTGCGCCCACTGCAGCCAGCCCTGCCACCCACCAGGCGAACGTCTTACCCAGGGCCAGGACACCGGCCGTGGTGGTCGCCGCGGCGGAGAAAGCCAGCCACGCGGTGATGGTGAGCCGGTCCCGTGCCAGGGCGCGCCGCTCGGCGATCAGCTCCAGGACCGCATCCCACCGGTTCGCCTCCCGGGCGGCGGTGATTACCGGTCGGTACTCGCTGCGGGCGCTGATCCACCCGAACCCGGCAACCAGCGCGCGGCCGGTGCCGCGCAGCATCCACCAGGCCAGCCCTAGCGCGTAGCCGGGGACGCGCACGAAGTGGAAGCCGAGATGCCGCATGGCGTATCGGGCCGCCCACCGCAGGGTGGCCGTGGCGGTGCGCCGGGAGCGCAGCCAGGGCGGCAGCACGGCCGGCAGCGGACGCTGGGTGTAGTCGGGTCCGTCGAGCAGTTCCCCATCCAGCACGTCGGGCGCCGGTTCCACCGCCGCTGACCCGCCGATAGCGGGGGACGGTGGTGGTGTGGGTTGGGTAGTCATCGCCGGACCCCCCGGTGATGGTGGGTCGGGTCGTGAAGGAGTTCGCTAACGGAGAACAGCCGCGCGATCACACTGCCGGCGAACAGCGCCGGTACCCCGAACGCGACGCCCCAGGCACGGGGATCGGTGGTCAGCGAGACCACCGCCCACTGCGCACCGACGATCACCGCGGCGGTGCCCAAAGCGCGGGCCAGGTTTCCGCCCATGCGGGTGACGTGCTGGGTGTGGCGGGCCACCCGGTAGGCGCTGCGGGCGCCGCTGCGAAACGCCGCGATCACCCCCAACCCGGCAAGCACCCCGAGCCCGACGAGCACGACATCAAACTGGGTGGGATTCACTAGATCGCACCCCCGTCCCGACGGTCCTGGTGCGGAGCGGGGCGGTCTTGTAACACACAACACCGCCGGCAGTACCGGTACTCACTGGGCGCCAAGCGCTCACCCGGCCGTTGCGGGCGTCGCCACGGGGTGAACTGGTGGCGGTTTTCGGCCCGGCAGATTAACGCGGGCGCGCAGATCGAACACCACCACTGCCCGTCGGGGTCGATGTGCCACCCGTCGGTGGTGGCCGCGGTGATCGCGACACTGTCGGTGCGGAAATGACGGGCGCCCGTGGGCCGGCCGAGAATATGGCCGCACTGGTCACAATGGACACTGACGCAGGTGTGCGCCTGTAACATTGTTGATCTCCTCGATGACTTCTTCACGGTGTTGGGGAGACCCGGTCCGGCGGGGGTTGCTGGCAGGCACGTGACCGCCGGGCCGGGGGAAAATCCGCGATGCTGTTTACGTCTATGCCGGGCCGGTAATCGGGTCACCGGCTGGTGTCGGTGTGTCATGGCGGAAAGGAAACCGCGCCGGGGCGGGGGTGCGGCAGTGTGCACAGAGGGTGCATGCGTGCACACCGGGTGTGCATAGGGGTGCTTTACTACGTCTGTGGTGATGGTCTGAGGTGGCCGCCAAGCGAGAGCCGAACCTGCTGCTAGCTGCGGTGATGCAGCAGGCTGGGGTGAGTAACAAGGGCTTGGCCACCCGGGTGCGTACCGAGGCCGTGAAGATCGGGCTGGACATCTCGCCCGACCACGTTTCGGTGCGGCGATGGCTGGATGGGATGCGTCCGCATCGGGACACCATTCGGTGTATCGCCGCAGCACTGAGTGCCAAATTGAATCGGCGGGTCACCTGCGCGGAGATCGGGTTTGAGTCGGTTGCGGAGGTAGCCGAGGGCGAGCTGATAGAGGATGGCGCGCAGTATCCAGCCCGCTCCGAGCAGGCCGTTGATCTGCTCGCCACCCTCACGTCAGCCGACCTGTCGGATAGTCCCGCGCTCGCTGTGTCGACGTGGTCGCCTGAAACCGCCCCGAGTGTCATCTCCGGATACCTATTCGCGGAGCCCCAACGTATCCAGTACGCCGGTTCGCTTTCTGACGCGAACACGGATGCGGCGGGGCGTATTCGGTCCACTATCCGGTGTTTTATGGGCCTAGATTTTCAGTTCGGCGGCGGTCACACTCGGAAGATATTGCTGACCTACTGGGACACGGATATCGTTCCAGCGTTGCGTCAACGCTATCCTGAAGCGCTTGCTCGTGACGTCATGAGTGCTGCCGCCGATGCGGCGCAACTGCTTGGGTGGAGCGCATATGATGCCGGGCGACACGGCGCTGCTCAGCGTTATTTTGTGCAAGGTTTGCGTCTAGCGCGAGAAGCGAATGACCGCTTGATGGGTGGTCAGATTCTGTCGAATCTCAGCCATCAAGCTAATTACCTTGGTAACTTCAGCGAGGCCATCCAGTTCGCGCGGGCCGCGCAGGCGGCGACCGTGGGGGAGGCGTCCGCGACAGTGCGCGCGATGTTCCTCGCCATGGAGGCCCGGGCGCTGGCGAGCATTGGAGACTCGCAAGCTTGCGCGACGGTGCTCCATCGAGTGGAGCAGGCATTTGATCAGCGCAATCCGGGCAATGATCCAGACTGGATCAGCTATTTCGACGCCTGGGAGCTCGCGGGAGAAGCAGCGCATTGTTTCCGGGATCTTGGCCAGCCCCGCGAAACCCTGCTTTTTGCTGGGCAGGCGATTGATCCCGTCCACACGCCCGCTCGGACCCGCGCGTTTATTGACATGGTCAGCGCGGCCGGAGCGTTGCGGGCCGGAGACCTCGACCAAGCTATATCCGTCGCGACGGATGCTGTCGGACTTGCCGGCGCTTTGCGGTCCAGTCGATATCTCCGATATGTGGCGGACTTTCACGGGCTGCTGACCGAGAAGAACGCTCCTCATCCGGCGGTGCGCGCGTTCACCGAATTGGTGAGGGCATCCTATCCGACGTTGGTGTTACCGCAATCCGCCTAGAAGGGTCGCCAGCCAGACGAGGGCTCACCTCGAAGTGTCCGCATCCTGACCTGGTACTCGTCGGCAATCTCGGGAGATGCGGCGACGTTTTGCATGAGCCATGTTGTCATCTTCAGTTCATGGACCGCGCGCAGGATATCGAAGCCTTCTGTCCAGGAGGTCACGTCGTATCCGTACGCGTCGACGAACTGGCGGTACTCGTCGTCGGTCCACCACTTCGCCGTCAAATACTCAGTCGCTGTCATGGCAAGATCCCACTCGGGGTGGCCCCAGGCGAACCGCTCAAAGTCGATCAACACGGGTCGGTGATCGCGAATCATCAGATTCTCAGTGTGAGCATCACCATGTGTCGGCGCGTGATCCAGGGGAAAACGAAGACCGAGCAATCCCGTCTTAAGGTCACTCAGTCGTCGCAGTAACAGAGATTTGTCAGCCGGAGGCACTCGGGCGGCGTTAATTCGCTGTCGCACGCGCCCAAGGATGTTCTCCCGCGGTAACGTAAATGCGGCTGGCGGTGGAGTGGAATGAAGACGGCGAAGTACTGTCCCTAACGTTGCGATGTCCCGCCGGTTACCCGGACGCCCGGCTATGAAACACCAGAAGGTAACAGGATGACCCCTGATCGACACCGGCTGAGGAACGTTGTAAACCTGAGCCGCCGGGAAATCGATGTGCGCCAACCATCGCGCTACATTGACCTCGTTCACCGCGTCTGCCCAGTAATCCACACTCCGCGCGATGCGAACAACAACACCGTCCTTCGGCAGGTGAAACAGGGCATTCTCACCGAGCCTGATAAGACGCGCATGGTGGCTGTTGAGCCCGACGGCCGCACATGCCGCCCGCACAACCTCCCACGATGAGAAGACGGTTAGCGGCACAGTCTTGGCTAGCTCATCACCTTTACCGTTGCTCACGGTCCCGAGCGTACGGAGCTTGTCTGGCAGTTGGCGGGGGCTCTCGGTTGGTTTGGCGGACCGCGGGCGGCGGCGGCCCGCGCCGACACGCAACCAACGTCTCAGGCGCGTACGGGTTCATTCGTCACGTGTGGTCAAGTCGTCTAAGGCGTCGGCCCAGCGCGCGGCGTCGACTCCGAGTGTGGTCAGGTCACCGGCCAGCGACACCAGCCGGTAGCCCACCGTGCGCAGGTCTGTCGCGCTGAGTCCCCCGGAGCCGTCCTGGTTAAGTGGCCGCCGCCGCGACAGCTCGCCAACGTGCTGGCTGATCGCGTGAAGGTCCCGGTCGACCGCGTTAAGCCGCGCTAGCAGCTGACGATCCTTCCTGATCACCCATCCGGTCCTCTCGGCTGAATCTGGGTGGCGCTTGCGCTGCTCTAGCGCGGTTGGCACTGGAGCCGACCGGCCGCCGGGAGTGGTGGGTTGATGGGGCAGCTCAACCGGCGGCCGGCCGGAGACTCAGGTCGGTGCCCAGTAGGACACCAAGACGTGCAGGACTGTCAGCGCGTCACCGGTGACGCGGTCGGTGATGGGCAGGCCGCTGGGCACGATCAGGCTGTATTTGCGGGCTCGTGTCGCGCAGCAGCCCTCGCCGAAGCCACCGAGGTAACAGGTCTCGACATAGGCGGTCGTCTCCCGCACGCCGTGCAGGGGACCATCTGGACCCGGCGCGATCCGCTGGAAGACGAATCCCTGGCTTTTGGCCACATCCAGGAGCCGTTTAGCCGCCGCGAGATCGGGGCTGTCAGCGCTGACCATGACCGGATTCCGTCCGTTCAGCGTGCAGGGCCGAGCGCACACTGGCGTGCTCTAGCGCCAGTTCCGCCAGCTCCGCCCACTGGCCAGGGAAGATGGCGCTGCTCTGGGCGACCTGAACCACGTCGGCCAGCAGCGCCGCCAGCGCCGCGACCTCCGCCGCGAGATCGACATCACGGGGTGCCGGCCGGCCGCCGGGAGCCAGGGAAGCGGGAGCGGGCTCGACCGGCGGCCGGCCGGAACTCCGATCGCTCACCTGCCTCACCGGGCGCACTCCAGACAGCGCCCGCACCCTGGGTCGGTCAGGCTCGCCGCTAGCAGCCGGGCGCCACAAAACGCCTCGTAGTCCCCGCGCGCCCGGCCACCGAGCAGCCGGTCAGGACTCACCCGGTGCACCACCCGAGTCCGCGCGTCCACCACCTCGACACCCGCCCGGGACGGCGCGGCTACCGGAGGTCTCGCCTGATGGCGCAGAAGCGCCGCGGTGAGCCACCAGATACGGCGGGCCCGTTGCCGGTGCTTGCCCGTGCGGCCCAACATCGCACGCATCGCGGCCTCCTCACCCTCCCCGCTAGGGGCGTAATGGCTGCTCGGCGGAACCCCGGGCGGAACACGAACCCGCCAACGGCAGCACTACATTCGCCCGTCAAATACGAAGGCTAATATGTAGCGCTACAAGTCACAAGACAAGAAAGGGTGATCTACTGTGCGGCTACGATCACAACATGCCACTGTTGGGGCCGACCATGCGACGTAGGCAGCTCGGCGCCGAACTCCGCAGACTGCGCACCAGCGCCGGCGCCACCATGGAGCACGCCGCAGCAGTCCTCGACTGCGCGCGCTCGCGCATCGGGCACATCGAAAACGGGCGCAACTCTATCCGTAAACTCGAACTCAAGGCGCTCCTGGACCTCTACGGCGCCAGCAGTGAGGAGCACGAACACCTCGAAGAGCTGCGCCAAGAGGCCAGCAAGCGGGGATGGTCATCCACCTACCGGCTGCCCGCCTGGCTCAAGCGCTACGTCGAGCTGGAAACCGACGCCGTCACCATGCGCAGCTTCGAGAGCGAACTCATCCCCGGTCTGCTCCAGACCGAGCACTACGCGCGCCGCGTCCACCAAGTAGCCGGCACCCTGATCAAACCCGCTGACCTCGACCGGCTGGTTGCAGCCCGGATGCGGCGACAATCCCGGCTGACCGACAACACGCCGCTACAGCTGTCCACCGTGGTCTCCGAGGCCGCGTTCCGCCGCGCCCTCGCCGATGCCGAGATCGGCCCGCAGCAACTCACCCACGTCACCGAGATGGCACGGCGACCCAACATCACACTGCATGTGCTGCCCTACACGGCCGGACTGCACGCCAGCATGGCCGGCTCCTTCGCCGTACTGACCTTCGATACCGACGTGGCGTCGCCCTTCGGCTACCAAGAACACGCCATCGGCGGCCACATCGTGGACGACCGCACCGCGGTCAGCCAACTGATAGACCTGTGGGAACTGCTCCGTACCCAGGCTCTATCCGCCCAGGACAGCCTGCGGTGGCTATCGGAGCTCACCCAACGAGAATGAAAGCGAGGGATCATCCGATGCCCGATCTAGACCGTGCCCCATGGCGGAAATCAAGCCGCAGCGGTGCCGGCAACGCCTGCGTTGAGATCGCCATGCTCGCCGACGGGCGCCGCGCCATCCGGGACAGCAAACACCGATCCGGACCAGTCCTAATGCTCAACCCCACCGCGTGGACCGCGTTCACCACCCGGATACGCATCGGCAAGTTCGACTGAAGTAGGCAATCCATGCCATAAGCGCGATCACCACGGCCGGGCACGAAGTACCTGCCGGATACCCGCACGGGCCCCCGGGCAGTCGACTTTTTGATGCCATCCGCGCCACGATTCGGTGCGTTCGTGGGCTGGACTGGGGTGCCGTTGCTTCCGCGC
>Ga0213881_10001718_pt1 | contig 10051 bp, 10 predicted proteins | sample BarmaccoBMER_R08_FD_160104 | JGI IMG/M metagenome (GOLD analysis project Ga0213881, IMG submission 160104) | Barbacenia macrantha exposed rock microbial communities from rupestrian grasslands, the National Park of Serra do Cipo, Brazil - ER_R08 ... | reverse complement strand
GGGTGGATGCGCCGCGCGGCGCGGCGGCGATGGAGTGGAGGCAAGGCGCATGAGTTTGGAGGTCACCGAGCGCTACAACGTCAGTAGCTTGCTCGACGAGAACCTGGAGGCGGGTCGCGGCGAGAAGATCGCCGTCCGCAGCGAGACCGAGGAGTTGACGTACGCCGGCCTGCACGACCGCGTTTGCCGCGCGGGACGGGCGCTCCAGGAACTGGGCGTCCAGGGGGAACAGCGGGTTCTGATGGCGATGGACGACACGCCCTCCTGGCCGGCCGTGTTTCTGGGAGCGATTCGAATCGGCGCCGTCCCCGTTCCGGTCAGTTACCTGGATACTCCAGCGAACTTCCAGCACTTCGTCCGTGACAGTGAGGCTCGCGTCATCCTCCTTGAGGCGGCTGCCCTTGGGACGATGCAGGAGGCGGTGGCCGGGCTTGATCACCCACCGCCCCTCGTCGTGGTCAACGGCAGCGCCGACCGTCTCGAGAGCCTCGAGGCGCTGCTCGAAGCGCACGCCGGCGAGCTTCCGCCGGCCGACACTCACCGCGACGACTTCGCGTTCTGGTTGTTCAGCGGCGGCTCGACCGGGCAACCGAAGGGTGCCGTGCATCTGCAGCACGACATCCCCTACACGATCGCCACTTTCGGTCGCCAGATCCTGCGGATTAGCGAGGATGATGTCTGCTTCTCCACCACGAAGCTCTACCACGCGTACGGGATGGGCAACGGGATGTCGTTCCCGTTCGCCGTAGGCGCCACCGCCGTGCTAATGGCCGGCAAGCCGGACCCGGCGAAGATCTTCGCCCACATCGAGAAGTACCGTCCAACCCTGTTCTTCTCCGTGCCGACGCTTTACGGGAGGCTGAGCGGCGCGCCCGAGGCCGCCACCACCGACTTCAGCTCGATCCGGATGTGCTGCTCGGCCGCGGAGCCGCTGGCTCCGGAGGTGCTCCGGCGCTGGCAGGACGTGACTGGACTGGAGATCTGCGACGGGATCGGCTCGACCGAGATGCTGCACATCTACTGCTCGAACCGGCCGGGGGACGTGCATCCCGGCACAAGCGGCCGACCGGTGCCCGGCTACGAACTCAAGCTCCTCGACGACGACGAGCAGCCGGTCGCGCAGGGGGAGGTGGGCAACCTGTTCGTCAAGGGCGACAGCGCGCTGGCCTTCTACTGGCATCAGCACGAGAAATCGAAGGGCTCCGTGCGCGGCGATTGGTACTTCACCGGCGATCGCTACCGCCAGACGGAGGACGGCGTATTCGTCTACGAGGGCAGGGCCGACGACATGATCAAGATCGGCGGATTGTGGGCATCGCCGATCGCGATCGAGAACGCCATCATGGAGCATCCCGACGTGCTCGAGGTGGCCGCGATCGGCATTGAGGCGGACTTCACCACGCGGGTAAAGGCGTTTGTCGTACCCCGTGGCGGCGAGGGCTCGGCAGAGCTCGCCGGAGAGCTCAAGACCTGGTGCAAGCAGCGCCTGCGGCGCTACGAATACCCGGAGTTCATCGAGTTCCTCGACGAGCTGCCCAAGACGCCCACGGGGAAGATTCAGCGCTACAAGCTGCGCAGCCTGGAGAGCGGAGTTACTCAAGGCTTTGCGTGAGGCGCCCCCGCGACGGCCGTCTCGAGCAGAGTCGCGACGCGCGTCGATTCGTCTCGCGTCGCGGTTGAGGTGCTTGCCCGCGGTGGTCCGGAACAGCGGGTCGGTGGGAGCGCCGTCGCGTTCCTCAGCCAGGCTTTGGGCACCTTCCGGTGCCGGGCGCCAGTGGCGTTCGCTCTCCTTGCGTCCCTTGCCGACGGAGTACAGGGTTGGAGTTGTTATCGGGCGACGGGTTCGCGGGCGGCGAACTCGCGGATCCGTTGGTTGTCGAGCCGCGGGGCGATGTGGTCGTGGAAGAGCTTTGCGCTGAGCTCGGCGCGGCTGCCGACCTGGAGCTTGGCGTAGACCGCCTTGACGTGGTCTTTGGCGGTGTGGCGGGAGATCCATAGCGCACGCGCGATCTGGTCGTTGGTGGCGCCGCGTGTGAGCAGCTGCGCGACCTCGCGCTCGCGTGGCGTCAGTCCGTGCAGCGCGAGCTGCAGCGGCTCGAGTTCGGCGAGCGCGGCTGGCGCGAGCGTGACGGCGACTGTTGCGTGGTCGGCTCCGGCGGTGTCCAGGGTAGTGGCGTGGACCGTTAGCCAGCCTCCAGAGGTCATGCGCACGCTGGCGAAGGGACTGCTCGGTGGCTCTGCCTGGCTCGCCCGCGATGCTCGCCTCGCGACTGCGTGAACGACCGCGGGTAGCTCGAGACCGGTTCCCCGATCGCGGGGAAGCTGCTTGAGCCAGAACCGAGCCTGGTCGGTGAGCGAGCGAATCGATCCGTCGTTGTCCAAGACGATGACCCCGGGAGCGCGATCGGCGCTGGCCGCAGAGGCCGCCTCGCGCAGCAGCGCGTCGCGCAGCCCGTGCGCGATGTGATCGCCCACGCCCGCGATGAACGCGACCTCCTGGTCGCTGAAGTCGGGTTGGCCTTCGTCGCGCACGAGCGCGACGCTGCCCCAGCACGCGTCACCGGTGCGGAACACCGCTCGCAGCTCGGCGCCGTATCCCAGCGACCGGTGGATCCGACGGTATCGGGAGCTGCGTTCGGGTTCTCCGTGAATCTCGCGGTGCGACGTAGTCACGGGGACGCGGCGGCAGAGCAGCTCCCGGAACTTGGCGTGGTCGGGCTCGAGTAATTCGTTATCGACGAACCGCCAGCGCGCGGCGGCGAGCTTTCCGCTCTGCCCGTCCTCGATCCCGAAGCCGGTGAACAGCAGCGTGCGCGGATCGGTCGGCTTCCAGCACCCGGCGCTGTAGGGCACCGCGCGGCGCAACGCCATCGCGGCTCGCTCGAACAGCTCCATGGCCGGCAGACCCCTCACGGACGCCCGCACGATCGCTGCCTCGGCGGTGACACCCTTCGCGCCCAGTGGACCTCGCGCCATGGGCTTGAGGGTACGCCCCCAAGTTAGTCGCGCCCATCCCGCGGGAGAGGGATGCGCGCAAATCCTCCTCCAACGGGATGGTCGCCCGCGCCCTGCTCGCGGACACTGCGGCGCCTTGATCGTCTCGGAGGAGGTCCATATGCAATATCTCAACATGCCCGATGCGGCGCCCGCGCCCACGCTCATACTGGTGCACGGCTCCTGGCACGACGGGCGCTGTTGGGCGGCCGTGCAGTACCACCTCGCCGCCGCGGGCGTCCGGTCGATCGCGCCGACACTTCCCGGACACGGCGCACACGACCAGGACCGGCTCGCGGTCGGGCACCAAGACTACGTTTCATCCATCATCGAAGTGCTCGACGGCACCCCGGGGGCGGCCGTGCTTGTCGGCCACAGCTTCGCCGGCAGCGTGATCTCACGGGTGGCTGAGCTGCGCCCCGACGGACTGCTCAACCAAGCATTCGCCAACACGGCCGATGAGCACACCCTCGCGCGCATCCGCTCGCTCCTGGTTCCCGAACCCTACGCGCCCATCTTCGAGACCCTGTCGCTGCCGAGCTTCGAAACCCTCGAGATCCCAGCCGCGTACATCAACTGTCGCGACGACCGCACGCTTCCGCCCGGCACGTTGCACCCCGGTCAGTCGAGCCGACTTCGTGCACCCGAGTTGATCGAAATCGACGGCGATCACGAAAGCCTGCTCACCGCTCCAGAGCGCCTAGCAGACGCGCTGCTCTGGGCGATCGACCGTCTCGGCCTCGCCCGAAGCACGCGCTCAGCCGATCAGCGCGCGACCGTCTAGCCCACGAAACCATTAAGGGCCCGATCTCTTCGTCCCCATCAACCGCGCCCCGAGGCCCTCGGACGTTCTCATCGCGACCGGCAAATCGCTACCCGCGCGGGCGAAGGACCTTCTCCTGCCGCCTTGACGTTTGATATACCGGCGGGCACCCGACTTTGTGCCTGCTACATGACGCGGGCCCCGCAAGAGTGAGGCGACGTGAGAGGAGTCGACCGCAAGACTGCGGTTGTCAGCGGAGGGGCGACGATCATTGGCGAAGCGGTGGTGCACGCGTTTGCCCGGGCCGGCGCGAACGTTGTGATCGCGGACATCGACGTCGAAGGCGGGAGTCGGGTGGCCGACCAGTTCGACGATCGGGTTCGGTTCGTCGCCACCGACCTGCGTGACGATGCCTCGTGCGAGGGCTGCATCGCGTCGGCCGTCGAGGCCTACGGCGCGCTCAACCTTCTGGTCAACCTGGCGGCCGTGTACGTCGACGACGGCTTCGACTCCTCGCGCCAAGACTGGCTCGAGAGCTTCAACGTCAACGTCGTTGGCGGCGTAATGATGCTCAAGGCGGCCCGTCCGCACATGCAGCGGGCGGGAGGCGGTGCGGTCGTCAATTTCGGCTCGATCAGCGGGAAGGTTGCGCAGACCGGCCGCTGGCTGTACCCCGTCTCGAAGGCGGCGATCCTGCAGCTCACGCGCAACGAGGCGATGGACCTGGCGCCCGACGGGATCCGGGTCAACTCGGTCTCTCCTGGGTCGACGTGGTCGAGGGTTATGGCCGAGCTCTCCGGCAACGACAGGGCGCACACCGACGCCGTCGGCGGCGCCTTCCACCTATTCGGTCGTGTCGCGGATCCTGAGGAAATTGCGCGAGCCGTGCTCTTCCTCTGCTCGGAGGAGGCGACGTTCATCACCGGCGCGGACCTGGCGGTTGACGGTGGGTACAGCGCGATAGGCCCGGAGCGGGCCGAGCCGGCGATCCCGCTCCTCGCCAAGGAGGAGCGGCCGCAATGAGGATTGGTGTGATCGGCGCGGGATTTGCCGGCCTCAGCGCCGTGAAGGTGCTGCGCCAGTTCGGGCACGAGGTGACGGTCTTCGAGCGCGCTCCCGACGTCGGCGGCGTTTGGAGCCGGACCCGTCGCTATCCCGGAGTTGAGACCCAGAATAACCGGGACTCGTACTGCTTCTCGGACTTCCCGATGCCCAAGTCATATCCGGAGTGGCCGACTGGGCCGCAAGTGCAGGAGTACCTGGTCGCGTATGTGGAGCGGTTTGATCTCGGCAAGGACATCCGGCTCGACACCGACGTCGTCTCGGCGGAGCCCACGGCCAGCGGTTGGCAGCTGACGACCCAGAACACGGTTACCGGCGAAAGAGACATCCATACGGTCGAGTACCTCATCGTCGCGAACGGAATCTTCTGCTACCCGTTCATCCCAGAGTTCGCGGGCCGCGAAGAGTACGAGGGCGCCGGCGGGCGAATTCTTCACACCTCGCAAATCCACCAGGTCGAGGACGCGCGGGGCCGGAACGTGGTCGTTGTCGGTTACGGGAAATCCGCGTGCGATTTCGCGGTGGCGGTCAGCGACGCAGCGGCCACCACGTCAGTGATCGCGCGTGAGCTGATCTGGAAGATGCCAAAGCGCCCGGGCGGCCTGAACATGAAGTACCTCCTGCTCACCCGAATGGGCGAGGGCCTGTTTCGCTACATCCGTCCGCGCGGGTTCGAACGGTTCCTCCATGGACGTGGCAAACCGGTGAGGGACGGGATCCTGGCGGGACTCCAGGCGCTGGTAACGCGCCAGCTGCGGCTAAAGCAGCTTGGACTCGTTCCGCGGGACCCACTCGAGACGATCGCTCGCTCGACCGTGAGCCTTGCCACCGACGGTTTCTCCGAACGGGTCGAGCAGGGCATCATCGCTGTGCGTCGCGACACGGTGATCGAGCGGCTGTGCGCCGAAAACGGGCGACCTTCCGTGCGGCTGTCGGACGGTCAGGTGCTGTCCGCGGATCTCGTCGTTAGCGGTACGGGATGGCAGCAGCGCGTGCCATTCTTCAGCGAGGAGCTCGAGCGGAGGCTGACGGACGAGCGCGGCAACTTCGAGCTGTACCGCCAGATACAACCGCTGGATGTTCCACGGGTCTCGTTCTGCGGCTACAACTCCTCGTTCTTTAGCCCGCTGAGCGCCGAAGTCGCGGCGTGGTGGATCGCGTGCTTCCTGATGGGGGAGATCCAGCTGCCGCCCAGCGAGCAGGTGCGCGGGCAGCTTCAAGCGCGGCTGCGCTGGATGGAGCAGCGAACCGACGGCCACCACGCACGGGGAACGAACGTGATTCCGTTCTCCATGCACAACATCGACGAGATGCTCGAGGACGTCCGGATCAACGTCAGCGCCCCCACCCGTGCGGTGCAGTGGGTGCTGCCGACCAACCCCGCGGTCTACGCCAAGATCGAGGCCCAACTGTTGGAACGCCGCAAGCGCCTTGCCGGGCAACCGCGTGCTGAGCCGGACGCTCTTGGCGGCTGATCAGAGGTCCCGGCCTTCTCCGAGGGCATGCCACTGGGCCGAGGCGGAGGTGAGCTGTAGCCCCGAGCTGTCTCGCCCACTCGAACACACCTGCCACCCGCTGGCGCCACCGAGACTTCTCGTTCAATGCGCTGCATTGGGTTATGGGCTGGGGCGCTGGTTTTGGTGGCTTCTCGCTGCTCACGGCGATTTATGGCGACGGATCGCAGCACATAACCCGAGGCCTTCAGGAACACGAGGAACGTGTCGGATGGGCTGGAATCCGCCGGGCCTGGTCGACGTTCCGCGAGCAAGCCACCAGTGCTAGTTGAACGGACGCTCGGTCATCGATCGGCCGCTTGACCGTCGAAGCCGGCTTTGTCGAGCCTTTTGATCAGCGTCGGGCGCCGACGACGCTGCTCCCGCAGTTCGGCGATCGCATCGACAAACCGGTGTGTGGGCCCGGCGGCCGCGGCCGCCGGGCGCTCACCGAGCTCCGCGTGCCCGCAGCGCGTGCGGCTTGCCAGGGGGCGTCGGTCACGCCTCATCGTGGCAGTGCGTCGAGGAGCGCAATCAGGTTGCGCCTGCGCAGGGCCCGCAGCGCGGCGTCGCGCCGGACGCGGTCGACGACGCCACGCACGTCGTCGACAGTGAAGGCGACGTGCTGGAGCCCAGGACGGCCCGCGGGCGGTGCCAGCTCTCGAGCGCCGGCGGAAGGCGAGAGGAAGCGCACGAGTCGAACACGTCGCTGCCGTCGGGGGCGCGAGCCATCTCGACCTCGACCGTCACGTTCTCGAGACCGATGTCCGATCGATCCACCCGCCGGAGCGTAACCGCGCTCGACAGACTGCGGAGATGCTCGCGCTCGGCGCCGCCGAAGTCGAAGGACCGGCGCGTTCAGTTCCTGCACGTGAGGTGCTCGAGAGGCGACCCGATGAGCCACGACGCCGTGTTCTTCGGTTTCTGGCTCTCGGATGTGGCGTTCGAGCGCTCGAGTGCTTCTGGTCGCTGGTGGAGCTGCGCCCGAGCTGCAGGCGTCCGCAGCATATGGCGAGTGATCCCCGCCCGCGACGCGAGGTCGTAAAGGCAACCTTGACATGGACCCTTGTCAAGGTTATCTTGACAGACGTGGACGAACCCCGATCACCGCTTCAACTCGACCGCGAGGTCATGGCGATGATGCTCTCCGCAAACGTGCAGCTGGTCGCCGACGTACTCCGCGCTGACGAGCGCTCCTCAGGCCAGGTGATGCGCGCGATCGCCGCCACCCGGAGCCTGGACACGATCGTCGAGGAAACACTGCGGGCGCTCGTGGAGCAAGCACGCGCCGCGGGACACACGTGGGCGGAGATCGGCGATGTGCTTCACGTCAGTCGTCAGGCCGCGTTTCAGCGCTTCGGCGGCCGGCGTCCCACCCCCGATGACGGGTCGATCGCCGCACCGGTGGAGGGCGCCGTCGAGCGTGCTGTGCCGGTGCTAGAGGCGTTCCTGGATGGCCGCTTCCACGACGCGCGCTCGACGTTTGATGCGCGGATGCTCCAAGCCATCTCGCTCGAACTGCTAGCCGAGGTCCGCGAGAAGGTGCGCCGGGAGGCTGGCGAGGTTCAGGCGCTCGGCACGCCGGCCGTGTCGGTGCGCGACGGCTACACCGTCGTGGACATCCCGGTCGCGCTCGAGCACGCCGACGGGATCGGTCGCGTGGTATTGGACGCCGACCGTCAGGTGGCCGGCTTCTTGGTGCGCCCCGCGGAGGTCGTCCCGTGAACCGGCGCCCTCCGCAACTATCGCCTCACCGGCTGCTCGCCGGGCTGCTTTTGCCGCTCGCCGCTTACCTGGCGATTCGGAGCATGATCGGTTCGGCGACGGGGGCTCTTGCGATCACCGAGGCGATCCCCGCCACGTGGCTACTCGTGAGTGCGATCGCCCGCCACCGGGTCGACCCAATCGCCGTTGTGTCCACGCTCACCGTCGCGATCGCGCTCGCCGCCTACGCGCTGACGGGCGGCGATCCACTCGCGCTCAAGCTGCGCCGAGGCGCCGTCACCGGCACGGTGGGGATCGCCGCGCTGGCCTCCGTGGCGCTCGGCCGACCCCTCCTGCTGCTGGCCGCCCAGCACGCTGCGAAGCTGAACCCCGAGCATCGGCCCACTCTGGCAGAGCCTGACCGCCGACGCGCGGTGACGACGCTGACCGCGATCATCGGGCTCACATTCGCAATCGACGGCGCAAGCCAAATCGCACTCGCCCTGACCGTCCCGACCGCAGCGTTCGTCTCCGACTCGACCGCGGCCCGGATCGTCGTCCTCGGCACCGGTCTGGTCACCACAGTCTGGTATTTCCGCCACCAGAAGGAGCAGCGTGCGCACCGCCGACCACCGTTGGGCAAGCGCCGCGGGTAAGCCGGGATCACGTCGCTCTGTACGCCCAATAGCACCCGACGTTCGCTTGGCATTTCCCGTCAACCGACGTGACGCGAGCCGCGCCAAACAGTGTGGTCGGCCGCTTGGGTCTCAGCGGATCAGTAGCTCGCGTGTCAGTGATCGGCAGCTTCAATGTCACCAGCGGGAGTCGGTGAGCTCCCAGCTGTCGAGCGCTTCCTCGCCGGCCACGGCCGCGCCGGCAGCGGCCCGGGCGTTGACACCCTTCAAGTCGCCGGAGCCCGGGTCGACAGCAAGCACATAGGCGGCTCCCGCGAAGGCGCAAAGCAGGCCCGTCGGTGTCGCCACGGCGAATGGCAGCCCATGACCCGATCGGTCTCGCGGCTGGCGAATACGAGGGATCTCATGTCACCCCTGGGCCGACCCTGCGTTCGTGTTGAGCCAGGCATCTTAATTGGGCGCTGCTTAGCGCGACCGTCAGATGCCAGGCAGCGTTAGATGGAGTTCTGCCAGACGCTCTGGGTCAACGAGGGCATCGATCTGAGTGATCTTTCCATTGGTTATGGTGAACGCCATCACGGAGAACAGTCTCCCGACGGGTGCGACCGCTGCTCCCGCGACACCGTTGACGAGCACCGGCCGCACGAACGGATACAGCTTCGAGTACGTCGAAGTATGCGCCGCTACGGCCTCAGCGCCACGGAGAATGAGTGAGGCTTCCTCGCGGAGCCGACCGCCGTCGATGCGTAGCTCGACCTCGGGATCGAGAACGCCGAGCAGTGCCTCGAAGTCGCCGTCGCGCGAGGCGGCGAAAAAGGCATCGACGACCTCCCGCTGCCGAGCACGGTCTTTGTTCGGCTCAGGGGATCCCCGTACGCGCCGCCGTGCGCGGCTGGCGAGTTGCTGTGCGGCTGCTTCGGAGCGGTCGAGGATGGTTGCGATCTCCGTGAACGGCACGCCAAAGATGTCGTGCAGCACAAACGCGAGCCGCTCGGCTGGTGAGAGGGAGTCGAGCACGACGAGCAGGGCCAAGCCGACGGAGTCGGCGAGCAATGTCTCCTGCTCGGGGTCGACGGAATCGTCCAGAGAGACGACGGGATCAGGCACATGGAACGCCGAGACCTCCTCCGGTCGTGCTCGCCGCGCGCGGAGCATGTTCAGGCACACCCGCCCTACCACGGTCGTCAGCCAGGCCTGCATGTTCTCGACGCTCCCGGCATCCTGGTCGCGAATGCGAAGCCAGGCTTCCTGAAGCGCGTCGTCGGCTTCGGTCAGCGAACCGAGCATCCGGTAGGCCACCGCGCGCAGATGCCCCCGGTGCTGCTCGAAGCGCTCAGTCAACGACTCTCGCTCGTCCATCGTCAGCTCACCTCCCCTGCGCCTCGGGACGCTCCAGACGT
>Ga0213881_10001717_pt1 | contig 10051 bp, 4 predicted proteins | sample BarmaccoBMER_R08_FD_160104 | JGI IMG/M metagenome (GOLD analysis project Ga0213881, IMG submission 160104) | Barbacenia macrantha exposed rock microbial communities from rupestrian grasslands, the National Park of Serra do Cipo, Brazil - ER_R08 ... | reverse complement strand
CAGCTCAAGACAGCGGCATACACCAGCGTCTCGTTCTGGAAGTGGATGGCGTGAGGCTCCCCGTGAGCCTCGGCTTGCGCCGGAATGATGTAGCAGAGCATCTCGGTAGTCCGAGCGCCGCAGACTCCGGGTTCATCGCCAGATTTCAAGCACCACGGATAAGCCCTCGAATTCGTTTGTTCTTCGAAGACGTGGAGAAAAGACACGCTGTAGCTGAGTTCGTTGTCCCCGTATCGTCGCCACCGCGGCCCAGAACCCACGGCGGCATATCGGACTATCATCACTGGATTATCAATGTGGAGCCGAATCTGTTTCACCCCAGGGATCACATTCATGCTCATTTGGCCAGGCTTCCGTACCGTCCGTTGATTTCGATCATTGTTGTCCCCGCAGAGACACTAAACACGTATTTGTTCAATCGCTGTCTCATATCCGTGTTGGAACAGCACTACTCGCATCTGGAGGTTCACGCCTGCATTCCTTCGTGTGGACACATTCAGCCACAGGACCATCTGGACCAAAGGATACTAACGGATTTGCGGTTTACTATAACGGAGCGCACGTTGTTTGATCAGATAGGATCGTGTGTAGCCGACGTACTTAGAGTAGTGCAGGGTGACTATCTTATATGGATGCGCGATGACGATGAATTACATCCGCACGCACTGGTTGAACTTGTCGATCACCTAAACAGGCGTCCACAAGCGGCGTTTCTCTACTCCGATGAGGATCATATTGACGTTTATGGCAACAGAAGCAAACCGGTTGCGAAACCCGAGTTTGATAGGGAGATGCTAGTTTCATGCAACTACATCGGATACTTAGCATGCATTCGTCGGGACACATTGGCCGGATGCGGCGACCTGCGTACCCTCAGCGAACGGGCAGAGTATTGGGACCTGCTATTGCGTTCCACCGACCAGCACGACGAGAACTCCATCAGCCACGTTCCGAAGGTTCTGTACCACCGGCGGGTGTACGATACATCGACATCGATCGAATCCCGGAACGCCTCAGATCCTCAAGCAACCAATATAAGACTGATTACAAATTACCTTAAAAACACCAATCGACCCGGCACCGCCGGGCCGGGGATTGGTCGAAGCACCGTCCGCATACGCTTTCCGTATCCTTCGGACGTGAGGGCCGGCGTGTTTGTTCGAACACAGGACGGCCCTTTTCAGATCTCGCTGCTGAGCCAGCAGCCCGAAAGGGAATCAATTCAGTTCTATGAAATCACAGGATGTGCAGTGCGCCCCGTAACAAGCCAGTGCCTCTCCGGCTTGGAACTGCCGCTTTCGGCGCCCGATAGTCCGCCGGAGGACGTCCTGATTTTTATTAATGAGTCGCTTGAAAGTGTTAATCACTTCTTTCTCAATGAATTACTCGGTCAAGCGATGCGCCCCGAGTGTGGTCTGGTCACCGGACTGTCGCTCGATTTAACGCGTGCTATTTTACATGCCGGATTTGTTGCTAGACATGACGGCACAGTTTACGACCCTTTTGCCGGACAGCCTTTTGCCAACCATCTGAACGTCGTGCGCACCGTTGATTCTATTTCTGATTACTTCTTTGCGGTACGGCGCGAAATATTTCTGGCGGCTGGCGGGCTTGCGTCGATATCAGAATCACACATGAGTCGTCTGGTACGTAGGATCGCAATGGAGACAAAAACCCGTACCCTCCGCGTTATAGTCACTCCTTATGCGATCGCTACCTTCGAGTGTTCGCCCTCCGATTCAGACGTCGCGAGAGTGAACCCCGATCGGCTACAACCAGCAAGCAGCGCACATCAGATCTCCAGTTGAGATGCTAAAGACGCCACGCCACCGCGAATTCGTTGACCACGAGCACGCATTAGAGCAGCACGCGCCTTCTGAAACTCTATTGATTGATCGTATAACCGCGGGTCTCAGCCGGGTAATTCTTGTCGTAGGATGTTGTACCTTTCTTGCTACGGTCTGGATAGTCGTCCGCACCTACAGCCCGGTTCTATTTTGGGATCACTGGGACATTATTCGTGAGTTATTCCAGAATCATACCCGCATCACTGTTGGCGAATTGTGGGCGCAACACAATGAACACCGGATCCTTTTGGGACGGCTGCTATTCTATGCGGATTTGTTTTGGTTTGGCGGAACCAACAAGAGTCTCCTCGTGGAGATCATTGCTGCCCAGCTGTTCCTCCTTGCCGTATTTGTGTGGGCTATTGTCCGCTTTGGGGCCGTCAGTAAACCCACTCTGTGGACCGCAATTGGGCTGCTTACATATTGCTGTTTTTCGCCATTACAAATTAATAATTTTGTGTGGCCATTTCAAATCACATTTGTGATGTCCGGAATAGGCCCAATCACGTGCTTTGCAGCAGCGGTCGAATACTCCCGCACCCCAGCGAGTAACAACAGGCGCCGGACGAGATTAATCCTACTCTGCATCGCATCGGCCCTCTTTGCGGAAGGGACCTTGGCCAGCGGGTTACTCGTGTGGCCACTGCTTTGCGCCCTTGCACTTATTTTGCGGTTTTTGCGGCGCCATCAGGCGCTAGTCGCTGGAACGGCCATGGTCGGAATAGCTGCATATTTAATCAAATATCAGGCACCCCTGGGGGTGTCAGATCCTCTGGAAACAATTAAGGAACCTGGCCGTGTTCTGGGGTTCGTGCTTACCGAATTGGCATGGAGTTGGGATCAAAGCGTCCCAAACGCCTCCGCCTGGCCCACGTTATCTGAGGAGCTGGCATTTATCGCGATTGCGGCGAGTATCGCGGCCGTAATGTATTACGTACTCAATCCAAGACGAGAGCCGCTTTACGTATTTCTAGTTGTGTCGATATTGTATGCCATTGCTGCCGTTACACTTACCGCACTCGGCCGCCTACGATTTGGTCTGTCTCAAGCCACAGAGAGCCGTTATCAGTCTCTCGCATTACTGTTTTGGGCATTGATGGTGGTTCTATGTATCGTTTGGTTCGACAAACAGGGAAAAGCGTTGTTGGCTGTCCAAGTTGGCTGTCTGTTGTTGTTCATGGGAGGCGCCTCTCGGTTCGTGCACATGCTCCATTGGGCAGAAGGACAACAGGATGGCCTCGGCCGAGCGTGGCGAGCGTTAATTACTAGCTCAGGCGACCCAGCAGCGCGTGTGTTGTACTACGATTTCCCGATGTTGCGCGTCCTTGCCGCGCATCTGCACGAACATCATTGGGGCCCACAAGAGGGCAAATGGGCGTATAGCGTTCCCACTCTGATCGTAGAGCCCAGCCGCCCCTCAGCTTCGGTTTCCGGGTTCAGTATTGCTGCGGCGCAGGAATGCAGTGGTTTTATTGACGGAGCAGAACTGACACCAGATCTCCATCACGTAACGGTCCAAGGTTGGGCATGGGAAAACACAACCGCATCTCTCCCTTCTGTCGTTATACTAGCCTCCGAAAACGGCCAACCGGCCGGATCTGCACAACTCGGCCTCGCTCGGCCAGATGTGATTGGGGCTGTTCATCGGATTACATCGTCCAATACGGGATGGAGAGTCACAATTGTCATGCCCTCAAAGCGCGGTGTTTATCACGCATTCGCCATCGGGCAAGAGCATAAGTCGGCTTGTGAGTTATCTAATGAACTGAACATTGGCTCACTCCCTTGATCGCAACGCATTTCAATGGCCTGTACAGGATTGCGCATGAGGACTACCGAAAAGCCGCCGCTGTTTACCAATGACGACGACACTTAATCTTCTTGAACGGACAGGTCAGCTGATACATCATGGCGACGGGCGTTGCCGTCTGACTCCGAACCTCTGCGTCTGCGCAAGCGCAACAGGCTATTTCGATAAGCTAGACACCTCATCCAACCCGTGGGTGGCTACCGGCTGGGCCATCGACTTTGAGACACGCCAGTCTTGCGCTGATGTACTCGCCATACAGAATGGATGGGTACTTGATCATTCATCCTTCATTGCGTGCTCGCGGCCAGATGTCAACGCCGCTTTTCGACTACCCTTAACCTTAAGATCCGGAATAACAGTGTCCCTCGCCGCTGATCCAAACTGCGGGCGCGTGTCTCTCTTGGGAGTCTTCGACTCAGGGTCGGTCGCACTCCTCGCAGGACCGGGCGAGTGCGCACCTGCAAATCCGTGGACCCACAAAAGTGTCACCATCCCACTTGATGTGTGGCAACAGAAATTTCGTAAGACCCTGCATGCATTTCCTGACAGTTCACCATTTTGTAGTCTTTATTCACTCGATCCTGCTTACGACCCAAGAAGCTATTCAGGAGTTACAACGCAGTTCCTAGAACAGTCCGATGTCTATCATGCCAAGTTCACAGACCATCGGCGCTGGACATATCTGCTCTCGCAAGCGCTATTTAGGTTGCAACTCGATGAATCCCGTGATATTTCTGTTCTCGATGTTGGCTCTGGTTCAGGCAACTCAGTTTATCCTATGCTTACGCTGTTGCCGACGGCAAGTATCGTAGCGACTGACATCAGTCCACAACTGCTCGCTCTTTTACATAAACAGTTAAGTGTCACCGACCGTCAGCGGGTTTTAGCGGTGGCGATGGACGCCTCCCAACCGTTCCTTGCGCGGGAGTCCTTTGATCTTGTCGTTGGCGCGGCCATTCTCCATCACATAATGGATCCAAGTACGACGCTAGCGGCCTGTTGCGACGCTTTGAAGCCAACTGGTCACGCGATCTTTTTTGAGCCATTTGAAACGGGCTATGTTTTGCTTCGCTTCCTATATGAACAGCTTGTGAACAATTCAGATCGGTTCCGGCTTCCAGACACCGTCCGCCAAGTGCTTCAGGCGATCATTGTCGACATAACCGTCCGAACTGGCAGCGATAAAACCGCGGACCTCTATAAATCTTTAGATGACAAATGGCAATTTACTAGAGCCTATTTTGAGCGCCAGCGCTCTCAATGCGGGTTTTCATCCCTGATGATATATCCATTGGATTCCCCTGTTGGCCAGTTCAGCGCGCAACTCAGGACTCACTTGCGCCTGTGCTTGAACGCTGGCCCCGAAAGTGTATCCGACTTGGTTTGGGAATTCGTCCGGGAATTCGAAGGACATTTTTCGCCGGCTTCCGCTCCAGAACGGGCATTGGAGGCGTGTGTCATTTTTAGTAGATAGCGCGCACCCGGAACATGCAATCCACCAAGTCCTCATCTGAATCATCTGTTCTTGCTTCCGATCTCCAGAAGATCTACGCCGCACGGTTTGCCGGAAATGAGGAATATCGAATGCGGATTTGGCGGGTCTTGGTCGAGGACTTCTTTTCACAATGGGTCCAGCCGTCGCATAGCGTTCTGGATCTTGGAGCGGGGTATTGTGAGTTTATCAACAATGTTACGGCGGCGCGGCGCTTTGCGATGGATCTGAATCCGTCCGCTCGCAGTCTCGTTTCTCCGGGAACCGAGTTTATTGAGCAGGATTGCAGCTTGCGATGGCAGATACCTGACAAGTCTCTAGACATAGTCTTCACGAGTAATTTCTTCGAACACTTACCTACAAAACAGGCGCTACAGTCGACTCTGTCCGAAGCGTATAGATGCCTAAAGTCCGACGGCCTGTTAATTGCGGTCGGACCCAACATCAAATTCTTGACCGGCGAGTATTGGGACTTCTTTGATCATCATCTGCCGCTGACAGAACGATCTCTGTCAGAGGTGTTGCTCATGGCCGGCTACCACATCAACCTTGCTGTGCCCAAGTTTCTTCCGTACACCATGTCGCATGGACGTCAGCCGCCAATCTGGTCGGTACGGGTCTATCTAAAGTTACGGCCGCTGTGGAGACTCCTCGGTCGTCAATTTCTAATTGTGGCACAAAAGTAGGTGTCATACCTCACGCGCATCTGACATCTACCAGTATCGGTAAATGGATCCCGATGCAGTTATTCCCCATATTGTTGTGCCTGAACCGATCGTTATTTGGCTTAGCAATCCTGGTATCTGCACCCACTGTTGTGACTGCGCATCGAAATTATAAATGTTGCCGTTGGCGTCGATTGCCGAGGCGGCCCCATCGAAGGCCGCCGCTACACTGGCAAATTGCTGCGAGCCGGCTTGCCAAGAGTAAGCAGTAACGTTCCAATGAAACACATTGCCAGCAGCATCGAGAGCCCATACGTTGTTATTTGAGCCCGCAATTACTTGAGTAAAATGTCCCGGTAGTAAGTTCCATGTCTGGGCCTGAGAATTCAACCGGTAAACCGATCCACCGGAGTTTATACCCCAGACAGAACCGTCAGCGCCGACAGAAAGCTGCGTTAGCAACCCTGGAATGTTGTCCCACTTTTGGGTCACAGCGTTGAACCGATAGATATACCCGCCCCGATTTATACCCCATACCGATCCATCTCCTCCGACAGAGAGCTGTGTTAGCAACCCTGGAATGTAGTCCCAGTTCTGAGTAGCACTATTAAACCTATAAATATACCCGCCTGCATTGATTCCCCACACATTTCCGTCGGTTCCGACGGCAAGCTGCGAAAGCAGCCCAGGCATCTGCCGCCAATTCCCTGTGAGCGGATTGAAGTAGTAAATCTGATTTCCGCTTGCCAGACCCCAGACATTGCCGTCGGATGCCGCAACCACCTGATGTAGAAGGCCAGGAATTTGATGGAAAGTATGAGCTGTCTGCTCCCAGACATCGAAGATGTAGATCTGGCCAGCCGCATCAAGACCCCACATCGATCCGTCCTCGATTGCAGAAATGTGTTTCAGTGCACCTGTAACTTGCACCCATCCTTGTGTTTGCTCATCAAACTTAAAAATCCCGCCCGAAGCATCCAAAGCCCAAACGCTGTCTGCAGATCCAACGCTAACAGTCGCCATATTTCCCTGAATTGATTCCCAATTCTGAATTGAGCGACTAAAATGATATACGTGCCCAGCGGGATTAATACCCCACACGTCTCCGTCCGCGCCAACAGCAAGAGTCGACAACCAGCCTGGAACCTGCTCAAAACGTTGGAGGCCGACATTAAATCGATAAATCTGGCCGGCTAAATTAATGCCCCAGACGGCGCCGTCAAACCCGACAGCGATCTGACTGAGAAGACCCTGAATCCACGACCAAGATTGAGCGCTCCGGTCAAAGTGGTAAATGGAGCCGTTATTCAGTCCCCAGGTGTCTCCATCCGCGCCGAGTGCAATATCAGTGAGAACACCGGGTATATTGTCCCATTTTTGACTGGACGAATTGAATCGGTAAATGCTACCTGAGAACCCCAAGCCCCAAACAGAACCATCATTACCAGCTACAACCTTCGAAAGCCACCCCGGAATGTTCCGCCACGTTTGTGATTGCAAATCAAATGTGTAAATACTATTTCCACTAGTGATTCCCCAGATATTGGCAGACCCTGCTGAAACTGCGGCAAGATTACCAGGAACATACTGTCCCGCGCCTAACCCTGACAGACTTACTATTACGGCGCCCGTCATAGAACTGGTTGCTATGGTTAATGATGCCGTGCGTAATCCAGACGTTAAGGGGCGGAATGAAATTGTGATCTGACATGCCAGTCCGGGTAAAAGGGCGGAAGTGCAGCCAGACGCCACGCTAAAATCGGACGCATTTGCTCCATTCAGAGTAATACTGATGATTTCCAGCGTGGTAGTTCCGCTATTGGAGAGTGTAAGGGTATCCAAGCTTGTAGCGGTGGGCATGGTTGGTGGGAATGTTACTGCGGCGGTATCAATGGAGGCGGATCCTGAGGGTATTGCGACTCCGCTTAATCCCACCATCTGCGGCGAACTCGCCAACGCATCTGTAATTGCAATCGCTGCCGACTGGCTTCCCAGCGCAGTGGGGGCAAAGGATACCGACACGGTACAACTGCTCCGCGCCGCAACCGTCCCGCATGTATTGCCGGTGATCTGAAACGCAGTTGCGTTTGCGCCCGTCAGCCAGATGCTTGAAATGTTCAAGGTAGCTGATCCGGTATTCGTTATCGTCAATGTCTGCGCGGCGCTCGTACTTCCAACCGCTTGCGATGCAAAGGTCAATGCCGACGGGCTGATCTGTATCTGCGGAACCGGCCCCGACACACCTGACCCGCTGAGACTGATCGCCTGGCTCCCTGCGTTGGTACTGAATGCAAGGGTGCCGGTTGTTGCTCCCGCCGCGCCGGGCACTGACTCGATCGGGAGCACGCAACTACCGCCGGCAGCGACCACCGAAGTAGCAGTGCAAGCAAGCGAATTCGACGGGTCTTCGCGGAACCCGGCCGGAACATTCAATGCAGAAAAGTTGAGCGGCTTGTTCCCGATGTTGAAGACCGTTTGCGATTGAGGCGCACTGAAGAGACCGGCAGTCACCGGGTTGAACGTCATTGCCTGGGCGCCAAATGTCACCTCACGAATCAGGTTGTTCCCGGTATCCGTAATGAAGATGTGTCCTGCGCCGTCGAGCCCAAGATTATTTGGTGCGTTTAGCTCCGCGAGCAACGGCGATCCGCCATCGCCGGCAAGGCCAGCCGTGCCGTTTCCGGCTATCGTTATGATCGCGCCGGTTGCGGCCGAAACCTCACGAACCGCATTGCTGTGCAGACCCGAATCGGCAATGTACACGTTGCCTGCCGCATCGACCTTTACGCCAACAGGGCTCTCAAGCGAAGCCTGGGTCGCCAGTCCGCCGTCACCGGAATATCCGGCATTACCGTTTCCGGCGAAGGGAACCGTTACACCCGGCGCTGACAGCACAACTGAGCGGATAGCATGGTGGCCGGTATCGGCGATATACAGAACATTGCCGCCGGGATCGAGTGCGATGCCGCGTGGACTCGCTAAGCTGCCGTCGGCACCCGCAACGGTCGAGATGTTGCCGCTCGTATCTACTTTGCGAATCAGACCATTGCCGGTATCAGCGATATAGAGGTTCCCGAGGCCGTCTACCGCCACATCGCTCGGTGCGGAGAGGGACCCGCTTGTCGCCGGCCCACCGTCGCCGACGCTGCCGCTTGATGGATGGCCGCCACCCGCAACAACCGCCCCCCTCGCGGTAAACGCGTTGATCTCGACAACAACGTTGTTCTGCGCATCCGCGACATAGATATTTCCAGCACCATCGAGGGCCAGGCCGGTAGGCGCGGCCAAGGTGACGCCAGTCATGGAAACCGTGCTGATGAAACCGCCGCTGACGAGTCGTATGGCCTCATGCACCGTATCCGACACGAACAGGTTCCCGGCCGGATCCACCGCGATGCCTTCCGGATCCCAGAGCCCGTTATTCGTCCCGGGAACGGTGGCGATGGTGCCCGGATAGATCGCAATCTCAGGGCCCAGGCCGAGGCCGGACAGCAATGCGGTCGCGACAACCGTACCAGTAGTGTTCTTAACGATCAGTGCAGCTTTGCGAAAACCGGGTAATTGGGGCGAAAACGTTACGTGAACAGAACAGGAGGTTGGCTGCTGGCAAACGGAGGATCCGATTGCGAAATCGCCGGAGTAGTTGATTGAAAACGTTGGGTCTGCGGATAAGCCGGGAATCGAAATAGCGATATCCATTGCCCCGGACCCTCCGACCTGGACCGGCGAGCCGAAGTTTTGAGGTGGCAGGACCGTCAGAGCACCCGCTGACGACGCAACCAGCGTCAAACAGGCAAGTAATCGTAACCGCGAGCAGCCGCTTGCGACTTTGAATCTGTTCTTGAGTGCGCACACGAACACAACTCATATCGGCCAAACGACTCCGTATTCCACATGTAAGGAGAACAGGCTAAGATCCGGGCGTGCACCCTACTACTACTACGCACCTACAGCCCGGCGTATACTGATCAGCCCACGGCTTTCGAGGGTCCTCAATACACGCTCGGCACTCTCCTCGGGCGTCTGTAGAGCGGAATGAATGACGATTTCAGGAGCGACAGGTGGCTCATAAGGATCCGAAATTCCTGTGAAGTTCGCGATTTCTCCCGCCAACGCCTTCTTGTATAAACCTTTGACATCACGCTCAATGAGCGTACACAGCGGACATTCCACATACACTTCGATGAAATTCTCGACACGGGATCGAACGTATTCGCGAGATTCGCGATAGGGAGAA
>Ga0213881_10001716_pt1 | contig 10053 bp, 7 predicted proteins | sample BarmaccoBMER_R08_FD_160104 | JGI IMG/M metagenome (GOLD analysis project Ga0213881, IMG submission 160104) | Barbacenia macrantha exposed rock microbial communities from rupestrian grasslands, the National Park of Serra do Cipo, Brazil - ER_R08 ... | reverse complement strand
CTGGCCGGCACGTTCGGGGTGCTGGCCATCGTGGGTTCGCGCAGCGCGGGGGCGCAGAACGTCAGGACGATCGTCGACGTCGGCGTCGGGCTGGCGCTGGGCGTGCTGATGGACACGTTCGGGGTCCGGACCCTGCTGGTGCCCTCGGCGGCGGTGCTGATCGGCCGGTGGAACTGGTGGCCGTCCGCGCTGTACCGGGCGCGGCCCGCCGAGGCCCCGGATGGCGTCCCGGATCCCGACCCGGCGGTTCCTTTTACAAAGCACGAGTTATTACTTAAGCTGGCGATCGGGAGCCACGGCTGGCAGCCCGAGCCGGACTCGATCTTCGCCGCGCTCGAGATGCACATGCTCAACTGCGACCCGCCGGACCACGAGCGGCTGCGCAAGCTGGTGAACAAGGCCTTCACCGCACGCCGGGTCGAGGTGGACATGCTCGCGTCGTTCGCGTTCCCGCTGCCGATCACGGTGATCTGCGAGCTGCTCGGCATACCCGTCACGGACCGGGACGATTTCCGTACGTGGTCCGCCTCGGTCGTGTCGGATACGGTCGCGCCCGAGGTCTTCCGGGCGCACGCCACCGCGATGCTCCGCCATTTCAGGACGCTGCTGGCGGCCAAGCGGCACGAGCCCGCCGACGACTTGCTGTCCGACCTGATCGCGGCCCGCGACCAAGCCGACAGGCTCAGCGAGAACGAGTTGCTGTCCATGGCGTTCCTGCTGCTGGTGGCCGGGCACGAGACCACGGTCAACCTGATCGGCAGCGGTGTGTTCGCGCTGCTGCTGAACCCGGCCGAACTGGCCCGGCTGCGCGCCGACCCGGCGCTGATCCCCGGCGCGGTGGAGGAACTGCTGCGGTACTCAAGCCCGGTCAACAACGCGACGTTCCGGTGCGCCGCCGAACCGCTCGAGATCGGCGGCGTGCGCATCGGCCGGGGCGATCCGGTGCTCGTCGCTGGAGGCGGAGATCGCCTTCTCCGCCCTGCTGGCCAGGTTCGGCTCGATGCGGCTGGCGGTGCCGGCCGGATCGCTGCGGTGGCGGTCCAGCACGCTCATCCACGGCCTGGAGGCCCTGCCCGTCCGGCTGCGTTAACCCTGGCACCGCAAGCAAGGCGAGCCGGCCTCCCCCGCGTCCCGCCCACCACAGAAACCTCATCGCTAACTATTTCGAGAAATTGATTATGTACTGCGTTTCTTAGCCTGGGAATGTCGTCGGCCACGGCTACTATGGACTTGAGAACCAGCTCCTTACGACGGAAGGACAGCCGACAGGACAGGACCAGCGGATCTATCGCGACACGAGTCCGCGAACGCCCCGGAGGGAGGTCAGGATGAATCCGGTTCTGACGTTTCCCAGTGCGGCTGACGCGATGGCAGCGGTCCGTGCGGGGCTGGAGTTCCTGGCCGCCGCGGACGCCACCGCGATGGCGGCGGAGGAGCAGGCCCGCTGCCTGCGCGGGCTAGAGCAGGCCGCCTCGGTCGCCACCGCGGCACGGACCTCGGTCCTGGGCGCATTCGGCTCGGGCCAGGGGTACGGCGCCGATGCCGCCTACAGCGCGCGGGCGTGGCTGATGCACCAGACCGGCATCACCAAGGGCGCCGCGGTGGCTTATACGGCGTGGGTGCGCCGCGCCAAGGCCCACCCGCTGGTCGCGCAGGCCCTAGCCACCGGGGAGATGTCGGAGTCCTACGCCCGCACGCTGTGCGGCTGGACCGACAGGCTGCCGGAGCAGTGCCGGGCGGCGGCCGACGAGGTCCTGGTCACCGCCGCGGCTGCGGGGATGGGGCTGGCCGATCTGGCCGGGTTGTACGCCGAGATCCATCAGCGGTCCGGACCCGATGAGCGTGATGAGGACCCGGCCCGGGCGTTCGAGGACCGGGGCGTCCGGCTGCAGACGACGTTCCAGGGGGCTGGGGTGCTGGCCGGGGACCTGACGCCGGAGTGCGCGGCGGTGGTGGGCGCGGTGCTAGACGCGCTGGCGGCGCCCGCGGGCGCCGAGGACACCCGCAGCCACGCCCAGCGGTGCCACGACGCGCTGCATGAAGCAATGCGGCGGCTGGTCGCGGCGAATCTGGTGCCGGAGCGGGCCGGGCAGCCGGTCAAGGTGCTGGCCCACATCAGCCTGGCGGACCTGATGCGGCTGGAGGGCAGCTCGGCGCTGCAAGAGGAGTGGACGGCGCAGGTCCGCGCCGCCTGGGCCACGCACCGGGCGGCCACCTCGGTCACCGGCAGCGACGGCGGCGCTTGGCTGGAGGGAGACGCCGCCCAGGCGGTCGCCTGCGACGCGTCGGTGACCCCGGTCGTGACCGGCGAGGTGAACCCGACCGCCCTAGAGGGGCTGGTCCGCCTGTGCGTCCAGCTGGACTGGCTCGGCCGCCACGGCCACGACCACAGTGGCGACGCCACCGACGCGCTCGCTCCGGACACCAGCCGCAGCTCCGGCAACGATCCGGACGCAGCCCGGGCCCGGGAGGCCCTGGAGCAAGCCATCATCGACAAGGCCGTCGAGCTGGTCTCCGGGCCCGGCGGGCTGGCGAGCTTCCTGCGCCGCCGGCTACTCGGCGCCCGGCTGGCCGGGCCGAGCCTGCCCCTGGACGTCGGATGGTCCAAGGACATCCCGGCGGCGATCCGCCGCGCGGTAATCCTGCGGGACCAGCACTGCCGGTTCCCCGGGGGCTGTGACCAGCCCGCCAGCGCCTGCGAGGTCCATCACATCAAGCACCGCAAGGACGGCGGCCCCACCAGCGTCACCGACTGCGCCCTGTTCTGTTTTTTCCATCACCAGGTGGTCATCCACCAGTGGGGCTGGACCGTGGTCCTGAACCCCGACGGCACCACCACGGCCTGGAACAAGGACAAAACCAAGATCATCCACAGCCACGGGCCACCCGCCCGCCCCGGGTAAGATCCCTGGTCCGACGGCAACGCCACTCAAGGTCAGGCGACACCGCAAAGTCCTGATACACAGCACCGGATAGAAACCCAGCCCGGGAACCGAGACTACGGTGTCTATCCGCTGCTGAACTCTGGCGTGGCCGTGCCTGCTCGAGGGCCGGGTGGTATACCGGTCCGGTGGGAGCCTTGACCGAGATCGCCCCGGGAGTGCTCGTCGCGACGAGTTCCTATGCCGTGACCACGACCACCGTGGTGGCCGGCTCGGCCGGGGCGTGCCTGGTCATCGACCCGGGCGTGACCGTGGCCGAACTGACCGGGCTCGCGGGCGAACTGGCCGCGAGGGGGCTGCGGCCCGCGGTCGGCTGGTCCACCCATCCGCACTGGGACCACGTGCTGTGGAGCCGAGAGCTCGGGGGCGCGTCCAGGTACGCCGCGCCGGCCGCCGTGGCCACCGCCGAGACCGGACGGGACGGCATCCTCGACGACGTCCAGCAGACAGCACCCGGGCACGACCTGGAGCTGGTGGGGCGGATGCGGCCGCTGGACGCCCCGGCCATCCCCTGGGACGGGCCGGAGGCCCGGCTGATCGTCCACGACGGGCACGCGCCCGGGCACGGCGCGGTGTTCCTGCCCGGCTGCGGCGTGCTCATTACCGGCGACATGTGCTCCGACATCGAGATACCGCTGCTCGACACCGATGCGGCGGATCCGCTCGGCGACTACCGCACCGGGATGGAGCGGCTGGCGTCGGTGCCCGGTGTCCGCCAGGTGATCCCGGGACACGGGCACGTCGGGGTCCCCGCCGAGCTGCGCAGGCGGCTCGCCCTGGACGCGGCCTACCTGGACGCCGTGGCCGCTGGAAAGCCGGCCGACGACCCGCGCCTGACGCCGGACTCCCCCGCATGGATGCGCACCGCGCACGAAGACCAGGTCCGCTACTTCCAGCGTTAGCCCGCTGGCGCGAACTGGCCGGCACGAGGGCGGGGACGAAGGCCGTTCGGGGGAATTTATGCCGAACGGGCGGGGGTGCTGGGATCGGCGACGGGGAGGAGCAGGACCGACGGGTGTGCCGCGGCGAGGCCGATGTCATACTGGGTGGCCCGCAGGTCGGCGGCGGCCGCGTCGACCTGTCCGTTGCCCGGGTTGCGCGCGAAGCGCGGATGCGCCCCCCCGGCCACCTGGAGCCGGATGCGATGCCCGGGACCGAACCGGTGCGCCGCGCCGAGCAGGCTCACCCGCACCGGGCCTGATAGCGGGTCGTCCGCGGTGAGCCGGACGATGCCGTCGCACAGGTTCCGCGACCGGCCGCGCGGGTCCACGTCGCACAGCCGCACGAACAGGTCGGCGTGCGGGTTGTCGCGCGTCAGGGACAGCTCAGCGGCGACCTCGCCGATGACCTCGACCGCCTCGGCCAGCGGGTCGCTGCTGAACACCAGCACGTCCATCCGCCGCTCGACGGCCCGGTTGTCGCGGCTGCCCGCGTTCACGGCCATGATGGCGCCGCCCGGTGACGGCGTGGGATCGGCCGGGTCGTAGCGGAAGCTCGAGGCCGGGACGTCCGGGGACGGCTCGGCGGTGCTGAGCGCGCCGCCGGCGCCCAGGTACCAACGCTGCGCGGTAGTGCCGGGTGGCGGCCAGTCACCGATCTCGCGCCACTGCCCCGCGCCCTGGCCGCCGACCCAGATGCGCACCGAGTGGTCCGGCCGGGCGTCGGGGCGGCGGCCCGTCCGGCTCTTCGGGGCCGGCCCGGCGTAGCGGTCGAGCCAGGCCAGGCTCTCGGTGATCGCGGCGCCGCCCTGGGAGGTGATGTCCAGGTGCGCCCAGGGCCCCACCATCAACCGGACCGTCACGCCGCGGGCAGCGAGCGCCCGGTACTGCTCGAGAGTCTGCTCGATGAACAGGTCGTGCCAGCCGCCCACCACCAGCACCGGGACCGTGACCCGGTCCAGGGCGGCGCCGCACTGCAGCGGCGCCCAGAACGGGTCGGTGGGCTGCGGGTGCTCCATCCACCTCTCGGCCCAGGTCGGCTCGCGGCCCAGCACGTCGCGGTAGCCGTCCATGAACGGGAGCCGGCCGAGCACCGAGCGCAGCCGCCGTTCGGCCGTGACCATGCGCGTCATCCCGGCCAGCATCCCGGTGGTCTCCTGGTGCGCGACCAGGTCGCTCCACATGACGTAGTTGTACAGGTCGAAGACGCCGTTGCGGTACGCGGTCCGGCTGAAATCGTGCGGGCCCACGTGCACGATGGCCGCGACGAGTTCCGGGGGCGGGTCCGTGGCCAGCGCCCACTGCACGAACCCGAGGTAGCTGGCGCCGTAGGTGGCCAGCCGCCCCTCGAACCAGCCCTGCCCGCGCAGCCAGGCCACGGTGTCGTGCCCGTCGGTGATCTCGTGCCGCATCGGCTCGAACTCCCCGCCGGACCCGAACGTGCCGCGGACGCTCTGCAACAGCACGTGGTAGCCGCGTTCGGCCAGGATCTGCGCGCACTGCAGGGCGAACGGGCCGGTGCGCCCGTACGGGCAGCGGACCAGCACGGTGGCCGCCGAGGCCACGCTGACCGGCAGGTAATGGTCGGCGAGCAGCACCGTGCCGTCGGACATCGACACCTGCAGGTCACGCTCGACCGCGACCCGGTTCCGCTGCGGCGGCAGCGACCAGGCCCGGGTCATGATCTTGCCGAGCGCGGCGGCGCCCGGGCTCAGCGGGCGGGCCGAGACGTCCTTCAGGTCGCGTCGCTGGCGCATCACGCCGTCCTTTCCGCCTCGGTGACGCAGGCCGGGACCGGCTGGTGTCGCGCAGCGCTCAAATTCCCGACATCTCTTGGTAGCGCTCGCGTCCCGGCGGCGCAACCCTGCCCACAGCAGAGAGCCGGCCTAGCTGGGCGCCGCCTGCAGGTCCGGCGTCCCGGCGTCGTCCTGCGGCGCCGGGGTGGCGGGGGTGGCCGCCGGGCGCGGCGTGAAGAGCATCCACGCGCACGAGACGATCAGTGCGACGAGGAACCCGCAGTAGATCCAGAACGCCGGCGTGACCCCGGAGCTGATCTTGAGCCCGAGCTGGGTGGCCTGCGTGGGCGAGATCCCGAACTGGGCGGGCGAGGCGCCCTGGCCGACCATCACCAGGGCCGAGACGGCCTGAGCCGCCATCGGGATGGCCGCCCCGGCCAGCAGCACCGCACCGTGGCGGACCGGGCGCCAGAACGCGGCCACGACGACCACCGCGGCGACCGCGAGCATCACGGCCACATCGCCGGCGATCGCCAGGCCCGGGTTGGAGAAGGCGTTGCCCAGCGTCAGCGTCTGCGACTGCCCGGCCGCCGTCCGCAGCGTGAAGCTGTCCCACGCCGGGGCGAACGCGGCGGCCACGCCGAGGCCCGCCAGGACCAGCATCACGGCAGGGCCGAGCTCGGCGCCGCGCGGCCGGGCCAGCGTAACCGGCTCTGCCCCCGGGGCCGGCCGGAGCAGGAACGCCATTACCGAACCTGCCGCGCACGCCAGCCAGCCGATGAGGGCGAGCACGAGGCCTGCGCCGCCGGCGTTCGGCCCGCCCGTGACGGCCGTGCCCGCGTCCGCCAGGAACAGGCCGAACGTGACCACGCTCAGCCCCAGGGCGAGCAGCGCGCCGATCCGCAGCCGGGTGCCGCCCAGGAGGATCAGCACCGCGCTCGCGGTCCAGGCGGCGAGGTAGACGACGTGCGGGATGAGTTCGCCGGCCGCCCCGGCGAGGCTGGAGCCGCCCAGGTACGCCGGGAAGAGCCCAGCCACCCCGAGGATGACGCCCACGCCGAGCAGCGCGGCCGCGGTGAAGACGCCCCCGCGGGCCGCGGTCACCGCCACGGTCGGGCCGGCCGTCTCACCGGGCGGGTTCGTACCAGGACCGACCGGCGGAGTACGCCGGCCCGCCGGCACGATCGCGCCCGGCGCCTCGATGCTGGCGAACCGGGTCCAGGCGGCGGACCAGCCCTCGGGAGTCTCGGCCCACCGCTCGAGCGGCTGCGACCGCGGCGCTCCGGCCGTCCAGACGCCGTAGTAGCCGCGCCCCTGCCCGATCTCGTACTTCGCTCCGCGGTACGCGATGGTCACCCTGTCCAGCACGATCCAGCCCTTTCCTGGTGCTGCCTAGCCTTTCACCAGAAACCTAGGAAGCCGGCCTGTAGACCGGCTGAACACTCTCTCAAGCGTTCCTGAATCTTGGATCCGCGGGCCGGTGCGATGTCGAGAACACCGGTCACGCATGGGAGTAAGCCGGCCGTCAGCATATGTTGACGATCGTAGGTCCGTCAGCTTATGCTGACGGACATGGAACCCGTAGTCGAAATCGCCGAGGGCGCCACCAGCCACGACCCGGATGTCGGGCTCCGGGCGGTGGCGGCCCTGCGGGCCCTCACCGAACGGCTGGAGATCCTCCAGGTGCAGACCGCACGCGACCTCGGCTGGTCGTGGCAGGACATCGCGCAGCGGCTCGGCGTGACCAAGCAGACCGTGCACCGCAAGTACGGCCGGCGGATCGGGGGGCGATGATGTTCGAGCGCTTCACCGATGAGGCCCGCCTCGTCGTCGCCAACGCCAGCGAGTACGCCCGCCGTCTCGGGCACCGTTACATCGGCGGGGAGCACCTCCTGCTCGCGGCCGCTTCGACGGGCCAGCCGGCCAGCGAGGTCATGCGCGCGCACGGCGTGACCCCGGAACTGGTCGAGGAGGAGATCGTCCGCCGGGTTGGGCTCGGCGCGGGGGCCGGCCTGTTCGCCGGCCTGGACCGGGACGCGCTGGCCACGATCGGGATCGATCTCGACGCGGTGCGGGCCAGGCTCGAGGCGTCGTTCGGGCCGCAGGCGCTGGCCAGCGCCGCCCAGGCGGCCCACCGCGACCCGCGCAGGCGCCCGGGCCCGCGGCCGCCCCGGCTGGTGCGCAGGTGGCGCCGCAGGTGCCGGGCCCGGCGTGCCATTGCCGTGCCCGCGGCGGGCGGTATCACGCCGCCCGAGGTCACCGGGCGCTACCGCGCTCCGGGCCCGCCGCCGAGCGGGCACATCCCGTTCACCCCGGCCGCGAAGAAGATCCTCGAGCTCACCGTCCGCGAGGCAACCGCCATGCAGGATTCCCACATCGGCGTCGAGCACATCGTGCTCGTCCTCACCGTCGTCGGCAGCGGGCTGGTGCCGCCCATCCTTTCCGCGGCGGGCGCGCCGCCGCAGGCGCTGCGCGCCGCGATCCTCGACCGGTACCGGCAGGCGAGCTGACTTCGGCGCGCTCACCGGCCGCGGTACAGGCTGGTGAGCAACCCGACGGCGGCCGTACTGGCGTACGGCCGCCGCGGAGTCCCATCCGCAACCGTTCGGCTTCACATCGACCCGTTCGGGCTGCGTTGCGGCCACTTCGGCATCTTCTTGGCATCCTCCGTCGCCCCCAGGCGGGGATTCCAGCCGCGATCTGCGGTCGCGCCGTAGGTTCACGGTTCACCGGTCCGGCAACCCGCGATTCACCCGCACGGTCAGGATCACGGCCGCGGCGATGACGGCCGCGCCGACGATCCCGGTCGCGCTCAGCCGCTCCCCGAGCACCAGGGCCGCGAGGACGGCGCCGGTCAGGGGCTCGAGCAGGGTCAGCAGCGCGGCCGTGCTCGCGGCCGCCACCCGCAGGCCGCGGAAGTACAGCGTGTAGGCCACGGCTGTCGGCCCGGTGCCCAGCGCGATCAGCAGGCCGATGGCCGCGGGGCCGGGCCGGAAACCGAGGCCCCCGGCCGCCTGGGCCAGCGGCATCAAGGCCAGCCCTCCGATGGTGAAGCCGAACCCGGTCACGGCGAGGTCGTCGAGCCCGGGCACCGGCCGGGAGCCGGTCAGGGTGACGGCGGCGAAGCCCGCCGCCGAGAGCACGGCCATGCCGGCGCTGGCCATGACCGCGGTCTCGCGGAACCCGGACGGCAGGCCCACGAGCAGGCCCAGGCCGGTCACCGCCAGGACGGTGGTGGTGACCGCGAACCGGCCGGTCCGCCGCCCGGTCACCCGGTCCACACCGAGCACGATGACCGGGGCGGCGCCGATCGTGACCAGGGTGGCCAGCGGCACCGACGTCAGCGACACGGCCGTGAAGTAGCAGCTCTGGTAGAGCGCGGCCAGCAGGCCGATCACGCAGATCCGGGTCCAGGCCGCCCGGCCGGACGGCCAGCGCCTGCCGGTTACCGTGAGGAAGACGACGATCAGCACGCCGCCGACGGTGAGCCGGTAGTCGGCGACAGATATCGCGGACAGGCCGGAGGTCCGGCCGAGCAGGCTGCCGGTCAGGCCACCGGTACCCCACAACAGGCCGGATGCCACCAGGTAAAACAGGCCAGTACCGGGGCGGCGGCGGGCGGCCGCGGGCCCCGTGGTGAACGCATGCATCGGGAATCGCTCCTGCGACGAGAAGGGAATGGTCGCGGAAGCGGGGCGCACCGAACTCACCCATGCGGCGAGCGCACGGCGCCGCTCAACACGGCGGCGCTCGCCGGGAAACGGGAAGCGCGCGTCAGCTCGGCGGCTTCATCTGCCGAGCCCGGCGCGCGGGCTATCGCCCCGCTAGGAGCGGGGCGGCGGGGTAATCGGGAAACACCGGTGCACGCTGAGCATGCTACCGCATGCGGTCACTCCCCGGCGGAGGCCGAGTCCGGCGCGGGGGGCGGCTCGGCGGGTAGCTGGCGTACTCCCAGACGCCGGGCCAGCAGGTCGAGCGGCCCGCCGCCCTCCAGCCCGAGCAGTTCCCAGGACCGCGCGATGCCGATGGCGAACAAGGCGTACACGAACGTCGCGGTGGCGTCGGCCTGGCTGCTCGGCGTCCTGAGCGCGAGCCCGGTGATCACCTGCGCGGCGTAGACGGCGATGATGAAGCCGAGCAGGTAGGGCCACCGCTGGCTGAGGTCCTCGCCGGCCCGGGCCCGCCAGAGCCGGATCGCGAGCCCGCAGCTGCTGGTCAGGCCCACCGTGCCGAGAATCACCGCGCCGTAGTCCAGGCCGCCGCCCGGCCACGCACCGGCGGCCCCGCCACCACCCTCACGTCTCCCCCGCATCACGCTTTGTCGGACCGCTTGCGCATGATTGTGACAACCTGCACGCTCTAATGTGTAGGTTGTCACAACCACGACAATCCAGCGCCAGGACGGAAACGTCACACTGGACACCAGGGGCCACACAG
>Ga0213881_10001715_pt1 | contig 10053 bp, 7 predicted proteins | sample BarmaccoBMER_R08_FD_160104 | JGI IMG/M metagenome (GOLD analysis project Ga0213881, IMG submission 160104) | Barbacenia macrantha exposed rock microbial communities from rupestrian grasslands, the National Park of Serra do Cipo, Brazil - ER_R08 ... | reverse complement strand
AGTCCCCGACCGGCGAAGCCGGCCATCGTTCCCGCTCCGCCAAAGAGTTGAGCCACCAAGACCCGTTCGCGTAACTGGTCGAGTCGCTCGCGGTGCCGGAGCAGCTCGTCGATCCAGCTGGCCAGCTTCAAGCCAAACGTCATCGGGAGGGCAGGTTGGGCGTGGGTCCGGCCGAGCGCAGCGGTGTCGGCGTGCTGTTCCGCCAGATCAGCGAGCCGGCCGATGAGGGAGTCGAGCAGGGGGTTGAGAGTGTCCAGCACGTCTCTGGTCTCCAGTACCTGGCCCGTATCTTGGATATCTTGCGTCGTCGCGCCGTAGTGGATAAATTGCCCGGCTTCCGCGTCGCAGGCCGTTTGAAACGCCCGCAGCAACCCGACCAGCGAGTGGCCGGTGCGCTCGATCTCCGCCTCTACCATTTCCAGATTGAGCCGCTCCATCCGGGCGGATGCGGCGATCCGCTCGGCGATGTCCTGCGGGATGATCCCGACATCGCTCTCGGCGAGAGCGAGCGCTGCTTCGATGTCGAGCCAACGCTGATTGCGACACAGATCGCAAAAAATCCGTCGGCTCTCCGGCGTGGCGTAACGGTTACCAAAAAACCGTGAGTCGGTGATGTGGCCACGCTCATGTCGGCAGTCAGCAGTCGATATGTGCGTCGAGTTGCTGGTCATCGTGGTCTCTCCAGTGCGTAGCTGTGCAGGTCAGGCCGAGTACGTAGTCAGGTAGCGGCAATTGCCGTACGGCTTGGCGTCCGGGTCGACCACAGTTGCCTCGGCTAGCTGCAGCGCGGCCTGTCGGGGAGTAGTCCGGCCGCATCGGGCCTGCTCAGCGATGTCGTCGACCAGTGTGTGCATCAACCGGGCGAGGTTGTTCAGTACCTGCTGCGCGCTGGGTGGCGTCGCCGGCCCGAACAGCGCCTCCATGGCAGCGGAACCGCCGAGCCCACCGATAAGATCAGGCACCACGAACACGTTCCGAGCATGCAGCGCAGCCTCGGCGGCCTCGCTTAGGCCACAGTTCGCGCCCACCGTGACGGCACCAAATTGGACGGTGCTCGCCTCCTCGCAGCGCATCACGTCCGCACCGCCGGCCAGCACGAGCACGTCCGCGGCCACGTCGAACAGCGACGCTGTCGTGGCCTTGTTGTTCATCCGCAGCACCGATGTCCGCAGCGGATAGTGCAGCATGCGGCTGACGTCAAGGCCGGAGGCCTTGGCGATAATGCCATGCTCATCCGCCACCGCCACCACCCGCGCGCCCTCCTCGGCCAGGGCATAGGCGGCACCCCTGCCAAGGTTGCCGAAGCCTTGAAGCGCCACCGATACTCGACCCGTCGAACCCGTGATGCGGGCGGCCGCGAGTGCGGCGTGCGCGAGCGCGTGCCCGGCGCGCAGCTGGCTCAGGGTCAACAGGCCAACCCGGTCCTCCAAGATGGCCATTCGGAGGAAGAACTCTGCGTCGCCCAGGCCCTGCGCGGTCCGGATCGCGTACTTGATAGACGGCACGCCGGCGCGGTTGGCGTGCTCGTGCAACTCGCGCCATTCGGTGCCCATATCCGGGCCCATGCTGTACCGGGTGCGCAGTTCATTGACCAGGAACGCCAGGAACCCAGCGAGTGCTGTCGTCTTTCGGTCGGAGCGAGGGTCAAGATCGATGCCGCTCTTGGCACCGTTAACGTTCAGGCCGAGCACTCGCTGCTTCAGGCTCATCCGCTGCGCCAACGTGGCCAGTTGCTCACCGTGGAGGCCGGCCTGAACCCGGCAGCCACCGGCGGCCAGCGGCGACGAATGACCGTGATAGGCGAGCCAGCCGTGTGTCTCGGTGATCGGATCCACGTATTCGATGATCTGTGTCATCGCCATGCTCCGTCTCCTGATGGATCTCCAGCCGGCGCCATCAGCATGGCCGTAACGTCATGCGTAGTGATGATGCCTCGGGGAATGCCGCCGTCAGCCACCATCGCTGCGCCCGCCGCAGCGATGGTGTCGGCGACTTCCGTTATCCACTGGCCCCAGCCGACCACCGGCAGAACTGCCGACATGTGGCCACCGACCGTGTCGGTGAGCTGCGCTCGACCTTGCTCGAACCGGGCAGTCAGCGTGGTTTCGTCGACCGTGCCGGTGATCTCGGCAAGCCGGACAGGGGGCGGCGCCGAGCTCACCGGCAGATAGCGAACCCCGGCCACGCGCATGATCTCCAGCGCGTCCGCCACTGTTTGATCGGCCGCGACGACCGGTAGGCCGACCCGGCTGACCGTGGTTGCGATCAGCTCGCCAACCGATCGGCCACCGTCTGACCTGGTCAGAAAACCGAAGCGCCGCAGCCAAGCCTCGTCAAAGATCTTGGAAAGATAGCCCCGACCGGAGTCGGGAATGAGCACCACGAGCACGTCTCGTGGGCCGCACTCGGCGGCGACCCTGAGCGCAGCTCCGAGGGCCATACCGCCGGATCCGCCGGTCAGAATGCCGTCTTCGTGGGCTAGCCGCCGGGTCAGTGTCACCGACTCCTGGTCGCCCACCGCGAGGATCTGATCCGGAACGGTTGGGTCGAACGAGTCAGGCAGGCTCGGTTGCCCGACCCCTTCCAGCAAATTGGGCCGACCTTGACCCCCGGAGTACACCGAGCCGTCAGGATCGGCGCCGATCACCCGAACTGTGCCGCCGGAGACTTCCTTGAGGTATCGACCGGCGCCGGAAATCGTTCCTCCAGTTCCCACGCCAGCCACGAAATGGGTGATTCGGCCTTCGGTCTGGGCCCACAGTTCCGGTCCGGTTAGGTGGTAGTGCGACGCTGGATTGTCCAGGTTGGAATATTGGTCGGGGTTATAGGCGCCGGGTATCTCGCGGCCTAACCGTGCCGACACGCTGCGGTAGGAGTCCGGGTGGTCAGGCAGTACCGCGCTCGGGCATATCACCACCTCGGCGCCATAGGCGCGCAGTAATGCGATCTTGTCCGGCGACACTTTGTCGGGGCAAGTGAACATGCATCGGTAGCCGCGCTGCTGCGCGACCAGCGCGAGCCCTACCCCGGTATTGCCGGAGGTGCACTCTACGATTGTTCCGCCGGGCCGCAGCCGCCCAGTCCGTTCGGCCGCAGTTACCATACGCAGCGCGATGCGGTCCTTGACTGAGCCCCCTGGGTTGAAACACTCGAGCTTGGCCAACACCGTTGGCGGGAGACCGGCTGCCACCCGGTTCAACCGCACTAGTGGAGTGTTTCCAATCAGGTCGACCACTGATTCATAAAAGTGCACTGCGGTTCCCCCTGGTCACTGTGATGCCGGCGGCAACCGCCGATAGGCGGTGATGTGCCGAAGACTGGTATTGATCTCCACCACGGAAGGACGGTGGTGGCTTAGTGCTTTCGCTAGGCAAGGGCGCACCTGGTCTCGGGTCTGCGCGGTGAGTCCGAGCAATCCGAAGGACTCGGCCATGGCTGCGAAGTCGGGGTTGGTAAGATCGGTGCCGATGGTTCGGCCCGGATACTTCACCTCCTGGTGGAGCCGGATAGTGGCGTAACTGCTGTTGTTGGCGACTACGAAAACGATCGGCAGCTGCCGCTGCGCGGCGGTGGCCAATTCGCCGCAGTTCATCAGGAATCCGCCATCGCCGATGATCACGATGATGGGTACCTCGCTGCCGCGTAGCGCGGCGCTGACCCCGGCACCGACGGCAAACCCCATTGCGCTGGAACTGATGCCAAGCAGCCGGCCGCGCTGTCCCAACCGCAGATACCGGTAGATCCAGCTGGTGAAAGTGCCGGAGTCCACGACCACGGTCACTTCGCCGCCCGTGAGTTCATCGAGCGCTGCGGCCACTTCGCCGAATACGACGCCGTCCTCATCGGGCACCGGACGCCATACCGCCCTGGCCGCCTCGATCGAGTGGAGCCGCGCCAGCCACGAGGCCCGGTTGATTGTCGGGTCCGCCGGATCCCACCTCACCAACCGGCAAAGGAATTCGACCGGATTGGCGACCATGCCGACGGTGGGCCGATGGTAGCGGCCGATCCGTTCGGCGTCGGGGTATACGTGCACTAAGGCCTGGCGGGGCATCCGGCCTGATGGGAACCGGTGCCCTTGCGTGGTAACCCAGTCCAGTCGGGTACCGACTGCAATTACCAGGTCAGCGTCGTCCAGCGCGGACAATTGCGTCGGCTGGGTTGCATTGTGCAGGTGTCCGGCGTAAGCCGGATGTCGGTTGGGCAGCAGATGTTGGTTCTTGTTACTGGTGATCACTGGGATGCTATGCCGTTCGGCGGCTGCCATGAGTAGCTTCCGGCCCCTCGGACTGTCCAGCTGGGCACCGGCCAGCAACAGCGGTCGCTGAGCTGCTGCGAGCAGATCGCGCACCTCGTCCAGGTCTTGGCTGGCAAGAGCGGTGGGGGCAAACGTGGTGGGCTCAGTTGGCACACCGACGGTGTCGGCGTGGTACAGGATGTCTTCCGGCAGAGTCAGCACCACAGCACCTGGCGTGCCGTCCACTGCGATCCGGAACGCGCGGGCCAGCAGTTCGCCAGTCATGCTCGGCTCGGCGAGGTTGAATACAGCCTTGGCGATGCCGCCGAACAACTGAGCGCAGTCGATGTCTTGGAAGGCCTCCTGACCGATCTTGGTTGAGCTGACGCCGCCGACCAGGAGGATCAGTGGGGATGCGTCCTCAGCGGCGGCGTGCACGCCAATCGCTGCGTTCGTGGCACCCGGGCCACGGCTGACGAGGCAGATTCCTGGCCGCCGCGTGAGCTTGCCGTCGGCGAGTGCGGCGAACGCGGCAGAGCCCTCATGCCGGCAGGTGACCAGGTCGATCCCGGCATGGTCGTACAGGGCGTCGAGTACCGGCAGGTAGCTTTCGCCAGCCACGCAGAACACTCGGTCGGTCCCGTGAGCGGCCAAGCTGGCTACGAGGGTGCCGGCGGCCGTGGGTAATCCGTCTACCGATTGCGTTGCGGCAGCATGGATAGCCGTAGACATACCGGGCCGCTGCTATCGCGCCGAGGGCGGTTGATAGTCGGCGGTGGCGAGATGCCGGGGATAGATGATCGCCGAGTCGTCGAACTTCTGCTCGAAGTGCTGGTACTGCAGCAGGGTGAGCTCGGGGACGACGTGGTGCCAATGCGCGGGACCTCGGTCGAAAGAAATCGGCCCGCGCCAAGTATCGAACCGCATGGCCTCCAGCGCGTCCAGCAGGTCCTCCCGGTTGCCGGAGCGGGCCGCGTCGGCGGCCGCGGCGATGATGGTGACGTCAGTGAAGTGAGTGAGTGCGGTATCCGGTGGGAAGGAGCCATATCGCTTGACGTACCGGTCAACGAACCACCGGCCGATCTCCGTGATGCCGTCCCAAGACGGGCGGTAGCGCATCGCTGGCCACATGGTGCCGATACCGTTTGTGCCCGAAAGGCGCCAGAAATCCTCCGAACGCAAGGGGAAACCGAAGGTCACCATCATGGGGACGTCCGGCAGCAACCCCACCTCGGCGGCCTGCTGGATAATCAGGTAGTTCGTGGTGACCACGCCGCCATTAATGAACAGAGCCGGCTGGTAGTCCTTGATCACGCGCAGCGCTTCGATGAAGTCTCTTGTTTCCTCCTGCGGAAAGTCCAGGCGCAAGAAGTCTATGTCGTGGCGAGTGCGGCCATATTTTTCTAGGGTGTCACCGGTCATCTGGCCAAAGACGGTGTCGGCACAGATCATGCCGATACGCCGCATGCCGTGCTTTGCGGCGAAATCGAGCATGACCGGGACGCGGTCAGCGATGCTGAAGTAGGACCGGAACACGTTGCGCCGCTTTTGCGCGGTGATGTCATTGTGGCCGTTCTCGACGAAGATCGGTACGTTGTACCGGCTCGCTACGTCGACGACCCACGGTGTGGTGCGCAGGTGCCACTGGCCCAGCGCCGCAACAATGCCGTCCACCAATGCAAGTTTGGTCATCTGTGCCGCCGACGAACGCGCCATGCCTTCGGCCGCTGCGCTGAGCTGGTCGTTGTAGAGCACGAACTGCACCTGCTTGCCGCCTCGTACCCCGCCGTGCTCGCGGACGTACTCCGCGCCGAGACACGCCCCGCGCACCACCAGTTCGCCGGCGGTAGGGTCGCCGGGCCCGGTGAGGGGTGTGATGATCCCGATCCGGATCGGGTCATCGCCAGAATGTTTGTTGACATCCTCGACGTTGGCACGCGCACGATCCTCGTGAGTCTCCTGCGTACTGGCCATGGCAATCTCCTGTGCTTGCGGTGGCTAGAGATCGAAGGCAGCGATGTAGCTGGCGAATCGTTCTTCAAGTTGTTCTGGCCGCAAGCCGAATTCCTGTGGCGTGTAACGGTGCGGCGCGGCTGCGGTGCGCGGGTCATGTGTGATGAGCGCTGACATCCGCCGACTGGCCTCGTCGGTCAGCGGCACGCCCAGGAAGTCGCAGATCCGACCGACGGTGCCTAGTGGATCGGCGATGAAGTCCGCGTAGCGCACGTCAAGCGGCGGTAGTTGGGTTGGACCGACGCCAGGCCGCAGATCGTCAAGGATCGTGCCGATCTGGTCAAGCCAGTACCAACCAATTTCCTCATTATCGACTTCGTCAGAGCGGGCACCGCGCACTACTGAGGTGAGGCTGCACACGCTAGACACTGCGTCGATCGGAGACCGGTGCAGCCTGATGATCCTGGCGTCCGGGTAAACTGCGGCAAGTGCGTCGAGATGCCACAGGTGCGACGGGCCTTTGAGCAGCAGTCGACTGCCAGCCTGCCGGAAGAGAACGCAGCGAAGCTGGGTCAGGTGAAATTCGTAGGCGGGCACCATTGACTGCTGCCGTAGCCATATCAGGTAGTCCGGTACGCGATAGCGCACGGTGTAGATGAGGTCGCGGAACGTGTTAGCGGTCAGCCGGTGGCACTCCTCGGGCAGCCGAGCCCCGAGCGGGTGGATAGTTTTGAACTTTGGCGCGACCCGGTAGTACTCCGCTATGTAGGACTCACACGCGGCGATCAGTTCGGCCGGTTCTTCAGGGTGTGCTGGCGCCATCAGTTCCCACAGCTGCGGGGCCCGCAGCTGTGGGTGTTGGGCGAGCAGATGCTGGAGGAACGTTGTGCCGGTGCGCAGCAGCCCGGTAACGAAGACAGGCTGGGCGATCGGGATTTGTTCGATCTGCGGGTTCGCTTCGATGGCCATCCGCACTCGCCGCTGGTTGACTAGGGCCTTCACCAGCGCGTCTCGCACGCGCTCCCGGCCGGCCGCGGTGAGCCGGGCTTGTGTGTCCAGCGCGGCACACAGCGCCGTTAAACCGTCCAGATAGGACAATGGTTGATCTGGCGTCCCGCCGGTCTGCCGGTACGCTTCCTCGACCAACGATTTCGGGTCGAGTGTGGTCCCGTTTCCAGTCGGCTTTTCGGTAGTGAGACCCATTGGCCGTGCCCTCCGCTGCCGCACTTTGAGTGCGGTCTCTGACGTGTCGAGAAATCGGCCCCTGACCGAGTCCGCCTTCTTGCGTGGGATCGAGTCGTTGGCCTGTGGTTGTTTGGCGCTGAACTCCGATCATGAGTCTTGTATTTCCACTGACTACGGACTGATGCCGGGCTGACCCAATGCGGCGAGCGATCGAATCAGCGTGAATGAGGAAACGTCCAAATTGGTGTGCGGCCGGTTTGGCCGGGCACCTTGATTGGAGCGGAGAGGGCAGGATTCGAACCTGCGTGGGTAGAAACCCCGTCCAGATGATGCTAGACCCCATTTGGCCGCTCTGGGCACCTCTCCAGTGGCTGTGCTGTGCCAGACCTCCTCGCTCCCCTGCATGCCGTCGATGCTACAGACTTCGACTGACACGGCGCTGATATATTTGAAGCTTGCGCCCTCAGGGCTCTCATGCGATATATTAGATGATCGATCGGCCTTCTGTTTGCGTGCGACGCGACTGAAACCGACGCCAGCTAATGTTTTCACTTCATGGACGGTCCCGATATGACCAAACTGCTGACGAGCAGTGATATCGCACTGGATGCTATTAAGCAGTATTCGGACGCGGACAATCCGAGCGCTTTCCTTGCCGTCAACGAAGGGAACAGCTATTTCCGGCTGCCGGACTCGCCCGGTGTCATCGTCTATCGGACCACAGGTCGCTACCTGGTGCAGTTTGGTGGTCCATTCTCCCCAGCTGAAGTCCGACCCCGGTTGCTTGATGCGTTCTTGGGTATGGCGGCCGAGCAGCGGCGGGAGGTTGTCTCCGTGCAGCTACAGGCTGCGGACGCCCCCCCGTATTTGGACCGGGGATTCGCGGTTGACCAGATAGGCGCGTCATTCGCTCTCCGGATAGACGCCTTCACTCTGCGCGGAGCCAGGTTTATGCAGCTGCGGAACAAAATCTCACGCGCCCTGCGCTGCCAATTAGTGGTCAGCGAGGCGCCCCTGGAACGGTGGTATGATCGTATGCGGGAGCTGGACGTGCGGTGGCTCACTCTTAAGGGCGATGGCGCGAGGCCACTTGAGTTCCTGGTTGGCCAGTACGGTGGCCGGCACCAGTCGTTGCGACGTCTTTTTATCGCGCATCAGGACGGCCGATTGATCGGCTACATCACCTATTCTCCGGTTTATGGCTCTCGCCCCGGTTGGTTGCATGACCTCAGCAGACGTCTACCCGATTCTCCCCCGGGGGTGATGGAAGCGATCAACAAGACGGCGATTGATTTGTTCCGTCAGGAAGGCGTCAAATGGTTGCACTTCGGCTTCACGCCGTTCACCGAGTTGGCCTCGCAGCCAAAATTTCCAGGGAGCAGTGCAGCTTTCCATTGGCTCATGGAATACCTGTGGACGCATGGCGAGTCGGTCTATCCGGCGCAGACTCAGTTTGCCTACAAGAAGAAGTGGAACCCGGATTTGGTACTCGGAGAGTACATCGGTTTTCAGCACGGGGCGAGCATCCCAGCGCTCGTGCACGTCTTCCGTGCCTGCAACGCTGTGTGAACACACCGCCGCGCATCAAATCGATCGTGAGAGGACGAATCATGTCAAAGCAGATTGACGCCGCTGGCCAACGATTGTTCGAGCTGTTTGGCGCCTGCGCGGCAGCGCCCGATGACGAGGAAGCAGGACAGCAGGCGGACCAGGCACTCATGGAGCTAGATGCGTTGCTGGCCACAATCGACCCTGCCGCAGTGATCACTTCCGGGTCAGTCTAACCGATCGGCCTACTGCTATCCATCACCGCCAAGCAGGTGGTCGGTTGACTCGTCAGAGTTCATCCTGCGCCAATTCCAGAGCTTGCCATAGATACCAAGTTGCGGCCGTGCGGTAGGGCCGCCAAAGTTCTGCGTGTTGTTCTACTCGCTGCCGATCAGGCATGTCGTTGGTGCGGAACGTGAGCTTGAAACCCTTGCGCAAGCCGAAGTCATCGGCCGGCAACACATCCGGTCGACCGAGGCGAAAGATCAGGAACATCTGAGCGGTCCACTTGCCGATACCCCGTACTTGGGTCAGACATGCAATCACTCGCTCGTCGTCCATTCCACGCAGCTCGTTCAGCGGTGGGATCAGACCCTGCTCGACCTTGACCGCTAAGTCGATAACAGCTAAAGCCTTTGCTCTGGATAGCCCAGCCCTTCGCAGAGTCTCTTCGTCGACGCTCAGGATGTTCTGTGGTATTGGACACTGCACGTTCGAGCCGAACAACGCGCACATCCTTCGGAAGATCGTCGCTGCGGCCTTGCCGGACAATTGCTGGTAGACCAGCGCCTCGGCGAGCATGCCGAAGGCCGTCGGGGCGATGTTCATCCGCAGATCGAACGGGCCAACCCGGTCCATGAGCCGAGCGAGATGGCGGTCCGTAGCACGCAGATGCGCCACTGCGGCCGCTGGGTCGAACCCGTAATCACACTCGAGATCGGCCGTGGCGGCAGCCGGTGTTGTGGATGCGGTGACCTGGTTGAGCAACATTGCCGGGTCGATGGCATTGCTCTGTTCGATTGCCAGTAGCCGCAGCTTGGTTGCCACTCCGCCGTGGGCCGAGAATCCGCCGGGCTTGGCGCCGGCGGCAACCACTCGGTGGCAGGGGACCACGATGGCGAACGGATTAC
>Ga0213881_10001714_pt1 | contig 10054 bp, 15 predicted proteins | sample BarmaccoBMER_R08_FD_160104 | JGI IMG/M metagenome (GOLD analysis project Ga0213881, IMG submission 160104) | Barbacenia macrantha exposed rock microbial communities from rupestrian grasslands, the National Park of Serra do Cipo, Brazil - ER_R08 ... | reverse complement strand
CAGTGTAACCAAGAAGCTCGTAGTCAGCCATGTCCGATCCTTTCGTTTCAGTGGCCACGTCTATCAGCGTTTTTGGACGCCGGCAGATGTAGCCGCGAACCATGAGACTTATTCATAACACATTTTTGATCAAGGTTGCGAGGGATGCCAGTGCAGGTCAGGGCACCTAATAGCTGATCATGTAATGGGTTTTGAATAAGCCTCCAAGTTAGGACAGTGCTCGTAGACCCAACAACAACCATAAGCGTTCAACCGTTTAGTCCCGACATGTGGCACTACTTTGAGCGAGCGGCAACCGTGCTACCTGATCCATTTGATGCCGCCATTGTGGCGACAGCGTTGGTGCTTGACGTACCGCTCGTCACTGTAGATCGCTCCATTATTGCAGCCAATCTCCTTGAAACGATCTCTTAGTGCTCGTTGTACCGAGCGTCATCAGGCTTTATAACTTGTCGTCCGAGTCCGCACCCCGGCAACGCTCATATGCGCCGCCGCATGGAAGCCGAGATCAACTATTCACCAGCCCATAAGCTGCTAACCGCTCATCAAGCGTACGAACGGCGGTAGTGTGCTGCCAGGGCTGCATAGCAGTACGGGCTTGTTCCAACCGCCCGATCAGCCGAACGGAACTGTGGCCCGCCGCTATGTCCCCGGCGTCACCGAGCAGTCGTGCCGCTTCGTCGATCTCAGTGCACTGCACGTACGCCTCAGCGAGGTCGATGATAGTCATAGCGAGGAATCGGGCGCGTGAGGGATCCACGAGCTTGAGGGATTGCTGAGCATAGGAAATAGTACGGTCAGCCTCACCGAACTTGAGGTGGCACCCGCCACGAGTTGAGATGTGTGACGCTTCGTCATACACAGTATAGCTCGGAGTGTGGTCATCAGCGGTTGTGAGTACCGTGTGAGCGGTATCGAGGGCCTTCACGCAGGCGTCTCGCTGTCCATCGGCGGCATAGGCTCGGGCAGCCACGTCGGCGGTGTAGGCACGCAACTTCACATCATCGGTGCGATTAGCCCACTGCCCGGCCGCGACGGCATGATCGATGCCGATACGCGGTCTGCCCTGCCAAGTCGCCAAGCTGCTCATTTCGCACAGCACTAAGGCGCCCAGCCCGGTGTTCTGTGCCTCGTGCGCCAGCGCCCGGGCATCCTCGTAGTAATACCCAGCGTGATCAAACTGCTTCAGGTCGAATGACAGCCACCCGGCCTGACGTGAGGCTTCGCTCAGTACTGAGAGCATCCGAGGTTGCAAGGTGTCCGGACAGTTGGGCATCAGTGCACGAGTCAGATCACGCTGAGCGAGAACGGTGGTCAGGACGGCCTGCGGACCTAGTAGGTGATCCTGCCGTCGGCAGTGCCACAGCACCGCTTCGATGTGCTCGATGGCCTGCGCATCCACCCCGCTCGATCGGCTGAGCACCGAGGCCACGCGCTCATACTCGTCACCGCTGGTAGCCGGAAACACCGACGCGGCGGTCGCTGCCCAAGCGAGAAGACGCAGTACGTAGCGACGATCCATGGTGTGCGCCCAACTACGGAGGAACCCAACGAGCTGATGGTACGCCTGGTCGCGGTCACGGGGCGTAATATGCATCTCGTGATCAGGTGTCACCAGTGATCCGAGGTAGTGCATCAGCATTGCGACCAACGTGTCTGGCAGTTGAAGACCGGTTGCCGTCGCCCACACCGCGACATCGCTTGGCACAACGAGTTCAGTATCAGGCTTACACACCGTAAGTACTGTATCCTGTGGGTTTGCCGCGCTGTCACGATGCCGAAAATTCGGCAGGTCAACGAGTAAGTCACTGACGGCGCACTCGTATAGCTCCGCCAGCTTACTGAGGTTGTCGAACGTCGGGGCGTGTCCGGTACGGCTCGGCCATTGCTCCCAGGAGGAAAAGGACTTGAAGGTCTTCAGCTCATCTGGCCAGCGCTGATTCCATTCGTTGGCAGCCTGGTGCTGGCTCCACTCATGGGCGTAGCGGAAGGCTACCCGGGCATTGACGCGGTAGCGCTGTCGTAAAGCCTCCGCCACGTCCACCCACGACTTGCCCGCAGCCCGCAGCGCACGCACCAACTGCTCACGCTGCTGCTTCTGACTGCGCAGTTCGCCCATAGGACTTACTCCCTTGACACCGTGCAGCTTCACTCAGGTAGGCGGCCTTCGGATCTGGCAGAGAGACGCTACCGGCCGCGTATCACCTGGCCAAACTGATACGGAAGTTCCCCGTGCGGTCGGGACACCGAGCGCTAGAGGTCGCTACGGCTCAGGATATGTCGTCAGCGGAGTGGCAGGCACGGTTGCGATCAAGGCCCCTGGGCCGGGTTGAGCGATCCAGCTGGCATGGCGTCCCTCATCTGCGGGACGTGTCCCCCGCTTCCGCCAGTCTGCTGCTCCCCGGTCCTGGGTGCCGTCCAGGGATGAGATCACCTACATAGACGAGGCTGAGAGCGCGTGGAGCGTCAGGACAACCAGAACGCCGATGGCCCCCGTCACGGTGATGGCAAGGATCAACAACAGCTTGGCATCTCCCGAGACCCCACCCCTATAGAGCCGGGCCTGGTGGTGCTGCTGCCCCTCAAAAGCCGCCACCAGGCCCGGCCACCACACACAGCCTAGGGATGGTGCAGATGGCGAGGCGCAAGATCACCGTCAAGGCGCAAGGCCCGGACGCCCGCGCCACCTTCACGATAGAGGCACGTCGGGGCAAGGTCTGGATCACGACGTATGACTGCCCGTTCATCTGCGTGGCCATCCTTGAGACTGCGCAAGCTGACAATCTGGTTGAGCTGATTAACCAGACAACGAAAGAAGCGCGCGAGTACACGCCATGAGTCGCGGCAGGGATGCTCCGGCTTACCGACCGACTGCCTGGGCGTACCTCCCCTCGGGAGACTGTACGATCCGCTGGCAACGTGGCGACAACGTGGCATATATCTTTGAGGGCAAGCAACTAGAGGCCTACTCAGATAAGCCGCTGAAGGTCGAAGTACTCGATACCATCCCCGTATTGCCGAAAGGCTGGACGGATATAGCCCATGTCCGGCGTATTGGTGAGAATTGGGTTAGGGCCAAGCGCCAGCGCTGTCAGAAGTGTGGAGTGGTCTCATGACGACGCCGCTCTGCCAAGCTGGGCTGAGGCTGGTTGCTACCCGGACAGCTATTACCTGTGCTGGCCTGTTTGTAGTATCCACTCTCATGAAGTGGGGAGTGCGAACTATCCTCCGTAGTGCGGTAGGAGAAACCGAAGCGTTGGTAATAGCGGCCGTCAACGCTACTGGCATACCACCGGAGCGTATGTACTGGACGGAGCTTACCCGAGCACCTGAGTACATCACTATCCGGCTTTATGGCCTTGAGAAGAGCGTTCGCATCGAGGTGTGGGACAGTGCGCCTAATCCACCGCTTCTACCTGAAGGTACCGAGTCACCCGTAAAGCGCGGCTACTATCCGACACCGAGAGGTAAAGTAGTGTGGGTTGACGTGGGGCAGATCGCCGAACTGCCACGCGTGGAGGTTGTAGCTAAGACCACGAGAGAAATCGGTGGACTGTCTGGCTTCTCCGAGTACACGAAAGGCCGATGGTACATCGTTATTAATAGTGATGACCACATCACGCGACGACGCTTCACCTTGTGTCACGAATTCAAGCATGTGCTCGATCATCCATTCATTGGCACTCTCTACCCCGATGCCAAAGGCAAGCCCTCTAGCGAGCGGGCCGAGCGTATCTGTGACTACTTCTCAGCCTGTCTGATCATGCCCCGCATGTGGGTCAAGCGGGCTTAGAGTGAGGGAATCCGCGACCAGCAGGCCCTAACCACACTCTTTAACGCTTCAGCCCCAGCCATGGCCATACGACTGGAGCGACTTGGCCTGAGCACTCCCAGGAAGCGGCACGGCCAAAGACCTAACCTATTCAAACGCTACTGGTGGCGCCCCGAAACAGTATTCGCCGGCATAACACAAGAGAAAGGAATATGCCTCAAGCCATGAACCACGACCCAGATAAGGACGTGCAGGTTGGGCGCGCCGTGTACCTCTTGCGAGTGTCTGACCCAAAACAGATGCACACCGCCACCGACATTGACCCAGAGGGCAACTCGATCCCAACCCAGCGCGCCTGCTGTGACGTCAAACTCAGAGAGCTGCGCGTGGTCAAAGTCGGCGAGTATGTCGAACCAGGCTACTCCGGCCAGTCCATGGATAAGCGCCCGATCTTCAAGGAGCTGCTTAAGCGCATCATTGACCAGCGGGACGTGGACTACGTGATCATCTACATGCGCTCCCGTATCTTCCGCAATTACGTCGAAGCAGCCGTCGTCAAACAGCAACTCGACAAACTCGGCGTCAAGCTCATCTCGGCCAAAGAAAACTTTGGCGAGGGCTATATGGCCGAAGCCATGGAAGCTGTGACCGATGTGTTCAACTGGGTCCAAGTCCGCATGAACGGTGAAGACATCAAAACCAAGATGCTCAACAAGGCCCAAAATGGGGGCACCAACGGCCGCGCCAAGCTTGGCTACCTGAATACTACGGTCATTATTGACGGCCACAAGGTCAACACCATCGCCGTTGATGAGGAACGCGCGCCGTATGTACGCATGATGTTCGAACTCTGGGCCACCGGCCACTACCCCAACATGGAACAGTTGCAGGGCAAACTCACCGACGCTGGCCTTCGCATGCCCGCAACAGGCAAACCCATATCGATACAAACCCTATCGAAGATGCTGCGGGACCGCTACTACATCGGGTACGTGACCTACAAGGGCGTCGAATACCAGGGCCGTCACGAGCCCCTCGTCACCGAAGAACTGTTTGACCGAGCACAGCGGGTCCTTGACTCACACGCTGGTAGTGGCACCCGACAACGCACCCACCACCACTACCTCAAAGGCGTGGTATGGTGCGCCCGCTGCAAATAACGGTTCATCGTGCAACGCGCCAAAGGCAGACACGGCGGCATCTACTACTACTTTTTCTGTGGCGGGCGCCAAGACAAAATCTGTGATCAGCCCTACATACCCACAGAAGTCATGGAACAAGCCGTCCTCGACCACTACGGCCACGCCGTGTGGCTACCGGACCAGTTTCGCGTCGAGATACGCAGTGCCGTAGACGCCGCTATTGCCACCAACCACGATCTCACTGACGAGATGCAGGGGCAGTACACCAGGCGGCTCGACAAACTCGACGCCAAAGAAAGCTACCTCCTCGACCTAGCATCCGAAGAGGGCTGGCCCAAGGACAAACTGCGCGAGAAAGTCCAGATCATTCGGCAAGAGCGCAAGCAGATCCGGCACGAACTCGACCAAGCCGAACAACGTCTTGACACCGGCCGAGCGATCTTCCACCGGGCACTGGAACTGCTGGACCACCCCCAGACCATGTACCGACAGAGCAACGAGACCGTGAGGACCATCCTCAACAAAGCGTTCTTCACCAAGCTCTACGTGGACGGACGCAAGGTCACCGAGCACCAGCTCCAAGAGCCGTTTGATCTCCTCACAGAGACATACCGGCTCTATGAAGACCACCGCCAGGGCTTCCGGCACCTACCGTCGCCACGGTCCCCCACAGACGCTCAGAGCCGCCGTCCCTACGCGGAACAGCGGCTCTAAGCTGCGATCTTCCCTGACAGACTCACTAGCACGGGCTTTGTGGGCCCAGGGTTCTAGTAAGACTGTCATGGTGGAGCTACTTATTGCTTACTCGCACTCGGTACAGGCCGCTGACCTGCGACATTGCCACACCATGGCGCTCGCCATCTCCGTGCGCGCCGCGAGACCGAGCGCGAAACGTCCGTGGAGCCTGCGCGGCGCCTCGACAAGCGCGACATCGCCGAACTGATCACTGACTACCGCAACGGCGCCACCGCCGCCTCCCTCGCCACTATCCACAACGTGAGCCTCACGAGCGTCAAACGCCTCCTCCGCACCGCCGGTGTCCGCCGCACGCCATCCACCCGAGGATCCGAGAAGGCCACACCGACCACCACGAATCCATAACCCCTCATATCCGGCGTTGAGCGCGCGCACAGCGGCATGAGCGGTTGTTCGTCTCGGCAGTCCTGTTGCCCTTGACTGCGAAAAACAGCGGCGGTGGCGTGGGTTGGGATGCCAGTATCTCGTGTATGACGAGTGCATTGGTTATCCGGGTTGGGTTGGCCGATCTCGCGCAGGCGGCGTGGTGAAACGGTGAGCCGGGGGCAGCACGAGCGCGGTGTCGAATTGTACCCGTCGAGAAGCGCGAGTAATCCAGCCCCGTCTGCCGGGTTGCAGATTCCTCACATGGAAGTGGACAGATCGCCGGAATACTCCCAAGGTGAAACAGTCCAGATCGGCATTGATCACGTCGTCAGCCCAAACCGGGCGCAGGAGCCGCCCAGTGGTTTCGGGTCGACGATGACGGGCATGAAAACGTAGACCTGAACGCAAGCAATAAGGACGAAATTTTGCAGATGGACCCCAACAGGGACACAGCTTACGACGCGCCTACTTCGGCCAGCTTCGCCGAGCTTGATAACAAGTTGGGATGGACGCTGGGGTACCCCTTCGCGCTGAGGGCTCTCGGCATCGGTGGCCCCGCCCCTCCGAAAGCGCTGCTCGACTACGGATGCGGACCGGGAAGAGCCGCCAATCGGATCGCACGCAGCTATGACATCCGAATCATTGCTGTAGATCCCTCCATCGAGATGTTGGCGATCGCCTCGCAACAGTATTGCCATCCTCGGGATCACTTACCGTCAGATACGGGATAATCGGCTTGACTTCCTGCCGACCGGCAGTATGGACGCGGCAATGTCCTGCTTTGTTTTCGTCGTGCTGCCCTCCCGCGAACAGCTGCGGGCTATCGCCGCTGAGGTATGGCGTGTCCTTCGGCCCGGTGGACGGTTCGCGGTTCTTGATCCTCATCCAGACTCCGTGGGGATACGATTCTCCACCGGCCTACTACGAGGAAAGCCGGAAGTGGCCTACCGCGACGGAGACCCGCTGGTCGCCCGACTGCTGATGGCAGACGGCGATTGGCTGGAGCTCTCGGACTACTTCTGGTCGGCACGCACCTACCATGAAGTTCTGGCCGAGGTTGGCTTCACCGCTCTGCGGGTCGAATCACCCGTACTCGCCGAGGCCTACGGGCTGGCCGACCCGGCCGACCTGAACGCCCACGACTACGACGTCGAACGGACACGCGCACCGATGATGCTCATGCACGGTTGTCGGCCAGGCGCGTGATCGCTGAGCAACGATCGTCACGGACGGACTTGCGATCGGCACGTCGAGCAACCAATCGCACGCGCGCCGCCGATGAGATTGCAACTGCGGCACGTCATGCATGGGATCGAACTACGCTCATCGGCATGAGAGTGCGGTTGTGCGCGATCTGGCAGCACCTATAAAAGGGAATTGGCAAGTCTTGTTTGCCTGGTGTCAGCGGGTGGACGACCGAAGCTGGTAGAGCACATTCGGAGTCGGCGTAGGCGCTTCGGAACCAGGGCGCGCCAGCGGGCGTCCCGCCACGGGCGGGCTTGGCATCCGGGGCTGTCCCCAGGCCGGCACCACTGGCAGCGACGCCGCAGCTGTTATTGAAAGCATTATGGTCGGCTCCTGTTCGCCGGGCCGCAGCCGTCGAGCCGTTGCTCAACTGATCGCTGGAGGAGTCGAGGGGTGCGCTGCATTGGCGCTGCTGATTTCGCGCTGTGAGTGCGATCGACGAGTTCGCAGTGAGTCTCGTTGATCCGACTGTCGGCAACAGGGCGGTCCTGAGCGCACCGCGACGTCTCAGGTTCGACCTGGTTCTGAGCAGCGACGCTGCTGGAGTCGAGGCGGTCCTTATGTTCGACGCCAGTTGGCGTCGGACTTTCGGGCTCGATGAGGTCTGAAGATCATGTGGTGGTTGTGCCGTTGACGGAGTTCGACTCGAGCGCTACCACGCTAAAGTCGCCGACGCCGACGCCGCTGGTGTTGGACCAGCCGCTACCACAGTCTTTCAGGGAGTGATGAACTGATGCCGGTGCGGGGCCGGCCAACGGCGGCTCAAGCATTGATGGGACTGGCGGGTGAGAGCACGGGTGCAGACCGGGGACGTGTTCGATGATCTCGCCGCTGAGCAGGACGCGCTCGAGGCGGTCCTTTCTGGCCTGGATCAGGACGCGTGGTGCCACGCCTCCGGCGCAGCAGGATGGACCGTCGCCGACGTGGTGCTGCACCTGGCGCAGACCGAGGAGTATGTGATCGCCAGCGTCACGGGCAACGAGGCTGCTTTGCTAGTCCGTGACCGCGACGGGCCACCGCTGGACGAATTGATGGATCGGCTTGTGGCCGGGCAGCGCTGTGCGCCGCCCGCGGCGGTGTTCACCCGATGGCAAACCGCCCGCCGTGCTGCGGTGGCCGCGTTGCGCGCCTGCCCATCGACGGTGCGGCTGCGATGGGCGACTATCCCGCTGACCCCGCGGACGCTGGCCACCGCTCGCCTTGCGGAGCACTGGGCGCACGCCCTGGACATCACCGTCGCGCTGGGCATAGCTACCTCGACACCGTGCGGCTGTGGCACGTTGCGTGGCTGGCGCATCGATCGTTGCCGTACGCCTTCGCAGTCGCCGGTGAGCACGCCGCGCCGGTGCGGTGTGAATTGCTCGCACCGGATGGTCAGATGTGGCAGTTCGGGCCGGCCGACGCGCAGTCGCTGATCGCCGGACCTGCCGGGACGTTTTGCCACGTCGGCGCCCGCCGGCTACCCGCCGAGCGATCCGGCCTGACTGTGGCCGGGCCGCACGGTGCGGCGGCGCTGCGGGTCCTGCGCACCTACGCCATCTGACCTGCTCGAATGGTTGGACTCCCGGTTTGAGCGAACCGTGGCCAACATCGTCGATGACGAAAAATCAGGTGATCTGACGCAAACCTTGATTCCTTGACAGCCGGTCCTGACTCCGCATGACCACCGAAACGCAGCGGTCCCCGACGTGGTGCCATGGGCGTGCTGACTCCTACGCAGCAGGCCTTCGGATGTGCAGTTGTGATGTTTTTCGAAGGTGCCGGAGGAGACCGCCTTCCACGTTGCTGCATGACAAGGGTGTGTTGCGCCTTCATGTCGCAGTGTCGACGGAGCTGCTGGAGTCGGTGCAGGCCTACGCAGAGGCTGACCGGCAGTCGCGTGATCGGCGGTGCGACATAGGGTGTTGCGCGCTAGCGTGGGACGGGCAACACACCAGCAGTGGCACCTCCAAGATAACGAAGGGTGACAACTTGACCCAGCGAAGCTCACGACGCACCCCACCCGAGGATCGTCGACCGGCCCAGCACCACGGCCTGTTTCGTGCTGCTGGTCAGCAGCGCGAGGACCGGCATCCGGCGGCCCGGTCCATCGCCCCCAGCGCCGCCGCGCAACCGTCCTGGGACGTGTTCTCCCACGCATCCGACTCCGACGTCGCCGAGCAACAGCGACCCGCCGCTGCACACGACGAGGTAACCATGCGGTCACTTCGGCTTCCCTTCGAAACCGAAGCCGACCCCGTCGATGCGATCGATCAGCTGCGGGTAGTTCCCATCGATGAGGACGACTACCGGTAGGTCCTGAGCCGGGGGCAAATCGGGACAGCAACAGTCGCTTCACCTCCGGCAGTCCCAGAAAGTGGAAAATACCGCCACACCGCCTCCGCGGTTCGCCACCACCGCACAACAGCGCTGATCAATCTCGGACGTAAGCGGTTGGCCGCACCGGCGCTACCGTACTCGCCTTTCTGGCCAACTCTTTCCTGTTCGGTCTGGACTTGCGCGCACAGCCGGCTGTTGTGGGCGGCCGTGGCGAGGTCGTCCACTAACGTGACGAGTCGCAGCGGCCAAAAGAGGCGCTAGTTCAACCACGGAAATGAGCAGCGGCGGCTCAGGGTTCGCGCAGCGCGCTTAAGCATGGCAGCGCGACTCGCGGCAGAAGAGTGCATTGGTCGTGAGTGCGACCTGTTGGCAGGGTGGCTTTGATGTGGCTGGCGGTGGCTGCGCCGGTGGTGTCGGTGTGGCCGGCATAGGCGCGGGCAATGTTGCAGCCGAG
>Ga0213881_10001713_pt1 | contig 10057 bp, 13 predicted proteins | sample BarmaccoBMER_R08_FD_160104 | JGI IMG/M metagenome (GOLD analysis project Ga0213881, IMG submission 160104) | Barbacenia macrantha exposed rock microbial communities from rupestrian grasslands, the National Park of Serra do Cipo, Brazil - ER_R08 ... | reverse complement strand
AAGCAACTCCACACAGCGGTGGGCAGGCACGAAGTGCATGACCATGAGATAGACCACGAAACTTTGCAGATGAGGGCCATAGCCCACAAGCCCGGACCGGGCCCCCGCCGGGCGGGCCGCGGTGTGTATCTTCCCGCACCCGCAGCGCACACTGTGCTGGTCATACTGGGTGACCCTCACCCGGACCTCGGGGATCTCGTGCTGCTGGTAGCGATCGACCATCCCCAGGTCAGTCGCATCAGCAAGATCATGACCACACTCGCAGCGACCCTCAGGGAACCGGTCGACACACTTATCCGGGGACTGGGTCCAGGCCAGGTTCGCTCCCGCAGCACCAGGCTGCTTGCCTTTGGACCGCTTCGATCCCTCACCGCGCCGCGTGTCCACCGGCGGCGGACTCTTCCCCGGAGCATCGTCTTTCGAGGGAGGACTCGAGGAGTTCTTGCTGTTACGGGACAGCAGATGCTCCAACCTGGCCAGCTTGCCCGCCAGGACCTCATTCTCCTTCCTCAGCTCCACAAGCTCCCCGGCCATTGCCACGATCTGCGCATCCCGCGCTGCGATGAGCTGATCCCGCTCCACCACGAGCCTGATCAGCTCATCGCGGGACACCTCCTCCGGAACGGGCACCCAAAGATCAAACTACAGACACCCCCCTCCCGCCACGACCGACACGCCAGAACCGTCATCCCAAACACACACCTCAGAGCAAGAGCTGAATGTTTGCCCCTACCAGGCTCCTACCGCCCACATCACTGCCAGAACAATACCAAGAATCAGAGCCCCACCCACCACCAACAACGCCCAAGCGACGGCCTTGCCCCCCGGGTCGTCCGCGCGATTCAGCTCCGGCAAGTCAGGCTTAACGTTTTCTTGCTCGATCATCACTCCTCCTCGTCAGCCTTCCATAACAAGGCGGCTAACCTGGACCACATTAACCAGATAGACTGGGTCCAGATTGATGACTCAAACTCGCTACCGCGCTCCGGACAGGCCGACACCTAGAACCGCAGTTTAAACCGAACGATGCTGCCATCCATCGTCGCAGTCGCTTTTGTGAACCCCTGGGCTTCACCGGATCGACCTTACTCGTCTCATGTCAAATGTAGCTTCTCTCCGGCCACCAGTAAGACGTAGTTCTACCCCTCTGCAAGACGTGATTTTTCGCTCCCATTGGCGCGGTCGCTCATGTCAGCATGGACATCGATGGCCACGGTCTAGCCCGATCGGTAATCGACGGGCAGATTTATCACGACCTTGCCCATCGGCTGATTCCGCATTCGAGTAAAACTAACCGTCTCGGAGCAACCCGAGAGAGGAGACTACAATGCTGTCCGTACCAATCAAAAGAATCGTCGCTGCAGCCAGCAGCCTGGCCGCCGCGGTGGGCATGGTCCTAGTGGCCAGCGCAAGCCCCCCAGTCGCGGCCACCTCGGCCACCGCAACAGTGATGTCCACCCCAGCCAAGCCGTACGCTGAGCTGCCAGCAGGCGGCGCGCTAGCGACACCCCACAGTCGTCTGATCATCGGCGCAGCAGACCCGGGTGCTGGCTGCGTCAGGGGAGCCGCCATTGGCGGCACCGCCGGCGCTGCTGGTGGGGCCATAGTAGGTGGCATAGGAGGAGCGGAACTTGGTCCTCCTGGCGTGGCTATCGGAGCCCTCAGTGGAGCCAAGCAGGGTCTTGTCGGCGGTAGCGTTGCTGGCTGCGTAGCCGGCGCCCTCGGCTCATTCCTCCCAGGGCATTAGTCTAGGCCGCTTAGTCCGAACTTACTTGATCTTCATCGGGTTGTGTGGTCGTGAGCTGCGGATTTGGTGTCGGCCAGGTCGGTGTTCGTGGCTACGTGCTGGTGAGGGTCAGGGGGATGGGGACGCCGAGGAGCTCGAAGGCGCGTCGCTGGGTCGGGGTGGGGTTGGTGATCTTGTTGATGCGCTGACCAGTGAAGTTGATGGTCTCTCTGTTGAGGTGGCTGAGATGTTCGAGGAGGTCACGGAAGCTTCGTGTCGGTAATCCGTCTGGGGTTTTCTTCTTGGTGTCTTTGGTTCTGGCCTGGGGTGAGCGTTAGGCAGGGGAAACGGGGTCGGCGCGGTGCGGGATGTGTTCGTCGGTGTAGGTAAGCGGGGCGAGGGCCTCGCGGAGATGCCAGGTGATATAGGCCGCGAGCATGCACAGGAAAACGTGGGAACGGATGCGTTCGGAGAGGTAGTGGAAGATGGGGCGCAGGTCGAGGTCGTCGGTTTTAATGATACGGAAGTCCCGTTCGACGTGAGAGAGGTTTTTGTAGGCGGTGATGACCCCGGGAGTGTCCAGGGACTCTGTGCGCAGGCTGGTACGTATGACATAGATCCCATCGAGCGCGGCTTCGGCGTCGATCTGTTCCTGATCGCGATGGTAAGTGAAGGTGTCCTCCGTGATGGCGAGGGTAAAGTGTTTCGCCATCTTGTACTTGTTGACGATCTTACCGACGGCCACGCCGATATCATCGGCTCCGCGCAGTTTCCCGTTCCCTACGCGTGTGGCGATCTTGGCGAGTTCGCTGTCGGTGGCGGCGAGCAACTCCTGGCGTGTGCGTGCTCGCTGCTCGGCCAACACTAGGGTTGCGGCAGCAGATCAGCCGCTCACCGGGGTAGTCGGGATGGGTGATCTCGGCGAAGTTCTGGATGTCGAACAGCGACATCTGCAGCGGTCCATCGTCGCTGGCCAGCTCGGCGATCGCCGGGGCACGCAGCGCGGTGATCCAGTCCATGCCCTCACGGGTGCGTAGTTCCTTGATCCGGGCATTGGTGATCATTCCACGGTCACCGACCATGGTGAGTTCGTTGATCCCGAAATTCTCGGCCACCATGGTCACCGCATCGATAAACGTCGTGGTGTCGGAGGTGTTTCCTTGTAGTGCCTACTCGATCGGTCCACGTGCATGGCGCTATCTCTGCTTCTCACAGGACAATTAGACCACAACGATCTTCCTTGCGCCAGTAAATTAGTGACTACACAGATCGTGTTGTCCGACACGTCGTCCCTGGTCATCCAGGCGATGCTACGGACAGTTACAGCAAGCTCGGCTTAAGAAGTCGAAATGAAACAACAAATCCACCGAACTTGACATCGTCGCAGGTAAGAGGCTCGATAATGACTCAAAGTTGGGTGACTTATTTCATTACGGCTACTTACGCTTTCGCCTACGTGCGTCCCGATCACCGGGCCCGGTTCAACGCCGCCATCAGAATCATGCCCTACCAGGCAGACCCCGCCATGAGATTACTCGCGGAGAGCGGCACGACCTATCTCCAGTACGCTTTCTAACTCTCCTTCGCTGCCTATGCGTCTGACGCATACACTACGAGCGTCATCCACGGAAAACTCCCTTTCCCTGCCTTCCAGCGGCTGCACAAGACCGCACTGACAGCGTCTCCGTCGTCGGCCGGTCGCGATATGCTGCTCGTGAATATCGTGCGCTCCCGAGCCGCAGCCAACGAATATCTGATCGCCGACGCCACCGGCCGGGCACCGTTCTCGCCACTGGCCGAGACCGACGATGCACGGTACGCGGCTTTGGTGGACCTCGTGGCGGCGAGGTCAGCCGGGCCTGCCTTCACCCAACGGATCCGCAGTCTGCTCGACGGACCACAGTTGCCCGCCGCCGCGGCCCTGGCCGCACTCGCCGCGGAAATGTCAGCAACGGACGATGCGCGGATCCGCGATCTCTGCGCGGAAATCGTTGCTGTCACCGAGAGAAGCTCGCCAGCGACCCGAGTGGCCACATTGCTCCGGTTCGCCATCTCTCCCGCCCTCTCCGGCTTAGTCGACCCCGCCGATCTGCTTGCTGAGACACTTCGCCTGGACACCCTGCCGTGGGAGCGAGCGGATCGCGAGGAAGTGATCACTAGACTGTTCCCGGTATTTCTGGCCAAGCGTCCCGAGATCGCGCTGCGGCTGCTGTATGACGCCGTCGAAGAGAACTGGGACCACGCGATGGCACTGCTCGAGCACGGCGCCAAGGAACTCGTCAACGTAAACATTCAGGCCGGGTTTTGAGGTGTGGTTTCGGTGTGTGGGGGCATGGCAGCGGGTCTGCTCGGGATGTGGGTGGCGGGTGATGGTGGCGCGCCTCCCAGATTCCGGACATCGGACCCAATAAGGTCCGGACCGGAACGGAGGGGATCAAATGCCGGAACGGCGCAGGAAGTATACACCCGAGTTTAAGGACGAAGCGGCAAGGAGGCTTATTCAGGGCGGCGCTATCGATCTTGTGAGACACCTGCTGAGCTGCAACGATCATCCGTCGATCAAGATCGCTGAATAAGCCTCAAGGATGGTGGTGGAAACCTCCCGCGGGATCGCTGAGATAGCCCGGGAGATCCACGTGAACGCGGGCACGCTAGCGTCCCTTGGGCGCTAGCGTCCCTTGGGCGCTAGCGTCCCTTGGGCGCTAGGGGTTTGAAACTTGAGCCGAGTTTTCAGGCGGTCATTCGGGCCTCGCGAATGTAGTCATCGATGTGATGGTTGATTACCCGGAGGGCTTGTCGGAGGGTGAGAGGTGCGGGTGGATCGTGGGCAGCGAGCAGTGGTCGCAGGAGCCGGTTGTGGAGTTTGGTGTAGAAGATCGCGACTCGCTGGCCCTCGTTGGTGCAGACGTAGGTATTGGAGTGCGCCAGCCGGGTGATCAGGCCTTTGAGCCGCAGCCGGCGTAGGTCATAACTCATCTGGGCCTGCGAGTAGGGCGTGCCGAGCAGGATGCTCACCTGGGCGCGAAGGCTCCGGTTGGTGAATCCGCTGACAGCGTGGATGCAGGCGCACAGAGCGCCGGCCAGGGCCATGACCCGAGGGTCGCCGAACCGCAGGGCCGGGGCCCTCCGACCATCCTCGAGGGTTGGTCGCGCGACCCGCTCAAAGGCTGGGCTCGCAAGGACACAGTCCTGGCCGACACGTAAAGCATCGACCATACGGCGGTTGACGTCACGGGCTTTGAGGGACAATTCCTCAAGATGAGCCAGCCCGCGCAGCAAACCGAGGTCACCGGTGTCGTTGACCACGGTCTCGATCCGGAAGGCCCGGCCGCATTTGAGGTAGGACTTCACGCGGGAGTGCCGGAAGTAGGCGTTGAGGGTGACCTCGTCCCCGGTGCGCAGCAGCCGGGTGCGGTAGCCACCCTGGGGTGCGGTACGAACTCGGCGACCGAAGATGATCTGCATCTCCTCGGGTCGGCCGACATCGAGGTTGTCGGCGCACACCGCCTCGAAGAACCCACGAGCATGGCGAGGCGCGTCGAACACGATCGTGCGGGAGACCTCAACCTGGCGTATGGAGATCTCCCACCAGTACCCGGCGGCTCGATCCGCCTCGGTCAACGGCAGCGGCAACCGAGCCCACCAGCGTTCGAGAAACACCCGGATGGTGCCCGCCCCCAGCGTGTCGCAGATTCGTTGTAACCCGGCCGGGTCATCGGTAGAGGCGAACCCGTTGTCCAGCTCGGTGAAGGCGATCCCCGCCGCGGTGGCGGCGCGTTTGGCGTACTCATGGCCGTTGAGCCAGATCTTGACCGGATAGGGGAAATACGCACACACCTTGATGAACGCCGGCCCGAACTCCTCATCCACCACATAGAAGTAGTAGGCGGTGACCCGCCGGTCAGCCTTGGAGTAACCAAACCGCGGCAGCCCACCACCACCTTCCTCAGGGTGGTAGGTAGTGCCGGTGAACACCCGCTGGAACTCCTGGGCCACCCCGATCGCGGCCACCCCACTCCGGCCCGCTCGGACCAGCCGCTCCAGATACGGACGCATCACCTCCAACTTCCGCTCCCCCTTGGTAAAGCGGATTACCGGGATGTCATCCTCGGCGGCGAACTCCGCGACCGCCTTGCGAAACCCCAACCCGATCCGCTCCAAAATCGCCGGAGACGGGATAGGGAACCCCAAATGCCGGGTCAGAAAGCTGACCACCTGGCCAGGAACCTGCAAGTTCGGCACCCACCCGTTGAGGTAGATCCGGTCAAAACACTCCAGATCCAGACCAACATGCCCATCAAGAACATCACTCACAGTCACCACACGAGTCGCCATGACCCACCCCCAGGCAGCGGTCAGCTCAACCCCACCACCCTGGCCTCACCCCACGGCGACGTCACCTACCAACCCAGCCACCAACCTCGGCGGTCCGAGGCGCAGCCTCATTAGTGGATGGTGGCGTGGCGGTCCAGTCAGGTGCTGCGGGTGCGGGGCTTGCCGCTTTGCCGCATATCAAGGCTTGGCGGAACGTCGTTGCAGCCTTCTCCGGATTCCCCGACGTGGTAGGTGACCGGGTGCAGCCGTCAAGCGTGGGATCAATTCCGCGGACAGACGCCGCTGCCTTCAATCACTTGGCTACACGATGGACACAGACGTCATTGGTATTCAGCGACTACGCGGTCGGTGTACCGACCTATGCGGACGTGAAATGGAGTCCGATCCCGAACATCCGGTACGCGGTACGCGGGAAGTGGATCATCCACAGGGCAGCGACAAGACTCAACCCTAGCCCACAGTACATCCAACTGGCGCGCGATGTAGTCGCAGCGCCGTACTTCGCTGGAGCCGCCTTCAGCCCGGGTGACCGCTACATTAGGGATGTCGCTATCGGAGCCGACGGGCCAGGAAACGCGGGGTCGTATCTGAAGGCCGCCATGTCGCGGCACTTCCATGTCGTGCTGGACTCTCTCGCCACCTACGGCGCGCCTTAAGCGTTCCCCGCACTTCGTCGCGAAGCCGGTCGAGTTCGAGGACCAGGACGAGACGTGTCCAGACGATATCTCTGGGCTTGGTCCGCACGCCGGAGTCCTGTCCGTGACGGGTGAGTACGGCTAGAGCTTCATCACGCCAAAGCAGCTGCACCAACGAGGCCGCATCCACTCCGGGATTCTTGCGGGCTTTGCGGCAGTAGCGGAGGGTGATGCGGTCGGAATCTCCCTGTGCGACCAAGATTCCCCACCAAGGAGGCAGCATCGCACGGGCTTTGTCCAGATGCGACTGTGCGACGACGAGGTATGCGTAGTCGAGAACCTTGCCGTAGGTGCTGACCTGATTCGGCAAACGGTCCAGCTTGTCTCTGGCGCTCTTTAGCTCGTAGCCGGTCAGCGAGCCGTTGATCACTGCGACATCGACCCGTGCCTCTCCGCAGAGCCCTAACTCGTCCACGAGCAACGTGTGGTCGAGCTGCTCCGCATGCTCCTCCAGCAGGTGTGCCCGGAGGGCGACGCGCACGTCACGGTCACGCACGCGACCTACGGTACAGCTGGAACACGAGGCTGGTGCTCACGGTGGAGAGTTGCGGCGACGGGTTTGGGCTGCGGGGACTCAGAACGGCCTCCAAAGGCAGCAGACCTGGCTCCGAGACACCCGCCAACCTTCCCTGGTGGCTGATGGCGGTTTCCGCCGGGCCCGACGTCGATACTGTCGAGTCGACGATCTCTGCCATGCGAGTCCCGCATCGCGACGCCGTGCTCGCGTATCCGGAGCTGAACGGTCCGTGCCGTCACACCGAGGTAATCCCCGACGTGGGCCAGCGACTAGCCATCTTTGTGAAACGAGAGTGTCTGATAACGGTGTAACGCGGACGAGCGGTGGAGCAATGAGGGGTTGTTCGCGCTGATCATCGACCCAGCAAAGCTCCTCCGATGCTCTACGCCTATCTCAGCCCGTCTAGCGATTGATCAACGGTCCAGTGTTTCGGCTGTCACTACACACCGGAACCCGGTGTCGTCATCGCACATGGACGCAGCGGCGTCGTTGAACGATGATGGCGTTGCCCGTAGGAACGGACTGGTCCAGGCACCACCCTTCAACTCGTGCCGGCTGGGCCTGGTCTCCGTGGAGCACCACTCCCAGATGTTGCCGCACAAGTCGAACACCCCATACGGGCTCACTCCACTCTTGTAGCAATCCACGGTAGTTGTGCTGCCAACACCGTTCTCACGAACGTTGCACTTGGCCGGTGTGGGTTGGTCACCCCACGGGTAGACGGTGCCCCTGGTGCCACGTGCGGCCTTCTCCCATTGCGGCCCGCTCGGCAAGGACTTCCCCGCCCATTCGGCGTACGCGGCCGCATCGTTCCAGGTCACGAAGACCACGGGATGGTCACTAAGGCGCTCAGGAGGCCGCCCGTCCGTCCAGTGCTGGGGCGGCGTATAACCAGTAGCGGCAACGAACCGCGCATATTCGGCATTGGTCACTGGGTAAACGTCGATATAGAACGTCGGCAACCATATTGGTTCATTTCCTGGCCCAGACAGGAAAACACTTCCGTCAATCTTGGCCATCAATCGACCATCTACCGGGTGGCGAGTGTGGCTCTCGCCGATGTGTTCCGTGACCGCACCGCTGGGCTCCTCAGTCACCAGCGAGCCCCCGGCGAGGAAGGAAAAGCGCGCTTGGGTATCGGGATCACATCGCGCCAACGATGTGTCGAGAGCCGCCTGATTGACCGGCCTGGGACGGATGTTCTCCCGACCTGCTTCCCATTTCGAAATCATCCGCTCACTAACGCCCAAATGTGCCGCAAACTCCCGGATGCTCATCCGCTTTGCCTCACGGAGCACCCGGACCTCAATTCCCGTCCAACGTTGAACTGTAGCCACTTCGCTGCTCTCTGTCCGATTCAGGCTGTACCACCTACCGCTTCACATATGTGCCCCGGCCGCGCACGACGGTCACCACCCCGGCTCTGCTTAGTTCAGCCACGGCTGATCGGACAGTCGGCCGACTGACCGCATAGATATCCATCAGCTCGTGCTCTGCGGGCAGTCGACTGCCACGCGGCAGCTCCCCGGACTTGACCATGTCCGCGATGTCGTCCGCCACCTGCCGATACAGCAGGTCAGGCCCATCACGGTCGATCCGGTCAGCGCGGGAAGTCCAAGCCACGGTGCGGACGGTAGATGTCCTCCGACCTGCAACGATGCTGTACGATCTCACATGTTGTCATAGGACGTCATATTGTGACCTTTGCGTCCTCGACGCACCGTACCAATGTGGGCCCCCCATACGGGTGGCCGCACCAGAGCGATCGATGGCGAGTGTGGACCGCCAGGGAGTGATCATGAGTCAGGCGCGCGGTACCGTGCACACACCACGTGGGACGGAACGGGTGTGCGCGTGTGGTACGCGGTTGTCGGCGTCGAATACCGGTAAGCGGTGCGCGACGTGTGAGCGTAAATTCAAGGCAGGTTTGGACAAGCCATCAAAACCCGCCCGGCGGGGTAAAGGGTACGGAAAGCGAACGGGGCTTAGCTATGCGCGTAAAGCTGTCGGATTGGCCCAGGAGCAGCTTGCGGAAATGATACATCCGGATCGCAACACGGTCCTCCATCGGGAAGCAGGCAAACATAGACCGCAACTGTCGGTCGCAGGCGGTCTTGGGGTCAGCTACGATCTTCACGTAACCGACATGCCGACCAATTTAGCGAAAGGACGAGTGTCAGCGATTCCGGATGAAAACACCCCCACGAGCGTCGACCAAGGAGGGCAACTAGCGAGAACTACGTTAAGTAACCAGTCGCAGTCGGCGTGCGTACATGAGAGGGGGTATTATGCCCAGAGTGTACCCAGCACGGACGGTGCTGGCGCAGCGTATCCGAGAACGCAGGCTTACCTTGGAAGAATTCTCCGAGCAGTTGGAAGTATTCGCCCGCGAAAATAACGAAGTCGGTACGGTGAGTGTTCGACACGTGCAGAGGCTTACCGCTGGTCAGTGTACATCAGACCAGTTGCGTCCCGCCACGGCACGCCTTTTGGAAAAGTTTTTTGAATCGCCTATTGAGGAGTTGTTGGTATCACCGGAAGCTAAGGCGTCCGACCCGGATCTATGGCCGAAACTCGCTAAATTTCTTGAGATCTCACGGGATCGTCTTATGGAGCTCCTTATTCAGGAGAACGAACCGAAAACCGATGTTCAAGAATCTATCGGCGAGAGCCACACTCGCCACCCGGTAGATGGTCGATTGATGGCCAAGATTGACGGAAGTGTTTTCCTGTCTGGGCCAGGAAATGAACCAATATGGTTGCCGACGTTCTATATCGACGTTT
>Ga0213881_10001711_pt1 | contig 10064 bp, 7 predicted proteins | sample BarmaccoBMER_R08_FD_160104 | JGI IMG/M metagenome (GOLD analysis project Ga0213881, IMG submission 160104) | Barbacenia macrantha exposed rock microbial communities from rupestrian grasslands, the National Park of Serra do Cipo, Brazil - ER_R08 ... | reverse complement strand
CGATGAGATGGACACGGTCGCGAAATGAACATTCACCTCAGGTTGCGCGCCGCAATCGCCGGCTCCCTGCTGCTTCTATTAACGATCGGCACTATTTCCGAGTACTGTCTAAGGCAGTCCACGCCAGAAGCAGGTTCGCTTGAGCAGAGCCGTGAGATTCTGACCATACTGCACTGGGCGCAGCCACCGAATCATAGCTCCTCGGCTGCCGCGACGTGGATACTGATTGGGACTCTGCTGAGCGTTTTTCTGATTGTCTTTTTCGGCCTCTGGATCCATCGTGATGTAACACGTCGGCAAGAAGCCGAGGCTGCCTTATCCCGGATGGAAGAGGGGTTGGAGGCGCGAGTTCGCGAACGCACCGCGGATCTTTCTAAGACAGTGACATTTCTCGAAGCCGAATTAGTTGAGCAGCAAAAAACCGGCGAGCAGTTGCGGGAGAGCGAACTCCGGTACGGGTTATTGTTCGAAACCGGCTCTCTCGGCAAGGTAATCTGCGATGCCGAAACGCTTGCATTGTTGGCAGCGAATTCGGCAGCCCAACAGTTATTTGGCTATAGCCGCGAGGAATTCCTGCAAATGACTATGGCGGGCATCCTGCACCCGGAGGAGGTTGCGGCCATGATGGATTTTCTGACCGCGACCCAAACGACAGGCTTTTCGAGCAGCACGTTTGTCGCCCAACATAAGAGCGGCAAACTGATCACCATCGAAGCTAGAGCACAGAGCATTGAATTCCACGGGCGACGGGCACAGCTGTGGCAAGTGATCGATGTGGTAACGGAACACAAGCGCCTGGAATTACAGCTCCGTCAATCCCAGAAAATGGAATCCATCGGAAATCTAGCCGGGGGAATTGCACATGACTTCAATAACCTCCTCACCGTAATCCTGGGGCACAGCCAAAAAGCTCTCAGCGACTTAGATGGTGGCAATCCTCTACGGGAGAAAGTTGCGGAAATTCAGGCAGCGGGCCAACGCGCTGCCAGTCTGACGAGCCAGCTTCTGGCATTTAGCCGGAAGCAGGTTTTGAAGCCGCAAATTCTCGAGATAAATAGCGTGGTCTCGAATATTAGCGAAATGCTTGGAAGGCTGTTGGGCGAGGATATTCAGATGTCGCTTCATCTCGACCCCAAGGCAGGCCACGTTGAGGCAGATCCGACACAACTCGAGCAAGTTCTGGTCAATTTGGCCGTCAATGCGCGAGATGCCATGCCTAATGGTGGGGAACTGGTGATCGAAAGTCGCAGTCTCAGACTGGACCGCCATGCCGCGGCCCTGAATGGCCTCGAGCCGGGACCATACGTGCTGCTCGCGGTGAGGGATACGGGTTGTGGGATGGACGAGCAGACCCAAGCCAGGATTTTTGAGCCATTCTTTACCACTAAAGAAGTGGGCAAAGGTACGGGCCTAGGATTGTCGACCGTGTTGGGTGTAGTCCAACAAAGCGGCGGGACGGTGACAGTTTACTCCGAGACGGGCGTCGGCACAACCTTCAAAATCTATTTGCCGCTTGTGGATGCTCCCGACGCAAGAATAGCTGAGTCGGACGAATGTAATCTAGCCGCGGCTCCCGCTGGAGGAACAATTCTGCTGGTGGAGGACGAGCCTTCGCTTCGCGCTTTGGCTCGGGAAGTACTGCGAGAGGCCGGTTACGTAGTGTTCGAAGCGAAAAACGGGAGGGAGGCGCTTCAACTTGCGAACGATCTCGCCTGCCCGCCGGATCTGCTGTTGACCGACGTGGTTATGCCCGAAATGAGCGGAGTTGCTGTAGCCGCGGAGCTGCAAAAAAAATGGCCCGGGTTGACCGTGCTATGCACTTCCGGCTACACCGACCACGCGTTGCTGGAACGTGGCGCTCTACCTCAGGACATCCGGTTTCTGCAGAAGCCCTATATGCCCGAGTCCTTACTCGAACAGGTAGCTGCCGTTCTCAGGAGCAGGAAACGTCAGGCGAATGAAGAAAGCGCTGAGAGTTTACTGGTCTCCAGTATCTGAAGTTTCTTTGTGTTCGGAGCGGCCGGGCGAGGACGCTCGGCGCGGACGAGGACGTCCGCCCCACAAGTAGCGCTCCTGTTCGAAGAGCGCGAAGAATGCCGCTTCGTTATCAAGTTCCAGTTCTAATTCGAGCCAGGCAAGATCGAACGGAGAGATAGCCTTATCTAGATTGCTGGGGCAGTTGAGGCGATCTTTTTCAGTTGTTACCAGGATGTCTGCGCCATGAACGCGCGCTTGATGAGCGACTCTTTGCAACTCGAAGGGCTTATAGACGTGATGATCGCCGAAGGCCCAGCGGAAGACGACCTCGAGGCCGAGAGACTCGAGGGTGAGCCAAAAATTGCGCGGATTTCCCAGGCCGCAAAATGCGGCGACGCGGCGGGAAGGCAGGGCTTTGACGGGTGCTCCGCTCCGGTAATCCCGCCAGGACCGCGTTTTTGAGAGCGCACGGAATACCGGGGCGCGCGGGTTATAATCGCGGACTCGATCGCGAATGGCTTCGAAGCGAAGATCTGTTTCGGCGCGGGTGACGACGAGGGCGCCGGCGCGTGAGAGCGCGTCGAGGGGCTCGCGGAGGCGTCCAAGTGGAACCACTCCTTCCTGTCCGAAGGGGTCGAGCCCATCGAGCAGAACAACATCCAAATCGCGCTTTACTCGCGCGTGTTGGAATCCATCATCCAGCAACAGAACATCTGTCGAAGGAAACTGGCGAAGCAAGATGTTGGCGGTTTCATAGCGGTTCGCGCCAATTCCGACCGGAGCGATACCGGAGCGCAAGAAGATTTGAGCTTCATCTCCCGTGATGGCGCGGGGAACCGTACTTCCTGGACCAAAGACGAGATTTGGCGCGGGCGAGCGGCGTTGGTATCCGCGGGTCAAAATCGCTGGCGAGTAGCCGCGTTCGGTGAGGCGCTTGGCAAGATACGTGGTAAATGGCGTTTTTCCAGATCCGCCCACGGTAATTCCGCCGATGCTTACGACTGGAACCGGCAAGTTGGTGACCCAATCGGCATAGTGCTCGAAATTTCGGCGCCTGACGAGTCCTCCATTGCGCCAGAGAAGAGCGAGCGCGCCGAGTACCGAACGTGAAACCACGTTGTGAACGGGTTTGAGATAGGCGGCGTGATAGAGGGGCCAGAGGCGGCGGGCGATGGAGGTCGACACGCCTTTCTTGCCGGCAACGAATTGTTGCGCGCGGTTGCCGAGCTCTGCGGCGCGGGCCGGGTCAAGCAGCAACTCGCGCACGCTGGTCAAAAGATCCGCTTGGTGGTTGATTTGGATGATCGCGCCGGCTTGGAGGAAATCGCAGGTGATGGCTTCGAAGTTCTCCATGTGTGGGCCGACGATTACGGGTACGCCCGCAGCGGCGGGCTCGATGACATTGTGGCCACCGCGCGGGGCAAGGGAACCGCCCACAAAGGCGACCTGTGCAAGCGAATAGATACTGGAGAGCTCGCCGATGGTATCGAGCAAGAGCACGCCAGGCAGTTCGAGCGTGAGCGATCGATTGGCTTTCAGCGCGGTGCGGCGGAGATAACGGACACCGCTGGTTTCGAGCTTGCGGGCGACCGGCGCGAAGCGAGCAGGCTGGCGCGGCGCAAGGATGAGCAACAGATGCGGAAACTCGGGCGCCAAGGCTTGAAAGGCGCGTATGACGATTTCGTCTTCATCGATGGAGTGGCGCACGAGGCTGCCGGCTTCGTTGGGACCGGCGGTACTCGCTGCAATCCAGATTTGTTCGGCTCCGAAAGAGGGGAGATCGATGGGATCCGGGATGGTTCGAGCTTCGTATTTGAGATTCGCCGCGATTTCGAGTTTTGATGCGGGCGCTCCGAGTTGCGCGTAGCGATCACGATCGGCGGCGCTTTGCACCAAGAGAATGTCGGGCAAGTGGAGAATGGGAGCGAAGAAGCTTTTCAGGGTGCGATAGCGGGGCCAGGCGCGGGTTGAAATGCGTCCGTTGACGATGGCCAGGCGAGCGCCCGAGCGCTTCACCTCTGCATAAAAATTTGGCCAGATCTCGGTTTCGAGAACGATGACCAGGGCGGGACGGATGGCTCGCAGCACCCGGCGTAAAGCGGATGCGTAGTCGAGGGGAGAATAGAAGATTCCATCCACGAGCGAGAATGCGTTGTGTATGGCGGCCCTCCTGCCTGCGACAGTGGAAACGGACAGATAGATGGGGATGGACGGCTCGTCGGAACGCAACTTTTTGATAAGAGCGACGGCGGAGGCGACTTCACCGACCGATACGGCATGCAACCAGATTGAACCTGGGTTCGTCCGAGTGAACGATTGGGGTAGGAATCCGAGGCGTTCCAGAAAATGCGGGCCATAGGCGCGATCGGTGAGGAGCCGCGCCGCGAAATAGAGAACGGCGAACGGAAATGATAGAACTTGAAGGAATCGATAGAGGAGAAGAGCGCGCGTGATTCCAAGAACTCGCTTCGTGATTTCGAGTATAGCTTTGGCGGCGGGGGTGGCGATCGTGGCGGGGAACAGCCGCGATCGAGAGTTTCGCGCCGGGACTGCGGCCGAGTACGCGCACCAAAGTTCGGATCAAGTGACGATCGGGGCGAAGGCGTTTGACAGCGAAGAACTGACGGCGGAAGCATTTGGGAAGAAAGCCGATCTGCTGCGCTATGGCGTGTTGCCGGTGCTGGTGGTGATCGAAAACAAGCGGGAGAAGACTCTCGATTTGCGGGAGCTGGAGGTGAACTTGGTAGCGGCGGATGGGCGGCATGTGAGCGCGATCAATCCGGAAGACGTGCCCTACTTAGGGAGAACCGGGAGACGAGCGAGCCAGGTTCCGTTGCCGGTTCCGCTGCCGAAGAAGAAAAATCCGTTGAATGCGCCGGAAATTGTGACCAGAGCGTTTGCGGCGAAGATTTTGCCGCCCGGCGATTCGGCCAGCGGTTTTTTCTATTTCGAGGCGAGGCGGGAAGCGGGCGACAAGATTTACCTGAACGGATTGCGGGACGCGCGGTCCGGACAGGAAATTTTGTATTTCGAGTTTGGCTTTTGATCAGTGATCGCGCAAGTATTTCGGCCCCGTGCAGCCGGAGCACAAGTGTAGGGTCCCTGTTTTAACCTGAAACTAGAAACCGAAATGGCTACGACGGTGATCGGCCCTCATGAGGTTCGGCCTGCGCGTTTTTGGGCGCCTACGAATGGGAAGAAGATCGTCATGGCAATTACGGGGGCCATTCTGTTCCTGTTTGTCATCGGCCATATGCTGGGCAATTTGCAGATCTTTGCAGGCCCTGACCAGCTCAACGGCTATGGGCGCTTTCTTCGCGGCGTTCCGGAAATTTTATGGGCTGTGCGGATCGTGCTCATCGGTTCGGTCGTGCTGCATATCTGGGCTTCCACCGAACTGGCCTTGCGAAAAACGCGGGCGCGGCCCATTGGCTATTCTCAGAAAGACAATATCGCATCCAGTTACGCGTCCCGCACCATGTATTGGAGCGGGCCCATCATTCTCGCGTTCGTGATCTATCACCTGCTTCATCTCACTGTGGGCGTTATTCATCCCGGTGGAGAATTTGTTAGCGCGGATGTGTATCACAATGTCGTCTCGGGGTTTCAGGTCTGGTACGTGTCCGCCTGGTACATTTTCTCGATGATCCTGTTGGGCTTTCATATCCGGCACGGGGCGTGGAGCATGTTTCAGTCGGTCGGTATTAACCATCCGCGTCACACGCCCATTCTGAAAAAAGCCGCGCTCACGCTTGCCATCATCATCGTGGCGGGGTACATCTCGATTCCGCTGAGCATCATGTTAGGTCTGGTCAGGTAGATGGAACTGCAATCGAGGGTTCCCTCGGGTCCCATCGAGCAATCCTGGGACAAGGCGCGGTTTGAGATGAAGTTGGTCAACCCGGCCAATAAGCGCAGGCACACACTGATTGTGGTCGGGTCTGGTCTGGCCGGCGCTTCCGCGGCGGCTACGCTCGGAGAGCTTGGCTACCACGTAAGCTGCTTCTGTTTCCAGGATTCCCCTCGTCGCGCGCACTCGATTGCGGCACAGGGCGGCATCAATGCGGCCAAGAACTACCAAAATGATGGCGATAGCGTGTACCGCCTCTTCTATGACACCGTGAAGGGCGGCGACTTCCGAGCGCGCGAAGCCAACGTCTATAGACTGGCGCAGATCAGCGTAAACATCATCGATCAATGTGTCGCGCAGGGCGTTCCTTTTGCGCGGGAATATGGAGGGACTCTAGCGAATCGTTCGTTTGGCGGCGCGCAGGTTTCCCGGACGTTCTATGCGCGCGGCCAAACGGGGCAGCAGCTTCTTCTCGGCGCATATCAGGCGCTCGAGCGGCAAGTGCAAGCCGGAACTGTGACCATGTATCCGCGAACCGAAATGCTGGACCTGATCGTGATCGACGGTCGCGCTCGCGGAATCGTCACGCGCAATCTGGTGACCGGCGAGGTCGATACGCATCTGGGGGACGCGGTGATTCTCGGCACGGGCGGTTACGGGAACGTCTTTTATTTGTCGACAAACGCGAAAGGCTCGAATGTAACAGCCATCTGGCGCGCTCACAAGCGCGGCGCGCTATTTGCGAATCCGTGTTACACGCAGATTCACCCCACCTGCATTCCGGTTTCGGGCGATTATCAATCCAAGCTGACCCTGATGAGTGAATCGCTGCGGAACGACGGCCGCATTTGGGTGCCGATGAAAAAAGGCGACAAGCGGACTCCCGACCAGATACCGGAAACAGACCGCGACTATTATCTCGAGCGGCGTTACCCGAGCTTCGGAAATCTGGTTCCGCGCGATGTTGCTTCTCGCAACGCGAAATATGTCTGTGATGAAGGACGCGGTGTCGGAGAAACCGGCCTCGGTGTTTATCTCGATTTTGGGGATGCAATCCGGCGGCTTGGCCGCAAAGCAATTGAAGAGCGCTACGGAAACCTCTTCGATATGTACCAGCGCATCACGGATGAAGATCCCTATACGGTTCCGATGCGCATTTATCCTGCGATTCACTACACAATGGGCGGTTTATGGGTGGATTATCACCTGATGAGCACGATTCCGGGGCTCTTCGTGATCGGGGAAGCGAATTTTTCGGACCACGGCGCAAACCGTCTCGGCGCAAGCGCGCTCATGCAAGGGCTATCGGACGGCTACTTCATCGTGCCGTATACGGTTGGCGATTATCTCGCGACAAACAAATTGGACAAGGTTGCCGAAACGCATTCCGAAATTCGCAACGCCGTAGCTTGTGTTCAACAGACCGTTCAAAAACTGCTGGGCATTAATGGCAAGCGCACCGTCGATTCCTTTCATCGGGAACTCGGCAAAATCGTGTGGGAATATTGCGGGATGTCGCGCAATGCCCAGGGATTGGAGACCGCAATTGAAGAGATCCGCAGCTTGCGGGAAGAATATTGGCAAAACGTCAAGGTTCCGGGAAGCGGCGATGACTTCAATCAGAGCCTGGAGAAAGCGGGCCGCGTCGCTGATTTCTTTGAACTGGCGGAGTTGATGTGCGTGGACGCGCTCGAGCGGAACGAGTCGTGCGGCGGCCACTTCCGCGAGGAGTATCAAACTGCTGACGGCGAAGCGCAGCGTGACGACGAGGAATTTTCATACGTCGCCGCTTGGGGCTATCGGGGGTACGGTAATCGCGAAGATCTCTCGAAAGAGCCGCTCGAGTTTCAGTATGTGCATCCCAGCCAGAGGAGCTACAAATAGTTGCGAATTAAGCTGAAGATCTGGCGTCAAAAGAGTCGCAACGCGTCCGGCAGATTCGTCAGCTATCCGGTCGAGAACGTGAATCCGGATATGTCTATGCTCGAGTGCCTGGATGTTCTGAATGAGCAGCTGATCCAGCAGGGCGAAGATCCGGTTGCTTTCGAGCATGACTGCCGTGAAGGGATCTGCGGCTCTTGTGGCTTTATGGTCAACGGCGTGGCTCACGGGCCGCTTCCGGCGACTACGGTTTGCCAGCTCACGATGCGCCATTTCAACGACGGCAATGAATTGGTTCTGGAACCGTGGCGCGCGCGGGCGTTTCCGCTGATTAAGGATCTTGTGGTCGACCGCCGATCATTTGATCGCATCATCGCGGCGGGCGGCTATATCTCAGTGTCGACCGGCAGCGCGCCCGATGGCAATGCGATTCCGGTGCCGAAGGAAGCCGCGGACCGCGCGATGGATGCTGCCGCTTGCATCGGGTGTGGCGCGTGCGTGGCTGCATGCCCGAATGCCTCTGCCGCTCTATTCACGGGAGCCAAAATGACTCATCTGGGAATTTTGCCGCAAGGGAAGCCGGAGCGTGATGTGCGCGCGATCCGGATGGTTGCCCAGATGAACGAAGAAGGTTTTGGCGGATGCACCAATATCGGCGAGTGTACCGGCGTTTGTCCAAAGGAAATTCCGCTTGAAGTGATTGCGGCGATGAATCGCGATTATTTCCGCGCAAGCTGGCGCGAGCGCGACAACGTCGTTACCACAATTCGACCCTTCACGGAATGGAGCACGGGGTCAAAGCTGCAAGTTGATCCGCCCTCGGGCCGCTAATTTAATCCGCAATCGTAATGGTCGGCCGCTGCCGTTGTTTGGTCGCTTCGGCTTTCTCGATGACGGTTTTCGCTAGCTTCTCGAATAACGCAACTTGCTTGTTCGGCTCCTTCAGCGTGGCGATGGGGCGTCCGGAATCTCCGCCCTCGCGCGTTTTGGGATCGAGCGGGATTTCCGCGAGAAGCGGCACTTTCATCTGTGCAGCGGTCTTGGCGCCGCCGCCTTTTCCGAAGACGTAAATTTTTTCGCCCCCGTGCTCGAGATAGCTCATGTTTTCGACGATCCCGAGCACTTGCTCGCGTACCTGTTCGAACATGTGGACAGCTTTGCGCGCGTCCTCGAGGGAAACGTCGGACGGTGTCGTGACAACCACTGCCCCGGTGAGAGGCGTGGTTTGAATCAGCGTGAGCTGGACATCGCCAGTGCCGGGCGGAAGATCGATGACCAAATAATCCAGGTTTCCCCACTCAACATTGCGGAGAAATTGCTGCATGACGCTATTCAACATGGGCCCGCGCCAAACCAGCGGTTTGTCTCCTGGATTGAGGAAACCCATCGACATGATCCTGACCCCATGCGCTTCGAGCGGTTGAATGCGTTGGCCGATCGCATTGGGTGTCGCGCGAACACCCATCATGAGGGGCACGTTCGGCCCGTACACATCGGCATCGAGGAGACCCACGGCATTGCCGAGTTTCGCCAGGCTGATCGCCAGGTTTACAGCAACAGTGCTCTTCCCGACGCCGCCCTTCCCGGAGCCGATCGCAATGATGTTTTGAACTCCGGGGATCGGCAGTTTCGGCTGTTCGCCCGGCGCGTGAGGACCCATAAGCTCAAGCTAGCACCAGGCTGGCTTGCGCTTTCAAACCGAATCCTGCGAATTCCCGCTTCTCGAATTTTGGAAACGCCGCGGCTGCAATCATCGCGGCATTATCGGTTGCGAGCCGCGCAGACGGGAAATAAAATCTCAGGCCGATCTGCTCTTTCGCAGCGTTTCGAAGCCCTGCGTTCGATGCCACGCCGCCGCCGACCAAAACCGATTCAGCGCCGATCTGCTCCGCTGATGCCATAGCTCGCCGCAGCAGCTCCTCGATAACCGTGCGTTGAAAGCTGGCGAGCAGATCGAGGGTGGGCTTCGGAGTAGCGGTTAACCATTCCTCGAGCGTCGGATGCTTCATCTCTTTGCGCCGGGCGATTTCGGCGGACAAATCGCGCTCTTGAGTCCAGCGCAATACGGCTGTTTTTAAGCCGCTGAAACTGAAATCAAGCTCGTTGCCTTTCATTTTTGCCAGCGTAAATTTGACTGCTCGCGGATTGCCGTAAGGAGCGAGCCGGTCAATAATTGGACCGCCCGGATATCCAAACCCGAGCAGCTTTGCGACCTTATCGTATGCTTCGCCGGCAGCATCATCTCTCGTTTTTCCGAGCAGTCGATATTCGCCGATGCGGCGAACCTCAAACAAATGCGTGTGCCCGCCACTGACAATCAGCGCGAGCGCAGGGAATTGGATGCCCGGGTCTTCGA
>Ga0213881_10001710_pt1 | contig 10069 bp, 6 predicted proteins | sample BarmaccoBMER_R08_FD_160104 | JGI IMG/M metagenome (GOLD analysis project Ga0213881, IMG submission 160104) | Barbacenia macrantha exposed rock microbial communities from rupestrian grasslands, the National Park of Serra do Cipo, Brazil - ER_R08 ... | reverse complement strand
ACAGCCCCCACAGCCCCCACAGCCCCCACGGCGACAAATCCGGAAATGTCGGGCGCGGCCGCCGGGCACAGCGCGGCCGCCCGCCCCTCTGACGCCGCATCGCCTTCTCGCGTGGAAAATAAGCGCCTCCCGGAAGAAAAGGCGCCGGTTTCCGGCGCCTTTTCTTCCGCAGGGCTCCAAAGTTCCGCAAAACTCAGCCTCCGCCACCCCGCAAGTCATGAAATGTCGAATTTGTCCAACGTGGCTAATGGGAGTGGTAGGTCAGTTGCGGCTAATGAGGCTGAGAAGGCTGCTGATGGCGACGGAACCCGCGAGGCTGCCGTGGCTGATGTGGCTGGCAGGGCTGCTGTGACTGACGGGGACGGGGCTGGCCGGGCTGCCGGGACCATCTTGGCCAAAGGGGCTGCTGTGGTCGGCCGGGCTACCGGGGCCGACGGGGTCGGCGGGACTATTGGGGCGGACAGGGTCGGCGGAGCTATTGGGGCCGATGGGGTTGATGGGGGTGGCGTTGCTGGTGGGGGGGTTGGGGCGGTTGAGGTGGTGCGGGCGGTTGACGGGGTGGCGGAAGCAGTCGGGGAACTGCTCCGCAATGTGGTGGTAGTGGATGATCTGGGGGAAGCAGGCCAGATCGTTCGTGATAATGCGATTTTGAAGGTTGTGACGCGGAGCGGGGATGTGCTGGGCGCACGCTGGGCGCACGGCGGCGGGGCGCGGGCGCGGAGCGTGCTGGAGCTGCGGGCCGAGGCGGATGAGGCGGCGGCCAGGGTGGCCGACGTGGAACGGCGGTGCGAGGAGGCGGCGGCGGAACTGGCCGCGGCGGCGCAGGCCGAGAAGGCGGCGAAGGCGGCGGTGGCCGACGCTCAGGCCCGGCTGCACGAGGCGGACGCCGCGGCGGCGGAGATCTCGGGACGGCTGGGGCGCCTGGCCGGCGCGGCACGGGCCGGACGTGACGAAGCCGACCGGATCGACGCCTCCATCACCGCGGCCCGCAAGTCGGCCGAAGCCGATCTGGCCAAGCTGGCCCAGCTCAGGAGCCAACTAACCGAGGCCGAGGCGGAACTGGAATCCGACGAAGCTCTGGACGCCGAGCCGGACGTCAGCCGCGAGGATCTCGCCGAGCGGTGCACCACCGCGCGGAACGCCGAAATGGAGGCCCGGCTGGAGGTCCGCACGGCGGAGGAGCGGCTGCGTGCCATCAGCGGCCGCGCGGACTCGCTGACCGCGGCGGCGGCCGCGGAGCGTCGCGCTCGGGAACGGGCCCGCGAACGGCGCAAGCGGCGCGCCGCCCAGGCGGCGGTGGCCCACGCGGTCGCGATCGGTGCGGGGTACGCGCGCGACGCCGCCCAGCGGTCGCTGGCCCAGGCGCAGGCCCGGCGGGCCGAGGCCGAGGCGGCCAACGCCGGCGGGGCGGAAGAGCTCAAGGCGGTCCGGGCCCGGGTACGTGAGCTGGCCGCCGAACTCGAGACGGTCGTCAACACCGTGCACGGCACCGAGATCACCCGGGCCGAACACCGGCTGCGGCTGGAACAGCTCGCTGAGCACGCCCTGGAGGAGTTCGGGGTGACGACCGACGCACTGATCGCCGAGTACGGGCCCACCGTCCCCGTTCCGGTGATCGGCGACGAGGCTGCCCTCCCGGTGCCGTACGAGCGCGCTGCCGCCGAGCGCCGCGCCGAACAGGCCCAGAAGCAGCTCGACCGGCTGGGCAAGGTCAACCCGCTGGCCCTCGAGGAGTACGCCGCGCTGAACGAACGGCACCAGTTTCTGGCCACCCAGCTCGACGACCTGCGCAAGACCCGGCGCGACCTGCTCCAGGTGGTCAAGGAGGTCGACGACCGGGTGCAGGAGGTGTTCACGTCGGCTTACGCCGACACGGCACGGGAATTCGAGGCGCTGTTCGGGCGCCTTTTCCCTGGCGGGCAGGGCAACCTGGTGCTGACCGAGCCAGACGACATGCTGGCCACCGGGATCGAGATCGAGGCCAGGCCGCCGGGCAAGAAGGTCAAGCGGCTGTCCCTGCTGTCCGGCGGCGAACGATCGCTGACCGCGATCGCGTACCTGTTCGCTATCTTCAAGGCCCGGCCTTCGCCGTTCTATGTGCTGGACGAGGTCGAGGCGGCCCTGGACGACACGAACCTCCAGCGCTTGCTGCAGGTCTTCGAGGAACTCAGGGAAAGCTCCCAGCTCATCGTCATCACGCACCAGCGTCGCACGATGGAGGTCGCCGACGCCCTGTACGGCATCAGCATGCGCGGCGACGGCGTGTCGGCCGTCATCAGCCAGCGAACCGCCGAGCACCAGCCAGCCTAGGGTTTGACGCCTACCCCGCCGAGGAACCACGGGTTCACGTCGGCGCGGGTTACCGACGGGCGCCAGGACGAGACCGGCACCAGTCCCGGCTCGACCAGGACGAGCCCGCCGAAGAACTCGTTGATATGCTGCGGGGTCCGCGCCTGCGCGGCCGACGAAGCCTGGGCAGTGTACAGGCTCGCGATCTCGTCCACGCCGGTGCGGAGTTCGGCGTGTGACAGCGCGAGGTAGCCCCCGTGCGGCAGCCGCGCCACGTACTGGGCGACCAGGTCATGTGGCTGGTCGGCGTCGGGCACGAAGTGCAGGACCGCCAGCATGAGGATGGCAACCGGCTGGGTCCAGTCGATGAGCTCGCGGGTCTGCCTGGCATCGAAGATCGCCGCGGGGTCCCGCAGGTCGGCGTGGACCACCGCGACGTTGCGGCTGGGCTGGGCCAGCAGCGCGCGGGAGTGGGCGACGACCGCGGGATCGTTGTCGACATACACGATCCGGGTGTCCGGATTGGCGCGCTGGGCTACCTGATGGACGTTTTCGCTGGTGGGCAGGCCGGTGCCGAGATCGAGGAACTGCCGCACGCCCGCCTCGCCGAGCCAGGTCACAACACGGCCGAGGAATCGCCGGTTCTCCCGGATCGTCATCTGGGTGTCCGGGCGTGCCGCCATCAGGCGGGCGGCGAAGTCGCGGTCGGCGGGGAAATGGTCCTTGCCGCCCAGCAGGTAGTCGTAGACCCGCGCCACATTCGGTACCGTCGCGTCGAACCTCTGCTCAGTCACGCACACTCCGCCCCGCACTCGCCCCCAGCGCTCCCACTCGCCCCCCGGCACTCGCGCTTATCGTAACCGCCGCGCCCGCGGCCGTCGTAGCGGAAAGGTTGTGGATCGAAGAGTCCGGGCTCTTCGATCCACGATGCTGGATCCACCCGTGGCGAGCAGCACTCCTGCCCGTCTGGGAGACTGGACGGGTTATGGAATACGTGATCTTGGGAATCGTGCTCGGCGTCCTGGCGATCGTCGGCGCGGGATCGTTGCTGTTCGTCCGGCCCGGCTGGGCGCGCCGCCGGCCGGTGCCGCCGCCCGGCCCTACCCGGGAGGTACCGGAGGCCCGCCAGGCACCTGCCGCTGGCGAGACCGCCGCCCCGGCGCAGGGGGGGCCGGGCCAGGCCGGCGTGCCGGAAACACCGGGCGCGGCGGCTGGCGTCCTGGACCTGGAGCGGCCACCGCCTTCGGCTGGCCGGCTGGTGCGGCTGCGAGCCCGGCTGGCCCGGTCCCAGACGTCGGTCGGCTCCGCCTTGCTGAACCTCCTGTCCCGCGATCGTCTGGACGACGAGACCTGGGACGAGCTGGAGGAGGTGCTGATCACCGCCGACGTCGGCGTGGCGCCCGCCCGGATCATGGCCGAGGACCTCAAGACCAAGGTCAAGGTGCTCGGCACCCGTACCACCGCCGACGTCCGCGAGCTGCTGCGCACTGAGCTGCTCACCCAGTTGGGCGCCAGCACCGACCGCTCGCTGCACACCAAGCCGCATGGCGGGAATCCGGCCGTGATCCTCATGGTCGGCGTGAACGGCACCGGCAAGACCACCACGGTCGGCAAACTGGCCCGGGCGCTGATAGGGGACGGCCGCACCGTCCTGCTGGGCGCCGCCGACACGTTCCGCGCCGCCGCGGCCGATCAGCTGCAGACGTGGGGTGAGCGGGTCGGCGCGGACACCGTCCGCGCCGACCGCGAGGGCGCGGACCCGGCCAGTGTGGCCTTCGACGCGGTCAGCCAGGGCATCGACAAGCACGTGGACGTCGTGCTGGTCGACACGGCGGGGCGGCTGCACACCAAGACCGGGCTGATGGACGAGCTCGGCAAGGTCAAGCGCGTGATAGAAAAGCGCACCCCGGTGGACGAAGTGCTGTTGGTGCTCGACGCGACCACCGGGCAGAACGGGCTGCGGCAGGCCCGGGTGTTCGCCGAGGTCGTGGACATCACCGGGATCGTGCTCACCAAGCTCGACGGCACGGCCAAGGGCGGCATAGTGATCGCCGTCCAGCGCGAGCTGGGTGTGCCGGTCAAGCTGGTCGGGCTGGGCGAGGGACCCGACGACCTGGCTCCGTTCGACCCCGAAGCGTTCGTAGATGCCATCCTGGGGTAACTGGAAACAAGCCCGTAACGCTGAGAGCCGTCTCCTGTAATCGCGGGAGCGCATTCTCAGGAACATGAGGCTCATCACCGCAGTCATCAAGCCCTTCAAACTCGATGACGTCAAGGCCGCGTTGCAGGCTTTCGGCGTCCACGGCATGACCGTCACGGAAGCAAGCGGGTACGGCAGGCAGCGAGGGCACACCGAGGTGTACCGCGGTGCCGAGTACCAGGTCGACCTCGTACCGAAGGTCCGCGTCGAGGTACTGTGCGACGACGAGGATGCCGACGACCTCATCGGCGTCGTGGTCAAGGCCGCCCAGACGGGCCGGATCGGTGATGGGAAGGTTTGGTCCGTTCCCGTCGAAACCGTGGTAAGAGTCCGTACCGGAGAGCGCGGGCCGGACGCCGTCTGAGCCGGTGACCGTCTCATTCGCCGCGGACCGCACCAGCCGATCCATCCAGACAGACAGGTGGCTCGGTGAGCTACTCGGTGCGGAGTCAGGCGTAGCACTTGTCGCGGTGGGGGGATACGGTCGCCGGGAATTGCTGCCTCGCAGCGATCTCGATGTCCTGTTGCTGCACGACGGGCGGGACGGCATCGCGGAGATCGCCGACCGGATCTGGTATCCGGTCTGGGACTCCGGCGCCGAGCTGGACCACGCGGTACGCACCGTGCCGCAGGCCCGGCGGGTGGCGCGCGGCGACCTGAAGGTCGCCCTCGGGCTGCTGTCCGCGCGGCACGTGGCCGGCAACGCTGACCTGACCGAAAGCCTTCGGGTGGGCGCGCTCACCGACTGGCGGGAGGCCGCGCCGACCCGGCTCGGCGAGCTTCACGAGGCGTGCGAGGAACGGGCAAAGAGCAGTGGTGAGCTCGCCTTCCTGCTCGAACCTGACCTGAAGGAGGCCCGGGGCGGCTTGCGGGATGTGCACGCTATCCAGGCGGTCGCCGCCGCCTGGGTGGCTCCGGCGCCCGGTCCCAAGGTGCGCTCCGCTTACGAGCAGATCATGGACGCCCGGCATGCCCTGCATGAGGTCACCGGTCGTCGGCTGGACCGCCTGGTGCTCGAGGAGCAGGACGAGGTGGCTCGGGCGCTCGGGCTACTGGACGGCGACGTGCTGCTGCGGATGCTGGCCGGCGCCGCGCGGACGATCTCCTACGCCGTCGATCACGCGTTCCGCCAGGCGGAACGGGCTCACGGGCGGCGTCGGCGGCGGCGCGCGGAACGTCAGCCTTTGGCCGACGGCGTGGTGTCGCAGGACGACGAGGTGGTGCTGGCGCGGGCCGCCGATCCGGCCGCCGATCCGGTTCTGGTGCTGCGCGCGGCGGCGACGGCGGCCCAGGCGGGCTTGCCCCTCGCGCCCCGGACGCTGGCCCGGCTGGCCGAATGCCCCCCGGTGCCGGTCCCGTGGCCGGCCGCGGCCCGTGATGCCTTTTTCGCGCTGCTGGGCGCCGGTCACTCGGCCGTCAGCGTGTGGGAGGCGCTGGACCAGGAAGGCCTGATCACCGCGCTGATCCCGGACTGGGAACGGGTGCGGAACCGGCCGCAGCGCAATCCGCTGCACCGGTTCACCGTGGACCGGCATCTGGTCGAGACCGCGGCCTACGCCGCGGCGCTTACCCGCGAGGTGGCCCGGCCGGACCTGCTGCTCCTGGCCGCGCTGCTGCACGACATCGGGAAGGGCTGGCCCGGCGATCACAGCGTGTCCGGTGCGGTCGTGGCGCGGGACGTATGCCACCGGCTGGGACTGCCCGAGGCCGACTCGGAGCTGGTCGCCGCCGCTGTGCGGCACCACCTGCTGCTGCCCGTGGCGGCAACCCGGCGTGACCTGGACGATCCGGCGACGGTCCGGCATGTGGCGGGCACGGTGGGCAGTCGCGCGTTGCTGGAATTGCTGCATGCCCTGGCCATCGCGGACGGGCAGGCGACCGGGTCGGCCGCCTGGAACGACTGGAAGGCCACGCTGGTGGCCGACCTGGTGCGGCGGACCGAGACCGCGCTGGCGGGGGAGCCCGCGCCGGCGCCCGATCCGCTGCGAGCGGACCAGCTGGCGCTGGTCGCCAGCGGTGGACCCGCCGCGATCGTCCGCCCAGGCGAACCGGCCGGCCCGGCCAGCGGAACGGTCGGCGGAACGGTCGGCGGCCTGGCCGCCACCCCGGCCAGGAGCGCCGAAGTCACCGTGGTCGCCTCGGATCGTCCCGGCCTGCTGTGGCGGGCGGCGGGTGTGCTGGCTTCCCATCGGCTGGTGGTGCGGAGCGCCAACGCCACGTCGGTCGAGTCGACGGCGGTCACCGTGTTCGATGTGGCGCCGGAGTTCGGCGAGCTGCCGGACGCGGAGTTGCTGGCCAGCGATCTCCGCCGGATGCTGGATGGGCGGCTGGACGTGGCGGGCAGGCTGGAACGCCGGGCCCGCGCGGCCAGGCCGAGCGGCGCGGCCATCCCGGCCCCTAAGGTGACGCTGATCGACGACGCCTCGGATACCGCGACCGTGGTGGAGGTTCGCGCCCATGACGCGCCCGGACTGCTCTGGCGGGTCGGCCGTGCGCTGGGTGACTGCGGCCTGGACGTGCGCGCCGCCCGGGTGGAGACGCTCGGCGCCGAGGTCGTGGACGTGTTCTACGTGACCGGCGCCGACGGAAAGCCGCTGATCGAGCCCGACATGCGCCGGGACACGGTGGCGTTCGTGCTCGCCGCCCTGGACGCCCACTGACCACGCCAGCTGTCCATGATCATGGGTCGTTGGCGGGAATAGTTACCTGATTGTCCGGGGGGAACCGTCCCCCCGGGCCCCCGCGGCAACCCGCGCTCATGGGCCGAGAAACCACCGCCCGTTCGGTAGCCTGGGTCTGTGTTTGAATCCCTTTCTGACCGGCTGACGCAGGTCTTCTCGTCCCTGCGCGGCCGCGGTCGGCTGTCCCCCGCCGACATCGACGCGACCGCGCGCGAGATCCGGATCGCGCTGCTCGAGGCGGACGTCGCGCTTCCCGTCGTCAGGCAGTTCATCGCGCGAGTCAAGGAACGGGCCAGCGGCGAGGAGGTCTCCGCCGCGTTGAACCCGGCCCAGCAGGTCGTCAAGATCGTGCACGAGGAGCTGATCGGCATCCTCGGCGGCGAGGAGAGGCGGCTGCGGTTCGCGAAGATACCGCCGACCGTGATCTTGCTGGCCGGTCTGCAGGGTACCGGTAAGACCACGCTCGCGGGCAAGCTCGCCCGGTGGCTGAAGGAGCAGGGCAACACGCCCATGCTGGTCGCCGCCGACCTTCAGCGGCCGAACGCGGTGCAGCAGCTCGAGGTGGTTGGCGAGCGCGCCGGAGTCCCGGTGTACGCGCCGTTCCCCGGCAGCGGGGTCGGTGATCCGGTGGCGGCGGCCAGGCAGTCGCTGGAGGAGGCCCGGCGCCGCCAGCAGAACATGGTGATCATCGACACGGCCGGTCGTCTCGGCGTGGACGCCGAGATGATGGCGCAGGCCGTCGCGATCAGGGACGCCGTCCAGCCGGACGAGATCCTGTTCGTGGTCGACGCGATGATCGGCCAGGACGCGGTCAGCACGGCGCAGGCGTTCCTCGATGGCGTCGGCTACGACGGCGTGGTGCTGACCAAGCTCGACGGCGACGCCCGCGGCGGCGCCGCGCTGTCCATCGCGGAGCTGACCGGTCGGCCGATCATGTTCGCGTCTACCGGTGAGAAGCTCGAAGACTTCGATGTCTTCCACCCGGACCGGATGGCGTCCCGCATCCTCGACATGGGTGACGTGCTCACGCTGATCGAGCAGGCGGAGAAGGCGTTCGACGCCGAGCAGACCGCTACGCTGGCCGGGCGGCTGGCGTCCGGTGAGGGGTTCACGCTCGAGGACTTCGTCGAGCAGTTGTCCATGGTCCGTAAGCTCGGGCCGATCGGCAACCTGCTCGGCATGCTGCCCGGCGCGGCGAAGAACCGCGAACTGCTCAGCCAGGTCAACGACAAGGACCTGGACCGGGCCGAGGCGATCGTCAGGTCCATGACGCCGGAGGAGCGCCGCAACCCGAAGGTCATCAACGGGTCCCGGCGGCTGCGCATCGCCAACGGGTCTGGTGTGCAGGTCGGCGAGGTGTCGCAGCTGGTCAAGAACTTCTTCGAAGGCCAGAAGCAGATGAAGGCCATGTTCAGCGGCGGAATCCCCGGTATGCCTCCCATCCCGGGCGCCCGCCGCGCGGTCAAGGCCGCCGCCAAGAACTCCCGCAAGAAGGGCAAGAAGGGCGGCGGCCGTCCCCAGCGCGCCGGCGCCGGTGGTGCCGGTGGTGGCGGTGGCGGTGGCGGCGGTGGCGGCGGGAATCGCGCCGCGCAACCTGGTGCGGTCGGCCCAGGCGGCCCGGGCGCAGGCGCAGGCCTTGGCGGAGCTGGCCTGGGCGGCCTGCCCAACGACTTCGACCTGTCCGAGGGCCTCGCCGCGCTGCGGGATCTCCCCAAGGATCAGGACAACATCCCCGCCGCGTTCCGCGGCAAGCCCAAGAAGAAGTAACCCCGTCGGCCCTGATCGGATGATTGTGGCAACGACCCGGTTATAACCGGGTGGCTGCCACATTCATCCGGCGGTCAGCCCAGCGGCAAACCCAGGCTACTCAGGGCTCAGGGCGCGGACGGTGTCGATGGTGTCGGCTTCGGCGGCCGGTTTATCCTCGCGATAGCGCAGCACGCGTGCGAACCGCAGCGCGAGGCCGCCCGGGTAACGCGGACTGCGCTGCACCCCGTCGAAGGCGATCTCCACCACGAGCTCCGGCCGCACGTAAACGGTCCACGAGTCGCGATGCGACTCCAGTGCCAGCAGCCGCGAAGTCTGCCACTTCAGCAGCTCGTCGGTCAGGCCCTTGAACGTCTTGCCGAGCATGACGAACCCGCCAGCCGGATCCCGCGCCCCCAGGTGCAGGTTGGAAAGCCAGCCGCGCCGCCGTCCGTGACCCCACTCGACGGCGAGCACCACCAGGTCGAGCGTGTGCCGCGGCTTGACCTTGATCCAGCCCGCGCCACGCCGGCCCGCCGCGTACAACGCGTCCAGCGACTTGACCACGACGCCCTCGTGCCCGCGCGCCACCGCGTCCGCGAAGAACTCCGACGCCTCCTCCGCCGAGGAGGTCAGCATCCGGGGCATCAGCATGTCCGCCGGCACCACCGCCTCCAGAGACGCGCGCCGCTGCTCGTACGGTAGGTCGATCAGGTCGGCGCCATCCAGATGCAGCAGGTCGAAGAAGAACGAAGACAACGACACCGCGCCCGTTTCAGCCGCCGCCCGCGATGCGGTGTCCTGGAACGCCATCGGCCGTCCGTCCGGCCGCAACGCGATCAGCTCGCCGTCCAGCACCGCCGAACGCACCGGCAATCCCCCGACCGCTGCCACCACCTCGGGCAGCCGGTCGGTGATGTCGTCGAGCGTCCGCGTGAACAGCCGCACCGCGCCGCCCGATGCGACGTGCGCCTGGATCCGTATCCCGTCGAGCTTCCACTCAATGGCCGCCAGTATGCCAACGCCGATCTTGGCCAGCGCGTCCGGGATGTCGGGCGCGCTCGCCGCGAGCATCGGCCGCACCGGCTGCCCGACCTCCAGCCCGAACGCCTCGAGCGCGGCCGCGCCCGTGGCCGCGCCCGCGGCACCGCCC
>Ga0213881_10001709_pt1 | contig 10070 bp, 14 predicted proteins | sample BarmaccoBMER_R08_FD_160104 | JGI IMG/M metagenome (GOLD analysis project Ga0213881, IMG submission 160104) | Barbacenia macrantha exposed rock microbial communities from rupestrian grasslands, the National Park of Serra do Cipo, Brazil - ER_R08 ... | reverse complement strand
GCCAGGCGCTGACCTCAAGGACTCCGCGATGGCGCACATGCCCTCCGGGGTGTTCACCGCGAATGCCGCCTGGCTGACCCTGGCCGCGATCGCCCATAACCTCACCCGCGCCGCCGGGGCCCTGGCCAGCCGGTTTCACGCGAAAGCCCGTACCGGCACCATCCGCCGGCATCTGATCACTGTCCCCGCGCGGATCGCTCACCGGGCTCGACATCTCACCTTGCACCTACCCAAGGGCTGGGCACAGGCTGATGCCTTCGATGCTCTGTTCACTACCACCCACGCCCCACCAGTCGCCGCCTAGCTAACCCGCCTGTCCCCCTCAACGGGACCCGACCCGAGCCTCACCGTGGAAAAGCTGGGCAGATCAGCGGATCACCCATGTCCACACCCAACCCGATGATCAACAAACCCAATCTTGATCATCCGGTGATCAACAAGGAATTCAGTCGGTGGATCCTGGCTTAACCGTACGCCCGCCTGCGGCCGGGGACCTGGCGGCGGCGGGGTCGTTACTGTCAGTAGAGCTGGATGCGGGTGAGGACGCAGTGCGGCTCGTCGGCGTCGGCGACGATGACGTACTCGGCGACGCCGAGGGAGCCGTGCGGGCCGAGCGGCATGCGGCGCTGCTGCGGCCAGCGAGCGGAGGCGGTGGTGCCGGGCACCATGCCCCGGTGTCCCGCGACACGTAGATCGGCCCGTTGACAGTCAATGCGGCCCGTTTGGCGACTTTGCCGTTAGAGTCGGCCCGAGATCGTGATCGTCGAGCTGGGCGGGCGCATCACAGCGATCACCTCAACGACCGACGTCACCTTCGACCACCCCTGACCTCATCGAAGCGGCGACATATCCCGAAACGATCAGCAGCGCAGCGAACGCTTGCGCCGCTGCGATGAAGCCAGCACCGGGCCGAATTAAACTGGCACGATCCTCGTCGGACAAACTCGCGGGCCAATTTCGATGACAATCGGCAGCTTGATCATCCGCCAACGAATCTAGCCCGCCCAGGTCAGCGGGGCAGCGCGGGCCGATTTATCTGTCACCGGACACCCGGGCCTGGTTGATCCGGACCGTGGCCGCGACGATCGCGCCGAAGACGTCGGCGGGCAGGGAAAGGTCTTGCAGCAGCGCGTCGACCTCGTCCGACAGGAGGCAGGGCCAGCCTTCCGGCTCCTGGCCGTCCGGCTCACTCAACGGGCAGTCCGGCCGCGCGGCGGCGCTCGACGGACTCGGTGATGCTGCGGGTGGGCAGCGTGCCGTTCAGCGCAGCCTCGGTGAGCCGGTCCCCGGCGGCCTGGGCGGCGTCGAGCATCGCCTCGCACCACCAGCGGCGCAGAACAGCCTCGGCGTCTTCGGGGGCTGCGGCCAGCAGTTCGCGGTAGAACTCCATGCGCCGCTCGCCTGACAGCGCGGCGCCGATGCCTTCGGCGTTGCGCGGCACCGGGGCCGGCTCGTGGGCGTGTACAGGCTGCGTGATCATGGCTGGGCTCCCGAATGGTCTTGCGGTCCCGCCCCAGATGACGAGCGATCGCGCTGATCGTCCAACCCCGCTTAAACAGGGCTTCGGCTTTCACATCTTCCTCCCATGTGAGCATTGGTCACGGGTCCCTTCGACGGCCTCCTGCCTGGCAGCCGGAGCCTCGAAGGGACCCCTCTTGCACCAGCCGGCGACACGCCGACCAGTCACCCCATGGGTAGGGAATTTCAATGAGCAACTCTGGGGAAGTTCAGCGAGCCTCATCAGGGCCACCATGCGGGCCACGATCGCCCGGTTCCGGTCCGTCTTGCTGGCCTCCGGTGGGGCCAGCGGGGGCAGTCCCTCATCAGTGCGGTACTACGTCGTCATGCGGGCAAGATATCCCATTCCGCTGCTTTGCCGGTGGCCGCCGCCGACGAGGCGCTCGTCGAGCTGGGGCCGGGCGTGTTCTTCCTGGCGTCTTTGGGAGCCACCCACCAGGCACCGACAAGACCCCCGGCACGCTGGCCCGGCGGCCCGGATTGGACAACACGCTGATGATCGCTCACCGGGGTGATCAGATCGTGGTCACCAAACTGGATCGGCTTGGCCCGTGTCGCCAGCGCCGTCGCCGCCGTCCGTGGTGTGTCCTCACGATCCGGGGCACGCCCTTCACGGATCGTCCAGCCTGTTATGCGGACACTCGGGGACCTCGATCAGATCCGGGTTGAGCAGCTCGGCGAATGTGATCCGATAGGGCTCTCCGGTAACGGCAGCGCGCGTGTGTGCCTTGTTGATGGACCTGTGGGCGCGCTCGCGCAGCATCCCGTTCGGGTCACCGAGCTCCAGCACTTGGGCATCGCCTATTAGCACGTCGCCCGGCCGGATGAGCAGATAGCGAACAGACCGGCGGGTGCCCTGCACCGCGACCCGCAAGTCCCCGTACTGACCCACCCAAGACCGCAGCGTCTCCTCCCAGCCATCGGGCATGGGACGGCTGATCACCGCTGCCCGCTGGCGACCGTCGCCAACGGGCGTGAAGTACGAGGTCGTTGCCTCGGGGCAGTCCGTCGACCAACCGTGCTCAGCGAGCGTGTGCTCCAGGTTCGCCGGCAACCGGTCATGACCGATGGTCAGTGTCTCACCGTCACTGGTGATAACAGTGACCGTGCTAGTCGCGGGGTCATACGTGGCGACTCCTCGACGGATGGCGAGGTCGGTGCGCTTCCCCCGCCCGGGCCGGGGGTAATCCCGCACGGTTTGGGCGGCCCAGCGACGCTGACGGTTGCCGTTGTAGCCAGGCAACGGCTCGGGCGCGTGGCCGGTCGCCACGTAACTGCGCCACGTGCTGGGGGTGATCCCCCACTCCTGGGCACACCGGTCCACCGTCCAGGTCTCCTGCTGGGTGTTCATAGCTCGTCCGCATCACACTCGGCGCACTCACCCGCGTAGGGCCGCTTGTGACGGCAGCGGGTGGAGGTGTCGGATACCAGCACCGGCGGGGGGTCCAGTCGCGCCTGCTCATCGGCGAGGCGGTTGGCTATCTCCCAGTCGGCTATGGCGAAACTGTGCGGGCCCAACAGGGACGTGTTCGGGTTGGGGAGCGTCTGTGTACGGGCGTGGTCAACCGCGATGCGCGGTAGCTTGCCGAGCAGGGTGCCTTCATGCGTGGTGAGGGTCGCGTCAAGCCGGTCGTAGTGCACACGGCTCCGGTAGTCGGGATGCAGGTCAGGGTAGGCCTTGTGGTAGCGGTCGGAGTAGATCGCGTGCCACAGAAAGTGAGCGGTCTGCGTTTCCTTGTTCAGCCACACGACCCGCTGTGTTTCGCCTCGCCCAGGCCGGAAGCTGGGGTCTAAGTACTGTGTCATCCCTTAACTATGGCGGTGATCTCCTCGCGGCGCGGGTCTTGCCTGCCAGAGCGAGGGTCCGGAGCGCAAGCCATTCTTTCCTGGCTTGCGCGGAGCGGCCCTCGTTCTGGCAGCCCTCGGGCGCGTCGCGAGGAGATCACCGCCGATCCTCACCTCATCTCCAAAGCGGTGCTGGGTCCGGGCGGAGCCCGGGCGTTGCCTTGCCTTGCCTTCCGCCCTGGCCGGCGCCCACCGCCCCACCGACACGCGGGAGAGGGGGCGAAGGACACGCCTAGCCCGTTCGACGGTCCGCGGTGACGGCACCACAGCCGTGAGCGATCAAGGGTAACACCGAAGCTTATTCAGCGATTGATCAGGGCATGATCGTCGCAGGTCAGGGCAGATCTGACAAGATTGAAATCGTCGTTCTGAATAAGTCATCAGTGCCCCCAGCCTGGGGGCACTGATGACTTATTCGAAACATGTGGACCGAGTGTCTGAGCTGGTCAGCGTGGTGGAGCAGCTGAGGGTGGGGACGTGGCCGAGCGTGTGCGGGTGAGTGTGGGCTCGACGCAGCCGAGTGCCGGTGATCACCGGCGCGGCGGCCGCGGCGGATATTCTGGATGAACGCGTACCCGGTAGTGATCACCCGTGCGCAGCGGAGCTGTTTGAGGCCGCGCATCGGCCGCAGCCTGGACTTCAACCGGCCATGATCGGATTATTCGCGTACTTCTCCAGGACATGGCAAGCGGCGGGCAGCAGCTCATCGGGTACCCGTGGGTAAGCCTGTGCCCGGTCGGTGGTCACTTCCGCCGGCCCCGGGGCCTGGCCCAGCGCGCGGGTGAAAAACCGGCGAGTAGCCGCCAAATCCCGTTTCTGCGCCACCAGCACATCGATGACCTGCCCGAACCGCTCGATCGCCCGATACACATAGCGCCACCGACCAGCGACCTTCACATACGTCTCGTCCACGAACCAGCGATCACCGGCGGCGTGCCGACACGGCCTGGCCGCGTCAATCAGCAGGGGCGTGAACCTCTGCACCCAACGGTAGATCGTCACGTGATCCACCTCGACACCCCGCTCAGCCAGTAACTCCTCCACGTCCCGATAGGACAGGCCATAGCGCAGATACCAGCGCACCGCTAGCATGATCACCTCAGGCGGGAAACGGAAACCGGCGAAGCCCGACCGCAGCGCGGATACCCGACGATAGCGACGACCCATCAGCACAGACTGCCCGACCTTGTCCTCCACCAACGCAACAGACCCATGCAGCTTCCGCAGGTCATACCGCAGCGGCAGGAGGGTGCGGACCAGTTCGGTGGGATAGCGGGCCAACATGATCCTCATTGCGGTGTTGACCACGTGAACCGCCAAGGTAGGTCCGGTCTCTCATCAGCGTCAGAGGTCGAGGGCGGCACGCAGAGCGGCGGCGAGCCGTTCCAGGGTCGGCGGGTCCAGCTCACCGACACGCTCCCGTAACCAGTTGCGGTAAAAGCGCGACAGATTGCCCGCGGACACCCAGCCGTGGCCCGCCAGGGGTACCGCCAGGATGTCCTGCGGGTCCTCTGGCATGATCGGGGCACCGAGCAACCATGGCCGCGACGACTGGTTGATCCCGTCGCTGGACACGATCACGACCAAGGGCTGGCGGGGTGAACCCTGGGGAACGTAGGACCAGATCTCACCCCGCCGCACGCAACTCCCTCAGCGCCTCGACCAGCTCCGCCTCATCCGCCAGCGCGTCGGTGAGCACATCACCCACCGGGCCGACGCCGGTACGGACCGCTTCCCGGCGAGCGGCGCGGGACAGCCACGCGGACATCGACAGGCCAGTCCGGGCGGCGGCGCGCTCCGCCAGATCCAGAGCAACCACGTCAAGCGACACCGTGACCTTACGAGTGACCATACCAATCACCATACCAAATGACCGCCAGGCGGGCCGGACGGGACTGTTGCATTGGGCGAAGCCGGGGCAGATGAGATTGTTGATTCCGGTTGGTCAGATTGCCAGGGCCAACTCGTCGAAGGCAGCCAGAACCCAGAGGTTTACTCCTTCCTCAACCCCAAGTTCGTCGTGTCCCCGCCTGACGGGCCAGGATGGCGCGACAGGTGTGCCTAGCCAGGCGGCGACGCCAAGTGCTGAATGCGTCTCCGGTGAAGGGCTAGCGCGCTGCTATGGTGACCGGGAGGCACCAGCGCACCCAGTTCGTCGCTGGTCTGGTGGTGTGCTCAAGGAGTGGCGCTTGCGCCACCGACGAACGGTGACACGGAGCGCGGCTTGCTACTCGCTTGGCCGGCGCAAGATCATTCCGAGCACGCGCCTTGCGTCGTCCCGCTGGGTCTTGTCGGGATTGCGGACCGCCTCGACCGCCACATACAGCGCAACGGCGGCTACCGCTAAGACCAGGGTGATCACGGCCATGACCGCGATCATCTGAACGTGGTACCCGAAGGGGTGATGTTCCGATGAACGCAAGCCGTATTTCAGGAATACTTTCTCGCTTGTTTCCGAGCGGGGTATTTAGCCGTACTCGTTCGTGGCGCGGCGAGCCCCTGGTGACGCCGGAACTCCGCGGGCCTAGCGGTGGGTGGTGTCCTGGTCGGTCACCTGGGTCTGCACGCGCACGTTGTGGACTTGCCGTTCCAGCTTGGGGTAGGACTGGTACGCGCGACGGTCGGCGGCGCTGGCGGCCCGGGCTTCAATCATGCTGATCAGACTGCGGGGCCACAGGCGCTGGATGAGCACAATGTTGAGTTCGGCGCAGTACAGCGTGATCTGGGATAGCAGGTGAAACCAGAACAGCAACCCGATGACCACCGCGAAGGTGCCATAGGTTCGGGTGGCTCCCCGCACCTCGCGGTTGACCAGGCTAAAGCCAATTTTCTGCAGCATGAACCAGGCGATAGCCGCGATCGCGGCACCCACAATGACCTCGCGCCAGCTCAACGAGCGAACGGTCAGGCGCTGAAAGAGGTAGGTGAACAAGCCGGCGTTGAGCACCACCCCGATCAGTGCTCCGACCACGGCCCCGACCACGCCCAACCTGAGGCCGTAGACCTCGGCGTCGCTGACCGCGCCCTGGATCAAGGTGGTGATGGTCAGGCCCAGGCCGCCGATGATGACCACCTCGAGGCTGCGCACCAACCGCAGCAGGAAACCGGGCCAGTCCGCACGCGGAACGCCATGAATCCGGTTGAAGGCCTGCTGGGCCATCTGGGCGACGCCAAGCCCGCTCCAGATCGCCAGCACCAGGCCGATGACTAGCCCCGCGGGGTTACCGGTCAAGGGCTGAGCGGCGTCGCGCTGGCCGATGATCGGAAACTGGCCCAGCGCGGTGGAAAACACCCGCTGCTCCAGCGCCGGATTGCCGGCCAGCACGTAGCCCAGAATCGTGGTCAGCACCAGCAACAACGGAAAGACGGAGAAGAAAGCGTAGTAGGCGATCAGCGCGGCCAGATTGCCCGCCTGGTCATCAGCGAACTTGCGATACACCGCAAACGGCAGCGCTAACCACGCATGGCGTTGCTGGAAGGCATCAACCCAGGCCACCAAGCCACCCCAGCGAGAGACCCGGGTCTGACCTGACGCTGCGTCCGTATCCCGATTCACTGCCCTTCCCCCGTCACGCTAGCGACGAACACGCCAAGCCCCACCAGGCCTCTACCGCCGAGGAGGTCACGAACTGTCGTTGCGGTATTTAGTCGCTTGAGGTCCCGCCCTTGATGGCGTCGCGAACGCGGTCGACAAGTGACGCGAAGGGCCCCACAACGTACTGCGCGGTCGTGGAGCCGGCGGCGGTGGGGTGAGGATGGGTGGGCGCGCTTTTCTCCGCGGCCCGCAGCGCGCTGCCCATCCGGGCGCGCTCCTTGTCGTCGCGGCCGGATATCACCGACGGGAACTCCTCGGTTTCCTCGTGTGTGGCGTGGCTGGTGACCGATTGCTGGAAGGTCGCGAACATGCGGTCGAACTCCGCGCTCTGCACGTCCATCTTCTCGAGTTCGGCGAGAACGTGGGTGGCCTGGTTCTCCTCGTCGTTGCGCGCCTGCGCCACCGCCTCACCGGCGGTCTTTCGGCTGACCGGGCGCAGGACCATCTCCTCGGCGGTCTCGTGGACGGCGAGCAAGGCGCGCAGCTCGTCGAAGGCGTGCTGCTTGTAGTCGCCGTGCGCGCTGGTGATCTCGGCGAACAGCTGTTGGATTCGCGCGTGCTGCTCCAGCAGAATCGCGATCACGTCGCCCTGCGGTAACTGCGCCGCCTGCGCGTGGCTGTCAGCTGCGGTCATGGTGCCCTTCCCGTCACTGTCGTTTCTTTTGAGGGTCCCCCTACCCACCTAGCCTGAGGTGTCAGTCCGATCAAGGCTGGGCGGCAGCAACGGCTACCCAACGGCCCGGCGGTTTAACCCCGGTCACCACCGAATGTCGGCGCGAGTGACGACGCACTCCACACCCCCGGAAACTTGAACATTCAGCGCGGCGGTGTGTTTAGCGGTCAGGTTTGGGGTATAGGGGCGGCGTCACTCTGCTCGGGATCCGGATACGGGAGGGATGCGGTGATGAAGGCAGTGGTGTGGCAGGCGCCGGACAGATCGATCCGCAGGAGGTACCAGACGCGCGTATCAAGCATCGCAGCGATGCCGTGGTGCGCGTGACGATGAGCGCGATCTGCGGCACTGACCTGCGTACGGCCTCGCGATGCGCGACCGAGACCGCTACGGACGAGACCTGAGCGGGGTGGCGTAACTGTGATTGATTTCGAGTCAGCGCGTGCGGTGGCCGATGCGGTGCTGTAGGAGGGTTATCTGCTCTACCCGTACCGCCGGTCGTCAGGCAAGAACCGGGTGCGCTGGCAGTTCGGCGTGCTGACATCGCGCAGATGGGTGGAGGCGACTGGGGTCGTCGGCACGAGCGTGGCCGGTTCGGCAGACGCGCTGGGCACCTCGATCGCCGCCTGGCCCCGGCGCTGCGTGCAGGGTCAGCAACGTTCGACGATCACTAAGGGTAATCAGTCCCGGAACTGTCGGGCAGCAGCAGGGTGCTTGGCGGGGCTACCTCCGCGGGAGTATGGGGTGAGTCTCGCTGGGCGCTAGGGCGTGGCCGCTGAGATCGGGTATGCGACACGTCGAGTGCGCACCGTGATACCGCCTCGCGGCCGGCCACCGGCACTGACTCAGCTGCGCGCGCAGATCCTGACCAGCATCCGGTTGGGTGGGCCGATGGCGCTGGCCGCACACGGTGCTGGCCGCGATCTGGCGCCGTGCCAACGTGATGATCCCCTCTTCGCCCAGCATCCTGGGCTATGGGCTCCCATCAGGGCTGCGTTCCTCTCGGCGTGGGTCAGCACCGCGGGAGGCTTGATGACGCGCGGATCGGGTAACCCCTTCTCATGCGCCAACCGCAGTTTTTCCCCTTCCACTTCGCGGCGGCTTACCGACCACCGGCCCTGCTGTTTGGGGTAATCAGCGCCACCACCGGCGTCTGGGTCGACGAAACGACGCTGCGCATCCGGTTTGGGCCATGGCGGTTGCACACACCGCTGACCAACGTAATTTCCACCACGCACACCGGTCCCTACTCGGTGATCAAAACGATCGGCCCCGCCCACCTGTCGTTGGCCGATCGTGGCTTGACCTACGCCACCAACTCCAAACGCGGCCTGTGCATCCGCTTCGCCCAGCCAGTCCCCGGCATCGAGCCGCTCGGACTGCTACGCCATCCAGCCGTCACCGTCACCGTGGCCGACTGCCACGGACTGGCCAAGGCACTCAACCGCTGATCGCTTGGCCGCCTGTTCGGCCACCGCCGTCGGGTGCCCAATGTGCCTACCCGCTAGCAGGAATCCGCAGGTCTTAACGAGTGTGGCCGGCGGTCAACCGCCCGTGGCCAAGCCGCTGATAGACCACCAAACACGGTAGCCAGTTGGGTAACGTCGTCCCGACTGCGTTGGCCACCCTTGGCGACATTGTTGATATGTGGAGTCCCAGTCGCCATCATGGCGTGGTGCCGTTGATTCTGGCGAGAATTTCGTAGAGTGCGGCGATGTCGCGATGCTGGTAACCCAGCTTGGCGGCCTTGGTCAGTATGTCGTCGGCGACGCCTGCTGAGGGCAGGGGGACGCCCTGCTCCCGCGCGGCGGCTAAAGCCAGCCGAATATCTTTGTGCATCAGAGACACATCGAACCAGGCTTGGTCGGGAAGGTTCAAGACGAGTGGCACGCGGGCCTTGAGCATCGGCGAGCCGATCGCGCTGTCCGCCATCACCTCGGCGGCGAGCTTGGGATCGATCCCGTCGCGCTGCGCGAGCAGCAAACCCTCGCAGAAGGCAAGCATCTGCACGGCGAGGCTGATGTTGATCGCCAGTTTGAGCACCAGCCCTTGGCCGTTGCCGCCGATGCGCGTCGGTGTTCCCAGCTCGCGCAAGACCGGCTGCGCCCGCGAAAACGTCTCCTCCTCCCCACCAACCATGATCGTGAGTGTGCCCGATTGCACTTGGGGAACGCTGCCGGACACCGGTGCATCCAGCATGGCCGCGCCACTCGCGCGCACTCGCGCGGCAAGCTCCCGGCTAACCCGTGGGCTGACGGTGCTGAAATCGACCCAAATCTTCCCAGGTGCCAGACCAGTAAGGATCCCGTCCGTCCCGGAGGCGACTGCCTCCAACGCCCCGTCGTTGGATAGCGACGTGCACACGATGTCGGCCGCCTCGGCTACCTGGCGGGGGGTGTCGCACCAGCGCAGGCCCTCCTCCACCAGGTGCTGCGCGTG
>Ga0213881_10001707_pt1 | contig 10084 bp, 9 predicted proteins | sample BarmaccoBMER_R08_FD_160104 | JGI IMG/M metagenome (GOLD analysis project Ga0213881, IMG submission 160104) | Barbacenia macrantha exposed rock microbial communities from rupestrian grasslands, the National Park of Serra do Cipo, Brazil - ER_R08 ... | reverse complement strand
GAGTCGTTCGTGACCGAGGCCGCGATTCGGTTGTTGGAGACCCTAGATGTCTCCGGTGCGCCGAGTACGGCCACGCTGATGAGCCCGGTGGACGACGACGCTGTCAGCAAGGACCTGGAGGAGTTGACGGAGCTGCGGCAGATGTGGGATGCCCGGGAGCTGTCGACCAAGGAGTACCGGGAGATGCGCCGCGCTGTGGAGGCGCGGATCAAGAAGGCGCGGGCGCGGATCGTGGTCCGGCCCGCCGTCGAGGTCCTGGAGGGGATGGTCGGCCTGGATGCCGCACGAGCCTGGCAGGCCAGGCACGAGGCGGGGGACTTCGACCGGCTCAACGCCATTGTGCGGTTCTTGTTCGCGGCGGTGCGCATCGGCGAGTCCACGGCGGGGCCGTTTCGGCTCGACTTCGACCGGGTCAGCATCGAACGCAACGAGCTCCACGCCTAACCGCAACTCCAGGCGCCGCCTGCCGGGTGGATTGGCTCAGTCCGCTCGGGGTGGGCTCGTTGTCGGTGGTTGGCGCTTCTGGGGTGGTTGGTGGGCGCGGTCGGTGGCGAGCAGGTCGGCGAGGATGCGCGCGCTGGCCGGGTTGATGGTGCGCGGCATTCCCTCGAGCACCCTGCGTAGGTTACGTTCCCAGTCGCCCGGGTCTATCCTGGGCGGGATCGTCCCGGGCGGGGGTGGCCACGCATCGTGGGCGAGTGTGCGGGGCGCTGGGGGCTGTGGGTGTGAGCCGGTCTCGGCGTGAACGGGCTGTTGGGGTGGTTCTGTCGGGGTCGGTTGTGGATGCTCGATGCTTCTTTGTGTTGGGACTCGAATCCGTCGTTTGTTCACGCGGGTGTGTGGTTGTGCCCGCTGGTGTTGGTCGCGGTGTCCTGGGGGCGGGGTGGTGTGCGGTGGTGAGCCTGCGGGGTGGGTTGGGGGTGGTGTTCTTCGGTTGGGAGATGGCCGTCGTTTGGGGGGTTTTGGTTGGGTGTTGGGTGGTGTGGTGGTGGTTCCCCGGTGGGTGTTTGTGCTGGTGGGTGGGGGGAAGTGGGGTCGGGGAGGGGGTGGGGAAACTTCCCCGGTTCCCCGGTGGTTCCCCGGGCTAGTTCCCCGCATCCGGCTCACTGTTTCGGTGGTGGGTGGTGTCGCGGTGGGTGAGCGCGTGGGTGATGTCCCGGGCGCGGATGACGCTGTGACCGTGGGATTTACTGATCTCAACGCCGTGGTGGGTGAGGGCGGTTTTGAGGTCGGAGAAGCTCCAGCCCTCGTAGACGCCGGGGTTGAGTTCGGCTAGTCGGGTCAGCATGATCTGGGTGCGAACCCGGGGCTGGCCGCGCAGCACGTGGTGGATGTCAGCGAGGTGATCGACCGGTTCGTCAGTGGTGTGCGGGGCCGCGTGGATGGTGCGTCCTGTGGTGGTCATCAGGTGCAGCGCGCGGGTGATGATGGGGGTGATCTGGTCGGGGGTGTGGGTGTCGGGGTCGTGGGCGCTGACGTGGTGGGTGCGCACGATGGTGTATTTGGTGTTGGTGCCGAAGCCGCTGTTGACCACGCAGGTGCCGCGGTCGATGTTGTAGCGCAGGGTGGTGGCGCGGCCGCCGTCGGCGAAGGCGGGTTTGCCCAGGATCATGTCGTTGGTGGCTTCGTTGCCGACGTGCAGGCAGGCGCGCATGCCGAAGCGGTCGCGGATTTCGGCGGGTAACGTGCGGTCGTCGGGGCGTTGAGTGGCGATCAGCAGCCCGATGTTGAACGCGCGGGCCATGTTGAGCAGGGTTTTCATGGCCAGGGTGGCGCGGCCGGTTTTGCCGCCGAGTTGCTCGTCGGCGAAAAGGACGTGTACCTCGTCGATGAACAGGAACAGCGGGTGGAGTCCGAGGTCTTTGCGGGCAGCCAGGTGTTTGGGGACTTTGTTGGCTCCTGGGGCGTGGCGTTCCAGGGTTTCGGCTCGTCGTTGCATGTCGGTGACGAGCTCGTCCAGTTGGTCGGCGCAGGCGGTGATGATGTCGGTGCCCATGCCGACGAGGAGCACGCTGGCCCGGGGTTGGAGGGGGTTCCAGTCTCCGGAGGGTTTGAAGTTGACGATGCGGATCTCGGTGGTGGCATCCAGCGCGGCACCGAGTGCGAGCAGACGTAGAGCGGCGGTCTTGCCTTGGCCGGCCAGCGCGCCGAAGAGCCAGTTGGTGCCGATCAGGGGGGCGGTGATGGGTTCACCGCGGATGGTTGTTCCCCAGGGCACTCCGGCGTAGACGTCTACGCTGCCGTCGTGGAGCAGCGGCCAGGGTGGCGCGGGCCCGTCGAGGGCGCCGGGGTCGGCGATCCACAGGTCGAGGATGTTGGCTTGCGGGCCGACTGCGGGCCAGGTCTCCACCTCCAACCGACCCAGATTCGCTGCCAGCAGTTCCGTACGGGCGATGACGTCGGAGGCCTTGGAGCCTAGCGGCATCCGCACCTGCACTGCGGTGCCGGAGCCGTCCCGGCGGGCGGCGATGGTGTAGCATAGTGGGCCGCCGTCTTTGAAGAACCGGGTCACTGCCGGGATATTCAAACTGGCGATCGCGGTGGTGATCATCCGCTCGTCAATCCAGGGGTCTGGGTCATCCCGATCGGGGTGCAGCAGGAACCCCGCACCGGGGGTACGGTCGCGGCCTTCCCAGACCGCCGCGATGACCCACCCCAGCGGCGCGGTCTTGAGCACCCCGATCCCCACCGCACCCAGCACACCCAGCGTGGTGAACAGCCCGGTGAGCCAGGCGGGCATCTGCGCCGGGTCCACGCTGGCGTGGATGATGGTGAGGATGCCGCCTAGGATGGTGAGCAGGAGCCCGACGAGGGTGATGTGGTGGGCGGCGATGCCGAGTTTGGCCCACCGGGCCCTCGCGTCCGCCCGGATCAGCTCCTGCGCCGCCCGGCGGGATTCCCGGTCCCCGATCAGCCGCGCCGCGCGGGCGTCCGCGCGCAGGTCGCCGTGGGTGGCCCACCTCCATCCCTTGGCGATCCACCGCGCATGCCCCCGCAGGAAAAACCAGCCCAACCGCACGACGTCGGCGGGGGCCTTACGCACCCGGTAGCCAAGGACCCCACGCAACCGCGCCGCGGGCGGGGAGTGGGCCACCTTCCAGGCCAAGCTCACCATCCGGGCCGCCACGGTGGCGTTGGTGCCCTGTTCGCAGAGCAGTTCTTTCTCCACCATGGGTAGCGCCGCGGGTAATTCCGTGCCCGGGGTGCTTGGCCGGCCACCCTCAGGAGCGCAGCTCAGGGTCCGACCCGGCGGGTTGTGGCGCGGCGGCGTGGGCCGGGCCTGGGGTGGTGCGTTGAGGGCTCTCATCGCCGGTGCCCCCTGCTGCTGTACGGGTCGTGCAGAAGTTCGGTCACCGCGAACATGCGGGCGATGGCGCTGCCCGCGAACAGCGCGGGCACCCCGAGCGCGACGCCCCAGGCGCGCGGGTCGGTGGTGAAGGCCACCACGGCCCACTGCACCCCCACGATCACCACCGCGCTAGCGAGTGCGCGGGTGAGGTTGCCGCCCATCCGCGTCACGTGCTGGGTGTGCCGGGCGACCCGGTAGGCGCTGCGGGCCCCACTGCGGAATGCGGCCAGCACTCCCACCCCTGCCACCACTGCGAGCACCACCAGCATGACCTGGATGTTCGTGCTGTTCATCGGGGTTCATCCCGGTCACGGCCCGTACTGGTGACCGGGCGGTCTTCCAGCACGCAGCAGCGGCGGCAGTACCGGTACTCACTGGGTGCCGGGTGCTCGCCGCGCAGTTGCGGGCGGCGCCACGGGGTGAACTGGTGGCGCCTCTGCGCCCGGCAGATCAGCACGGGCGCGCACACCGCACACCAACACTGCCCATCCTGGCCGATTCGCCACTGGTCGGTCATTGCCGCGTTGATCGCGGCGCCTTCAGTGCGGAAATGCCATGCGCGCTCGGGGAGGCCCAAGATATGGCCGCACTGATCACAATGCACACTCACACAGGTCTGGACCTGTATCATGGTGATCACCTCGATTCCTCATGCTGGGTGCTGGGGAGACCCGGCCCGGCGGGTTTGCTGGCAGGCACGTGACCGCCGGACCGGGGGTGTTGTGTCAGCGATGTCGTGGCGACTGTGGTGAACCGCTAGCCGGGCGGCACTGGTTGCTGAGAGCAGGAATCCGGCGAGCAGGCACACCAGCGCCTGCCAGGCTTTAAGCCCCGCATACCGCCGCGTCACCAGGACGACCATGCCGATGATGGCCACCAGTGGAATCGAGATCGCCATGGCATCACCACCGGTGATCGCGGGCGCGGTGGCGGCGCCAGCGGGTTCGGTAGCTGCACTTACGGCACCTCGGCGACCTGTGCTCTGCTACGGCGCCGCAGTCACACGTGCGGTCACCAAGGACGATCGGCGGGGTCCGCATGGAGTACGTCACCTGCTCCCCCGGCCGGGAGGCATCGGTCCTCAGCGACGGGACCGTGGTCGGTGTGTGAGCCGACGGACACGGCGAGTACCTGGTAGGTGAGGCCGTCCGCCCACCCGTGGCCAGATCGCTGCCCGGTCGGCAGCGGCGTCCGTCAGGCTCATCTGCCGGTCCTCGCGGTTGACGGTGAGGAGAACCATGGCCAGCGCGACGACCACCACGGCGACGGCGAGACACAGGGCCGCGATCAGGATCAGGGGTCCTGGACATCGAGCATCACTCCCTCCGAAGGCGGCTGCGGAGCCGCCTAGCCTCAGGCGCAAAGCTTTGCGCTCTTAGTTTTGCGCTCGGAAGTATGCACCAAGCCGGGAGACTTAGCAAGAGTGTGCGTGTAGTCTTTTGCGCTCAAAGCTGTGAGCAGCGGGGACGCGCGCAGCAACAACGCGAGGTGGCCTCGCGTGAGCCTGCAGCTATGGGGCTCGGGCAGCGCGGGCTAGCTCAAGCGGGGGTCCCACCGGCACGGCTGGTTGCCCAAGGCCGGCGCCATCCGGGTGGTTTACACATAGAGTTTTGCGCGGTAAGTTGTGGGCGCACTGTCTTGAGGAAGGTACTCCCTATGGCCAGCACGCCGCCCCCTACCGCGACCCGCGTGTACGCGAGCATCCGCGATCAGCTCGCCAGCGAGATCACCGCAGGTGTCTACCCGGCGGGAGCGCTGCTACCGTCCATTCGCGAGATCATGCAGCGATGGGACGTGTCCACCACGACCGCTCGCAGGGTCCTCGACGAACTGGCCGCAAGCGGCTTTGCGCGGAAAGAAGGCACCCGCGGCCACATCTCCACCGGCGGCGCCCCTCCAGCGCATCCGGTCGGTGACTATGCGCGCAAGGCGCCCCCACCGATCACTGTTGCTGGCCGCCTGACCGTCAGGCCTGTTCACACGATCCCGGCGAGCGGAACCATCACCCTGGCCACGGACGGCGGGCTCGCTGCGCTGGATGTCCGGGCGGAGCAACCGCCCGCCGATGCCGCCCTAGCTCTGGGGGTGGCAGACCCCACGCGGCCGGTGATTGTGCGGCGCCGTCTGCTGGCCGCGCCGGACGAGACTCCCGTCCAGTTCCGGGTCAGCTATCTCCCGGCAGCGTTAGCCCAAAGCACTCCGATCGCGCAGCCCCAGGCAATCCCTGATGCCTGGCCCGCCGCACTGACCACCTACCTCGGCAGGCAGGTGCGCCTGGCTAGCAGCCACGTCACCGCTCGCCACCCCACTTCCGAGGAGGCCGCCGCCCTGGCACTCGCCTCGGACGCCGCAGTGCTCGTGCGGGAGGACATCTACCACGACCGGCGCGGAAGCCCGGTTGACTTCACGCGGACCGTCTGGCCAGGAGACGCTACACGCTTAGTAGTCGGCGGTTGATCCGTGTCAGTACTGACCATGGGCTTCACTCCGAGCGGACGGCCCGGACCGTCGCCAGCGCGGCGGCGATCTCGGACATCGCGCTGTCCGGTTCGGGCAGCACGACGGCCTGATGCCACGGCAGCTCGGCGTGCACCTGCTCGATGGTCAGCTTGGCGCCCAGCAGGCCCCCGACCAGCGCTGCCACGGTATCGGTGTCACCCCCGAGCTGGACCGCGCTCACCAGCCCGCCGCGAAGCGACGGTGCCCGAGCAACGCACGACAGCACCGCAGTCACGGTTTCGTACGGGTCAAGACTGACGCCATCGGCAGGCGCCTGCCAGGTTCCCGTGGAAACCTGGGTCAGCATCTCCGCAAGCCGCGCATCGGCGCCCACAGCGCGGGCAGCCTCGCCTGCCTCCTCGGCAGCAACCCTGAGCAGCAAGGTAGGACTTGCGCCCTCCAGCGCCCACGACGCACACGCGGCGATCACGCACGCCGCCACCACGGCGGAAGCATCGGCGTGGGTCGCCCGGGACATCTCGATCGCCACCTCGCGGCGCCGGTCTGCCTGGCTGTGCGGCAGCACCCAGCCAATCGGAAGCGCGCGCATCGCCGCCCCGTTGGTTGCCCTGCCCACCGAGGCCACCGCTTCGCCAGTGCGGCGGAAGTGCTCGATCGCCGCGGTCGTCGTCGGGCCCAGCCCCCTGATCATCGACTCCCGTTCCGCCAGCTCCGCCAGGAAAGCGCTCGCGTCACAGCCGCCATCTCGCTCCGCCAGATGGCCAGCGACCAGCAGGGTCAGCGCCGTGTCATCCGAGGTCACCCCGCGCGGCCAACCCTCGCGGACGGGCACCTGCTCAACTTGACTAGCCGACGGAACCGCACTCGCTCGAAAGGCGTTCTCCCACGGCACCCCAAGCGCATCGCCACACGCGTACGCCGTTAAAGCGCCGGCGATGCGCTCACCCAGCTCATAGACCTCTGCTGGGTAGAGGCGGTTTAGCAGTCCATAACCCATGGCCAGCGCCGAGGATCGCGCCACTGACCCCTCTTCGATCGCCTGGCGTTCCTGTCCGCAGACCAGCGCGGCTCGGCTTAACGTGACTCTGGCGTGGGTCATGTCATAGCGGGTGCGGGAATTGGTGAACGTTTCCCAGGCGGCCGTGGCGAGATCTTGCGCACGGCTGCCGTCACCGTCACCCAACACAAGCTCAGCGCGGGTGTGCCATATTTTTGCGCGCTCGAGGATCTCCTCAATGCTGATCGCGAGCTGCTCGGCCTCGGTGAAATAGTTCTCCGCTTCGTCGCGGTCACCCGCGCCGAGTCGTGCCCGTCCCAGCGCATGCAGGCTTTGCAAGACACCACGGGCGTCGGCGACCTCGCGCCGCAGCCGAAGGGCCGTGCGATGATAATGCTCGGCGCTGGTCCAGTCCTGTTTCGTTTCGGCAATGCATCCAACATTGGCCAGAATCGTAGTGTGGACCACCCGATCACGATCAGCTTCGGGCACGCTCTCCAGAAGTTCGAGCGCATCACGGAACCGAGCTTCGGCTCCCTGGACATCACCACCAAAGTATTCTGTGGCGGCGACGATGCCATCACAGCGGGCCCGCAGATTGGCCGTATCCGACGTGTCGGCCAACTCGAGAGCGGCATGTCCATAACGCTGCGCCTCACTGAAGTCGCCAAGATACAACGCGATATCCGCCAGACGGATGAGCACATGTATCCGGTCGGCCGAGCTGTCGATGAGCGCCATCTCAGCCTCGGCCTGAGCAGCGTCAAAATCCCCCCGCACAAACTGAAGCTCAGAACGAAGCAGGCGAACACGGCTGTCCTCGACCGGCAAAAGCTTAATCAACCGTTCGGCCTCGTTCCAGTCGCCCAACACGATCAAAACCCGGGCCAGGCGGGGCCCCAACTCTTCGATGCTCACGTGAGACCGCAGCTTCTGGTACAACATCAGCGCAGTGTGATACATGCCGGCCCGCTCAGCCTGTGATGCCGCCCGGTACCCTGCCCGAACCATTCGATCACACTGATGTGCCTGTTCGAAATGGAATGCGGCCGACGCCATGCCCCCGGTGCGCTTGAACCACTCACCCGCGCGCCCATGCAGATAGCGCCGCTGGTTGGCGCCCATCTCCGCATACACCTCACGCTGCATCAGCGAGTGAACAAAGCCCACCTCACCACGCGGTCCTTCCCGCATCAACCGAAGCTCACACGCCTTATTCAGCGCGGCTATAGCATCTTTGGTGTCAACGTCCATGACATAAGCGATCGAGGCCAGTTCCTCAGACGTGTCCACAACCACAGACGCGGCTCTCAACAAGTGCAGAGTAATGTCATCCGCGCGCGCAAGCCGACGCCGCAGAATCGCGTCCGCGCGCGGCGGAACAACCTCGGCCGCTACACGTGACTCCGGCACCTGGGTGATGAGACTCAGCGCTTCCCGCAGAAAGAAGGGATTACCACCACTGAGCTGGAAAAGACGGTCTACGATAGAATCGTCAGCCTGCTCACCGATAGCTGCCATCTTGCGCACATACTCACCCACGTGCGCTCGCTCCAGCGGGACCACCGTCAAAGTCACATGCCCAATAGCGGTCCACTCGGCCATCAGATCAGCAAGCGCAGGATAATCATTCAGCTGCTCTTCTCTAATGGTGACCACCGCAAGCACAGGTATCCGCTCCAGCTTGCGGAAAAGATAGTTCATGAAATACAACGTGTCCGGGTCCGCCGCGTGCAAGTCATCAACCAAAAGGAACAGTCCAACACTGCCAGTGGCGACCCTGACCAAAACACGCGACAGCTCTTCATAGACACCTTTGAAGCTACATGATTCGGTGAGCTTTTCGCCAATGGCGCCCAAGAACGTCCCAATAAACGGCACCGCATCGAGCAAGCGAGGCGCGGCACGTGCTAGTGTCCGCCTAATCTGGTCGGGAGTACCGCCCAGATAGCCCGCAAGCGCTTCCTTGACAGGGAGCAAGGGTTCCGCGCCCCTGCCCAAGCACCGCACCGGAATTAATGTCAACTCCCGCCGACGTGCCTCGGTTCCCGCCTCAGCGGCGAGGCGTGATTTCCCAACACCTGACTCGCCCAAAACCAGAACCACATGGCCTCGACGGGTTTCGGCTACCCCAGCGATGTGCCGGCGAAGCACATCAAGCTCAAGCTCCCGACCAATCAAAGGTTCTTGTGGGCTCTCCCCGCCCCCCTCGATCCCTTCGCTATCACGATCACTGCGTGCTGGCATCGCGAACTAACCTCCACGTGGGGCTGACACCTACGCGCCTCACGAACGAGACGCCGTGGTCCGAACCTACGACAGGAAGACCTTCCACACGTCCGAGCTGAAGATCAACACCCCGCCAGCTGGGTACTTCGAGTCCCGCCCGGCGACCTCGCGGCTGCGAGAATCCCGCAGCCCTACAACGCCGACCCTCTAGCGATGTCACCTCGTACACACTGACCGCCGTTGCTGTCACTTCGCGTGCTCTTACGCCACACCGCTCCCGCAAAACCCCCAGGATCAACTGCCCGAGGCTACCTGATCGGTGCCTCGCCGCCCGTGGAGGGCGACGTCGCCGAGCTGGTCGGTACCGCTCCGCCCCAGTGATTGACGTTCCCGGTGGGCCTAACTAACCCGCTGCTCCAATCGTTCCAACACCTTGCACGGGTTGGACCTGGCAACGTGCCAGTCAGGATGAGCCCGACCGTAGATCAGTCCGTAACGTCCGCTCACCCGCCCCCAAGGGCCGGGTGTGGGATTTGGCGGAGCGGCTGAGCGAGGACGACATCCACAAGATCGCTCTGAGCTACGAAGCTGGCGAGCTTCGACGCGACATAGCCGCTCGGTACGAGATCAGCGTCAGCAGTGTGGGCCGCTTGCTGCGGAAGCGGCGGGTGGAGCGGGATGAGATGGCATGACTACCTCCGAACCGGGCACGCGCACCCAAGACGACTGGCTAGCCCTCGGTACCCTCAACCTCAAGACACTCCATCCGCCGCCAGGAGGTGTTTACCGTGCCCGACATGCCTACTGGCGCCCTCGTCCGCCTGTATCGCATCGAACGCCGGATGAGCACCGTCTCCCTGGCCACCCATGCCGGTATCACCGTGCGCTACCTGGAGATGATCGAGGCCGACAGCAAGACACCCTCCGTGCCGGTCCTGCGGAACCTGTCAAGCTGAATGAGGCACCGTCGGGTGCTAATTACTGAGTGGTGGTATCTGTCTGGCTGGGCGGGTTGATCCATGAGCTGGCCGGTAGGGCGGGTGGCTGGG
>Ga0213881_10001706_pt1 | contig 10093 bp, 7 predicted proteins | sample BarmaccoBMER_R08_FD_160104 | JGI IMG/M metagenome (GOLD analysis project Ga0213881, IMG submission 160104) | Barbacenia macrantha exposed rock microbial communities from rupestrian grasslands, the National Park of Serra do Cipo, Brazil - ER_R08 ... | reverse complement strand
CGTGGCCCCCGTTTACAACGAGGAAGCGACGATCGATGAGTTCTATTCCCGGGTCTGCTCCGCGCTCGAAGATGTCAGGTTTGAACTGGTGCTCGTCGATGACGGTTCGACCGACACCACCCCAGCAGCGCTCGACCGGCTGGCCGGCGTGGACCCGCGGGTCCACGTCGTGTTCCTCTCGCGCAACTTCGGTCATCAGACCGCGCTGACCGCCGGTCTGGACCATGCCCGTGGCAACGCGGTGGTGATGCTCGACGCCGATCTTCAGGACCCGCCCGAGGTGATCCTCCGCATGCTCGACCAGTGGCGCGCCGGATGCGACGTCGTATACGCGGTACGGGAACAGCGGGAGGGCGAATCGCGATTCAAGCTCGCCACCGCGAACTGGTTCTACAGGCTGTTCGACAAGCTGGCGCAGGTCGACCTACAACACAACTCGGGCGACTTCCGGCTGCTCGATCGAGCTGCCCTCAACGCGCTGCTCTCCATGCGCGAGCGAAATCGGTTCCTGCGCGGCATGACCGTATGGGTGGGTTACCGTCAGGCCGCGGTGCCCTACCGGCGCGACGCCCGGTACGCCGGTCACACCAAGTACACCCTCCCGAAGATGATGAAGTTCTCGCTCGACGCGATCTCTTCGTTCTCCCACCGGCCGCTTCAGCTGGCAACCCTGTTCGGGTTCCTGATCTCGACGCTCGCGTTCGTGGCGATCCCAGTGGTGATCGTGCTCCGCATCCTCGGGTCCTATCTCCCCGGCTTCAGCTCGATCACGATCGCGGTTCTGCTCCTCGGCGGGATCCAGCTGATCGCCATCGGGATCATCGGCGAATACGTGGGACGCATCTACGATGAGGTCAAGGGCCGTCCGCTGTACCTGGTGCGCTCTCGGGTCAACGTCCCCGAGGATGTGACACCCGCCTCGCCGTTGCCGCCGGTGGCGGCCGACCGGGAGGGGATCGGAGAGTAGCGGCCTATCCCCCGGCGGGGTTCGGGCCGACCGACGGGTTCACCGCCTTTGCCGGCTGCCCGCGCGCGGATTCATTCTCGGTCGCCCCCTGCCGGCGCGAGTCATTGCCGTCCCGGGTGGTGGCGGACACCTGCTCGAGGATGGCGATGCGGGCCGAGAGGACCTTGATCGCGTCGGCGATCGGGTCCGGCAGGTGGACCCAGTCCGCGTCCGGTCCCTCCGGACGCCGGCCCTCGACCCGCACCGGATGGCCGGGATTGCCGACGACCGTGGAGTTGGGCGGCACGTCGTGGATCACGACGCTCCCGGCCCCGATCTTGGAACCATGGCCCACCGTGATCGGTCCGAGCAACTTGGCGCCGGAGCCGATCGTCACATAGTCCTCGACCGTCGGATGCCGCTTGCCGGTCGCGAACCCCGTTCCGCCGAGAGTCACGCCCTGGTACAGCGTCACGTCGTTGCCGATCTCGGCCGTCTCTCCGATGACCACGCCCATGCCATGATCGATGAAGAAGCCCTGGCCGATCCTCGCGGCCGGGTGGATCTCGATTCCGGTGATCGAGCGGGCGACCGCAGAGATCAACCGGGGCAAGAACGGCACCTTCGCCTGGTACAGAGCGTGCGCGAGACGGTGGGCCAGGAGGGCGTGGACCCCTGGCCAGGCCGCGAGAATCTCGATCGGACGCACGCCGCGAGCCGCTGGGTCTCGGGTGCGCGCCGCGTCCACGTCTCGCCGGATCTCCGTGGCAATGCGGCCGGTCAGCCCATGACCCAACATGGAGAAAGCGTAGCTGGCACCTGACTCCACCCCACGAACCAGGGCGGCCGGGCCCGCCAGCCCGGCCGCCCTGACCCCTACGGCGCGAAGAACGGGGTCGAGACGTACCTCTCGCCCGAGTCCGGAAGGACGACCACGATCCGGGCGCCTCCAGATGCCTCGCGATCCGCGACCTTCAGCGCTGCACACGCCGCGGCTCCTCCAGAGATCCCGGCAAGAATGCCCTCGCGCCGGCCGAGGCGGCGAGCCGTCTCGATCGCGTCGTCGTCGTCCACGGAGATCACCTCATCGATGACCTCGCGGTTGAGCACGTTGGGAATGAAGCCGGCGCCGATACCCTGAATCTTGTGCGGCCCCGGTGGCCGGCCGGACAGCACCGCGGAAGCGCTCGGCTCGACCGCGACGATCCGGCAGCTCGGGTTGCGCTCCTTGAGGAACTCGCCGGCGCCGGTGATCGTCCCGCCGGTGCCGACGCCGGCGACGAACACATCCACGCGGCCGTTCATGGCCTCCCAGATCTCCGGACCGGTGGTGCGGCGATGGATCTCGGGATTGGCCGGATTGGAGAACTGGTCGGGAAGGTAGGAATCGTTGCGCGCGGCGAGCACTCGCGCAGCGTCGACCGCCTCGTTCATCCCTCCCAGCGACTCGGTGATCTCTACGCGCGCGCCGTACAGCCGAAGCAGCCCCTCGCGCTCGCGGCTCATTCCTTGAGGCATGGTGAGCACCAGGTCATAGCCTCTGGCGGCGCACACGAATGCCAGAGCGATGCCCGTGTTGCCGCTCGTGGCTTCGACGATCGTCGTGCGGCCCGGCGCGATCAGGCCGTCCCGCTCCGCCGCTTCGATCATCGATACCCCGATGCGGTCCTTGACGCTTCCCCCGGGGTTGAGCGCCTCGAGCTTTGCGTACAGTTGCGCGCCGCCGTCGGGGACAATCCGGGTCAGCTGAACCATCGGCGTGCGACCCACGTACTCGGCGATGTTGGTCGGGACTGCGCCCATCGGGCGGCTAACCCTACGAGAACCGCCGATCGCGCGGGTCGCCGTAGCCCCCAGGTTCAGCGCCGGGTACCACTCCTCAGATGTGATACATCGGCGCGCTCGAGGCACGCTGCTCGGCCTCGGCCACCTCGGCGATCGTCGACTCGGCCAGGACCGCGCGCACCGCCTCAGCCGCGTCCGCGAACACCCCCGCGGCGCCGCCGCCGATCGGGCCGTCGAGCAGCTCGACGATCTCGAGCACGGTTATCTCGGTGGCGGCCCGCGCAAATGTGTAGCCGCCCTTGACGCCACGATGGGAACGCAGGACGCCCGCGCGGCGGAGCGTGGCGAACAGCTGCTCGAGGAACTGGACCGGGATCTCGCGCCGGCGAGCAAGCTCGGCAATCGGGACCGGTCCACGCTCGCCGTGGAGGTGCAGCTCGACCAGAGCGCTGACGGCATAGGGCGACTTGGTGGTGATCGAGATCACGTCGCGCTCGATCGTATGGCACGATCTCCGGCGGCGCGTAGCCGCGGCTCAGGGTGCCGGGTCTGTTCTGGATCTAGATCCAGCCGCGCTCGGTGGCGATCAGCACCGCCTGAGCGCGGTCCATCGCGCCGAGCTTGCCGTAGACGTTGTGAAGGTGGGTGCGGACCGTGCTGGTCGAGAGACCGAGCTCCCCGGCGATCTGCTTGTAGACCATCCCGCGCGCGAGGCGGCGCAGGACGTCGATCTCGCGGCTCGACATCGGGCATGGCTCGACGGGGCGCGGGCGCCCGCCAGCGCTGGGGAGCGGCAGCTCGTACATCACCGTGCGCAGGTCGGCCGGCCTCACGCCGACCGTGCGCCCCACCGTCAGCAACTCCGCCGGAGAAATCGCGCCACCGAGAACGTAGTGGGCGAGCATGTCGGCGAGGCGAACCACGGCTGCCTCGCCGTCGGCGTCGTCCGCGTGGTGGCGCTCGATCACCCTGGCTACCGATTTCGGCAGGCCCCAGCGGCGCGCGAGCACGCCACCGACGAGGGCGTGATCCACCCCGAGCTCGTGGCGCTCGCTCTGAATGCGCTCCTCGGGGGTGCGTGCGTCCGCGTGAATGTGGCGCGGATAGCCGGGGTACGCGTGCACCAGAACGAGCTTGCCGACGTCGTGCAAGAGCGAAGTGACCATGAGCCGATCGCGCGAGTCGTAGCCGAGCTCGCGCGCGAGCCGGTCGGCCGCCCGCTGAGTGGCGACCGCGTGAAGGCGGAAGCGTTCCGGAATCCCCTGCCAGACCGCGGTCCGTTCGAAGAAGTCAAATGTGCGCGCGCGGCTGGCGATGGCATGGACGGTGCGCGGCGAGAGCACCTCGATCCCCTTGACCGCGCTTTCCACGCGTCCGCGCGTGGGCCCGTCGAGCCCATTGGCGAGCCGTAGCACGGTCACGGCGAGCGACACGTCGGCCTCGACCGCGGCCACGATCTCGGCCGTCGAGGGCTCGCCGGCGTCGAAGAGGCGCAGCACCCGATTGCGGGACTCGACCAGCATGGGGAAGGCCTCCAGCGCCTCGAACGCGGCGGTCAGCCGGCGGCCGTGACCTTCGTTGTGTCGGCGCTCATGCTCCGCATACGAGGCGGGTGCGGGTCTCTTGAGCGCAGCTACGGTTGCCAAGGAAGGTTCCGTGTCGCTGGTTTGAGATTCGGCGGGAGCATCGGAGGAGGGCATGCCTGGGTCATCCCCGGCACCTTCTTCTATCGGCACGTGCTCGATCACGCCTTAGGACTTTCTCGCGCCCGCCCGATCCAGCGCCCGGTCGATCCGCGCGAGCGTCTCCTCCTGGCCGAGGAGCGCCACGCTTTCAAAGATCCCGGGTGAGACGGTCGTGCCGGCGATCGCCACCCGAACCGGCTGAAACACCTTGCCGGGCTTGGCGCCCAGGGCCTCCACCACCCCGCGTAACGCCGCCTCGACGTTCTCGACCGTGAACGGTTCGGCCGACGCGAGCGCCTCGCGTGCGGCTTCGAGGTTCTCGACTCCGCCGTCGCTGCAGATCACCTTCTGAAACGCCCGCGCGTCGTCCACCGGCCCATCGAACAGAAAGCTCACGAGAGGCCAGAAGTCGGCGAGCGTCTGGATCTTCTCCGCCGAGATCTCGACCGCCCCCCGCAGCCCGTGGCGTCCGGTGTATTCCTCGAGCCGCCGGGTCAGCTCGTCGATCCCCAGTTCGCGCAGGTGCCGTCCGTTCATGTGGCGCAGCTTCTGCTCGTCGAAGATCGCCGGGTTCTTGGAGACGCGCTCGAGCCGGAAGCGCTTGGCCAGCTCCTGAAGACTGAAGTGCTCCTCGTCGGCCGAGAAGCCGGCCCCCAGGAGGGCGATGTAGTTGTCGACCGCTTCGGGGAGGTAGCCGGCCGCGCGGAGCTCCTGCACGGAAGCGGCGCCGTGGCGCTTTGAGAGCTTGCGTCCGTCGGGGCCATACAGCAGCGGCAGATGGGCGTATACGGGCGGCGGAACGCCCAGGGCGTCGAACACGAGCAGCTGCGTGGGGGTGTTAGAGATGTGGTCCTCGCCGCGCACCACGTGGGTGATGCCGGCATCGAGATCGTCGACCGCCACGGCGAAGTTGTAGAGCAGCGAGCCGTCGGCCCGAGCGATCACGGGATCGTCCCGGCTGGAGTTCGCGAAGCGGATCTTGCCGCGGACGACGTCGTCGAAACCGGTCTCGCCCGCGTCCGGGTAACGGAGCCGGACGGCCCCGGCCGACTCCGGCTCGCCGCGGAATCCGCGCTCCCAACCGTGTCGCTCCTTGTAGGCCCGGACCTCCTGCGCGGTCGCGCTCGAGTGGTATGCGCGTCCAGACGCGAGCAGCTCCTCGAGCGCCTCGCGGTGGCGGCCGGCGCGCTGCGATTGGAACACGGGACCCTCGTCCCAGTCGAGGTTCAGCCAGCGCAGGGCGTCGAGGATCTGCTCCACGTTCTCGGGAGTCGAGCGCTCGCGGTCGGTATCTTCGATGCGCAGCACGAACGTGCCCTCTTCACCGTTCGGGCCGTGTGGTCCGCCTCTGGCCAGGAGCCAGTTGTAGAGGGCGGTTCGAGCGCCCCCGATATGCAGTGCCCCGGTTGGGGATGGAGCAAAGCGAACGCGCATGTCAGACCACCTCCCATCGTAATGCCGTCGCGGACCTTGATCGGCGCCCATGTGTCAAACGCCGGCGGGCTCCCGAACGCCGTCGAGCGCGGCACGGAACGCGGCTGCCGCGCGATCCAGATCTTCAACCAGTCACCGCGGATGTGGCGGCCCACGGCTTACACCGACGAGGACTTCGCCGCATTCAGAGCGGCGATCGACGACAGTCCGATCGACGCCGTCCTGATCCACGCGGTCTATCTGCTGAACTGCGCCTCTGAGGACAGGGAGATCCGCAACAAGTCCCTGAACTCGCTGATCCACTCGCTGCGGGTCGGCGACGAGATCGGTGCGGTCGGGGTCGTGCTCCATCCGGGTTCCGCGAAGAAGGGAGACGTCCCCAAGGCGATCAAGCGCGCCGGCGCCGTGATCAAGGCTGCCCTGGGCGAGACCGACCACTGCGACCTCCACCTCGAGGACACCGCCGGCGCCGGAGGCACGCTCGGCCGCTCGTTCGAGGAGCTCGCGGGACTGCTCGAGGCGGCGGGCGGCGATCGCCGGCTCGGAATCTGCCTGGACTCCTGCCATCTGCTCGCCTCCGGCTATGACATCCGGACCCCGGATGGTTTGCGCGAGACGCTCAACCAGCTCGACGAGCTCGTCGGCGAGGAGCGTCTTCGTTCCGTGCACGTCAACGATTCCGCCGCTCCGCTCGGCTCCAACCGCGACCGCCACGCGATTCTCGGCCAAGGCGAGTTCGGAGAGAAGGGCTGTGCCGTGGTCCTGTCCGAACCGAGGTTCGAACGTCTGCCGTGCGTGCTCGAGACCGGCACCGACGGGGGTGGGGCGAGCGCGGGCGACGTGGCCCTCGCGTTCAAGCTCAGAAAGCGTGGGGAATCGTCGCGGGCGCGATCCAAGCGGTCCAAGGGGGCAACCCGCCAGCCGGCATCGAGGGCCTCGTCGACCGCCAAGCGGTAGGTTGCCCGCCAATGAGCGCCCGGAAGGGAAATGCGCTGGTCGTCTTCGGGATCACGGGCGACCTCGCGAGGAGACAGACCTTTCACTCGCTCTACCGGCTCGAGGAACGAGGGTTGCTGGACTGCCCGGTGATCGGGGTGGCCTCCCGGGAGTTGTCGGGGGAACAGGTACGAGACCTGGCACGTGCATCGATTGAGGCGGCCGAGACGATCGACGAGGACGTGTTCGAGCGCTTCGCGCGCCGCTTGTCCTACGTGAGCGGCGACTTCGGCGACGAGCAGACGTATGCCCGGGTTGCCGAGGAGCTCGGCGATCGGGACTTCCCGGTGTTCTACCTCGAGATCCCGCCGGCGCTGTTCGCCACTGTCGTATCAGGCCTCTCGCGGGCCGACCTGGTTTCGCGCGGGCAGCGCGTCGTCGTGGAGAAGCCGTTCGGGTTCGACCTGGCCTCTGCCCGCGAGCTCGCGGCCGAGCTGCACAAGTACGTCACCGAGTCCCAGATCTACCGGATCGACCACTTCCTGGGGAAGCTGGGGCTGCGGGAGGTTCTCCATCTGCACTTCGCCAACACGATGCTCGAGCCGGTGTGGAACCGGAACTACCTGTCCTGCGTCCAGATCACGATGGCCGAGCAAGTCGGGGTGGAGGATCGCGGACGCTTCTACGATCCGGTGGGAGCGCTGCGTGACGTGGTCGTCAACCACCTCCTGCAGCTGCTGGCCACCGCCGCGATGGAGCCTCCGGCCGGCCCCGATCCGGACACTCTGAAGGACGCCAAGCGCGCGGTGTTCAGGGCGATGCCCGACGCGGATCCGCGCCACTACGTCCGCGGCCAGTACGACGGGTACCGGGAGATCGACGGAGTGGCAAGTGACTCCACCACCGAGACGTATGCGGCGCTGCGGCTGGAGATCGACAACTGGCGGTGGGCCGGCGTTCCGTTTTTCATCCGCACCGGCAAGCAGCTGCCGGTCAAGGAGACCGAGTTGCGCCTGGTGTTCAAGCGCCCGCCGCGTATTCACTTCGCCGGCGTCGACGTCCGCCGTCCCGACCCCAACCAGCTCGTGTTCAAGGTCGACCCGTCGACCGGCATCCGGCTGATCCTCGACGCGCAGCGAGGCGATAGGCCGAACGAGATCCACCTCGACGTGGACTTCGCGAAGGAGGGAGGCGAGGGCGCCACGCCCTATGAGGTCCTGTTCCACGCCGCGCTGGTCGGCGACAGCACCGAGTTCACCCGCCAGGACAACGTCGAGGAGTCCTGGCGGATCATTCAGCCCTTGCTCGACTCACCGCCGCCGGTGCATCCGTACGCCAAAGGCTCCTGGGGACCGCCGGAGGGCGATCAGCTCCTCGCGGGCTTCGGCGGCTGGCGCGGCCCCTGGGTGCCGGAACAGGGCTAGCGCGGCGACCCCGCGGCCCCGGCGTGGCGCGCGCTACCCCGCCGCCCCGGCGTGCCGCGCGCTACCCCGCGGCCACGCTCGCTCGGGGCGCGGCCACGGCGTCCTCGGTTGCGGCGTCCTCGGCCACGATCGCCTGCCCGAGCAGCGCATCGAGTTCGGCGTGCAGGCTCGCGGTGCGCGCCACCCGGAAGCCCGCACCGAGCCTCAGCCGCCGCGGACCCACCGAGGTGCTCAGCTCGACCACCACCTCGGACTCGCCGGGGAACCCGGCGAGCAGATCCCGGAGATCGGCGAGCGCCGACGCCGGCAAGGCGGTCGCGTCGAGCCGCAGGCGTAGAGGGTCCGGGGGCGGAGCGAGCCTGGCGGCCTCCTCGCGGGCCTTGGAGATCTCCTCCGGGCTCGGCTCGAAACCCTCGACCTGCTGCACGACGATGCACGTCTTGTCGCGATCCTTGTGGTCGACCCGTCCGCGCACGAGCACGATCGAATCGGGCGCCAGCGCCTGCTCGCTGGCCCCGAGCGCCTTGCCGAACACGATGATCTCGACCGAGGACTCGAGATCGTCGAGCGTGGCGAACATCATCGGATCGCCGTTCTTGGTCCGCAGCCGCTTGGTCTGGGCGATCATGCCGCCGACCGTCACCCAGTCTCCGTCGCGCCGGCCGTAGAGCTCGCCGAGCGAACAATCCGTCCGTGCGCGGAGCGCCGGGCCCACCTCTTTGAGCGGGTGCGCGGAGATGAACAGACCGATCGCCTCCTTCTCGGCCGCGAGCAACTCGGAGCGATCGAATTCGATCTGCGGGATCGGCACGTGGCTCGGCATCGTGAGGGACGCCGAGTCGGTCTCGCCCCCACCGAGGTCGAAGATCGATCCTTGGCCGATGAGCGCGTCCTGCTGGGCCTTCTGACCGGCTCCCTGAGCCTGCTCGAGCACGGCGAGCATTCCTTTCCGGGCGGCGCCCGTTGAGCCGAAGGCCCCGCATTTGATCAGCGACTCGATGGCCTTCTTGTTGACTGCCCGGTTGTCCACCCGCGCGCAGAAGTCGAATATGTCGCGGAACGGGCGGGCGGGTGGGTCATAGTCACCGCGGGCCTTCTTGATCGCCTCGACCGCGGCGAAGCCGACGCCCTTGACCGCGTCCAACCCGAAGCGGATGTTGCCGTCCACGACCACGAACTCGTGGTCGGAGGAGTTCACGTCCGGCGGCAGGATCGAGATTCCCATCTGCTCGGCCTGGGCGACGAAGAACGGAACCTTGTCCTTGGTGTCCATCACCGAGGAGATCAGCGCGGCCATGTACTCGGCGGGGTAGCTGGAGCGCAGCCAAGCGGTCCGGTAGGAGATCAGCGTGTAGCAGGCCGCGTGCGAACGGTTGAACGAGTAGTCAGCTGACCGTTCGTTGGTGTTCCACAGCCACTCGATCACCTGCTCGCTGGTGCCCGACGCTCGGCACCCGGCGACGAACTCCGGCTTGAGCCTGGCCATCGCCTCCCGGTTCTTCTTGCCGATCGCCTTGCGGAGGTCGTCCGCCTTGGCGCCGCTGAAGCCTGCGATGTCCTTGGCGATCTGCATCGCCTGCTCCTGGTAGAGGATCACGCCCTTGGTCGCCTCGAGGATCGGGCGCAGGCGCTCGTCGGGGTACGAGATCGAGTCTGGGTCGCGCTTGCCGCGGGCGTAGTTGGGGATCTGGTCGATGGCCCCGGGGCGGTACAGGGCGTTGAGGGCCACGAGGTCGTCGAATTCGGTCGGCCGGACCTTCTTCAGCGCTTCGCGCATCCCCTCGGACTCGAACTGGAAGACGCCGACCGAGTCGCCGCGCGCGAGCATCTCGTACGTGGGCGCGTGGTCGAGCGGAAGCGTGGCCATGTCGGGCCGCTCCCCG
>Ga0213881_10001705_pt1 | contig 10098 bp, 8 predicted proteins | sample BarmaccoBMER_R08_FD_160104 | JGI IMG/M metagenome (GOLD analysis project Ga0213881, IMG submission 160104) | Barbacenia macrantha exposed rock microbial communities from rupestrian grasslands, the National Park of Serra do Cipo, Brazil - ER_R08 ... | reverse complement strand
CTAATTGATGGAATTATTGTAGAGCGATTGTGCGGCAATCAAAAAGTTTCACTTGAAGAACAACTTGATTTTCTAAGTCAAGTAGTGATTTCTTATTCAGAACGGCAATAATTTTGAAATATCAAATTGGTAGTTAAGAGGAAGATGGAGATCAAGATGAAGATTAAGTATGAACTAATTATTTACTGGAGCGAAGTCGATCGGGCTTTCATTGTTGAAGTGCCTGAACTGCCTGGTTGTGCGGCAGACGGCGACACTTACCAGGAAGCGGTGCAAAATGTTGAAGTCGCGATCCGAGAGTGGATCGCAACTGCACAAGAATTAGGGCGACCGATCCCAGAACCTAAAGGTCGGCTGCTATTTGCCTAAGTCATCGTTTTTGGGTTGAGTTCATCAAGCACAAACGTCGTATAACAAGTTACAGATGCCTTGGCAATAGCTAATGCAAGAAGTGGCGGATGCCAGTAAAGACCATAACCAAACCCAACTCGTTGGCTGCCTGAATTGAATCAGGATCGCGTAGACTCCCTCCTGGCTGGACGATCGCTGTCACCCCGGCTGCCGCCGCTGCCCGGACTGAGTCATCGAAGGGAAAGAAGCCATCGCTAGCAAGCACTGCTCCTTGGGCTTTTGCCCCAGCCTGCTCTAAAGCTATTTTGACAGAGCCGACCCGGTTCATTTGACCAGCTCCCACACCCAAGGTCGTACAATTGTGCGTGACTACGATGGCGTTCGATTTGACATGCTTGCAAATTTTCCAGGCAAACAGTAGCTCTATCCTTTGCTCTGGGGTAGGTTGACGCTCTGTCACCACTTGCCATTGGTTGGGGTCATCTTGAGAGTTATCTGCGGCTTGAACTAAGAAACCACCTGCGATCGCCTTCACTGTCTGCTGAGGACCGAAACTTAAATCTGGTAAGAGTAGAACTCGTACTTTCGATTTAGCACTGAGTATTTCCTGCGCCTCTGGCTTACAAGCTGGTGCCACAACGCATTCCAAGAATGTCTGAGTTAGAGCTGTGGCAGTGGGGGCATCTATGGGACGGTTTAAAGCCACAATGCCACCGAAGGCGGAAACTGAGTCAGCAGCAAAAGCCCTAGTGTATGCCTCCACAAGACTGGTTGCCATGGCAGCGCCGCATGGATTGTTATGCTTGAGAATCACAGCGGCTGGGGTATCTGTAAATTCAGCAATCAGTTGCCGCGCTGCTTCTAAATCAACTAAATTGTTATAACTCAGTTCCTTACCCTGGAGTTTAGTCGCTGCTGCCCAGCCAGTCGGGGTTGTCCCGGTTTGATACCAGGCAGCTGGTTGATGGGGATTCTCCCCGTAGCGTAGGGACTGCAGTTGTTGTCCAGTAAGGGCGAACCGTTGAGGTAGAGAATCTGTGGCTTCAGACTCTTCATGCGTGAGGTAGGTGGCGATTGCTTGGTCATAGCTAGCTGTATGCCAGAAGGCAAGCTTTGCCATAGAGTGACGAAACTCTAGCGATGTCTCTCCCCCATGCTGGCGGAGTTGATGCAAATAGATATTGTATTGTGCAGGTTCGCACAGCACCGCTAAATGAGCATAATTCTTTGCCGCCGCCCGTAGGAGGGCAGGACCTCCAATATCAATCTGCTCAATTGCCTCTTCTAACGTCACTCCTGGTTGGGCAATTGTTTGCTCAAAAGGATAGAGATTGACCACAACTAAGTCAATCGGACGAATTTGGTTATTTTCCAAATCTGCTATATCCGAAAAACGATCTCGACGAGCCAAAATTCCACCATGAATGCGGGGATGAAGGGTTTTGACTCGCCCGCCCAAAATCTCAGGATGACCTGTATAGTCAGCCACTTTGGTGACTGGTAGCCCTGCCGCTTTTAGGGCTTCGGCTGTGCCACCACTGCTGATGAACTCAAACTCAAATTCTTTAACCAGATTACAAGCTAAATCAATTAGCCCACTTTTATTAGATACACTCAGCAGTGCTAGACGCGCCATTGCTCACTTTTTATATATGCAGTTAACAGGAAAATGGTAACAGCAGCAAAGAATGTAGTAAAACTTTTCCTAATAGTGTAATATTAGCCAATTACGTAAAGATAAGTAAAGCGAAGCAGAAAGCTGCCACGATGATGAAAGGCGTTCCAGGCATTAAGGGAAGGATAACGCCAATAATACCAAGGACTAAGCTGATTGTTCCTATAGCCAGGAGTAACGCATTCCTAATGAGTTTTAGCATCTTGAGCTTTCCAGTTACCCGTTTGTAACCGTTGATTATAGATGTCAGAGCCAGCTCTGTAAACCAGCAGAGCAAAACCCAAAAAACAGTGACAACAGGAACTAAAGCTTCTACAAAAAATTGGCTGCAACAAATAGACTACCAAGTTGTTCACTTTACTACAGGACGCTTCCGAATTCGGGTCCCCCGGTTGGCGAACGATATAGAGTACGCTAGCAAACTGACTTGGCTAGTCGAGTCGCTGGACTTTGTCATTACTGTACGCATCAACCCTGTTGCTCAATCTGTCATTGTTAACTACAACGCCAGCCTAATTATAGGTGCTGAAGTTCAGCAGCACCTTTTTACCGCTATTCAACGGGCAAGTCTTGCCAACATTCCTGTAGGAGTTGTGCCGAGCAAGCCTGAATCTGGCTCAGACATCAACTGGGGACGTCTAGGTTTATCGGTGTCCAGTCTTATCCTTGCTCTTTTGGCTCATCAATTAGGACTGCCAATCCCATCTCTTTTGATCGCAGGCGCAGTTGCTGCTGCTGCTACCCATTTTTTCTTGCATGTCTGGGATACAGTGTTTAATGAGCATAAATTTGACACCGAGATCCTTGACGCTTTTTGGATTGGTTTCCATACTATCAAGGGCGATTTTGTGACTCCGGCGTTGATGCTGAGCTTAATTGAGTCAGGTAACGCTCTGAGGAATACCACTGCCCAAGCGGCAAGACAGCAAGCTCTAGAGCTGCTAAATGATGTGGACCAATACACTTGGGTAGAACGGGATGGCAAAGAACGGCGGTTGCCGCTTATAGAACTCTACCCAGGAGATCGTATCATTGTCTATCCTGGTGAGCTAATTCCTATTACTGGACTTGTAATTGGTGGCACAGCGCTAATTGACGAACATAAGTTAACCGGATCATCCATACTCGTTTCTCGCACTGAGGGGCAGATGGTTCACGCTTTTACCTCTGTGATTGAAGGTAGATTATATGTGTTAGTCGAGCAAATTGGCCGTCAACCTCATACTCCTGCAGCTTGGGAGTTGCTGGAGGCAGCACCTATCCACGACACCCGGATTGAAAACCATGCGGCGAAAGTTGCTAACGCGGTTGTCATACCAAGCTTCTGCTTGAGTGCTGCGATTTTTGCTCTGACTGGCGACCTCATTCGGGCACTTGCCCCTCTCCAGCTCGATTGCTGTAATGGCATTGGGATTACTGTCCCAACGACTATTCTCGCCGCTCTAACGATGCTTGCTCGTAACGGCGTTTACATCCGTAGTGGTCGCGCTCTAGAAGTCCTAGCCCGGACTAATACTGTGGTTTTTGACAAGACAGGCACTCTTACACAAGGGTTTGCTGTTGTGGTTGCAATTCTAACTGCTGATGTGATGACTCAACCTTCTGAAGTGCTAAGTTTAGCTGCAGCGGCAGAGCAGGAAAACACTCATCCAGTGGCATACGCAATTGTCCGCTGTGCTGAGGAGAATGGTATTAAGATACCAAAATGCGAAACCTGTGACTATCAAATTGGGATGGGTATTACCGCCAAGATTGATGAACAAGAAATTTTGGTAGGGAGCCATGGTCTTATGCAGCAAGCAGGAATTGATACAGAACTGATTTATAAGCGATATCCAAACCTAAACATAGATACTCGCTCCTGCATCTACGTTGCTAGAGATAGTGAGCTATTAGGGGCAATTTTATATACCGATTCTGTCCGTCCCGAAATTAAGGGCGCGATTGCTACTCTAGGAGCTAAAGATATAGATACTTATATGCTAACTGGCGATGGAGAGCGAGTTGCTAATGATGTCGCCTGTCAAATTGGAATTAACTCTAACAATATCTATGCGGAAGTCCTTCCTGATGAGAAAATTGAGGTCATTTGCCGGATGCGAAACCATGGCAAAATTGTAACATTTGTGGGGGAGGGGCTCAACGACGCTGCTGCTCTTGCTCATGCTGATGTTTCTGTCTCCTTGAAGAGCGGATGCGCTCTTGCAAGGGAAACAGCCGACGTGGTGTTGCTAGATAACGATCTGCGGGGCTTAACTCACGCAATTGATATTGCTCAGCAAACAATGGAAATTGTTTACCTCAATACAGCCATAGCTGTTATTCCTAATATTAGCGTTGTCATTGCAGGAATTATATTTGCTTTAGACCCACTCCTAGAGGTAATAGTTAGCAATGTGTCAGTTATGATTGCTGAGTTAAACAGCTTTCGCCCTCTTTTTTTCGAGAAGGCAGAAGGGAACTCACCTTTAGAAATAAGAGATTGAAGCAATGATGCTTTTTATAAGAGAGTTCATGCTCTCAGTACAATTTGCCCCACATTTCGCCCTTTGAAATGTCCGCAATCTTTAGATTGGTTGTGATTGTTGGCATGACTCAAATCCAGGCAAAGCTTTAAGAAATGTAAAGTCACCATAAAAGCCAAGGCGTAACTCCGAGAAATATTTAGCGGCTTGAAATTGTTGATTTTATTTTGCCGACACACCCTAGTTCAATTTCTTCTAAGGCACAAGCTATGAATTTACTTGAGACATCGCTTAATCTCAATACTCATCAGGCTGTTGTGACACCAGAGATGCAACAACATACTGAAGTGGTAGCTAGCCCCAACCCTGCAGTTGGAGTAGCATCAATTCCGGCACCGACTTATCTAGGTGGAGCGATTTGTGTCGGTTTGATTGGCATGTTAGCCGTAGCAGCACAAGCGGCAGGGTTGAAAGAAAAACGAGTGACATCACGGAATGATACTGGCGCATCGTCCACTCAATTGCCACTGACGGTTCGAATCGAGCAGAACATTCTCTACATCACGCTCGCTCGCCCAGCGTTACTCAATGCCATCAACCTAGAAATGGCTGAGTTATTGCAACAACACCTGATTGCAGCAAGACAAAACTCAGCCGTTCGAGCCATTGTGATTACAGGTAAGGGGCGCGCTTTCTGTTCAGGGGGAGATTTGAAGTTTGCCGTTCAAGCCAATCCTGATACCCCAGGTGATTCATTTTTAGCTTTAACGGCTGTGCTGCATCAGTGTGTCGAAGAAATTCGCACTATGCCGAAGCCTGTGATTGCTTCGGTGAATGGAGTTGCAGCAGGAGCAGGCTTATTTCTAGCGTTAGCTTGTGACTTACGAGTTATGGCAAAGTCAGCTTACCTAAAGCAGTCTAATACGTCCTATGGATTGGCTACACCTGCTGGCGGGACATTTACCCTACCTCGTCTGGTGGGAATTGGGCGAGCGATGGAAATTATCATGTTGGATCAACCGATTAATGCCAAATCCGCTCATAAGCTGGGTCTGGTCAATCAGATTGTTCCTCATTATACGCTGGCTACAGATACCCAAGCACTAGCAACACGTGTTGCCCAAATGCCGATCGAAACCTTGGGGCACATGAAGCAATTGGTAAACCAGTCCTTTTATCACACTCTGAACGAACAACTTGCAATAGAACGTCAGACAATGGCGATTTGCGCCAATTCTAATGAAGGACGAGAGGGACTGTCCGCTTTCTTGCAAAAACGGCATCCAAGCTATCGTTAGCCCAAATTCCGTCTGCCCTTTCCGCGGCTTCGCAAGCAAACTCTTGAACACATAACTGGCAAAATTGAGGTTGATAGTGCGTTAAAAAGCCTACTAGTTTAGCTTGCTTGTTCTCTTATCGTGCTATTTTCCTACGCTTTTAGACAGATGAACTGCCCTTCTGAGGTGAGTCAATGTTATTGATGAGTCATCACTTGGAGGTTAAAGTAATGCCAGGTAATAGCAATTCACCCATCAGCAACTTAGAGTACGACTTACTTACAGTGTTGCAGAACAAAGCTACTGCACTTAATGCTTACGAAACTTACATCAAAGACGCACAGGCACTAGACTCTCAACCCTGTGTAGAACTGTTCAAGAAGTTACAAGAAGAAGATAAGCAACGCGCTCAAGAAATTCGCCACCACCTACAGGAAGTGATGCAGAAGGGTAAGATGTAAATCTTTCTGTGCCGTTTCTAGAAATGACAAGCATCTTCAGCTAACTCACTTTACAGTGAGTTAGCTTGAATAACGAAGACCACTCTAAATCTACTCAATCTCACCAACAGCTTTGCTTACATCAGCTGGAGTTTCGTACTGTTCGTCTGGTAATTGCTCCAAAACTGATAAAGCATCTTTATCAGCACCCTGTTGCTTAGCATGTTTAACTAAGTCTTGTTTACTTGCTGGATAGTCTACACCTTTTAAGTGCTTCTGTAGCTGTATTGGGTTGACTTTAGCCATCTTTTCTGCTCCTTTAAAAGTTAACAGTGCCAAGTGGATATACTTGTTGTGACTTTGCTTTCAATAGGGACGCTGTAACATTTAAACTGACTTTGCGTTTGAAAAAACCGAGTCATTTCACTCTCCAGTACGCTAACTATTTTTGTTTAGGTAGACTTCTATCGGAAGAATTATTCAAGGCATTACAGTTGCAGGCGGTTGACCTTCTGCCTTTAACTTGCAAAGAGCGCTAGACTTCATATAGACGCCGTTGTAAAACGACCTGTAGCTTTAGCTACACATTCTCGGTCTACAGAAACATTGACACTCCCCACGCCTAGAAGGCGGGGGATTCTTGCATCATCCGGTCGCCCGAGCCGAGCCCGTCCGCAAGCAATTTAACCACCGGATGTCCCACGGCAGCAATTCCACGAGTTAACACCACTTGAGAAGCAGCTACATCCCTGTCTGTGGTATATCCATATTGAGGGCATTGATGTATCCGTTCGCTCAACTCTTTAAACCCAGTGACGGTTAAACATTGAGGACAACTTTGACTTGTACCTCTATGGTCTACTTGGGCAAAATATACATCGCGCTTCCAGCAGACCCATTTAAGGATATTTAAAAATTGTCCCCAAGCTGCATCAAGGCAATGCTTTCCTAACATGCCACGAGCAAGTCCTTTAACATTTAAGTCCTCAGCAAATATCATCCCAGCACTATCGCACAGATGATGGGCTGTCTTAAAATGAAAATCTTTTCTGGTGTTAGAAATATGCTCGTGAAGTTTAGCAATCCTCATCTGGAGTTTATGCCAGTTCCTTGACCCTTTTTTCTTATGTTTCAGCCTCCGTTGCAGCAATTTAAGCTTGCCCTGGAGGTCTACAAAGAATCGTGGTCTAGCAATAGTCTCGCCTGATGAAGTTGCCAAAAAACTAATAAGTCCCAAGTCTATACCAATAGGTTCACCATGCGGCATTCGATCTGGGACTTCAATATCCATTTGTAGGTTAAGCATGGCATACCAGCCAGATGCCCTCTTCACTATTCGCACTTGCTTCAACTCAAATCCTTCTGGGATTGGTCTAGACAATCGCATTTTGACAACACCCAACTTTGGTAACTTTAACTTGTTGCCCTGTATGGGATTAACACCCATTTGAGGAAACAAAAAAGACCGCATCCGACCTAGTTTTTTGAACCGGGGAAAGCCATGTCCACGCTCCCACATTGATACAAATGCTGCCTCAAGTGTTCTTAAGGCTTGCTGCAATACATGGGTATGCGGCAGCGCTAATTCAGGTATGGTCTTCTTCGCTGCTGCCAAAGATTTGCATTGACTAGCAAAATTAGGTTTAGGGGCATCAGCAGGCATGATGTACTCATGCCTTAAACTACAGGCATTTACCGCACACTTACGAGACTCCACCCAAGCCTTTCTTTCCGCCAAGGCATAGTTGTAGACTTTGCGACAAGTCTTTAACCAAGACAGCATATCTGCTTCTTGTTGGCGAGTAGGCTTAATTTGAAATTCGTAGGTGAGGTTCAACATATCAGTAGCATAGCAGACCTTGAATAAACGCAACACATTTTTTCAAGGATTCGCGTTGCTCAGTTGTTTTTGTGAGGGGACAAGTCGCAAGCCCCTATCTTTCAAGTATGGGGTTAGACTTGTCCCCTCACACTCCCCCGATTTCTCGGTCAAAATAATTGACATCGTTACTTATGACGGAGCTGAAGCGACCTCCAGCTCCGTATGATAGTAGGTAATTACTCATACCTCACACCCCTAGGATGTAAATATGTTTTGTAGAACTATAGTTGCCTTTAGCACGGGGATGATGGTTGTTGGATTAACGTTTTCTGTTAATGCAAAGCCAGTCCCTACAACCCATTCCAGAGCTGGCAAAGTCAGTGTTTCAAGCGATTCTCTACAGGGACTTAACAGTAGAGGTATAACAGATTACCCAGGAATTACTCAAAATTCAGACGAGTTTGGTATTACTCATCCTGGCCTACCCATTGCCCAATCTTCACATCCTAAAGATAAAGTACCCCCTCTATTTCGCAAAATTGGCAACCAAGTAAAAGTTAATACAGGAACTCAATTGGGTACACAAAATACCCCTGAGCCTCTTCGTTTAACTGAGGACAATGGTGAGTACAACGAAAACTTTTCAGTACAATATAAGCTGAACCGATAAAATTTATACTACGTTAACGCAACAAGCTCCGCTTTCCATTTGGCTGCACGGTCATCCAGTTAGTCTTAGCTAGTGCTAGATTCTCCTCAGTAAGCTTGGCACCTGTAAGATTAGCACCGCACAGATTAGTTCCCCGGAGATTAGCGTTTATGAGGTATGCATAGCTAAGGTCAGCACCACGTAAGTCTGCACCCTCTAAATCAGCATGGCTAAGGTAAGCTCTGGATAAGTTTGATTGCTTGAGATTGGCATAATTGAGACTAGCGTGACTAAAATTGCTATCAAACAAGTTAGCTTTCTGTAAATTTGCTTTGTTCAGTTTAGAAGAGTGAAAGTTGGTACTTGATAAGTCGGCTTGTTCAAGGTCAAGCAAACTCAGATCTTGTGAAGCAAAATCACGCTTGCCCTTAGCATAGGCACTCAGAAGGGTATCTGTATCTAATTTGGAGAGAGCCTTAGGCTGCCTAGCTGCGGAGCCTTTAGTTTTTAGCATCCCTGAGTAAGTCTGTTTAGCCGTTAAGGATTGGTGGCTTGTTCCTAAGGAGAAACTGTTGGCTTCTGCTGTTGACTTCGCTCGTCGTGCTCGAATTGCCTCTGCCATTTCAACAAAATTGGATTTACGGGCATTGCTTTCAATGTTAATGGTGGGGGGTTTAGCAGAGGATTGTGTTGCCATTCCTCTACTTAGAGTACCTGCGTAGGGTTCGAGTTCAAGGGCTCTCAAGACTTCGCTTGCGGATTGGTAGCGATGACGAACTGATACCTCTAGCATTTTTCGCACGACTGCTTCAAAGTGATGACTGACATTAACTTCCTGCTGCCAGAGCATTTCACCAGTTGAGGGATTGTAATTTAGATCTTTTGGAGATTTGCCAGTGAGTAGGTAAACACAAGTAACCCCCACCGCATAAATGTCACTAGCGTAGACTGGGCGCATGGCTAGCTGCTCTGGAGGTGCGAATCCAGTCGTGCCAACGGCGTAGGAGGTTAAAGCAGTCTGCTCCAACTGGTTTGTTGCTGTAGCGCTAACTTTATCTTTAACAGCTCCAAAGTCAATGAGAACTAGTCTTTTGTCCTGAGAGCGACGAATTAAGTTGGCGGGTTTGATATCTCGATGAATGACCTGCTGACCGTGGATGTATTCCAGTATCGGTACAATTTCGCTCAAAAACTGCTTGACCCCAACTTCGCTAAACCGACCAGATTGTTTGACTTCCTGCTGTAGTGTCCAACCGTTCACGTATTCTTGAACTAAGTAGAATTGCCCCTCTTGTTCAAAATAGTCCAGCAACCGTGGTACTTGCGGATGATTGCCAACTCTACCTAGGGTTTTAGCTTCTCGCTCAAACAGTTCCCGTGCCATCTGCATCACTTCAGGTGTTTTTACTGATGGGCGCA
>Ga0213881_10001704_pt1 | contig 10109 bp, 10 predicted proteins | sample BarmaccoBMER_R08_FD_160104 | JGI IMG/M metagenome (GOLD analysis project Ga0213881, IMG submission 160104) | Barbacenia macrantha exposed rock microbial communities from rupestrian grasslands, the National Park of Serra do Cipo, Brazil - ER_R08 ... | reverse complement strand
TGGGGCACACGATCACCGGATCAGATCCACCGAGCTCGAGGGTCACGCGCTTCATCTCTGGCGCGGCGAGCTGCATGATCTTCTTCCCCGTAGCGGTCGAGCCGGTGAACGCGATCCGGCGCACCAGCGGATGCTTGATGAGCGCCTCGCCCGTCTCGGCGCCGCCCGTCACGACGTTTACGACCCCGGCCGGAATCTCCGCCTCGATCAGCAACTCCGCGAGCCGCAGCATCGCGAGCGGGGTGTCCTCAGACGGCTTCAACACGATCGTGTTGCCCGCGGCCAGGGCAGGCCCGAGCTTGGTTCCGGTCAGGGTCAGGGGGAAGTTCGACGGCACGATGCCGACGCAGACGCCGACCGGTCGGCGGACGACCATGCCGTAGCTCCGACCGAGGGTCGAGGGCAGTGGCTGATAGACCCCGCGGGCCTTGGTCGCGAGATCTGCGTAGTACTCGAGCCCGTGCACGAAGTGCTGGACCTCGCCTCCCGCCTCCATCGCCGGCTTGCCCTGCTCCTGCGTGATCGTCTCGCTGAGCTCCTTGCGATTCGCCTTCACCAACTCGGCGAACGCACGCAGCTTCGCGGCGCGTTCCTCGGCATCTGTCTCGCGCCACTCCTTGAACGCTCGATCGGCCGCCTGCACCGCCCGATCGACATCTGCGGATCCGGCGCTGGGGACCGATTCGAGGACCTCCTCGGTGGCCGGATTCAGGACCTCGATCTCCTCGCCGGAGCGCGCTGCCTCGCGCTCACCGGCGATCAGCATCTGCACCATGCTCGCTCCTTTTTTATTTGGCCATACCCTAGAGTATGGTTTCGAAACCCACTATCGGGACGTTCGCTGTGCCAGACCGATCGTGGACCTGATCGCGCTTGGATGCAGACCGCTGGAAGGACGTCATCGCGGCGGCCAGCGAAACGGGCGCACCGCGATCGTCACGTCGACGAGCGCGCATCTGCGCTGCGCCTCGTCACAGAACTCGATGCCCCAGAACCACTCGCGTTCGCCACAATGGCGTGCCCGTGCACGAACGTCGACGAGGCCCTCGGTGATCGGCCGCAGGAAGCTTGCCGAGTTGCTCATGCCCGAGCCCGTGCGGTCCTCTCGCCACACGGCGCGCACCGTCGCGACCGAGGCGACCGTTTCCGCCACCGAGCAGTAGATCCCGCCGTGAAGCAGACCCAGCGGCTGCTTTAGATCGTCCCGAACCTCGAATCGGACGTGCGCCGAGCGTGGACTCAACTCGAGCCATTCGAGGCCCAGGAACCCCTCGAAGGTCTGCTCGAACGGAACCAACGGAGCGGGCAGGTCGAGTGAGTCCCAGAGGCGATCCGTCATGGCCCGATGCTTCGGCCTCCACATGCCACCACCGTCTGGCCGGTGACGTAGGACGCGGCCGGCGAGGCCAGAAACGCCACGACCTCCGCGATCTCCTCCGGTTGGCCCATCCGCCCCGCGGGCACTCGCTCGACCATCCGCGTGAGGACCTTCTCCGGCATGCCCGCCGTCATCGGCGTGTCCACCAGCCCCGGTGCGATCGCGTTGACGCGCACATCCGGTGCCCAGTCGATCGCCAGCGCACGCGTCAGGCCGATCAGCCCTGATTTCGCAGCAACATAGTTGCTCTGGCCGAAGTTCCCGAACGCCGCGCGCGAGACGATGTTCACGACCGAAGCGCCAGCGCCCATGCGCCCACGCAATGAGAGCGCGAGCCGCGCCGGCGCGACCAGGTCGACCCGGAGCACCGTGGTGAAGTTCTCGTCGGTCATCGACCCGGCCCGCGCGTCACGGTTGATCCCCGCGTTGTTGACGAGCACTTGTACGCCCCACCCCTGCTGATCGAGCGCATCGCAAACTGCCGCGGGTGCCTGCTCGGAGGTCAGGTCGGTCGCCACGTAGTGTGCCCCGATCGAATCCGCGACCCCCGCAAGGCTCTGCTCGTCGAGGTCGACGAGCAGGACCGCGCCGAGGTCACGGCGGAGCCGGGACGCGATGCTCTTGCCGAGCGCTCCTGCGGCGCCGGTCACGATCGCAGCGCCGCTCACACGGGCACCCGCCCGAGGTGCAGATCTCCAAGTCTGATCAGCACCCCGGTGACGCCAACTGGCTCCGACAGCCGCTGCACCCAGACGTCCTGCGCGGCCTCGTCGGTCTCCTCGCCGTCGACCGCCAGCGCGTTGACGATCCATTGCTCGCGAGCTCCCTCGGTCGCCAGTGCCCGCACCAATCCGAGCAGACCGTTGGCGAGCGCCGCGTCAGCGGGATCGCCGTGTCCGAGAAGATCGGCGTCGCGCACGATCACGACCGCCGGCCGACCCGCGGTCAGGGCCTCCCTCAGTCGCTGGAACGCTTCCAGCAGCGCTGCCTCGAGACCCTCTATCCCGACCCCACGCGGCGCCGCGTGCACGAACGGCGCCGTCACCCGCCGTCCCGTATCTGCACCAGCGTCACGAGCTCGCCCGCCTGCACCGTCTCGCCTTTGTGATTGTTGACCTCCACACCCTGGACGACCACGCCACGATCGGGTTTGCTGGTAGGCCGCAGCTCGGTGATCGTCGTCACCGCCTCGAGCGTGTCCCCGGCGCGCACTGGGGCCAGGAACCGCCACGAGCGCACCTCGAGCAGCCCACGAAGCGTGCCGTTGAAGAGGCCCATCTGTTGGCGAAGCCCGGTCGCGATCGAGAGCACCAGCGCGCCGTGCGCGATGCGGCCGCCATAGCCCGTGCCGGCCGCGAACACCTCATCGGTGTGCAACGGGTTGTAGTCGCCCGACAGGCCGGCGAACGAGGCGATGTCGGCTTCGGTGAGCGTGCGCCGGGCGCTCGTCCACTGCATACCGACGTCGAGATCATCGAAGTAGAGCGGCTCAGTCACGGGGGTCGGCGCTGGATCGGTCGGCCTCCCGCCTCCGGGCAGCGTCCGGGGCGGAGGGAATATCACGGGCATTACCCCGAGTCAAGGCGCACACCGGTGAGGAAGTGGTGGGGGTAGCCCCACCCCCATCCCACGCGCCATCCGTATTCCGGCATGCGATCGTGGTGTCGATCATCATGGCCATGAACAACACAGAGGCTCTCCACATCTCCGTCCGCGAACCGACCACCGACCTCCCTCGACGCATAGTCGCGCTCCTCACGGCAGTCGCTCGCGACCTCCTCTACCTGCTTGCGGTGTTCTGCATGAGCATCGTGGCGTTCGTCGTGTGGATCGCCGGCGTGTCGGTGACCGCACCGCTGCTGATCCTGATCGTCGGCTTCCTGGTATGGGTGGGCACGGCCTACGCGGTTCGCACAACTGCGATGGTGGACCGGCGGCTGGCCGGCTGGCTGCTGCGCAGGCCGATCCCGGGGCTCTATCGCCAGCCGCCGAACGGTGGTCTGTGGGCGCGCGTGGAGACGATCACGCGCGATCTCCAGACGTGGAAGGACTGCGGCTGGCTCGTGCTCGATTCGGTCCTCGGATTCGTGCTTGCAACCGCCACGATGACGTTCACGGCGCTGGTCTTCGCCTATATCGTGATGCCGCTCTGGTGGTGGGCGATCCCCGATCCTCACCATCAGTACGCGACGCTCAATCTCGGTATCTACACGGTGACGTCGACTGGCTGGGCGTTCCTGACGACCGCGCTCGGTCTGGCGCTGACGCCCCTGGCGCTGGTGATCAACCACGGAGCTGCAAAGGGTCATGCGGCACTCGCCGCTTCGATCCTCGGTCCCTCCGAGCGTCAGCGGTTGAACGCCCGGGTGCAGGAGCTGGCGAGCAGCCGGGCGGACGTCGTCGAAGCGGGAACCGAGCAGCTCGAGCGGATCGAACGTGACCTCCACGATGGCGCCCAGGCGCGCCTGGTGGCACTGGCGATGGAGCTCGGGATGGCCGAGGAAGAGCTCTCCAAGGACCCCGACGCCGCCCGCGAGACGGTCCGCAAGGCGCGCCATCAGGCGCTCAGCGCGCTCGGCGAGCTGCGCGACCTATCGCGCGGGCTGCGGCCGGCGCTGCTCGAGGACCGGGGGCTTGCGACGGCGATCGAGGACCTCGCGCATCGAGCTCCGCTCCCGGTGACGCTCACTTTCCGCGGCGACATCGAGAACACGCCCGACACGATCCAGACTGCCGCGTACTTCGTCGTCGCCGAGGCGCTGACCAATGCGGCCAAGCACAGCGGTGCGGCCAGCGTACGAGTCTCGGTCCAGCGCACCGAAACGGCGCTCGACGCGACGATCGTCGACGACGGAAAGGGCGGCGCGAACGCGCAGGGGGCCGGCCTGGCGGGGCTGCGCAAGCGCGTTCGGGCGCTCGATGGACGGCTCGAGCTGAGCAGCCCTCCCGGCGGTCCGACGTCGGTCAAGGCCGAGATCCCGTGCGGGTGATCCTCTGCGAGGACCACGCCTTGGTCCGCGACGGGCTCGAGCGCTTGCTCGGCAATCACGGCTTCGAGGTGGCGGCCTCGGTCGACAATCCGGCCGCCTTTCTGGCCGCGATCGCCCGTGAACGGCCCGACGTGTGCGTAGTGGACGTACGACTGCCGCCGAGTTTCAGCGACGAGGGGGTTCAGATGGCGATCGAGGCGCGCCGGCAAATCCCGGGGCTCCCGATCCTGATCCTCTCCCAGTACGTCGAGCAGACCTATGCCCGCGAGCTGCTGAGCGCGGGTGAGGGCGGCGTCGGGTACCTGCTCAAGGACCGCGTCGCGGATCCCAAGCAGTTCGTCGAGGCCGTGCGCAGAGTCGCCGGCGGCGGTACGGCGCTCGATCCGGAAGCCGTCGCGCGGCTTCTGGGGCGACCAGACCGGCAGGGTCGGCTCGAGTTGCTGACACCCCGGGAGCGAGAGGTGCTCTCGCGGATGGCCGAGGGTCGCTCCAACAGCGCTATCGCAGCGGAGCTGGTGGTCACCGAGCGCGCGATCGAGAAACACGTCTCGAACATCTTCTGGAAGCTCGACCTTCCCGCGACCAGCAAGGATCACCGCCGCGTGCTGGCGGTGCTGGCGTGGCTACAGGCCGTGGACTAGTCGGAGCCCGGGGGCGCCGCCGGCTAGCCGATCCCGCGGATGGCCCCCCGCCCTAGCCGATCCCGCGGATGGCCGCCCGCCCTAGCCGATCCCGGGCAGATGCAGCTGGGGTAGCGGGAGTCCTTGTGATCCGCCGGCTGACCCGTTGCTCTCGGTGGAGCCGCTGCCACCGGCGCTCGACCCAGATGCCGCCGGTGCATTGGCGGCCGCGCCGCCAGTTGGCTGCTGTGGACTCAGCACGGAGCCGATCGAGCTAAGTGGGGAGGAGCCGTGGACCCCAGGCGCGCTAGGCCCGGGCGCCCCCGGCAGGCCAGACGCGGCGTTGCCGGAGCCCGAGCTCGTGGCGGCCGCATTCGCGCCGCCGGCTGACGAGGCGGGCGCGCCCGGGGTCGCGGGGCCGCTCGTCACGAAGGGCCCGGAGCCGACGGCCCGCTGGGGCGCAAACGTCGCCAGGCGTATCGGCCCGTAAGCCGTTGAGGATCCGGGGCCAACTCCTCGTCCATGCAGCGAGTCATAGAACAGCGCCCCGCCCGACGCCGATCCAGTTGCCGCCGCGCCGCCGCTCGCGCCGGCGGAGCTCGCATCTGCCCGCACGACCCGGCCGTCGAGGGCGCCCGTGCGACCATGGGATCGGCCTGCGTGGTGGGCGAGACCTGTGACGATCCCGCCACCCGCCCCCGCGACCGCCAGCGCAGCCAACGCGGCGGCCGCGCGCCCCGCGGAGATCGGCGATGCGGACGGATCCGCAAATCGCGTGGCGTTCTGCAGCGCCTGGATCGCCGCCAGCTTGTGAGAGCCCGCCGCGGCCCCGCCCGAGCCGTGCCCGCCGCCGCGACGCAGTCGCAGTAGAGGGAACGGCAGCAGCGCGGCGATCTTGGCGGCGAGGCTGCGCGGCTTGAGGATCGACTCGTCGAAGCCCGCCAGCCGGGCCTCGCGCCGGCACGCCTGGCAGTGGGCGAGATGGCGGGCCAGCTGGCGGCGCTGCTTGATCCCGAGCGCTCGCGGGGAGCTCGCGTCGCCGTCTTCGATCACCGCCTGCACCTGCTCGCAGCGCCGCCCGCTGACGAGCTCCTCGTACTCTTCGCTCAGGCGGCGGCGGGCCCGGAACAGGGTGCTCTCGACCATCGGCCGGGACATGCCGAGGCGCTGCCCGATCTCCCCATAGGAGAGCCCCTCCAGCTCCCGGAGCACGAGTACCTTGTGATGACTCTCGGAGAGCACGCCGAACGCGCCGCGAAGATCAGCGAGTCGTTGCTTGCCCTCGATCGCCGTCTCCGGCGTCGCGGCGCTGGAGAGCTTCAGCCGGTCGGTCCCCGCCAGCTCGTCGTCCGTTTCCAGCGGCACCTCGCGGGCGCGCTTGCTGCGGCGGAACTCGTCGATGCAGGCGTTCTTGGCGATCTCATAGATCCACGGCTTGAACACGATCGACCGCTCGGTCTTCCGCAGCCGGCGCAGCGCCGAGATGAACACCTCCTGGACGATGTCCTCTGCCCGCGCGTGGTCCGGCACCATGCCGCGCACATAGGCGCCAACGCGCGAGACGTAGCGGCAGTAGAGCTCCTCGAACGCTCGGTCGTCCCCTCGTCTGACCGCGGCGACCAGCTCGTGCTCCGAGCACGAGGATGGTGCTTGGGTCGCGCTTAGGGTCAGAGCCATGACCGATCCGGGGGAGTCCGGAATCTCTGTTACCCGCAAGGGCGGATGAACAGTATCGCTTGAGCTCCATTTTTCCAGCAGTTGACAAAAAGTGCCCCACTAGCACCTTAAACCGTCCTCAGAGCGAACACTTTCCCGCGCGCTGTGTTGAGAGCGTCCGGCGGCCACGCAATACTTATGACTATGTAGTGACCGGCGAACAGAAGGAGAGGACCGATGGCCAATCACCTGACGCCCACCGAGCTCGCGCGCGAGTCTGGTCTGGAGCGTCGAGACGTAATCGTCAAATGCATTGAGCTGGGGGTCCCGATCTTCAACGGCCGGATCGACAAGACGCTGTTCCTCTCGAGCCTGCGTGAGCTCCCGAGCTCGCAGCAACAGCCGCAGGTGGCTGGGGCCTAAGGCCTCGCAGTCCCAACGCCCCGTCCAGCCGCCGCTAGACCCACGCGGCCGCTGATCCAGCCGCTGCCCCGCTGCCCCGCCTTCCGCCGGGCCCCGTGGGCGCAGGCTTGTTGCCCTACTCCTGCGCCGACTGTCGCAGCAGCGTAGAGGTCGTCTGCTCGAGGATCTTGCGCCATGCGCGCGTCTTCTCGCGCTCGGCCTCGAAGTGCTTGACGACGTTTCGCACCCGGGTGGCTGAGATCTCGATCCCATGGCGCGAGCAGATCCGCTTGAACTCCGCGTAGTCGTGGGCGAGCTTGAGCGTCACCGATTGAAAGCCGTGCCGGGCGATGTCGACGCGCGAGGTGTAGTTCATGATGCTGGTCTGGAACATCAGCTCGTCGTTGGACTCGGGCTCGATCAGGATGATGTCCACGCCCGGGTACCGCGCCTCCCACTGCCGGGCCAGCTCGTGCAGCCGCTGGTAGGCCAGTAGCTTGAACGCCTGATAGCCGATTTGCGGGAAGCCCATGTCCGAGACACGGCGGGCGCGCGACCCGGTGATCGTGGGAATCTGCTTCTCGAAGTCGTTGACGTAGGGAACGAGGGGGTTGACGACGATAATGAACTTGGCGCCTGCCTCGACCGCGATGTCGAGGTTGCTGGTGGACAGGATCCCGCCGTCGATCAGCTCCCGGTCCTTGACCCTGACCGGCTTGTAGATCATGGGCAACGCGCCCGAGGCGCTGACAGCACGGGAGATCGGAACGTCGTCCCAGTCCTCGGAACCGAACACGATCCGCTCGCAGGTGTCGAGGTCCGTGGCGGCCAGGTACAGCTCGCTCGAGAGCCGCCGGAAGTCGTCGGTCCGGTCGGGATCGGACAGCACGGTCCGCACGTAGCGCTCGATGCCCTCGCCGGAGTACAGCCCGGAGGGCAGCGCCTCCGCGAGCCCCACCGCCACGTCCACCGCCGATACCTGCCCCAAGTCCCGGAGCAGTCGCCGGACCACTTGCGCCAGCCGCACCGGGATCAGCAGCCCCTTGGCGATGAACTCCCCGTAGTTGGGCTTCAGCAGGGCGCTGACCCGGGCGTCGGGAAACGGCGTCGGGACCTGCCGCACGATCACGCGCATCATCTCCTCGGGCGTGACGCCGTTGGCGAGCGCCGCGGCCACGAACGCGCCGGCGCTCGTGCCCACGTAGACGTCGAACTCGTTGACGGTCCGGTTCACCGAGAGGAGGTCGAGGGCCCGCAGCGCCCCGATCTCATAGACCCCAGCGGTGAACCCGCCTCCGCCGAGCACGAGGGCGGACTTCGAGCGCTTCGCGCGCTTGGGGCGCCGCCGGGCGCCGGCCTGAGCCGACCCTGGCCCGGGGCGATCCGTCGCCGCCGCGTCGAGCTTGACAACCTTGCCCATCCTCGGGCCGATTGTACGGTGGGCCCTTCCCGCGAGCGGCACCGCTCGCCCGGGGCCCGCGGCGATCTCGCGGCGGCCGGCGACCGCAGCTTTTGGCCGTCTGGACGGTTACATACGGTGGTGCGAGGCTCCCTGGCGACGATCGCGACGCTCATTTCGCTGCTCGCGTTCGCGGTGGGCGGGGCAGCGGCTCAGGGCCCTTCGCCGGCTCTGAGCACGCTCGACGCCGCACTCGCCAATGGCATGCAGTCGGCGGGAAGCGCGAGCAGCGCGTACGTGCTCGACCTGGGCACCGGCCAGAGCCTGTTCTCGGCCGGCGCGGACACCGCCCGGCTGCCCGCCTCGGTGGAGAAGGTCTACACGACCTCGACCGCGTTGCTTCGCTTCGGACCGACCGCGACGCTGAGCACCGCGGTGCTGGGCCGGGGCTCGCTCGACCGTCATGGCGGCTGGCACGGAACCCTCTTCCTGCGCGGCGGGGGCGATCCCACGTTCGGCTCCGCCAGCTACGACCGCTATGCCTACGGCACCGGCGCGACGATGCAGCGGCTGGTCTCGAACCTGATCAAGCGGACAGGCATCAGAGCCGTGTACGGCCGGGTGGTTGGCGATGAGACCTACTTCGACTCGCTCCGCGGCACCGCACCGACCGGCTTTCACGTCTCCTATTACCTCGAGGGCCTGTTGAGCGCGCTCGCCTACGACCGCGGACTCGCCAACGAGCAAGGCTCCGCGTTCCAGATCAGGCCCGCCTTGTTCGCGGCCCAGCGACTGCTCGATGCGCTCCGCGCCGCCGGCGTCAGGGTTCCGCGCGGCACCACGGTCAGCTCGGGCGTGACGCCCCGCAACGCCGTGCAGCTCGCCGCCGTGCACTCGCCGAACATCGCCACGCTGACTGCGTTGACCAACGCGCCGTCGGACAACTTCTTCGCCGAGATGCTGCTGAAAGGGCTGGGGGCCAGGTTCGCCGCGAGCGGCACTACGGCGGCGGGCGCCGCCGTAGTCCGCTCGCAGCTCAACCACTCGTTCGGCATCCGCCCCGTGGTGCAGGACGGCTCGGGGCTCTCACGCCGCGACTCGACCAGCCCGCGCGAGGTGGTTACCGTGCTCGCGCGGATGGCGACCAATCCCGCCTTCACCTCCTCACTCGCGGTGGCGGGCGAGACCGGCACCCTCCAGTACGAGATGCAGGGTACGGTCGCGCAGGGCCGCTGCCGCGGCAAGACCGGCACCCTCCACGACGTCTCGAACCTCGTCGGCTACTGCCACGCCCGCGACGGCCACACGCTCGCGTTCGCCTTCCTGATGAACTCGATCGACCCCAACTACGCCCACCCGATCCAGGACCAGATGGCGGTGGCGCTGGCGAAATACAACGGGTAGGGCGCGGGGGCGGGTGCGGTCGGCGCACGCGCGTACGCGAATCGCCAAAAGTGCGCACACCCCCCGCCCTTCCGAGGGGTTCGTCCGCAAGCATCTAGCTGGTGATCACTATCGCCCACACCCTGCTGGGGGCGCCGACCTGTGGGACATTTTGGCGATCGCGGGGGCCGGTCGCGGGGCGGGGGCGGTCGCGGCGCGGGGGCGATCGCGCGCGCGCGCGCGGGGCCGGTCGTGCGCGCCGGGGCTGTTCGTACGCGCCG
>Ga0213881_10001703_pt1 | contig 10114 bp, 14 predicted proteins | sample BarmaccoBMER_R08_FD_160104 | JGI IMG/M metagenome (GOLD analysis project Ga0213881, IMG submission 160104) | Barbacenia macrantha exposed rock microbial communities from rupestrian grasslands, the National Park of Serra do Cipo, Brazil - ER_R08 ... | reverse complement strand
CCGAACTTGCGTCCCGTTCTGTAGCTGATCATGGGTCCGACCTGCTGGAAGTGTCACGACACGCCCGCAACTGTAACCAGTAAAATCCCTCGCATCTCATGATCAGTGTGGTTGGATGAGCAGGTGGAACAGGGCAGCGCACGGATGCACATCGACAACGCCGGTCGCCAGTACACCACCGTGGGTGGGGAGCGGCGGGCCTACACGTGCTACCTGCTGCGGCGCTCGTTCCGCGACGAGCACGGCCGTCCCCGCAAGGAGACCTTGGCGAATTTGTCGTCGCTGTCGGAAGACGCGATCGCGGCACTGCGGAAGATTCTCAAGGGTGCCACGCTGGTGGAGGCGCAACAGGCGTTCCGGACTGAGCGCTCGGTACCCCATGGTGATGTCGCGGCGGCCCATGTGATGGCTGCCAAGCTGGGCCTGCGCAAGTTGCTGGGACCAGCCTGCGCCGCACGGGAGATCGCTTATGCGCTGATCCTCTCCCGTGCGGTGCGCCCGGAATCGAAATTGTCTACCGCGGGCTGGTGGGCTGGGGACACCACTCTGGGTACTGACCTGGGCGTGGCTGGCGCGAGCACCGATGAGATCTACGCGGCAATGGACTGGCTGGTGTCCCGGCAGCGGCAGATCGAGAAGGGACTGGCCGCGCGTCACCTGCGTACCGGCGGGATTGCCATGTTTGACTTGTCCTCGGCGTGGGTGGAAGGAACCCAGTGTGAACTGGCCGCGTTCGGGTATTCCCGAGACGGCAAGCGCGGTCGCAAGCAGATTGAGTATGGGCTGCTCACCGATCCGGTGGGTCGGCCGGTCGCCATCGAGGTGTTTGCTGGCAACATCAGCGACGCGGTCTCTTTTAAGACCGCCATCACCCGGGTCCGCGATGATTTCGCCATCGCGAACCTCATCCTGGTCGGAGACCGCGGGATGATCACCAAGACCCGGATCGCCGAGTTGCGACAATTACCAGGGATGGACTGGATCACCGCGCTGCGCGCCCCCGCCATCGCCGCGCTGGCCAGGGACGATGGTCCGCTGCAGATGAGCCTGTTCGACGAGCACAACCTCGCTGAGATCACCCATCCCGACTACCCGGGTGAGCGGCTGATCTGTTGCCGCAACCCGTTTTTGGCCGCCGAGCGCGCCCGCAAGCGCCAAGACCTGCTCGCCGCAACCACCAAAGACCTGACGAAAATCACCGAAGCGGTGGACGCCGGCAGGCTCACCGGAGCAGACAAGATCGGCGAGCGGGTGGGGAAGGTCATCAACAAACACAAGGTGGGTAAGCACTTCATCCGCGAGGTCACCGACACCAGTTTCGCCTTCGCCCGCGATGAGGAAAAAATCGCCACCGAGGCCGCCCTCGATGGGATCTATGTGATCCGCACCAGCGTGCCCGCCGACACCCTCGATTCCACTAGCACCGTCACCGCCTACAAGAACCTCAAATACGTCGAACGGGACCTCCGCATCACCAAAACCGACGACCTCAACCTGCGGCCCATCTACCACTACCTCGAAAACCGTGTCCGCGCCCACGTGCTCATCTGCATGCTGGCCGCCTACCTCACCTGGCACCTACGCCAAGCACTCGCCGAACTCACCTACACCGACCAGGACATCCCCCCAGCACAAGACCCAGTAGCCCCCGCCCAGCGGTCAGCACAAGCGAAAACCAAAGACGCCACCAAATGCAACGCCGACAACCTGCCCGTCCGTAAATACCAAGACCTCCTCAATCACCTCGCCACGCTCGACCGACAGACCATCGTCTTCGGCGGGCAGAAAATCGAGCAGCTCACCACCCCCACCCCCGTCCAGCGCCGCGCCTTCGAACTACTCGGCGCCCCCGTGCCACTCACCCTCCAGTAGCCAGCAACCGCCACCCGTACACCGCCACTCACAGCTCATCGGCCCAGGCCAGCCCCCTAACACCACTGTCAAGATCAAGCAAGTTCGGTCTAGCGCGGACGGTGATGTGCGCAGCGCCACACGCTGGTGGAGCCTGCATGATCGTTTCTCGGCTAAGGATCTTCAGTCCATGATTGATCTTTCCAAGTCTGGTGCAACGGCCAAGCAGGTAGCCGAAGAGTTCAGGATCAGTGTACGCAGCGTAACCCGACTACTGCACCAGCATGGTGTGCGCCGTGACTATGCAGCAGCCGGAAACCCGTGATGCGACCGAGCAGCGGGGCCTGTGTAGGCCGTGCGCTGACACTCGCAGCAGCGGCCTACGCTGTGGATGCGTTGGGCGAAGGTCACGACAGCGGCACCGGCGCATGCAGCGAGTTCTCAACGTGATCCCGTGGTTGGCTCGGCACTGATCCCTGGACGTGGCCTCTGAGGGGAATCTGGCATCCTGGACTGCGGGCAGGCGAGGCACGGGCAAAAAGGAAGCGGGACCTCTCATGCAGGTTCGAGCTGTTGATCCGCGGTCTACGAGGCGGGAATTGGACGACCCGGTGTTCCGGGTGACGTTCTTCCGGCATGACCCTGCATACGCCGACGTACCATCCAAATTTGTGGGCTACGAGTCCGAGGAATGGGAGCTTACCGGAGGAGATGTGCATGAGGCCCTTGCCTGGGCCACAGAGCATGCTGGCCCCGATCGAACCTGGACTCTGCATGTCGCGGGGCATGTCGCGGGGCATGTCGCGGGTCTCTCCTCTGAAAAGCCAGGTTTGATATGGTTGGCGGGCATTGACCCCAACGCAGCCAATGCCCCAACCGCCACATGGCGGTTGACTTTTCCCCACAATGCTAAGGAACAGCCTCCCGGCTCAAGTGCTTAACGAGGATCGTTCACCCAGACCCGGTTGCTGGATGCAGATGACGGGCCATCAGTGACGACTCCAGGGGGTGGGGCGACGATTTCGGCAGTGACGTCGCCCTGAAACCATTTACTACCCCGAACTTTAGGAGATCCAGGTCCTTCCAAAGGAGTATAATACGTAGTGGCTGGACCATTGACCGCGACGTTCTGGGTCTGATCACTAGTCGCTTCGGTTACCAGAGGACCCTGTGCCGGTCCACCAGGAGCCGATCCACCACGAGGTGGCTCGCCGAAGACCGACCCAAGAGTGCCTCGCGCTCGGACCTGAACAACTTGCACACCCTCCCCATGGCAAGTGATGCGCGTCTTGAAGATCACCGACCCTGCTCCTCGCGAATAATGGGGATTTTCCGGGGAACCATTGCACGTCACATGGATAGCCAATGGAGCTACTAACTCGCTTTGCACATTTCTACCTACATTGCCTAGACGCAGTAGGAGCTGGCCTTTATCCCCACCGAGGTATGGCGACGTAACTTGTGCCGCCGAGGCATCCGTCGCAACCGCCAACGTCACAACAGAGAGCACGACGACACCGGAAATCTGAGACATTTTTCTTCCCATAATACACCTCGTTGTGACTCGGATACAGGACTTGATTTCCGGCTCTAGGCAACGAACGTGGGACACTAACTCAGCTCTCGCTCACTCCACCCCTCTCCTCCTGCGTCGCCCGCGTTGCGCGAACCGCGCCATTATCCTCACGAGCTGATGCTGATGTGCACCGACCCATGAGGGGTGTGTCACCAGCCGGCTGGGCTCAAAGCAGCCTGCGGGCACGGGAGTCTTGACGACAGGCGTCGCGCACGGTGGCCCCTGGTGCAGTGGCTTGCCGGTCATGTCCCCTCTGCGGACACATGATGTGCACTTACTCGAACCCTCAACCCCCGCCGCGCAAAGCGTGGTGAACCTTGTCGACGGGAGCAGGCCTCGGCGAGTTGCTGGCGCAATTCGATGACCTGCTGTCAAGGCTTGAGGGCGTCGATGTCTATGGCTCCCATCACCACCGGTCTAGTCGGGAAGTGACGCCCAGAAATGTGTGAGCACGTCGGCGCCACGCACCGGGTCTTGCACCATCCACCAGTGGCCGAGGCCTTCAAGCACCTGCACTCGGGCGCCCGCTCGTTCGGCTGTGCGGCGGCGTATCTCGTCGCTCCCTACGTAGTGATCCTCGGTAGCAAGCACGGCGAGGCCGTGCCAGACGTAGTCGGGACCGAAGATGCCGATCGCATCAGTGGCTCAGCTACGTAGCAGATCGGGACGGGTCATAGACGAACCACGAACGTACATTCCCCTCGCGCCACAGTATCTCGGCCGATCCGGCGTTCCACTGTAGGCCTGGTGGCGTGGTGATCGGCTCACACCTGGCCAGGCACTCAGGCGAACGCGCGCTCGAGTTGGGTGCGGATGGCAGTGACCATTCGCGTGAACAGGGCGATTGAGTCCTCGGCGAGTACGGCCACTTCTCCGCCGGACAGCGGCTCGGCGGCCGCCAGCGCATGCTGGATGATGCCGGCGAGCAGTTCCGCCCTGCGTTCCAGCGTGATCATGCCCTGGGATGTGGAAGGCTCGAACGAGAAGAAGCCGCGCACCAGCATGCCCAGCAGGTACAAGGCATCGCCCATGGAGAGGTCACCGCGGATTACGTGATGGTCGAACAACAGCTGCAGGTAACTTTCCCCCGGGGCAAGCCCGAACCTCTCCCTGCGCGCGGGCTCGTCCCTGGCTAAGTCGCCGAGCACTTCGCTGTCCGAGAGGAAGAACGCACGCAAGACAGGACGGTGCACAATCGAGACGAGCACCAGGGGCATCAGTACCCAGGGGAGCGCTGTCTGCGGATTACTCTTCAGCGCGCTGAGCAGCTCCTGAAACGTCTCGACCGCCTCCCGCTGAAGCACGCCCTCGAACAGTCCCTCGCGACTCTTCCAGTGCAGATAGATGGCGCCCTTGGCGATCCCAGCGTGCTGGGCAACATCCTCGATGGTGATCCGCCGGTAGCCGTGACGCAGCAGCAGCTCCGCAGCCGCGTCGAGGATCCGCTCCGCACGCATGCGGCGGCTCATCGCGTCCGAAGCTCTACGGCGTGCTCCCATGAGCCAATGCCACGTAGCTTATTTTGATCATGGTGTTGGTCTGCTGTTTTCCGGCGGGCTCGGCGTGGCGTCGTGATATTCGCTGGGGTGGCTGACACGGTCGCTGATCATGAGCGATGGTGTGGTGGTGCGGCCGGATCAGGTGTCGCTGGGAGTGCTGGTCTCGGCGGTGCCCCGTGATGCGGTGGATGCCGCGGTCGCGGGGTGCGGGGTTGGGGAGCGGGCGTTCGGGGGGGAAGCTGCCGGCGCATGTGACGGCGTATCTGACGATGGCGATGTGCCTGTTCGCCGAGGATGACTACGAGGAGGTCGCGACCAAGGTCACCGGGTCGTTGTCGCGGTGGGGCTGCTGGGACGCCGGCTGGGCGGTGCCGAGCGCCAGTGGGATCACCCAGGCTCGTAAGCGGTTGGGCCCGAAGGTGCTGGCCGAGGTGTTCGAGCAGGTCGCGGGGCCGGTCGCGGACTCGTTGACTCGGGGGGCGTGGCTGCGGGGATGGCGGCTGGTGGCCATCGATGGGTTCGAGGTCGACCTGCCCGATACCAAGGCCAACGCCGCGGAGTTCGGCTACGCCGGATCCGGGACCGACCGCTCGGCGTTCCCGAAGGCACGGGTGGTGGCGCTGTCGGAGTGCGGCACGCACGCGTTTGTGGCCGCCGAGATCGGGGCGTACTCGGTCGGGGAAAAGACCCTGGCCAAGGGGCTCTATGTGCGGCTGAACCCCGATGAGCTGCTCACCGGTGATCGCAACTTCTACAGCTTCGAGGGCTGGGAGCTGGCCACAAGGACCGGCGCGGCACTGCTGTGGCGAGCCCCCACCGGGCTGGGCCTGCCGATCGTGAAGGTGCTCCCCGACGGCACTTACCTCTCGGTGCTGATCAACCCGGCGATCCGCGGCGCTCGGCGCCGCGCGGCAATCATGGCCGCCGCACGTGAGATCACCAAAGACAAGGACGAGGCCAACGACGAGGGCAGGGAGCAGGACAGGGGCCTGGACCCCGCCGAGGCGCACCTGGTCCGCGTCGTGGAGTACGACGTGCCTGACCGGGAGGGCAACGGGACCGGCGAGCTGATCGTGCTGCTGACCACGATCCTCGACCCCGCCGCCGCCCGCCCCGATGAGCTGGCCGCCGCCTATCACGAGCGGTGGGAGGAAGAGACCGGCAACGACCAGCTCAAAACCCACCTCCGCGGACCCGGCAGGGTCCTGCGCTCACGCCTGCCAGAGCTGGTCCACCAGGAGATCTGGGCCTGGCTACTGGTCCACCACGCGCTCAGCGCGCTGATCACCCAAGCCGCCCAGGCCGCCGACCTCGACCCCGACCGCATCTCCTTCACCCGGGCCCTGCGCATCGCCCGCCGCACCGCCACCGGTACGGCGGGTTTTCCCCCCTGAAAACTGGAATGACGCTCTGCCCCACGTCCTGGCCGAGATCACCAGAAAGACCAACCCACCGCGGCGGCACCGGAGCTGCCCCCGTGCCCTCAAACGTGCCCGGCACAACAGCTACCGCGTCAAACGATCCGGCGACCGCAATGCTCATCACTCCGGACCGGCCACCATCAACATCCGCACCATTGACCCCCGAGCAGCGTGATCAACTTAAGCTACGTGGCATTGGCCCGCAGGCCGGCTCCCCCACCGCCCACTATCACCACATCGTGCGCATTGCTCATTGCTGGAAAAACCCGCGCGCTACTCGCCACGCTCCGGGCTGTGCTCCTCCATCAGCACCTTCCCATCGTGGCGTATGAACCGGGCATGACCACTGCCGTCATGGAACTGATAGTGAATGTGACGGCAGCCGCAGTCATAAGTGAGATTCTCGAGAACGAGACCGTGGTCATCGGTATCTCGGTGCCAGCGACCCCCCACACGTTTACCACACGGTGCGTCCTCAACATCGAGCTGAGCGCTTGTACACACCATCATCAACCCTCCACTTTCCTGATACGACTGACCGTGTCTCCTATCCTCTTGGGTATGCCTCTTGGGGCGACCCACAGAACCGTATCCCCAAACGGCTTATCGTTACTGGAGTTCTTTCGTAACTCGCGTCGTCGTCATAACACCGGTCTCATCGAGCGGGCCACGAAATCAAGCGTATCGATAGGGGTAGCCCCTATGACAACCCCTAAATCCCATAGGTTGCGGTAGGGACCGCCCCTGCGGGCGGGTGGTAGCCATCGGTTTGCGATCCGGTTCACCCGCGTCCAGGTGATGCGTGCGCGGTGGCTGCGGCGTCGCAGCGTCTTGTACCAGTGCCGCGTCGCTTGGGTGCGGAAGGCCGCTACCGCGTCGGTGTTGCCGGGCACGGCGTAGTAGGCGAGGTGCCCTCGCACCACGCTGGCTAGCCATTGGCCTTGCACCGGGATGGGCTGATGCCGGCGTCGCTTGAGCTGGTCGTTGACCTGGCGTAGTTTCGTCCGCATCCGCTTCGAGATCGTGATGCGCCGCAGCCAGAACCGTCCGGACCTGGTTTTCCCGCATAGGTGCGTGAAACCGAGGAAGTCAATCGAAGACGTAGTGCAGGTACACGTTGGCGAGCAGCGGTGATGCCGATGCCCCCTGGAGTGCGCCCTCCTCGCATTCCGTCCACGTCCCCTTCTCGATGACCCCTGCGCTCAACCACTTGCGGATGAGCCGCAGGATCCGTTGATCCGCGATCCGGTGCTCCAGGAACTTCACCAGCCAGCGATAGTCAAGGCTGGTGAAGGGCTCCCCGACTTACTGGCAGTCGGCGGCGGATGCGGTGGCGACCGGGCAGGTGCCGTGCTCGGCCGGTGAGGGCCGGATTCTGCTGATCGCGGCGAGCATCGCCAAGGGCGTGCCACTGGATCTGGGGGAACCTCAGGCTAGCCTCGACTGGTTGACGTGTGCGTCGAGGCAGCGGGCTTGGTCCGAGTGTCGATCGTCATTTCGGGTGTCGTATCTGGGCGGTGGTGGCGAGAATCGCGTCGGCAATCTCGGCCGGGGCTCGCCTGTCGTCGATGATCGTCGCGCCAAGGCGTCGGTAGGTGGACTCCATACCGCCGTTGCACCGCAGCGCCGCTGCCAGCTCTTCCGGGTTCTTGCCGAACGCATTGGTCGTGCGGGTCTGGAGGCAATGCCGGAGCGTCTGGTCATCAACGACCAGACAGATCACGAAAGATCGAAGGTCCCCTCGGCTATCGCGGCCGTGGTCACTTCGGTGACAAAGGCGCCCTTCGCCTGTGTGTACGCCTCACGGTCGTCTGTATGCTGGGCCGCGAGCTGCTCCTTCAGCCGCTGGTACTGCCGCGCGATGTCCGGGTGCGTACGGAGGTAGTCGCAGAAGGCAATTTCCTCGCAGAAGCGGCGTGATCCGCACGGGATGAGATGCAGGTGGTGGGTACGCCGACTCGGGTCGGGTTTGCACAACCAGTGCATCACCTGGGTCCGGTAGGGAAAGTAGCGATAGTTCAGCTTCGCGAGCAGGTTGATGCAGGGCCGGGAGGACGCCAGGTCGGTCACGCCCACCGCGATATCGATGATCGGTTTCGCGGCCAGACCGGGCACCGCGGTGCTGCCCACGTGGTGGATACCTCCAGTAACCCAGGAGCCGATCACGTGCTGGACCGCCGCCGCTTCCTCAGCGAACAGACTCGGCCAGCGCGGGTCGTACGGGACGATCTGGACCGGCTCGTTCTGCCAGCCCGTGACGGGCTGCTCACGGCTCACGTGGCTATCGTCGCATCCCCAACCACGACGTCCGCTGAGCGACCCGTATGCGAGAAAACCAGACGCGCTACGAGCGTGGTGGCGATGAGCAGCCGGTGGCAGCGCCACGGCATCGGCTCGCCGCACATGATCGCGACACGGCGCTCCAGGGTCAGGCCGGTCAATCTCTCCATGCCGTCTCGGTACTGCGGCCCGAGCGTGTAGTCGGCGTAGTTCTTGAAGCTGGGCTGCCGCCACCCGGCGTTGATGTCCGGGTCCACGTCCTGCTTGGCCCGCCGGCCGCCCAGCTCGGGCAGGTGGACGTAGTCGATGCCCGCCGCAGCCAGCCAGCGCGGCATCGCGTCTCCTCCGAAGTGCGGGGTGCGCCGCGAGCCGGGCTGCGAGCGCACGTCGGCGAGCACAGTGATCTCATGGGTGTGCAGCGGCTGCAAGAACGCCGGTTTCGGGCACGTCCAGTGCCCGATCGTCCAGAGTTCCCGCGACACATCCAGGGCAGAGACGAGCACCTACCGATCATGCAGCAGGCTCGGCACCCGCCATGGCTCAACCGGTGTCGACAGACGCCACGTCAGGAGCAGATCCGCCCCAATTTTTCCCGAGGACTACCTCCGCCGCCACTTGCAACGGATGCGGATCGGTATTCAGACGGTCGGGTTTGGTTCGTGACTGATGGTGGCGTCAATCAGAACTGCCAGCGTGTCGCTCCGCCAGGCGGAATGGTAACCAATGCCGTGGCCGCATGGGCGGTGAGACAGTAAACAAACCACGGCGGTGGTCCGGCTGAGTGCGCACTGAACTCGGCGGTCAGCGCGTGCCCGGTGTCATCGACACGTGCGGCGCCGTTGGCCCAAAGCGAGCCGACGCCGGTGACATGCGGGCTGCCGTCCGGGTTGATCGTGGCCAGCCAGCAGGTGTGCCGATTCGGGCCGCCGCAGCCGGGCGCCTGGCTGATACCTGCGTCGAGGCGGTCCTGGATGTCGGACCAGTCCAGCAGGGGCAGGCCATAGAGGTTGGCGAGGTTTGTTGCGTGCACGCCGTATATTACTTCCCGAATATCAAAAGCTCATCGCCGACGCCGTCACCAGGTGCCCCGCCCGTTGCGGTAGCCGATCCCGCGTCGGACAGATGATCAACTTGGGGTCGGGGGTCCTGAATGGTTGCACGTAATGTTCGTGAGCCGTTTCCCTGCGAACACCAGTGCGGGTGGGTGCCGTACTCACGGCCGTAGCAGTTGCCGCACCCGTGCGGCCTCTCGAGTGAGGTGGTCGCGTTCTGGCACCCAGTCTGTCTCGGAGGTGCTCCGGCTGCACGGCATCCTCGTCCGACGCGAAGTCGGCTCCGCGCCGGACTGAGGACACCGATCACCGCGGGCACGAGTTCCCGCAGCAGCGACTCGTTCACTCGGTGACCGTGGGCGACTCGGTGAGAAACGGTCGAACCTCGAGCCACTCGTGGATCGGCTCGCCGCCGGCCCCGGGAGCGGCGGATAG
>Ga0213881_10001702_pt1 | contig 10125 bp, 11 predicted proteins | sample BarmaccoBMER_R08_FD_160104 | JGI IMG/M metagenome (GOLD analysis project Ga0213881, IMG submission 160104) | Barbacenia macrantha exposed rock microbial communities from rupestrian grasslands, the National Park of Serra do Cipo, Brazil - ER_R08 ... | reverse complement strand
CGCTGCCCGCCGCTGCAGAAGATCGTCTCAAACACCTCGGCAGAGGCATCCAGCACGACCGGTAGCTGGCGTTTCTGACCCAGTGGCGAGATTCCCCCAGCCACATACCCGGTGGCCCGCTCGGCGGCGCTGACCTCGGCCATTTTGGCTCGCTTGCCGCCTACCGCGGCGGCCAGCGCTTTGAGATCGAGGGTGGCGCCGACCGGCAGCACTCCGACTGTCAGACGGGTGTCTACCTCGGTGATCAGCGTCTTGAACACCCGCGCCGGATCGAGCCCGAGCTCCCGCGCCGCCTCCAGGCCGTAGGCGGCGCCGGCTTGGTGCTGATAGCTGTGCACCCGGTAGCGAATGTGCCGCGCGTCCAGCAGAGCGGTCGCCGGGGTTGCCTGTCCAGCCATGCCAGTGAGCCTACGAGGTGCTCCAATAAGGAATCACAGGGGTCGGCTGGCTGTTCTATCTAGTGTGTTAGCTGCCGTGATGCCGAGCGCGATGGAAGTGTCCCAGCCTGTCTTCGACGCTGGGGTGGCCGGGCCGGAAACCGCGTTGACGGGCCGGCGGCGCCCAGTGAGCGTATCGTGGTCGCCGGTCGCGATCAGCCCCGCCGTCGAACCGGCGAGGCGGCGACACGAGGTGACGTCCCGAGGGCGACGTGGAGGCAACCCGGTGTCGAAGCAGCTGGCGGAGCCCACCGGTGTGGCCGGGGGCGAGGATACCAGTCTCGCTGGCGCCGAGCTGACGGAGCCCACCGAACTCACTGAGCCGACGGAGCCGACGGAGCCGGAGACCGCCGCGCAGCGAGCCGCCCGCTTCGAACGGGACGCGATGCCGCTGCTTGACCAGCTGTATAGCGCGGCGCTGCGGATGACTCGCAATCCCTCCGACGCGGAGGACCTAGTCCAGGAGACCTATCTCAAGGCTTTCGCGGCCTTCGAGTCCTTCCGGCCCGGCACTAACATCAAGGCCTGGCTCTATCGCATCCTCACTAACACTTACATCAATGGCTACCGCAAGCGGCAGCGCCAGCCCGCCGCGCATCCGACCGACGAGATCACCGACTGGCAGCTTGCCCAGGTCGGCGAGCACAGCTCGACGGGGTTGCGCTCGGCCGAGATGGAGGCGTTGGACCGGCTGCCGGACAGCGATGTCAAAGCGGCGCTGCAGGAGCTGCCGGAGGACTTCCGGATGGCGGTGTATCTCGCTGATGTGGAGGGCTTCGCCTACAAGGAGATCGCTGACATCATGGGTACCCCCATCGGTACTGTGATGTCCCGCCTGCACCGCGGCCGGCGGCAGCTGCGTGAACAGCTGACCGACATCGCGCGTGAGCGCGGGTTCCTGCGTGGGCAGGAGGCGACAAGTGAGCAGCGGTAACCCGCACGAGGCGCATTGTCAGGACGTGCTCGCCGCGGTGTGGCTTTTCCTCGACCATGAATGTGACCAGGCTTGCCGTGAACTGGTGCGGCGGCACCTTGACGAGTGCAATCCGTGCCTGGCCGCCTACGGGATCGAAGAGAAACTCAAGCAGCTGCTGGCGCGCAAGTGCGGTGGCGATCGGGCTCCCAACGGTTTGCGGGCCCGCCTGCGTGAGCAAATCCGGGCGGCGGTGCTTGAACAGGCGGAGGTCACCGTCGAGTACGGACCTGCGGGAACTACGGTGGAGATCCGCCGAACCAGGATTGAGCGCCGGGGCTGAGGCTTGCCGCGCCGGGCAACGCCGAAGAAGGAGCTGACCGGTGTCCACGCTGAGCGAGCTGGTCGCCGTGCACACCCGGTTGTCCGGAGTCGCCGTCGACCATCTGCAGCGGCTGGTGGCCGAATGGCAGCTGTTGGCGGACCTGTCCTTCGCCGACTTCATGCTCTGGATTCCTCTGCCAGATGACCCCCCGGCGGCGGTCCCGGAGGATTCAGCGGCGGAGGTTCCGGGCCAGCGAGCTCCTGGCGAGCCGGATCCGGGGTCGGGCCCTCCGCCGACGGTCCGGTTCCTCTGCGTGGCCCAGGCCCGGCCGACCACCGCGCCCACCGCGCATCCGGAGGATGCGGTGGGCAGCACATTCGACGAGCCGGCGCGCGGCCAGCTGCGTCGGGCCATCGCGGACGGGCGGATCTGCCGCGAAGATGAGCCGTGCTGGCACCACGGGGTACCCATCCGGCGCGAGACTATCCCGGTCTGCCGAGATGGTGTGGCCTTGGCGGTACTCTCGCGGGATACCAACTTGGCGGTGGCCAGGGTGCCGAGCCCACTGGAGGTCGCCTATCTCAGCGGTGCCGCCGATCTCTGCCAGATGGTCGCCGACGGGGCGTTTCCCGCGGTCGGGGCGGCGGTGGACATCCAGACCAATCCCCGGGTCGGTGACGGTCTGATCAGGTTGGACGCCGCTGGGCGGGTCGTTTTCGCCAGCCCAAACGCGTTGTCGGCCTACCACCGAATGGGCTATGGCTCGGACCTTGTCGGCACGGTGCTCAGCAACGTGACGCGGCGGCTGGTCCGAGACCCGTTCGACGCCAGCGAAATGGTGGGCCGCATCCGCTCGGCGCTGGAGGGCCGCCCTTCGCTGCGCATGGAGCTGGAGGCCGGCGGTGGCGCGATGCTGCTGCGGGCGCTGCCGCTGCGCCCCAGGGGCGCGCCAGCCGGGGCGCTGGTGCTGGTCTGCGACGTCACCGAGGTCAAACGGCGCGACCGAGCATTGCTGACCAAGGACGCGACGATTCGGGAAATCCACCACCGGGTGAAGAACAACCTGCAGACCGTCGCCGCCCTGCTGCGGCTGCAGTCACGACGTACCACGAACCCTGAAGCCAAGCGCGCGCTCAGCGAGTCGGTGCGGCGGGTGACCTCGATCTCGCTGGTACACGAGATCCTGTCCATGTCGGTTGATGAACTACTGGACCTGGACGATGTGGTGGACCGGGTCATGCCGATGCTCGGTGATGTGGCCATCGCCGAGTCCAGAGTGACGTTGCGGCGGGAAGGCAGCTTCGGGGTGGTCCCGGCCGCCCTGGCCACTCCGCTGATCATGGTGCTCACCGAACTGGTGCACAACGCCCTGGCGCACGCCTACCCGTCAGGCGCGCGTGGTGAGGTGGTTATCTCGGCGCGCCGCACGGCGGGTTGGCTGGACGTGATCATCAGCGACGATGGGCGAGGACTTCCCCGTGGGTTCTCTTTGGAACGGTCGCAGGGGCTGGGTCTGCAGATTGTGCGAACCCTGGTGGACTCGGAACTGGATGCGTCGTTAAGCATGCGACCCGGCCGGACCCGGGGCACCGACGCGGTACTGCGGGTACCGCTGATCCGCGGCTGAGGTCGCGGTCGAGGAAGCCACGAGCCCGGCACCGGATTGATCGGTGCCGGGCTCGGGATATGGGGAGCGCGTCAAATCTTGCTTCGGGGTTCTTGTCAGGCTCCGCTACGTGTCCTAGTGCGGGCGTTGCGGCGTTTGAGAACCCGGCGCTCGTCTTCGCTCATGCCGCCCCACACACCTGCGTCCTGGCCGCTTTCCAACGCCCAGCTCAGGCATTCGGTGTTCACGGGGCAGCGCCGACAGACGGTTTTGGCCTCGGCGATCTGCAACAGCGCGGGGCCGGAGGTTCCCACAGGGAAGAACAGCTCCGGATCCTCGTCACGGCAGGCCGCGCGGTGGCGCCAGTCCATGGTTGCTCTGCTCCTTGCTCATGTTGCGCGGTCTTGCGCGTATGATGGGGTTACCTGGTGGGCGGCTTGTGAATTATTTCACGAGACACCCACATGTTCAAAGGGTCGTGGGCCGGTCGGGGGAGAGCTTGCTCACTCGCCCATCGGAGTCACGCGATCGCAAGCAATTACGCTGCGTCATTGACTACGCTGAACGACTGACCGAACCCGCCGGATCCGTGAAGGTCGCCCTCGTGAATCCGACCGTGCCGGGGAGCGAACCCCGGCGGGCGTGGTCTTGCTTGAGTTAACGTTGGACGATCAAAGCGCGCAATGCGAGCCCCAACGGGATCGACGGCACAACTCGGTCGGTGAATGGCTCAAATTGCTCTCGACACTGGTGGCTAGCGAAGCGCGAAGTGCGGCGAGCCGCGGTTCTCATACGACGACTCGCAGCGCTGAAGGGACGGCGATGAACTCCATCTCGCTCCGTTCTCCCAGGTAGTCGCCATCAAGCTGGAACGCTACCGGGGTAGGGCTGGTCACACGGATGAGTGGTAATTCGTCACCGCGAAGCACATTCGGTGCGTTCCGGTTACCCGCTCCGCGGAGTATCTCGCGCATTACCGGTAGGACGGTGCCCAGCCCGAGACTGCGCAACGCGAACAACGCGAGCCCGTCGGTCCCCCCGCAGCCCGGGTTGGTGCGCACCGGTCGCGAACCGAGGTAGGTCCACGGATCGGTGTTGCAGACCAGCGCCAGCCGAACGCCGAGAATCTCGTCTCGCCCCGGTAACGTTACGGTCAGTGCGGTCGGGTGCCGGCACTGGCGCAAGTAGTGCCGCAGCGCCGTGGCGGCATACCGCACGGGGCCGGCCCTATGGCCCCGAGCGCGAGCGCGCTCTACCGAAGCAACCACGTCGGCGTCCCAGCCCAGGCCGGCGTTGAAGGTGAACCAGCGGTCATCGGCCCGCCCCAGTCCGACCGACCGGGTGCGCCTAGCTTCCAGCGCGCGCAGCACGACGGAGGTGGCGGCCAGCGGATCACGCGGTATTCCCATGGCTCTGGCGAAGACATTCGCTGAGCCGCCGGGTAGCACCGCGAGCGCGGGAACCTCAGAAACGCCCGCTCCGAGCATCCCGTTGACCACTTCGTTAACCGTGCCGTCGCCGCCGTGGACAACCACCAGCTCGACACCCGTGCGCACGGCGGTCGCGACGGCCCGCGCCGCATGGCCCCGGCATCTTGTCTGCAGGACGTCGAGCGTCAGTTCGTTGCCGAGCGCGTGCGCGAGCTGGTCTTGGCCAGCGGCGGTGGTCGAGGTCGCCTGAGGGTTGACCACGAGCAGAGCACGCACGTTGGCAGCCTAACGGGATCGCAAGTCACGTTAAGGTGACGTCGTGAGGGCACAGCCGAAGCCAGAACCTGAGCCGCCGCCTAAGGCGATTCGGGTGGCCGGTATTCTCGTCGCCGCGCAAGGCGTACTCGGCGTGGGGTTCGCCGGGTACCTCGTTGTTTACCTCGTCACGTTGGCCGGGGCCGCTGCGCTCGGTATCCGGGCGGTACTCGGCGAAGCCGCTATGTTCCTGCTGATCGGGGTGGGCTTGCTCGCGGTCGGCCTGGGCTTGCTGCGGGGCCGGGCCTGGGCCCGCACGCCCGCGATCGTTACTCAGTTGTTATCGTTGCCTGCGGTGTATTCGTTGCTCGGCCCTTCCCACCAGGTAGTGGTTGGCGTGTTGGCCGGGTTGGTTGTGCTCACCGCGTTGCTGTCGCTGCTCAGCGAACCGGCCAGGGTGTGGGCCGCTGACCTGGACGAGGCTCGCCGCCGTCGATGACGTGTCATCGAGCGGCCGCGGTCTGCCGCCGGTCTACCGCCTGCATGGGACGAGGTTCACATGCTCGAGTTGTGGTGCCCCGCGCTCGTCGCCCAGCACGGTCAGCGCGCCGGCGTCCAGTCGGAAACTGAGACCGTCCTTGGCTGGCAGACCCAGCCAGCGCGCAGTCAGCACCCGGCTGAAGTGCCCGTGGCCGACCAACACCACGTTACCTTCGGTGAGCATGCCTCGGTAGCGGGCGAGCACCTCATCGGCCCGCTTGCCGACCTCTTCGGCACTCTCCCCGCCGGGGCTTGGATGGGACCACACCCTCCAGTCCGGCACGCTCTCCCGGATCTGATCTGTGGTGAGTCCCTCGTAGTCGCCGTAGTCCCATTCCTTGAGTTGCTCGTCCAGGACTGGCTTGAGCCCGGCCAGCTGGGCGGTATCTACCGCGCGTCGCATGGGGCTGCTGTAGACCATTGTTTTCGTCGCGGAACCTTGCATGGCGGCCAGAAGCTGACCGGCGGCTACCGCAAGTTCGCGGCCTCGTTTGGTGAGTGGGACGTCGGTGCGGCCGGTGTGCCGGAAGCTAGCCGACCACTCGGTCTCGCCATGGCGAAGCAGAAAAATGCGGCCGGGTGCGTGCTGGTTCGTGGGCATCGCCCACACCGTAACGGATTTCGATAGGTTGGCCAGTCACTCGCCGCGGTAACCGGTTGGGGCCGCCATACGCTCAGGCTATGGACATGCTGGACCCGAACGGCCTGCCCCTCGTGCCTCGTGTCGGATGGCGGCTTAGCCACCGAGCTCGAAGCGCGCGGCCATGATCTGTCCGACGCGCTGTGGTCGGCGCGGTTGTTGGCCGACGACCCAGACGAGATCAGGGCCGCGCATCTGGCGTTCTACCGGGCCGGGGCGTCGATTGCGACGACCGCCACCTACCAGGCGTCGTTCGGTGGGTTCGCGGCGCGTGGCATCGGTTGAGCGTGCCCGAGCTGACCGCCTGGCACGCTGCCGTCCGATATCGCAAGACTGGCCCACGTGGTGGGCTGACTGCCACGCTGAAATGGTGATCAACAGCACGTCATGGTGGTGCGAGCTGATCAAAGCAGCGTGATGTGCTGTTGATCACCAGTCGTCTATTCCGGGAATGATTCGAGCTGGTATAGGCGGAGAGCAACGGCGGTAGCGGCGTCCACGTCACGGCGGTTGAACGCATCGGCGAGCGCACCCGCGTCATCGGCTGAGATGTCGGCGAGGCGTGGTACCCGGATTCGCCGGAGATATTGCGCCTGAAAGCGGAGTGTGCCGCCGCGCATCTTCACGCAGTAGGCCTCCACGAAGGCGCTCGCGACGCGTGAGAGCAGCAAGCCACCGAGGACACGGAGGTCCCAGCCGCGGGAGGTCACGAAGTACAGGTTGTGGTGCGGGTACGTTGTCCCCTCGTCGAGCACCGGGTGCATGGTCAGGCGCATGTCGGGAATCAGGAGCTTCGGGGATTCCCTTAGCCCGGGAATGACTCGGTCGATCGTGCGATACCAGCGGTGCGGCTGCCGTCCGGCGACGTTCCGACGCTTGAGCGCTTCGGCGTTGTCCTCGAAGTACGCGTACATCCGCGGGTAGTCCCGCGGCTGGACCAGCCCGTTGTCGTCCCAAGGGTTGACGAGATAGTGACCGGACCATTTGAGCCGGCCGGACGCAATGTCTGAGACCGTGGCAAGCGGTAGCAACCGATCGGGCTCGCTAATATTCGTCTGTGTGGTGATGAATACGTCGTCGGCTCCGGTCGCGACACCGATACCGACTCGGGTCTGCGTGGCGGGGTCCTCGAGCGGAGGGAAGTGATCGGTGAAGTGCTCGAGCATGGTGAGTCGCGCCGGTGAACCGGTCGGCCAGGATTCTTCTCCGGTGAACCAGTGGGACAGACGCGACGCCTGGTAGCCCGGGGTCGTCACGGTCGCATGGCCGCCACCCTGCGCATATCCCGCCAGCTCGGGCGCCCTGTCGGCTCCGAACTTCGAGGTGGTGTTGGCGACGAGTGCGGCCTGCTGCGGGCGGCGGGAGAGGATCGTGATGGCCGGATAAGCCGACACCCGCCGCTCGAAGGCGTTCACGTCGTGCATAGTGATCACGACGTCGGCGCTGAAGTGTTCCGCGATGAGAGCTCGCAGGTGTCGCCCGTACTGGTTGCGCATCCACCGGTCGGCACAGATGAAGCCCACTTTCCCGCCCGCCTTGAGTGAGCACAACGCCCGTTCAAAGAACCCGATGTACAGGTCACTGCGGCCGGTCATGGTCCGGCAAGCCGCCCGGTAGGCCTGCATTCGTGCGTCCGGTACGTCCTCGAGCCGAACGTACGGGGGGTTGCCGACAACGAGATCCACGGCGTCAACCCCCATCGGGCGTAACAGGTAATCGGCGACTTGAACCCATTCTCCGGCGAGCTTCTCGACATCCGGCTCCGGCCACCCGTCGTCGGTGAGTGCCCGCCTGACGAGTTGGCATGCTTGCTCGACATTGGCCGGCAAGAGGTCGAATGCTCGAAGAGCAGCGACGGCATCGGTGATTGGCCGGTTCCGTCGGCGACATGAGGTGCTCAGACGCGTGACGAGCGGCCCCAGGAAGGCGCCCGTACCGCACGCCGGCTCGACGACGCGCAAGTCGGCCAGATCGCGGTCATCCGTGTAGCCCACCAGGTCCAGGATGAGCGCCACCACCCACGGCCGGGTGAAGACCTCACCGTGCTCGCCACCGGCGTTGACGAGGTATGCGCCTGGGTCGTGAGCGGCGGTCGGAGCCGCCATCAGCGAGAACTGCCCATCGAACTCGACCAGCTCGGTCCCTACCTCGACTGCCATGTCCGGCACCGTACTGCGCCTCCCTGACAGTCATGCGCAACCGGTGTCTCGACCGGCGGCCGTGTCGCTGTCTCGCACCCCCATCAGCCGGCGATCGGTCGCCGCCGACGGTGTGGCCGAGCCCTTGACGCTTCAAGTCACTCAGTCAAAATGAGTAAACGACTAGAAGTTGGGGTGAAGCGATGTTGCGACGACTGTCGGTGGACTCGAACTGCAAGGGCGGATACACCTGCCCGTCGGTCTGGTGGGATGACGACACCCCCAATGAACTGATCATCGTCGGGGTCCTCGGTGTGGACGGGATGGTCCCGCTGTCGGAGGGCGAGGTCGCGGTCCGGGTACGATGGTCGCTTCGTGCGACCCGAGCAGGTCCCGACCACTGGAATCGCCGACTATCTGCGCGTTCGCGCGCTGGCGCGGCGCCACGCGATCCCGTTGGCCGAGTACCTGCGCCGTCACGAGCCGAGCCTGGTCGCGTGAGCGAGGCCGGCGGCTCCGCGGCTCGTCATGAGCTTGCGGAGGGGCTGCGCTCGCTGCGCCGCGACGCCGGGCTGAGTACTACCGAGCTGGGTCGCCGTCTGGGGTGGACCCAGTCCAAGGTGTCGCGGGTCGAACGCGGGATCACGCTGGCCAAACCGGAAGAGGTCCGGCAGTGGACCCTGCTGCTGGGCGCGGAGCCTGAGCTGGGCACGCGGTTGGTGGACCTCGCCCAGGAGCTGGGCGTGGCGCTGACCGAGTGGAAGAAGGCGATGGCCCCGGGGCGCCGCCGCGTCCAGGAGGAGATCCGGGCGCTGGAGGCCGAGGCGAGCGCGCTGTGGGAGTTCTCCTTCGATGTCGTCCCCGGTCTGGCGCAGACCGCCCCCTACGCCGAGGCGATGTTCCGGCTGGCCGAGAATCTGGCCCCGCCCGGTGAGGTACTCGCTGAGGTCGTCGCGGCTCGGATGGCCCGCCAGGCGGTGCTGGCAGATGAGACCAAACGGTTCAAGCTGCTGTTCACCGAGACCGCGCTGCGTCGACGCCTGATCAGCGCCGCCGACATGCGCGCACAGTTCACGCGGTTGGCCGAGGTGGCGGCACTGCCGACCGTTGAGCTCGGGATGATCCCGTTCACCGCCGCCGAGACCACCCAGACCTACCACGCTTTCGCCGTGCTCGGCGATCCCGATCGGGACGGTGGCGCCGTGGTCCTAGCCGAGACGGTGACCCGGGGGTTGGTCATCCGCGCGGCCGAGGAAGTCCGCGACTACATCCGCCACCACGAGGCCCTCGCCGGGGCCGCAGTGCGCGGTGAGGACCTGCTCACCGCGATCCGGGAGCTCTCCGCTTGGACCTGGGGGTGATAAGCCATGACCAGGTCTAGTCATTTACTCAACAAATACAGACGACTAGCTCGTGGACGGCGGCGTCTCGCGAGTCGCGTGGCCTCAGCGGGCATCCGATGAGCGATCCAGATGACCCGGTTGCCGCTGCGGCGCAGTTCCTGGTCCGTTTCGGTGGGCCACAGTCGCTGCGTCGACTGCTGGCCGCGCACGTCCCGGACGCCTCCGGACACTGCGCGACCTGCCGCACTCACACCGGGGCGGCGCCGGTATGGCCCTGTCGGCTGCGGGAGATCGCCGAGCAGATGTTGGACACCCCGCCGCAGGCAGGCCGGTGATCCGATGAGGGCTGGGCGTCGCGTTCATGTTGGCTCGCCATCTAGGCCGCCCCGGCTGGTCCGAAAGTAGGTACTCCTGGGGCTGGTGATGCGATGATGCGGCGAGTGCCGGTTTTCCCGCTCTGACGGCGGCCCGCGCGGCGGGCCCTGGTTCCTGAGGCGA